>Ga0307416_100000068_pt1 | contig 86974 bp, 71 predicted proteins | sample DK1Cmetagenome_2_FD_203821 | JGI IMG/M metagenome (GOLD analysis project Ga0307416, IMG submission 203821) | Maize rhizosphere microbial communities from greenhouse at UC Davis, California, United States - DK15-C-3 | ecosystem: Host-associated > Plants > Roots > Rhizosphere > Soil | place...
GTTATCCACTGAAACTACTTTAAAGGGATCAATTGATGAGAAAATCAGTTTGGTAAGATTCATTATTTCTTAACGAATAACAACCAGACTTATCATGGAAAACCACCAAAATTGGGGAAGAACCACTATTACCGAAATCCCCACTGATCGTTTCTAAACGTATCAAGAAGTGTAGAGCAAGATTGCAATAGTCCATTATTTATTTTTTATTGTTTCGACAGGCCAAGTGGAAGTTTTATATCCTGATTCTTTTGAATTTAATTTTATTCTAGTCTGGAACTCGAGTTTCGGATTAAATTTTACTTGCTTTTGTAATAGAAAGTTAATCAGATCAGTGGAGATTTCCAATTCCATTGTCTTTCTTATTTTTAGAAGTATAATTCCAATATCCAAAATCTGATTTAACCATATTGCCGCTTCTTCAAGGGTAATAACAAATGAAGGTGGATCAAAATGATTCAAATGATTTCTTAATTCTCTTAAATCATTTAAACTATCCCTTTCTGCTTCAATGTTTAAATTATTGCCAGAAATTTGTTTTATCCACTTTAATTTATCCATTAATCTTCTGCCATGCTTTTCTCCAACTTTATCCCGCTCAAATTTCCAACCTGGAAGTGGATCAAATTCTGCCTTAATATATATCTGATTAAGAGTTATTTCAAGAAGTGAAATTGTGTCATTGATCACCATTCTTAAGTCTAGAAACCAAGAGGGGGTTAAAGCTTGATTTGAACTTTCAACAATCATTTGTCGGTTGTAAATGATTCTTTCTGTTAAAATTGGTTGAAAAGATGTAAAAAATTGTCCCTCTCTATCAAGTTTTGGTTTAATCGGGTATAATTCCCCAAATTGAGTAATTGGAATTCCATCTGCAATTTGGAGGGCTGTTTTTGAGTCAACATTGTAATTATGAAAATCGATACTTAAACTATTTGATTTATCGAGAAATGGGCACTCCAATAATGGTAATTCAAGTTCATAATTATCGAATACTGGATTATTCCGTAAATAATTAGATAGGATAGAATAACTAACCGTGGTTGAAAACTGTCGATCTGAAAGTTTCCAATTCACGAAATATTGCTTTTTATCTTTTACCCATTCATTTTTACTCTTTTTTATCTTTAAAAAATATTCAAGAATGGATAGGATTACTTCTGTCAGAATTCCACTCTTTATCTTCTCAAACACAATATATTTATGCTGGTTATCTCCATTATTGGCTTTCAATTGAATATTCCCAGCTATATCTTTATTAAATGTAAAAGGTTTAAATTCTAAATTTTCCATCTATTTGGTGTTTTCTTAAACTTATAAAACGTCCCGCAATTGGGTTATTTGCTATCCATTAGTTATCGGAAGTCAAAACAATATCTGCCAAGGTCGGTTATCTCGTTTTCCGCTTCAGTATATAAGAATAAGGCATTATCTAGATCTGCTAAAGCCATACTTTTTCTCCCGTTTTTTGAACGCCTCCTTGCCACCTTCGACAATATCTGCAATATGTTCCCTGATCCCCATACTTTTCAAAAGATCAGTCTGGTTCTTGTCATATGCTTTTGTATGTTCAATAGGTCCGCTGATATAATCAAAGTCGAACGCGCTGGTAGTCTCTTTATCATTCTGACCCTTTTGATTGGCAATGATGATGTTCTCCGCATCGGCATTGACCACAACATTGGGATTGTGGGTAACCAGGATAATCTGTCTCTCTAGTTTTTTGTTCCGGAGGTATTCGACAAGATCCTTGGTAATCGAGCGGTTATCCAGGTTATCCTCCGGCTGATCGATTAGTATCGGTGCTTTTGACTTACTTAAGCCCACAATCAGCATCAAGATCACAAAGCTCGCTTTACCGGTAGACATCTTGTCCAGGGTATCCCTATCATAAATAACTTCCCAGTAATCAAAGAAATAATCAGCCAGCAATATTTTGACAACGTTCTTCACCTCTGCCTTGGATACAAGACCATAATCTTTCCGTTCCACTACTCCCTCAAAAACGTCCCTGATCTGGGCAATGAGGCTAACAATTTCGAAATCTTTTAATGCTGTATTGTCCTGTTCAAATATGCCGAAAGCGCTATAGGAGGCTTTCCGGCCATCGCTCACCTCCAACATCTTTTCCCTAAATCGGGGATAATTGAATCTCGGTTTGCCATTGATGTTCAGATTATCATTTTTGAGCAATAATGTCCTATCACCAAGTTGTTGGATAAGCTTGTTGTATTCCTCAAAATTTTCCCGGTATAAACCAAAAATCTTTCCTTTCTCGGCAACCAGCGCAACCTCGTTCTTAGCGATCTCTAAACGCAACTGATCTATGCTACTCAGTTTCTGTTTATCCTCGATGATAAGTTTTTCAAGTTCTGCTATCTGATTCTTGACCTCCATGTTTTTGACAAACGGTTTCAGCTGCGACCTGAGTTCTGTTATCCTAAGCTGTTTTTTTGCAACTTCTTCCTTGAAAATATTATTATTCGTCCATTGGTTATTTTCATCTATTCGGATCCTTTCGGTCTCCGTTTCAATAGTCTGCAAGGCATCTTCCAAAAATTTATACACCTTAGTGTAATATCCTTTAATTTCAGCGTTGCCAAGAGTATCAACCATTAGGTTTTTCTTACCGACCAACTCTTTTAATACATTTGACGCATCTGTATTAAATGAAGAAACCTTATAAAAATCTGATGAAAGCTGTCTCAAGTCAATCTCAAGGCCTTCCAGCTCAGTATTAAGCTTATCGTAGGCCTTCATTTCTTCTTCGCTGAGTCCCTCGGCCTCTTTGAGTTTAACAATTTTTTCACCCGTGCTAAGGATACTCCCGCGTAAGACGTCCTCACTCCCTTTCTGCATTAGTTCGTTTCCAAGGTCAGCTATTTTGGACTGCAGCTCAAAATAATTATTGATCATCAGCTCCCTGTTCAGGTCGTTCGATTTCACCTGGCTCAGAAAATCTTGGTATTTCGCTTTATAGGCCTCATCCTCTAACAACAGCTCCCTCACCAGCTTCAATAGCTCATTTCCCTTTTTATTTTCCGGTTCAGCCAGTTTAGAAAGATAATTCTGTGGAATATATTTGATCTCTGATAGTATACTGGGTTCATCATCAGGCCTCTGCAGTTCGTTTGTCTGCCCTGACCCTATTTTTACCTGAAATCCCAGCCCTTCACCAAAATCATACCTGAATTTATCTGGAGCCCCCTCGCTTTTGAGGATACTACGATCTGACAACAACGTTCTGGCAATATTGTATAACAGGATACTTTTGCCGGATGATTTACCACCGATGATCACGTTGAGGTTTCTGTTGAAATGGATCGGTTCAGCGGTGAATTTATTATCGGTGCTGATAAAGCGTACCTGGTCAATTACCAGTTTGTCTTCTTTAAAATCCGGCTCAGCTTCCTGTATCTTAACGCGCTGTTCAGGTTCAAAGATGATCTGCTTGAGTCCATCGAAACTCAGATCAGATTTGATCCAGGTAAACCTGGAAAAAAGATCCTCCTCTTTATGGGCATCGCAGCCCACCAAGCAACTTTTAAGCGAACCGGTTATCTGTATTACTGAATCGATTTCTGCTTTTTTCTCCTTCTCTGTAATCCCTTCTTTTGCGTCCAGACGTTTTCCTAAGAAGAAACTGATGTCCTTTACATTGGCCGAAAACACCGCATCTGACATTTGATATATTGTTTTCCTTACCCCGTCCAGCGCCCCGCTTTCACCTTCAAAAAGATCATAGTGTTTCTGCAGGCCCGAATTACCGTCCTTATTGGAGTTACTGACCACCACAATGGTGTTTTCCCTGAAGTTGCTGTTCTTATCGAGCAGATCCTTGACCGATTTAGGGTCAATCACAAAGTTGTCTATCCCGTGCTGGATCAGGGCATTCTCGGAGGTGAGTTCCGGCTTGAGGTGTCTTCCACAGGCCAGGAAACCAGCCCTGTTCATCTTTTGTCTTTCCTGGTTTTCAAGGGTATTGAAAAAATCGTTATCGAGTTCCGCAACATAGGCAGGGTTGAATAGGCAGTGGATATTGATCAGCTTGCCCGCACCGGTAGATGGCATCATGCGGAGTTCCACATTAGGAAAAAGAAAAATTCCCCGCACAGCAGCAATCTCTTCCGAGGTAAAAAGATTGTTCCCTTCCGGATCTTTTTTGACCGTGATCTCCTTCACATAGCTTAAGGCAAGTTTATAATTGTCTATAGTAAAATAATCGGTAATACCGATTGCACGGATATCTTTTGCCAGTGCCTCCTTAAAAAAAAGATGAAAAAAATCATCCATTGTAGCAGCACTAAACTGATCATTCTTATTCGTTCCTTTGGTATGGACATGGAGGTTCCATCTGTTCCATTGAGAGCCTTTCATATAAAATTATTTTTTTTCCAAGATAGTAAAAAACAGTACTGTGAATATTGCAAAATATCTTTTGTTGATAATTCACAACTAAAAGTTGTCTCGAAATAACATAATTCACTGATTTTCAGTTACCAACACACACCTCAGTATAGTAGTAAATCTACAAAGCGTCACTAGCTCAGCCTTACGGGTTCCCTCATTCGCCTTTTCTTTACCACATTACAAATTTGTCACATATATTGTATATACACTTCAACTAACATTCCTAATATAATATAGCCTATTAGCTTCGATATTGAGCTAAGCTTATTTTTATTGTTAACTTTTGTTAGGCAGTTGTCAATATTTGTTTGCAGCCACACACATAAACTAAACCGGTTTTATCACAATAGGTTTTCTTGGTAATTTAGAACTTTTTTGGAACTGGTAGACCTTAATGTTTTCCCACATGACTAACTTGCCTTCGACTGATTTTATTGCCCGGATTTCTCCGTCTTGGGAGACTACAAAGCCAATACTGTCAGGGTATTTATAACAGTAAGCGAACATGGACTGATGCCTGGTTCCGAAATGTTCGGGTTTTATTTTACTAACTCTGCTAGGTGTTGACAATTTACTGATGTGTACAAATTCAGGCAATTTCTTTTCAGTTATTACCGTTCCAAAACCGTTGGCAGTTAACAATGGGGATAGCAATACCAGGCCGTCAACACAGCTTAAAGACGATACAAATCGTATTGCTCCAATAAGTTCATTATAGCTATCGTCTAAATAAAGCTCACTGTTAATGACTTCATTATGTAGCTCTATTGGAATCTGCTTGCGTTTTCTCCGCAGTTCTCTTATCTGATCTTCTAATTCCTCACTATCGGCGATTGAACTTACAATGTGTTTTATACTACTGTTTATTCGGTTATATCTGAGCTTATATTTTACTTTCACATCTTGCGTAAATTCTTTTGTGATCAGAATTGCGCCTCCATGGTTATAATTTCTAATGCGTAGCAGGATGCGGCATATTGCCTCAATTACATTGAGGTATACTACTTCATTAAGCTCTTCTAAGTCCTCAACTGTGAGCTCAAAGCCGATGATTTTTCGCATCATCCTTTCACTGTAAAGACAATTTACTTTTAAGAACTCGGATATCGGGCCAAATTCGAAAACGTTTGGATAGTTTTTTACCAGAGAGTTTTGGTTTAGTGTTGCCAAGGGCTGGTAATCAAGCATCACACTAAGCATTCCAATACCCGTTATCATTACTTTTACTATTCCTGGATGATCTGGACGTTCTTCGCGCTCATAGTTTAAAAAGCTCTGGTAATGGATTGTTTGATCTATCATACCATATATATACAAATCTTCCGTATCGTCATAATAGACTGAAAGGCTTGAACTCCACGGATCAACTGCTTTTGAGAGTTTAACAAGGTTTTTTATGGATAAAATTTCTGCTGTTTCAAACGCATAAAATTTCCAGTCATCGTACTGATCATCTTCTTCCTCGGGCTTAATTTTTTCATGATCCAGCAAGGTAACGATGAGTTTGATAAACTGGCCTTCCTCAGTTTTCAGACTGGTAAAATATAATGTTTCAAATAGCTCTGTAAGAACCTTTAAGCTTGGTTTTTTATCTTTTATTTTGGATCTCTGGAGTTCATCATAAACATAATGGGCGAGATCTGCAGGTATTGCATTTTTTTCCATTTAACGAGAATTGTTTTAGTGCAGCTAAGATGATTTTTTTATCAAATGTATCCTTTAACTAAATCGACAGCAATTGCGCATTGATCCCGGTTTCTAAGGTAATCAGCTCAGCAAGTTGTTTTTCCAGACTGCTTGTCATCGATTTGAGTAGCGAACGAGATGGTTTTGTTTCCAGTATCTTCGTTAATAGCTCATCGCTAAGATTTTTTTCGTAACTATCCGTCAGCAGTATGATGTAGCGATCGATAGTCATCCCTGGGAATAATTCACTAGAGCCTAGTCCATATTCTTTAGAAAGTTTTGTTAGATCGTTCCGAACTTTAAACGAGGTAGTCTGTGTTGCCCTAAATTGAACGGTAAAATGCTCGATTTCTTCTTTAGGTTTATCCAGAAATGTTTTCTGGTAGGTAAACCAGGCGATTAGTAAGCCCAATATACCGATGGTGATTTCAATCATGGAGGCGTTAGTTTTCGTTCTTTATCAAAGATTTAATTTATATTCAACTTTTCAAAGATAATTTTATCTCGATGAATAACGCAATCTACAAATCAAAGCTCGTCGACTCACGAAATGAAGACCTTTTTAAAGTAGTCGATTCACAGTTTAACATCTCGTTTGAACCTTCGGATAACAGAGAACATTCTGTTTACACTATTGGAAATCGAATGACTTTTTATATCCCTGCGGGTGAATTTTGCATTGATAGTTTTACTCATGAGCTTCTGCACGGCTACATTGATGCCTGCGGTGTAAATCTTACAGGCAGTTTAAGAAATTCTGTTTCTGGAAGTATTCCACTGGTTAAGTTATTCGACACGGAATTGGCTGAGCACATTGCAAACTGTATTGCCCATACCTTGATGTTGCCGATATTTTTAAATCGCGGATTTGACCGTTCAAAATTTCTGTTTGACTATAATCACTATAAGGCAGAATCTGGGATTGGGGAGAAGATTAAGCGCCATTTCAAAATAGCACCAACTGTTTATAATATTTTAGCTGTTCGCACTTTTATTGGAAAGTATTTTGCTTTTAAATGCGATCCAAATCCTGCGTTTGATTATAGCGTACAAATTAGAGAATTGCAACAAATCGACCAAGCGCTTTATAATATTCTCGAAAATTATATTTCTAAATGGGCGAATTATGATTTTAGCGATGATGAGTATTCGGAATTCCGGTTAAATCACCTGGACTTTGCTGATGAGATGGAAATATGGATGAGTGATAAAAGCTTTGCATAATGATGTTTACCAAATTCTACACTGAATTCAGTACCCTATTCAATAAAAGGGAAGAAGCCTATATGTTCTGGATCATGGTGGCAATTGTCTGGCTGCTTTCTTCGGGAATAGCGTTGAGTAAAACCTAACCAACTAAATTTGTAATAAAAACAGATAAATTACAACGATAAAAATCTCAATGGACAACACTAGTTGTAATAAATCCTCTCTAATAAAAAAGAATAAGCAAGATGAAAAACAATTCCTATGTACCACAGGATGCTGCCAAATATCTTGAACAGATTGCAGCAAAACGGATAGGTGGAGCAATAAATCTCCGCGGGATACATTTCCAGGTGCTGTATTCGGCCCACATCATCTTGAGTCATCTGACCCGCTCCAAGAGCACGGCATCAATACGGCTCGAAGGTATTGAGGATATCGATGTGAACGGAACCAAGCTGAGCATCGATAAAAACACCTACATTCAGCTTAAAACATCCCAAAACAAGCTAAATGCTTCATCCTTTTGGGAAATGGGTGTTTTGCAGAACTTTCTCGAAGTATTTATTGCAGACCCCAGCAGTCGTTTTAAACTCGTCCATAATATGGGCATTGCACAGGGGCATCTCGCTGCATTGGCAGACCATCGTCTTGATGAAACAACTTTCCGTTATTGGGAAGACAGATTAAAAGCTATCAATAACTATGGATCATACTCCTCCAGCGACTTTCTTAATGCAATTACCTTTGAACGAAAAGATATAGAAGGATTATACAAAGATATCTCATCGCTTTTACTAAGTACTTGGAAAATCAACAAAGGCACAGAAGCTATTTTTCTCCGGACACTGTTCTATCACATTTTTGATTGGTCCATCGATAGGAAGGTAATCACAAATGAAGATTTGTCTGTACTTTTTACGGAAATTACAGACAGCTTTTCAAAAACTCCAAACAATTTGGCCATTAAACACGAATGGATTTCCCCGATTGACTATGGCTTTAACAAGACAGAAAACCTGGAAGGCTATTTTGACGGTAAAGCCTGTAGGCCTGCCCACATTGCCAATAACTTACCTGCAAGGAGAAAGAAATGGGAAAAACTGGTTTGGGAGAGCCTAAAAACAAACGACATCACTGTTATTCGTTCCTCAAGCGGACAGGGTAAATCTACAATTGCCTGGCAGGTCGGATTCAATTCTCGTGAGGAATATACCATATACCAGCTAAACACCTGCAGGAATCTGGAAGAGGTCAATTCACTTACCGAATTTATCGCTTCAAGGGTATGTTTAGGAACAATACCGCTGATCATATTGGATGGTTTGAATATACAGACAACAGAATGGGGCACCTTAGCGGAAAGAACAGCCGGACTCCCAGTAAAATTTATGGTGACCAGCAGGTATGAAGACTGGCAACGCTATGGAGCAGACGTCTCTAGGTTGGGTATCCAGATCATTGATATTTTTCTTACCCAAAGTGAAGCACATGACATATTTCTACAATTGAAGGCTAGGGGAAAGATTAATCCGAGCGTAATTTCCTGGGAACCAGCCTGGGAAAGCGTACATCGCGACGGGCTTTTGATCGAATATACAGTGTTGCTTACCAGTGGACAAATGATTGAGGATAGGCTACGCTATCAACTCAATACGATCTCCTTAGATAACTCTGCCGCTGCAAAACTGGAAATTCTCCGGCTGGTTGCCTTGTCCGATCTGTTGCAGTTATCAATCAGGACCGAAAGCCTTCTTGATTATATCAAAAAGGAAATTGGTTTTGATACGGACCGGGAAATCGTGCTTAATTTTCTGGAAAATGAATATTTCATCAGTTTTTCTTCGCAGTATATTGTGGGCCTTCATCCTGTCCGCTCCAAATATCTGAACGAACTGCTCAACCGGCATAGCGGTACGCTCCCGAGCCTAATCAGGCTTTATGATATTCTCCAGAAGAACCAGCATCACGAATTCTTTGCGAATACGCAACTCTTGCTTACCGAGGATGAAAAGAATGATTTCTATACTTCATTTGCGCAAAAACTGGCTGATGGCAACTGGTCAGAAATGGTAACTGCAATGGATGGAATTATTCACGGCGAGCCGCAACGTTACTGGTTAGATAATAAGGAGGTTTTTGATGGAGCACTAAAAGCGGGCGGAATCGAAATATTTATTATTGAAAGTACACCTTTTTCTAAAGTCAATGTTATCGAAGACCTTGCCGACTCTCTAAGCGAAGATATGGCTCCTGCATTCAAGGCCTTTGCGGAGCGTAGAAAAAAACTTGGTGGTTTCAGTATCAAGGATACCGACGTTTACCATTTTGCCCAGCAGCTTGGAAGTCGCTCCATAAGCGAAAAAAAATACCGGATTCGGTCAAAGGAATCGAGTTTCTTGTGCGCTGGTTTGATCTATTGGAAGTTGACTTTGATTTCGAGTGGTCTTACGATAACCTGGAGCTACTGGCCTATCTGGAACAAAATGATCTTGAGGATTCCAAAGACCTGTTTGCATTCCTGCAGCTCCGCATGCCGGATGCTTACAAAAAATTTGTTTCCGAGCATAGGGGAACTATCATGAGCCTGTTAAAGGTCAAAACAGATAGTATCCGAATTTATGAAAATGGCAAAAACCTGCACATTAATTATATACTATCCCATGAGGATGTTGGTGAGGCCAACAACCTGAGCGTTAAGAGGATTACCGACATTTCACAAATTCTGCCAGGATATGAATGTTATTGTACCGATGTAGAAATACTGCCCTACCCGAATCTTGAAATTGTCAAGTATTCGAGGGATAACGCCCATAAGACAATGCCTCCACAAAACATTGGTAATGCTTTCGATGTCCATCTCAACAAAATATGGATTTCGGTAATATCTTCCAATTATCAGGCATCTTCTGCTTTTGAATGGCAGGCCCAGTTATTGGAATTGCGTAAGACGAATCTTGATTTTGTTATGGACACCAACAAGTATATCGATCTGATATTTGAAGGCAAAGGGGAAAAGGCAATGGCTTATGGCAAGAAAATTGACCTGGCAACAAAAGACTTGTCCAACCGCTATGCAACCAGGGAAAAATATCCAAATTTCAATCGATCCGTAGGTCAACTTGCTAAATTCACTACAGAACAGCGCATTATCGACAAATGGCTTTCACCTATGAGCAATGTCTGGGTTCAGATTCCGAATCTTTTCCTTTCCGATGATGCACACAAGAAAAAACTTGTCCTGATTAATTTTAAGGAGGTATTTTTGGATCTAAAGAAAATGCAGGCAGCATTTGCAACAATCGAAGAGGGCTCACATGTTTACTTTGAAACTTCAGAACTGATTTCAAAAGAACTTGAGGCATATCAGAGGCTTTACCATGGAATAGTTTATGTACTGGAACATCCGCTGCATCTGCAGAAACCCGTTGCAGTAGGCAGAAAAGCTATTGCAGCATGGTGGGAGGAAAGCCAGAGTCTTATAATGGGCAGTTTTAGGCGTTTATTTACGGAGATCGAAAAAACGGGTAAATTTAAATTCTATCTGCCTAGCAGTTTCAGGGAAACCCATACCCTAACCTATGTCACTTTTGGTGTAGAAGGCGGTGATCTCAGTGACCCTGAAAATATCAGGTTGTTACTGATGTATATTAGCCCGTTGAGCCATTTTCCTGCTGATTTCTTTACGATTGTAAATGTCGTAAATGGAACTGCAAAAGGGGCTTTCCGCGTACAAAAAGAAATGCTAATCGAGCTCGATAAAATCATGGATGAAAAAGAAGGCGATATTTCAAATTACATGCCACTCCCAGTCGCTGTTGAAGAGCAGACGATTGAGTTACTACCGGGCGTCTCCCTCCCACTCATCGATCCGAACGCCATAATTGAATTGATAGCGATGTCTATTTCTGACCTCTGGAAGTTAAATACCTACAGAAAAAGCCTGGATATCTCATACCAGGCTGAAGAGAAGTGGTTAGCAAAGCTTGAAAAAAACATAGGCAGGTCCTTGCATACAAAGTTGGCGAAATTTTCTCATCCACGCTACCGGGATTTTATTTCATGGATTAATATTGGCCTGCAGGATAAATCCACTTATCATGAACAGGACTATGCAGAAAAGATTATTGAAATGGCGAAGGAGCATGTAGAAAAATGAGTTAATAAAAATACATCATAAATGGAAGAGATAGACTATTATAAAGGGTTATTAGATGGTGATTTAGTCACCGGCGATGAGTCTCTAGCATTCGTATTTGAATTCACTCGTCAAATGGGTGGAATTGTCACAGTAAGGGGCAATGTAAATGATGATGTCAAAAACGCTACGTTCGGCTTGAAAGATCAGGATGGTAAGTGTTTTTTAAAGATTATTGCTAAAGATTTTTTAATTGTTTATCCCACAGGCTCGACAACAGAGATAAATATGGAAATACACGCGGTAATAGAACTCATTACAAATGGACTGTTCTCACTAACAGAACATTAATTATTTCTGCAATACTGGTAATCTAGCCAATTGGTATCTATTCTTACCAAAAGTCTATATATTTAAGAACCGGCAAAAAAACACGAAACAATGGACGGACAGGAACTAAAGATATTATTTAACCACGATAAAGCATATTTGACACCAGATCACCCAATGACCTTTGAACAGATCGGATTGCCTGAGATCGCCAAAAAAGGTTTTAAATCCCCAGCATACTGGACGTTCATAGTGAAAAGATATTTTGAGCACGAGCGTAAAATATTCTGTGAGGTATTATCGTATAATACAGGGGAAACGGAATTTGAAAGTAACCAAAAAGAAATTTCTGGCATCCTCAATACCTTGAAAACAGTAACATTCAAAAGTATTGATACCGGAGGACTTCTAGAAACCTTGTCAGGTGGAAGGCAAAGTTCTTTTTATAATCCTACGTATATTCCAACAAACAGGGTAACACATCGTCTTGGAGCAGAACTATTTATATGGCCACACCAAGAACGGACTTTTACGGAAACTTTTTTTATTGCGCTAAAAAATGTACATTTCATTTCCGGCGGTGTATCATTTAACCTCGTCATTCAAGGACAAAACAAGCCCTCCCAGTTCACCATTTTAAATGAGGATATCAAGGAAGAATTTGACGCGATAAAGAACTATTTTGCAAATGCCCTCAAAACAAAGAAAATCCAGGTCACTGCCACGGCAGAGCTATCTGACAACGAAATCATATCCAAATTTGCCACATCACCAGAAATAGACAAAATTAACAGGGAATTGATCGAAAATGTAAAATTTGATTTCCTCAGGGTAGCTAAGAAAAAAACAGCCATGAACGTTGACAAGAATCTGTTTACGATGGAGGAATATTTCGATGATTTTGCCGACAATAAACTAAAACCAAGCACCTTTTATACCAATGACAATAATTTCCTAGAAGACCTTTTAAGTGTCTCTGCTACTAAGCACTACAAACATTTGAGGTTTTTATCTAGTAAACACGCCACTGAGGTGATGAAGCTTCGGTTTACCCAGAACCCTTTTTCATTCTTCTTTCTGATTCAAGGCGGAAGGAACTACCATATCGTTTGGGAAACGCTTAACACGGCAGAAGCAACCTATATCTGGAGCATTGAAAAAGCCCCTGATGTTTTAAAATCAACATTAAAACAATTGGAGGATATAATGAACCTCATCAAATCTAAAGGTAGGACAGCATACCTAATCATGGAAGAAGATTCATTCAGCCGGGTCTATCATGATTATACTGAACCAGCGGATGGTTTCGTAAAATGGAAGATTGAGATTGAAAGGGTACTAACATAAAAACACATAACCCTTTAAATTTTAAAATCATGAAAAAGCCTGCAATAAAATATAGATGATAGAAAGCAGGAAACTTATTAAGATTGTTTTCCAATTGCAAGTAGAGTCGAACTTCGAAACTTAAATCCCCTATCATCAATTGTTTTATTAACATTTCAAATTATCAATTCGTCACATTTTGTTTTAGACACTTTTTATATAAACTGATGATTAAAATAGCCTTAAATGCTTTGGATATTGAAGAAAATATATTTAGACCTATCACTTTTCGTTTTAGACAGTTCTCACAATTTGTTTCACACACTACAACCGTTTTAAGAAACTCCGTCATCATTTGTTTTATTAAAATTTTAAATTACCTCTTTGTCACGTTTTGTTCTAGACACCTGTAGTTTATTGGAAGGGGAACTATAGCCTTAACTAACAACGCTAATTAGAAAAATAACTTTTTCGGCGGCACATTTTGTTTTAGACAGTTGTCACAATTTGTTTTGGACACTACATTTATATGTCCCAAGTTATAAGCGACACCCCAAATTTCAAAAAATGCGGCATGATTGACTCAAATCACTACCAGACAACAAGAGTTGCCTCGAATAGGGATGCTATCCCAGAACCTCTTATTTCACGCTAATTTGAAAAATTATATAATGCGAAACGCGCGGCCATTTTTACTGAAATACCCAGTTCACATCGAAACAGACTTGATTGGCTCTTCCTTAACGTCTCCCCCATCACGCTTAACCGCAGCTCTATTCCCCTTTATCTTTCTTCCACGCTGCCTTTTTCCCACCTTCGCAGGTCGATCCTCTTGCGGCAAACTTTCCTTATTCATTTCCTCGATCTTTTTCAGTTCACTTCTCACCAAATCCGCCACCTCCCTTTTAACCCTTTTATAATTCTCCTCCACATCAATTCCTGTAACATTCGTCACTATCGGGATCGGCACATAACCTGCCTCCTCCCTTGCAATAGCCGCATGATCATTCTGAATCTCCCCATGAAACATTTTCAGCTTGATCTTTTCATTAGGGCTATCAGCCACAATCCCTGCAAACTCACCCGATGAAAACGTAGCAATCTTGGAGGCTGGAACCGCATAATCCATCTGTGTCGATTTAGAAATCGAAGTATCCGAACTGTTGATGCTCATGCTCTGCCGATCCTGCATAATCTTCCCAAAAGTCTCCGAGAATTTTTTCGCACTGTCACCGGAAACCTGTCCACTGATGATATTTGCACAGATCCCCAAAATGATCTCCGCCTGTTCCGCACCATACTCTTTTTTCACCTGCTCAATGCTCTGAATCCCCAGCGTACAGGAAATCAGGTTCGACCTGCCCGTAGAAATCGTCGTGATCAGATTGGCCACCAGCGTAGGATATTCATCAAAGATCAGGCTGCATTTGCTTTTCCCCTTTTTATTGATCTGTTTCAGCATCCTGTTCACATACAGCGAAAGCACCGCCCCATAAGTATCGATCTTCTGCGGATTATTGCCCATGCACACAATCTTGGGCTCATCGGGGTTATTGATATCCAGCGTAAAATCATTTCCTGTTAGTACATAATACAACTGTGGCGATGCCAACCTTGCCAGACCGATCTTGGCCGAGGCAATCTGCCCTTCCAACTGCGCCTGGGCATTGTTCTGCAATGCCGAGATAAAAGGATTGATCAGCACCTTGATCTCTTCCTGCTGCTGCAATACCGCAAACAGTGGATCATAATCCGCCTGCATCAGTTCAATCACGTGTGGCAGCGTACAATACTTCCCGTCTTCGTATTTGCGTAAATACCATATAATCGCCGTTAAAAAATTGATTGGGGACTCCACGAAAAAATCCCCAGTTTTTTTCAACCAGATCCGGTTTAGCCCCATCATGATGGTGCGGCTGGCCTCGGTCGCATCGGTAATGTCCTCCATACCCTGCGGATCCAAGGGATTACATCTATGCGTACGGTTTAAATCCTCAAAATTGATGATGTAAAATGAAGGGACGACCTTATAATGCTGATGGTACTTCAGCAGCTTGTTATAAGCCATCTTGGTCAGGTCATCAAACTTAAAATCGTATAAAAACAGGCAGAAACCCTTTTTGATCTGCTGATCAATAATATGGCGAATCACAAAATAGGTTTTACCCGCACCACCAGAGCCCGATACCAAAATACTGCGAAAGGGGTTCACACAGTTGATCCAGCCATTCCTCACCTCTCCTTTCAGGTGGTATTTTGTTGGCAGGTTAAAAGAATATTCATTTTCCAACAGCCTTTCCTCCTGCGGAAAAGTTTCATTCTCGCTATTGAATATGTCCTTTTGCATCCTGTCTTTGATCAATCTCGAAAGTTCAGTGCCACCTTTCAAAAGCAAAAGGTAACCTGTGCCAAGTAACAGCACATAAAAACACACAAAAACATCTGGTGGAAAATTTAACAGGAAACAGATAGCACTTGAAAAATAAACCATTAACCCAATAACAATCTGTAGAAGGATCGGCTTTAACTTCAGCTCTTCCGATTTTTTACCCTTAGCCCCGATCAGTGAGATACCCAAAAAAAGCAGTACCACAACCTTGGACAATAGCGGATGCCGGAACATTTCCAGCTTGGCAAAATTGAAAAACAAATGGTCTGTGATCAGGGTGCTCAAGCCCCATTCCCGGAAAGCCTGGTAACCATAAATATAAATGTGGATGTTTAAGATCACCAGACTGATCAGCCTGGTCATATCCAATATCTTTCGCAGCCCCTGCGTATCTTCCCCTGTATTCATAGTCTATAAACTTTGCTGTAGTTTTTTCCTGCGTTTTTTCTTTTTAACAGTTGGTTGTATAAAACCCTGGTCGGATCTGGATAGTACCATATCGAGATAACCTGTCTTTTGAGGCGTTTCTAAATGACTTTTTTCAGTGGGACCTTTTGAAGTAAAATATTTGCCTGGCGTTTTCTCCAATGTTTTGTCGAGCTGTACTACCGGAATATCACGTTCCCCAAAAGCCCTTGTTAGGGCAGCTGCGCTATAGGCCTTTCCAAGGTCACTGCCGTTGAAGACCGATTTCGTCCCATGGTCAATAAAAGTGACCCCATAAATCCTGCCCTGCTCGTTTCTTCTAAAGTCAACAGTCACCCCAATCTCCTGTAAAGCCAACTTAAAACCTGTTTTCGTGATGGACTGGTAACCGTTAAATACCCCATCGATCTTATTCTTTAATTCCTCCCTGAAGAGTCTTCGGTCTGTTCTATTTTTATCAAAGCGCTTCTCCAGGTTATCCAAGGTTGGTTTGGCATAGATCGCACTGGCCTTTAACGGAATGCCAACTTTATTGCCGTTATCATCCAGGATAGAATAAATCAGGCCGCGCTTCTGGTACATCAACGAATCTTCCGCTCCCCTGTCCGCGGTAATATTGAAAGCCTTTAATGCCGCATTGAACTCAGGAAAAGAGCTGTAGCTATACTGCTTCATCACGGCGGTAACAATATTGCTGATGGTATTTTTCGTTGGTCTCTCCCCATAAACAGCCGGTTTAATCTTTGGGGAATTATCCAGCGACCTACCCCCGGCAACCGTCAGGTCATATTTCTCTTCAATAGATTTCCTTGTCTGTTCCGAGAGTTTGTAACCGATGCCGTGGATATCGATCCTGCTGCCATCTGATCTGATATTCGTTGTGGCGATATGTACATGCGGATGGTGGGTATCCTCATGCAGGTACACCAGAAAGGGCTGTTCGCCAAAACCGATCTGCTCCATGTACGCTGAAACAATGCGCTGTAGCTTTTCGCTGTCCAATTGGTCCGATGGGTGGAAATTCAGTGTAATGTGCAGGGCATTGGTTTTGACCGATGGGTTCAGTATCGTGCGTTTATTAAAACGCTCTGCCTTTTGCGCTAACTTAAGTTTATCGATGTCCCCAGCAAAACCACTGGCCATAAAAAGTATGGCATCTCCGTTTTCTACCTTGTTTTCGTTATAGATCAGAATCCCCCTAATGTTTTTTCCACTGACGATTTTTGCAACCACTTATGCGCTAGTTTATCGGTGATCTCCAGTAACCGCTCAATTTTGATTTCGATCTTTTCATATAACTCTTTTGTCCGCTCCACATAAAACATTCTTGCAGCTTTGCTCTGGCTGGTGTGAAAATGGTAGGTCTGCTGGTTGATGTTAATGCCAATGGACCTGATTTCTTTTCTGATCATGGCCAGTTCTTCCATTGGCCCGTTCATAGAAATGTCCCTGTGAAAAATCTGTACGGGCTCTTGCATCAGGATTTTTCTGGCCAGCTGTGAAAGCCCTTTACAGTCGCTCATCTTTTGCATTTTGTCTAACCGTTTAAGGGTCTGTTCGTCTACCCTGATGCGGATATAGTGCTTGAGTTTTTCTTCTTCTTTTTTGATCTTGGGTCTTGGCATTTTATGATCGTTTTAAGGCTTACGAGTTCCGAGTAAGCCTCCAGCCGTTAGGATGGCAAGATATTTTTGTCCCACAAAAATCCATCTTGCTGCGAACCCGCGTTTGCCAAAAAGCACCTTACCCACACTTATTTTCTGATGGATTTATTGTTCTGCCTGTGATTGAGATCTGAGATGAAAGAAAGGCAAGCAGGCCCTGAGCGCTTGCCTCATCCGGTGACGGGGATTCACTTTGATCCGCTTGATTTTCAGGTGTGGCCTGCCATGAAAAATATGGCCGTTAATGGTTTTGATCTTGGTATTTTTCATCTTGAATATTTTTGATATTCAAAGGTTGGCTAATGAAAAATACAAATGACCGAGCTTGGAAATTCTTCACTAATTAATCAGATATATGTAGTAGCATATTTTTTCCAATTAACATTATTTACCTAATCGCTGTCATAGACTGCTTTACATACGAACCGCATGTTGCCTGGCGCTCTTCCACCAGAATCTTTAAATTGTCAATACGGCAAATATTCCCAACCAAACTCTGGAATCAATAAGTCGTGATTTTCCTCACCATCGCCACCTCCCCAACCGGGTAAGGTATTTTGCCATAAAAGTCCCCGAATTGATGTTGGGACATTCTTTGACCCTAAAAATTTTCCGAATTCTTTTAATTTTTTTTCGTTCAGCAGACACCAGTCTTCAAACAATGTTAATTTACTTACGTCAGCATTTGGACCAAAAACATATTTGAATGTTTTTATATTACTGATCATGTATCCCCTTTTGGGCATAACCATTTTAAGTTCTTCAAATGCGTTTTTGAAAGTTTCATTGGGAAATGAAATTATTTTATCCTCAAAAGCTGAGTTTAATATTCGATGAGTAATTGTGTAGATGTAGAATTTATTATAATACAAATTTTCAACAAGCCCTTTTTTATTTGGAAATAGTGATACCAATTGCGGGTGTAAATCAATTTTATCTTTATTTACAAATGAATTGGCATTTTGGGTGCATTTATAGGCAATTAGCTTAAATTTTGAACTATCTGCTTTGCTCCTTAGTTTTTGTACGCTCATGGCAGTATTACAGTCTGCCCCTTGTAAGTATAAACAATCATAGAATACAAGTCTTTCAACTTCAGATAAATTTAACAATTCATTTTGTATGCATATATTTAAACCACAATAACCAGTGCTAAAAGCGGCTAAAACCTTTACTCTAAATTGCACTTTTACTCCAAAAATAGAATCTAATTCTTTTTGTAATATCTCTGTCGAAGGCGACACGCCAATACGTACAGGGTTATCTCTTGGAACTTCGATGCCAGAGATGACAATAATTCCCTGCATATTTGATTGTGATTCAAAAAAAGTCCTTAATCCATGCCTGTTAAGCTCGGTACCCACGGCAAATAATACAGTAAGGTTAATTGGTGATTCCCATTCTTTTTTTTGTGACAGTACGGTTTGCCAATAAGCTATAACAGAATTTGAAAAATATAGACTGGCGCTTCGATTATCCTGTCCTTTAGGTGGACAACCATGTTGCTTAAATATTAAATTACTGTTTTCGTTTGGATTAGCTTGATTTGGAAAATAAATTGTGGCAAAATTGGAGGTTTCATACTTCACTCCATCCATTTCAAAAACATTAGTGAACCTGCTTTTGTGAAAGCCTTTTCTAGCATCGCTATCTGTAAACGTATTGCTATCATCGTTTAATCTCCCAAATTCATCAATATAAAAGGCATCAAATGATAAGGAACCGCCAGTGGAACGATAAGTGGATGCTCCCATTTTCCTAGCTATTAAATGTTGGCAACTCAGAATCTTTTTGCAAATATACTAACGTTGTAGGTAAGACCACCTCCCAAGGCTCTCCTTCTGCCGTTGCGTTAGCCAGGTCATCGGTTTGATTACGTAATTCATCTGCAATTGAAATAAAAAGATCATTTAATGAGCCGTCATTTTTTAGGATCAATGGTGGATTTCCGTCTTTACCCCAAATTTCTCCACCAGTTAGCATATAATAACTTATTACGTCATTGTAGGTTGGTCTGACAGGAATTAAGACCCTTGCCGACCCTGCTTTTAAAAAATCAGTGAACAATGGGTCGTTGTCATATATATTTAATTTATGAATCCATTGATCTTGTCTTGCCCAGAAATAAGAATAAAATAAATAAGTTAAATTTTCCCATTCAAATGCCTGTTCGAAGAATTGAATCATTTTACCTTCATTTATCGAGTCTAAAATATCTAAATCAGGAAAACTATTATTTACACCCTCCTTCATTGCATCAAACAATCCAAATAAGGAAGGATTCATAAGCATTTTTATACATTGCTTCTTCAGTTCCGTTTTTTCAATTTCCCGATTAATTCTAGGGTTCTGACCTGATATAACTATTCCATCTTGAACTTCCTGAGCGGCAACTTTTTGTTCATACTCAGCCTGCATAGCCTGATAAGCTGCCATGATTTTTTCAAACATTTGTATTTGCCATTGTTCATAGGTTTCGGGTAACCTTTCAACTAATGCATAGAGATTAATTGTATATGAAAGTACGTCGCTAACATTAACAGAAACCTGTATAACGGTGCCGGGATAAAACCAATGAAAAGGAATGTCATCTCTTCCTGTATTATTCGCAGTTAAGAATCTTTCGTCAAAGACGTTAGGAATTCTGTCAAAATCATGGATACGAAATATTTTATTGCCAATAGTTACCTCCATTTTTGGCCAAGCAGTCCAAATAGCAGAGAGATCCCACCAAACACCAAATTTTGCTACATAACCGGCTGGAACGACCATTTCCTTATTGTTTAAAGCAAAATTTGGATTTTCTTTAACCCTATCTTTCTCTTCCTCATCTCTTATACTTACCGCCATTGCATCTTTGAGGATGGAGGTTGAAATTGTTTTAAATAACGGGGGAGCAGTTGTTGCACCTTGCACATTATAATCACGAATGTAACTCTCATAATTGTTTTCAGTGATTTGTTTATGCGTAAAATTCGGATCAAGAGGCTTTGGCGCAACTATATTTTTTTTTGGTTTATGCAGCTGTGCATACTCAAAAAAGGCTGCTGGTTCAGGAATGATGAACTCTAACATCATTCTTTTGCCATAGTTGTAAATCTGGGCCTCATAATATTTATCAACCCATCTGTAAACACCCACAGCATGGTCTAATTTTTCTTTATTATCTATCCCGTGGGTATTTATTTCTTCAACCTCGTGCAATTTTTTTGTTGTTCTTTCCTCTTTTGTTTTTTTCTGAATTTTTGAAACCGATTTGTCAATTACCTCTCGTGCAAAATTTGAAGAACTTTTATTAGATTCTTGACTCGAAGTGCTGTAAGCAAAATCTCCATAAGCACCTAAAGTTACCATACCATATGAGCCTGATACAGTAAACCCAGCTTGCATACTCATTTTTTCTTCAATTGTTTTTTCACTTTCTTTTTTAAGTTCAAACCGTTCGGTTGTCTGAGTATCTTTTGTAGTTTCTTCCTCTACTTCGTTTGAGATGCTAAAGATGTCTTCGGTTCTGTCTAAAGTTCGGTGTTTTCTTTCTTTATATTCACCACGAAGAACATTCTCAATATGAGCAACTTCTCCTGCCACATATTTTTTTAACTTTTGTTTTACAACTTTTAAATCCCCAATCCCCAATGGTCTGATTGACCGAAGAATTTCATTTGGCGATGACGAAAAATTCACTAAATTTTGTTCTACACCATATTTATTAACGATTTGGGATATGCCATTATGGTACTTTGCGCTTTCTGGCATATTTTTGAAAAACTCAATATCGTTGATATTATTTGCCAGCGTGTATATTTTTGACAATTTACTGCTCAGGAGTTCAATCGCCTCATTTAATTGAAATTCCTCGTTAAACCCAATTGATTTTAATATGCTTTTTGTGTTGATATTTAAATCAGCGAAACTTATCTTATCAATTCCTAGGTTGCTTTTAAAAGTAGTGAGCTTTAATTTTGATTCTACACCCGTTTGAATGTTAGGTATTGTTACATCTTTGGTTTCGGAATAAACCTTTGAACTAATTCTTAAATTTTTAACCTGATCTATTGCGTTATGTGTATCTAACAGTTCGTTCCAGATTTTTTTATAGTCGTTAATCTTATTTAAGTCTGGATTTATCTCTTTAGGGCTTTCTTTTTTATTCTTGCGTTTAGGGAAATTAGCAAAAACCTCTGGTACGATAGGGGTAGCCGAAATTACATTGTGTAATGTATCGTAGTCTTTTATGCCAACTTTTGATATATAGCTTAACAAATGAAAAACTCTTAATTCTCTGGTTATAAGGTCCACATTTTGAGTTGAAGGTATTGTTTGATTCAATAAGAAATAATAGTTATCCCACAGACTATTTAATTTGATTTTTTCATTATCGAGATAAACAACAATATCGCTATCAAGAATTCTTGAAATGTTATTTTTTAAATCATCATTACTAAAGCCCTCTTTTAATATCGAGGAAGCGAAAGTATAAATTTCGGTTAGAATAGGGTCTTCTGTAATTTCGGTATATTCCGATTTGCTTTGGTTAAGCGCAATCAAATTTGCATCATCAGGAATTTCATCTCCCTTTTTAATGCCTAATTTCTTCTTTGGTTTTACACCAAGAGTTTTTTTAGAGTCTCTGTAGTCCTTTATAAAATTTATCTCAATATTTTCTTTGTTTATTAAAACAGGAGGTCTAAGCGCTACAAACTTAAATACATCCGAATTGTTAATCATCTCTGCCATTTTTATATTGTTTTAAAGTCCTCAACTTGAGTTTAGGGCTGCCCGAGTCTATTTAACGGTTTAATAGAAGTGTTCTCTATATAAGACAACATACATGTTTTGATTCAATCAATGCCCTTTATGGGCACATTGCGTTCAGTGCTTTTGTTTTAATTGAGAATTTCTATTTCAATATTATTTATTTAATAATAAATATTTGAACTCACTGAGCGAATCAGCAATTTAGCTGAGTGAGTAATACTTATTAGTTAGGGAATGCGTATTTCAGAGAAAATGGCCGCTCGTTCCGTTTTTCAAACTGTGTCTTCTATTAACATAGGGTTACAATTGTTAAGTTTTTGCCAACTGCAAAACTGTAAACATTTTTCAGTATCAGACAAAACGACAAGCAAATCCAGGACGATTCATAAAGCATCCGGGCTCAAGCAACATTAATATAACCACTAATGAAATCCTTGGCTTAACCATGATGAATCGGAACTCTTTTGATTTATACAGTCAGCTATACAGTGAATAATTCAAACGAAATTGCAAGAATAGGCAAACTTCCCTCAAAATGCGTCAGAGCCACTTATGATTATCGTTATTTCCTATAACGATTTTATACTAAGGCAAGGTACCAGAATATTTATTTAAGATTAATCAATTAAAGCCAAGAGGCGATGGTAGCAAAGTCCTTCCATTGCCTGACTTCACACCGATGCAAACCCATCCAGAATTTCTATTTCTCCAACCTCCGAAAAATGACTTAGGCAATCTTCCATTTTTGAAAAGGGATGAACAAGATGGAAGAAAAAATATTAGATACCACAATAAACACGTCAAATAAAACCACAGAAAAAAACGGCATACAAGACCTTCCAAGATTACTGAACAGCATAAAAAAAGGTGAGATTTCAACAGAGCTCGTTATTATGCGCCTAATTGAAACGGTTGTAGAACTCGAAAAAAAACTTGACAGCTTTAGCACGAAATTCACCCATCTAGCAGATATTGCCAGGAAAATAACAGAAATACACGCACTGCATTTTCCCAGCAGTTCTTTTCAGAAAAAAGAAGACAGCCTAAAGGCCAAATATCTTGCACAGATCTTATTGGATATCCCACGGAAACGCAAAAGATCAAAGCTATACTAGATCTTTGGGATGACCTTATCTGTTTTTACGAATTTTAAGAGATCTTTGAGGTATGTCTCCGTCTCTGCCAGACTTCCGTGCCTGTTGGCCGAACAAATTTCTGCCAAAGTCCAGCCCGCCTTAAATTTCTGCACATTGGAAAGATGCTTGAACGAATAAAGTGTATAGTTCTTATTTAAAAGGTTTGTCTCTTCTAGGCATTTCTGAAATTTGTTATAGGGTGTATTCTCTCCAATCCTATCCGGGCCGACTATCGAACTAGTAGAACCAAGCAGATAATAATCATCCGGATAAGTTGCAATCTTTAATGGCTTTAGCTCCTTCAACAGACTAGGGTCAATATGTACAGGCAGCGACTTTTTATTTTTAGCGATTGACGCCGGAACCGTGATTACATTTCTTTTTAAGTCGATATACTTCAATTGCAGGTAACGGAGCTCCTTAGGTCTGATACAGGTATAGTAAATCATGCGAACGAATAAAAGACAATACGGATCGTGTTTTTTTAACCAGGCTATAATCTTTTTAAAGTCCTCATCAGAAAATATCTGGTGCGATTCGGTCTTGATTTTGGTTCTGGTTTCCGTATCGGTAACCGGATTAACAGGAATATATTTGTTAACCTTTAAATACCTGAAATAGTTATTGAGTATGATTCTGGCACTATTATAGGTCACACCAACCCATTTCTCATTTCTTTCCATTGTATTGAGAAAATCTGTAATTTCATAATCTGTGATATCGGTTACTTTTTTATCCTCGCCGTAATAACTGATGAACTGGTTAACCTTGGAAAGATAAGATCTGCGGGATTTCTCCCTGGTGCCTTTTGCTATATGGTATTGTTCAAACAATACTTTAGCCTGCAATAGGTTTATCGAACTGATTTGCTTTTTGAGTTCCTCATTCGATCTTTCATCAAGAGGATTCCAGCCACCTTCCAATGCCACTGTATAAGCTTCGCACAACCGTGTAAAATGCTTAAGCTTTTCGTGTGGATCTTTTATCCGGTTAAGGTTCTTAGCCGGCCTGAACCTTTCCATCTGACCAGTCTGTGGGTTCTGAAAAAAAAATTCGACATACCAGCTCTGGAGGGCCTCTTCTTTAGCCCACGTGCTACCTTTAGGAACAGATTCAATCTTTTTTCCTTTAAATAATCTTGGAATGGTATAGGGCAAGTCCGGAATTTCCATAGAACTCAAAGTTCTATTTCGCGGTGGAATTTTATCAGAGATTGGATTTTTAAAACCATCAAACAACTTATCTGTAGTTATTTGATGGTTTTTTGTGGACAATGCCAGATTATTCGACCTCTCTTTTTTCTGTGGCTGAGTTTTGGCTGAGTAGACGCCATTTAACTCATTAAAACACTGACTATCAGTAGAATTATGGGTACCTGTGGAGAATATCGGATTCGAACCGATCACCTCTTCACTGCCAGCGAAGCGCTCTAGCCAAATGAGCTAATCCCCCAATTTAAAATATTCAATAACCAAAAAACTATATAGGTATTCAGTAATTGAAACAAGCTTTCTGCTTGAGCAGCAAAAATAGCAAATACTTTCTCGAATGCAAATCATAATTCATTTTTTTATTAATCTTTAGGTTTAAAAGCAAACATGGCCATTAAACAGATTACCGCAAAAACCGATTGCATAGGATAATTGATGAACAGAAAAAGTACAAATGTGGCAATAAGTAACAGCACAAAAAACATAATGGCCTTAAAAGCGGTATCCATAAAACACATCGCTACAATAGCCAGAAGATAAAAAGGAATAATAACGGCAGCTATAAACATCCCCGAAAATAAATTCCTAATATTAACCGGACATTAAATATCCTTTAGGTTTAATTCCTTAAAGTTTTGAATTAAATATATTCGTTAACTTCTTTTTTGTTCAATAGCTCCTGATAGGCATCTACAAACTGCGCAACGTTATAACCATCCATCAAAGCATGGTTTACATGTATAGAAACCGACATTATTTTTCTTCCGTTTTCATCCCTGACCTTGCCAAAAGATATTTTAGGGCAGCTGTCCTGATAAGCAAAATTGCGGGCATGTGATAAGGATGTGAAGTTTAACCAGGGCAATGCCGAATAGTGGATCACATTTTCGCCTGATGAGGAAGGGATTAAACCGGTGCTGGTCTGCACCTTTTCAATCTCCTTATTGGCTGCTGTTCTAAAATCTTCAAAGTCATTGTAGAAATCCATGTAGCCAAATCCAAATGTGCCATTTGGTCTGTTGATGGTAGCTGCGGCATTCACACTATCGTATTTCCAAACTTCGCCATCAATAATGCGGTAACGAAAAGGTTCTACCTGATTTGCAGCAACCAGCGATTTGTGCAGGTAAAGCAGAAAAAAAGAAACGTGATGTTCTTTTGCTTCTTCGTAGGTAGCAGTACAGTCTACCGCTACGGTTACGCCAAAGAAAGGTTCATCAAAGGCGTTAAAAAATTTAAAATGATCTTTTCTGATCCAGGTGTTTATATCTATTTTTTCTTTCATTCAATTAATTTTGGTAAAACCTCAGATAGACTTTCCATCTGATAAAAATTTGCATGTTCAATGGTATGATCGATATGCTCGTGTACCCATGTGGTGTGGAAGGGAATGTGAATGGCATGTCCGCCAATATTCAGTACTGGTAAAACATCCGATTTTAAAGAGTTGCCCAGCATTAAAAACTCCTCAGGTTTACAATCCAGGTGTTTGATCAGTTTTTGATAATCTTTTCCCTGTTTATCGCTCATAATTTCAATATGGTGAAAATAGTGATCAAGTCCTGATTTGGTGAGCTTACGCTGTTGATCGAGCAGATCGCCTTTCGTTGCAACCACTAATCTGTATTTTCCGTGCAGGGCTTTAAGTACCTCTTCCACCCCATCAAGCAGCTCGACTGGTTTATTGAGCATTTCCTGTCCAAGTGTTATCGCTTTACTAATCACAATAGGATCTATTTTACCTTCAGTTATCCTCAAAACTGTTTCGATCATACTCAAAACAAAACCTTTAATCCCGTAGCCGTAAAGCGGCAAATTGGCAATCTCAGTTTTGTAAAGTTCTGCCAGAATGCTATGATGAGGCATAAAATCTTCTAAAAGACCTGCAAACTGTTCTTCCGTTTCGCGGAAATAAGGTTCGTTTACCCAAAGGGTATCATCAGCATCAAAAGCAATTACGGTAATTTGATTTTTCATGGATATGCTTACTTTTAATGCGACAAAAGTAACGCAACTAAGACCGCTAAAAAAGGACATTTGTCCTGACTGAAAAATATGCTACGAACCAACCTTACTTTCTTATCCTTTATCGAACGTTTTTGTACTGAAAGTGAAGGAGAAACCATTACCCTTAAAAACTTTAAAGCGGGTTATAGATTTATTGAACAGGGAGAAAAAATCAGCAATATCTATATTATTAAAGACGGAATAAGCAAGTGTTTCATTTCTGAGGAAAACGGCAAGGATTTTATTATCGAATTTTTAGGTAAGGGCGAAGTAGTTGGCGAATTAGAAGCTTTAAAAAAGATTGATTGTTTGTGCAACGTAGCCGCAATAAGTGATGTTACAGCCTATGTTATCCCTAATCATCTATTCTTTTCCCTGATTAATAAAAGTAGTGAATTTACTACACTCTTACTCCAAGAACTGTCTACCAGAATTATACAAACCAGTACACGGGCGTCCTTCCAACAGCTATATACCTTAGAATATGCACTTTTAAAATTGCTCAAACTACAGGCCGACGAGCATATTTCCATTTCCAAAGAAGACATGGCTGCCTATCTGGGCATCTCCGTAAGAAGCTTTAACAGAAGCTTAAAGCAGGTGATAGACAAAGGTGGTTTTGATACGCCCGAATTTAAAAACATCCTACAGCTAACCAACATGAAAAAGCTGCTGGAAAGATTAAAATAATCAACGGTATTTGTGGTATAATTATTGCTCACGAGCTATTTAAAATTAACTGTAGCGTTTCGGTGTTTTGATCCGTTTAAGTAAAAAAAATTAACAAAACGCATTTGCAGATAATAATGACACACAAAAAAACCACATATACAAATGAAAAACTTCAACCACCAATTCACCTTAAGATTTCCAAGTTAATCGATATTGAGGAGCTGTATCTAGTTGAAATGGATCACTCTACAATATAATGATATCCTTACTATCATTTAATAAAGCCAATGGCAATTGCCCATTTGCAATAATTGATTCAGCTAATCTTAACTAAACATGAGTGCTTATATAAACATTTACACCAATTCATTAACAGACGATCTTATCCCAACAATTTTAAAACGTTTAAACGAGCATGAAAATGTTCTGGATATTAACTCCTCTTTTTCATTTTGAAACCCGAATGGCAACTTGCCAATCGTTTTTAAATGGGACAAACCCAGCTTGGAAATATTTAACGAAAATAACCTAAAACTAAATTTTGGTGTATCCCTTAAATCATTCGACCTTAAGGAATACAAGAAAAAGCTCTTTAAAGACAAAATAATCAAACAGAGTTTTGTACAAAAGATACTGGGTTTATTCAAAAAGAAAAAAAGAAAGGTTGCAAAACCCATAAAACTGAGCGCAGAGGTTGAAGCCCAGCTTCAAAACTACAAAAAAGTATTCTCTTTAAAATACCATTCAGGCGATGTTTTCGAAAATCATTTTGTAACCTTAATTGGTGCAATTATTACCGAATTATGCAATGGTGTTTGTCACTTTACCAGGAAAACATGTGGTATGATGCTAAAAACGTATTAAGAGAATCTTTGGTTAACTTATACACACTTGAAGAACTGCCTAACCACATTAACAAGAATGCGGTAGCAGTTGCCAGTTAAAAAACATTTTTTAAAGCCAATATTAATCCGCGTTAAACAATAACGGTGATTGATATTGGCTTTATTTTCCTCCATAAAGAATTTTAATCGAGACTATAAAAATCAGATTAAATCGGATATATTCGAACAGATTAACTGCTCGATAAATGAATACATTTGAAGAAACAGGTGGTGTTAGAATAGGTGGCTTTAAGGCAACCTGGCCTTTTGCCACTTTAAAAGTAAGCGAGTTTAAACTCGAACTTAATGCATCCATCAGGGGCAATTTTGTTTTTAAACGCTCAGATATTATTGCCATTACTCCCAACACTTCTATATTAGGTAGTTCAATCAGGATTACCCACCGTGTTGAAAAATACAATAAAGACATCTTCTTTACCTTTCTGGGAAATGCAGAGGAGCGGATGGAAGAGATTATACAAACCGGTTTTCTTAATTATACCGAACCTAGTCCAAATTATATTGACCAGGAGATCACCCAGCTTCAGGCTCAAACTGGTTTCCCGATTAAAATCCCAGTTGCCATTGGTATCGTTGTGATCTGGAACTTACTTTTCCTATCCGATTTTTTCAACGTATTCTACATCAGAAAAAAGACAGAAATATTTGGAATTGGTATTGGCTTAGCGCTTGCTTTCGTTTTCTTAATTTGCGTAGCATTGCTCACTTCAAGCTTGGTTAGAGAACTGATGTTAAAGAATGACAACAGTATCGCTGGCATTAAACCTTTTTTATTTTTCTTAGCCTTTATCACATTTATACTTTTTATTGCTGGGTTCCTTCCTTAATACCTCTCGAACCACTAAACATTTAACAGAAAAAGTTGTTAGTTAAGCTAACAAAATGGAAGAAAAAGACTTTGCCGAAATCAGCGCATCTTTTTTTAGTTTTACCATTATAAATGTCCAATTTACTAGTATAACATATCCTAAAATTCTATTTAAAGCAAATTATGAATGTAGCAGAAGTTTTTAAGAACAACGAAAAATGGATCGCCGAGAAACTGGCCATTAATCCTGATTATTTCACTGAATTATCGAAAGGACAAAGCCCTGAGTTTTTATACATCGGCTGCTCAGATAGCCGTGTTACAGCAGAAGATTTAATGGGCATCCAACCCGGACAGGCATTTATTCATCGCAACATAGCCAATTTAGTAAACAATGTGGATTTAAGCGTAATGACGGTTTTAAATTATGCCGTACGCCATTTAAAAGTAAACCATATTGTAGTTTGCGGCCATTACAATTGTGGTGGCGTTAAAGCAGCCATGCAGCCTGCTGATCTGGGCATATTAAACCCATGGTTAAGAAATATCCGCGATGTGTACCGCATCCACAAAGATGAACTGAATGCCATAGAAGATGAAGGTCTTCGTTATAATAGATTGGTAGAGCTGAACGTTCAGGAACAGTGTGTAAACCTGCTAAAAACCGCAGCAGTGCAAGAAGCTATTACTGATCGCGGATTAACCGTTCAGGGATGGGTATTTGATATCCACACTGGCCGGTTAATTGACCTGAAGATCGATTTTGAAAAGATTTTGAAAGATATTAAGGAGATTTATAACCTGTATTAATAGCTGTGCGCTTGGCGTTGAGAGTTTGGAGTGCCAGGTTCATAAAAACGAGACCGGAAGTGTTTAATTCCTAATCTCAAAAGGCTATAAAAAATCAAAAGTCCGAAGTGGGTGTTTCTTATACACCCAAACTTCGGACTTCTGACTAAAAACCCCGGACTACCCTATCGTCCCATCCAACCGCCGTCAACGGTCAAAATTGTTCCGTGAACATAATCACTGGCCTGTGATGCCAAAAATAATGTCGGTCCTTTAAAATCTTCTGGTGTTCCCCATCTTCCGGCAGGGATACGCGATAATATAGAGGTACTTCTATCCTGATCTTCACGTAAAGCTGAAGTATTATCAGTTGCGATATAACCAGGTGCGATGGCATTTACGTTTACCCCTTTTGATGCCCACTCGTTTGCAAAAGCTTTGGTTAAAGATGCGATTGCACCTTTACTTGCTGCATAACCAGGAACAGTAATTCCACCTTGGAATGATAGTAAGGATGCAGTGAAGATCACTTTTCCGCTACCTCTAGCAATCATTTCCCTTCCGATTTCGCGGGTTAAAATAAATGGTGCAGTTTGGTTTACCGCAATCACCTCATCCCAATATTCATCCGAATGCTCAGCAATTGGCTGACGTAAAATCGTTCCGGCATTATTTACTAAAATGTCGATAACCGGATGATCGGCCTTAACCTGAGCTGCAAAAGCCAGGGTACTTTCGCGTTTACCAAAATCGCACTGGTAAGCATAAAACTTTCTACCCAGCGCTAAAATTTCTTTTTCTATAGCGCTACCTTGCAGTTCGAGACTTGCAGAAACACCGATAACATCGGCACCGGCTTCAGCTAAAGCTAAAGCCATGGCTTTTCCTATCCCTCTTTTGCAACCGGTAACTAATGCAGTTTTACCTGCTAAATTGAATATGTTTGACATGTTTTTTTCTATTGATCATTTAAAAGATCTCTCCATTCCGCTGTGCTCCAGTCGAGATGACGAGCGTAAATTTATTTCAGTTCGGTAATGGCACAATGATCCATATCGCCATAATCTAAGTTTTCGCCGGCCATACCCCAAATAAAGGTATAGTTGCTTGTGCCTGCACCTGAGTGGATAGACCAGTTTGGCGAAATAACCGCCTGATCACTCTGCAGCCAAATGTGACGGGTTTCTTGTGGCTGGCCCATAAAATGGCAAACACTCTGCCCTTTCGGAACTTCGAAATAGAAATAAGCTTCCATTCTTCTATCGTGTGTATGTGCAGGCATGGTATTCCAAACGCTGCCCGATTTTAACTCGGTCATACCCATTTGTAGTTGACATGTTGACAAAACACTGTTCACCAACAACTTATTTATTATTCTATGGTTTGCTGTTTCAGGAGTACCCAATTCTACAATCTCTGCTTCAGCTTTGCTTACCTTTTTGTTTGGATAAGTATGGTGTGCCGGGGCAGAATTGATGTATAATTTTGCGGCTTCGCCAGGGCTGGCAGATTCAAAAAAAACTTCTTTAGTACCTTTACCAATGTATAAAGCTTCTTTATAATCCAATTCATATTTTTCGCCATCAGCAGTAACAATAGCTTTTCCACCAACATTGATAATACCCAGTTCCCTACGTTCCAAAAAGTAGGTAGCTTTTAAATCATCAGGGTTTGGAAGTGCTATTTTTTGATCAACAGGCATTGCACCACCAACAATATATCTATCAAAATGAGATAGGGTTAGGTTTACCTGGTTGACCTCAAATACGTTTTCGATCAAGAAATTATTCCGCAAAGCTGCGGTATCCATTTGTTTAACTTCTTTAGGGCTTTGCGCGTAACGGCTTTCGAATTTGTTCATTGGTTAAAAATTGAGTTTTGCAATGGAACCTGAACCGATATCAGATCCTATCCGCAAATATATTTATACGATACTTATTATTTGTATTAATACTCAACTTTATAATCCTTTTTTATGGTTTCTCCACTCCAGGCTTTTAAACTGGTCCATGGTGAGGGTGCATCTGTCCAAAATTTATTATCGGCAGGTAAACCCAAGGTTAAAAAGCCTAAGGTGGCCATGTATAAACTTCCGGTAGATGTATAGGTATCAGCCACTTCTGGCTGATGACCGTTAAAACCCAGCACCAACCATCCTTTATCATCAAAATTCTGGTTTCCATCATAAAGTTTATGCATTACTGCGGTTAAGCCGCCACGAACTTGTGATGGTTTTACATATTCTGGCAGTTTTTCCATTAGCGCTGTTTGCGCCAGGGCCTGAAAGGCTGCCGTACGGTAAGTGATCGAACGGCCATAGGCAGGATAAGTGCCTTCTGGTGAAATAATTCTTTCCAGATATTCAGAATAACGTACCATTCTTTTCAAGGCTATATCATAATCGGCCTGAGCTGCTCTTTTCTTATCGACCAATGCCTTTAAAAGATCAACCAGCATAGGGTGGATTACATATGAATTGTAATAATCCATGCTAAATTTTTCACCATCACTGTACCAGCTATCGCCTACGTACCATTCTTTCATTTTATTAATTGAGAATTGAACACGGGCAGGGTCGTACTGTTCACCAATGCTCAATAAAAATCCTTCAGTTAAGCCCGAAAACAATAGCCAGTTATTATAGGCGCCGCTTCTTGTGCGCAGCGATTTAAATTCTTCTATAAATCTTTTTTTGGTGATTTCATCAAGCGGCTCCCAAAGTGCTTTTGGTGCACGCAAAAAAGCATGTGCAACATAAGCGGCATCAACAATGGGCTGACTTTCGGAGCGGTAACTAATGTAATCCGGACTCTGGGGATTTACCGAATTCGCCAAAGCTTTTAAAAGTTCAGTACACATGGTTTTTCTAAGTTTACCTTCCGCTGTGTTGTCATCCGGCAAAGCCAGCCATGGTGCAACACCTGCAATGGTACGCCCTAAGGCTTCGAGATAGGTAACTTTAGCCACATTTAAGCCATAACCAGGTGCTTTTTCCAATGGCATGTTCTTTTTTAGGGTTTCATTGGCCAGGTTATGGATCACCGGGTAGGCAATGCGGTTTAAGGTTTTAACCCAAAAAGCACGGTCTTCTGCACCTGTTGTAGGTTTCTTTTGAGCATTTGCAAACTGAGAAAAAATCAGCAGTGCAGAAAAAATAAATTTATATTTCATTATCATTATAGTGTGAGTGTTAAAACTCAATGTTAGATTTAAATTATTTGGAGAGCAGGTTTCTGTGCTACGATTCTAGTTTCTTCCCGCTCCGTTTTATCCTGATGAAGGACAAGGATGCTCACTCCAATCGGGTCTAGGTGGCACGGCTGGCATTACTATTATTGGCTTCTTCGCACAAGCCCCTGTTCATAAACCCGGTAATAGCGACAGCCTCCGATTCTTCATCGGAGCTATAGCGAATAACGGGACTGCTGTTTCCCAAGCACTGCTGAACGCTCGTTTCCAAATAAAAACAAAAATTCAATACCTGCTCGCCAATTCAAAACAGCAATTCCGCTTAAACCTATATTTAATATTCCCTACAAATACCATTTTTTATACCTGGCCAAGGCCTCTAAGTAATAATAATCGGCATAAACCAAAGGCACATCTATTTCGCTGTTTAATGGGTAAGCGCCTGTGCTGTGCATCAATAAAAAACCACCGTTTTCGCCTAATTTAGCATGGTAAGCACTACTCGAAAGCGAATAAATCATCGTTTCTGCTGCTGATTTAAATTCAGTCTTTTCACTCCCGGAGGTATATTGCCCAAGCTCTAACAATGCCGAAGCCATCAGTGCGCCTGCAGAAGCATCGCGCTTGGCAAAAGGAATCCCCTGTGCATCGAAATCCCAGAAAGGAATTTTATCGGCAGGTAAATTTGGATGGTTCAATATAAAGTGCGCTATACCTTTTGCCTGTTTTAAATAGACCGGATCTTTAGTGAAACGGTACATCATAGTATAGCCATACAAAGCCCAGCCCTGCCCACGCGACCATGCCGAACAGTTTGCGGCACCCTGCCAGGTAGCTTTCCTGATTACTGCTCCGGTTTCCGGATTATAATCGACAACGTGAAAGGAGCTGAAATCTGGACGGAAATGGTTTTTTAAAGCGGTATTGGCGTGGATAACCGAAATTTCTTTATACTTTTTATTTCCTCCATTATCACTCACCCAGTTCATCATTTCCAGGTTCATCATATTATCTATAATTACTGGACACTCCCAGATTTTGCTTTTATTCCACGATTGGATAGATTTTACAGCTGGGCGGTAACGCGTAGCCAAAGATTCTGCCGAACGCTGAATCACGGCCTTATATTCTGGCTTGCCGGTTAAACGGTAAGCATTACCAAAACTGCAGTACATCATAAAACCCAAATCGTGGTTTCCCGTATACGTTTGGTTCGGCTCTATTACTTTTAAGGCTTTTTCGGCTTCTTGCTTAATCTCTGCATTTTTGGTCTGTTCGTATATATACCACAAACTGCCCGAATAAAAACCACTGCACCACCATTTTATATCGTAATTTACGGGTTTTCCCTTTTCGAAAGTCTGGGGTGTTTTCCCTTCAGGGATATTTTTACCCAATACTTTATATTGGTCGGCCGCGAATTTAAATTCATCATTAATTAACTGGGCCATCGGCTTTTTCTCAGTTTGCGCAAATGAAACTGAACTGCCAAGCATCAGCAATGCGACAGTGAAATTGATTCTTTTCATAATTTAATAGTCTGTGTATTTTATTCTTTAATTTTAAAATTCGCCGTAGCACCTGCAAAGGCGCCAGCTGGCAGATTACAATCTATACTCTTTGGTTTTGACAAACCCGGAAGCCTAATTTCTACATGTACAGTAGCGTGCTCCTGGGCAGGATCTGCAATGTAAAGCACAGGGCTTTTACCGTTTAAATCTTTAATATAAACTGTACACGGCTGATCTACCTGAATCGAAAGGCCATTGGAAGCCAGTGTTCCCGCTTTATAAAAAACGGCCTGCAACATGTCCAGTCCAGTATGTTTTACAGCCTGAAGTTCATCGGTATTTTTTAATATCTGTATCATCGATCTGTTGTATCTTTTCAAACCCGCAGCATCAATCCCCGGCACTACAATGTATTGATAGCTAACATTCTGAGGGTTTTTCCCATGATTTAACCAGATTTTAAATACGTTATGTTTCAGTTCGGTTTTACTTTGGAAGTGATTGATGCGGTACCAGTTTCCGGTTTGTGCTTTGCTGCTGATTTCTAAATTCCCACCCTGGGGAAAAATATACCCAATGCTATCATGAACTGCCCAGCGCTCGCTTTTAACATTGGCCTGTGCTGCATTGGAAGAAGCCACATCGCCCCTTAACCAGGCCTGATTGATTGTTGTGGTGATATTTTCTTTTGTACTGCACTTAATTCCAGCACCCAGGCACACCACTTCCCTATCAAAAAAGAACCATGCTTTTTTTGCCTGAACGCTGTCGTAATTTAAATCATAACATGAAACGCCATAAATACCATCGCTAACTCCCCCAACAAATTTGGTTGTACCCGGAATTCCCCATTCCTTTAATACTGTTGCACCATTATCATCAGCATAATCTCTACTGGTGGTTCCAGGGATTTTATCCCATTCCCAAACAGGCATCAGGTTGGCATATTCCGATCCGCTACGCTGGATATTGGTTGCCCCATCGGGGAGAAATTTCCCCAATATATTTTCGTTATTGCCACGCTCGGTACGCAAGGTTCTGGTTGATGCCGTTTGCACACTAAAGGTATAAGCGGGACGAAGGTGCAGGGTATATCCGCTTTTCCAAAACTGTTTATGGGTAGGCATAATTTTATAGCTGGGCGGTTCCGCTCCAGCGGTCCGTTTAACCGAAGCGTCCCAATATGCGGCATTTTCAGGATCGAAAAGTTTAATTTTGCTCACCATTCCGCCCATACCACTGCTTAAAGAATCTTTACGGCTGATGCCGCGACCACGTACATTAAAATCGTAAAACGAACCTCTCACCGTTTTCAGAAAAGTATTTTTAAGGTAATTGACCAAAATAGCCAACTGATCTTTCCGCAAAGCATATTCAGTTTCTCTTAAATAGAAAGCCGCATTAACCGAATTTCCGGCAAACACCCTTCCATAACTGGCAATAGCCTGCTGCTTTCCATGTTGGTAATAACTACCATCTACCTGAACACCCTCTTTCCCATCGGTTATAGCAATAGGTTCGAATAAATATCTGGCAGCCGAATCTAATGTTGCTTTGTTTTTGGTTAAACAGGCCCTATATAGATAATGTAAAGCTTCATCTGATGTATTTGCACCATCTCCTGTTTTTAACCTTCTGATCATCCTGGTAATCAAAGCGTTTTCTAGCGCTACAGGAAGCCCGGTTTTGGCATTGCGCATCAAAATTAAGGTTTGCCCAATAGCCTGGGGATAAAAAATATCATTGTACCACCAATTCTTGTTCTTCGGATTTTTATCCAGCCAGCTCTGTAAAGAGCTAACAATAGCAGCATGCAGTTCGCTATTGTTATAAAGTTTATTCGATGGGCGGATATAAGCGGTTGCCATATCTTTGATGCGTTTTAAAGGATCGTACTGCACATCGGCATAATTGATATCTGCCCAGCTTCCATCTCCATTTAACGATGTCATACCCTTGTTTATCCGCTTTAGCAACACGCCATCGTTTACGCCAAGCTGTAGATCCAGATTGATGCGGCTCATAATTACAGCATAAGGCTCTTCCTGCGCTACAGCAGAAAATGTGATAAAACACAATAAACATGGTGTTAATAGTGTTTTTAATCGTCTATAGTTTGTGCTAACAATCATTTTTATCTCGACTTTGCTTACTGGATTACTTTAATATTAAATTCTTTGACGGCTGTTTTACTTTCATTGGGATTAACATTATAAGAAACAAAGGTTGCCTTGTATTTGCCTGCCAACAGGTATTTATAGGCGTATGATGTAGTTGCAGATGCCGTGATGTTTTTCACCGTAGCGGTCGAAATATCAGGTGAGACACGCCCTACATATAATGCTTTACTCACAATCCAACTGGTATTTGTCGGAGCGGTTGCTGTGCCTCCCACAATGGTAAGGGCTGTTGTTGTAGGCACCCACCTCCCACTGGCAGGTGTCCAAACATTACCATAGCGGGTCCAATAGGCATTATCATTGGCCAATGAGGCCAAATTATAGGCATAATCGCTCAATACATTGTTTACGGTATAATTGGTAATGGTCCAGGTTCTTTGGGTCGAGCCTGTTAACCCCGAATATTTAAAAGCAATAAAAAGAGAATCGTTTACTCCACTTACCAGATCGGCCAAATTCACATTACCTGTGTTTACTGCCGTGGCGCTGGTAGCTAAAGGAGTACGGGCTGTAATGTTTGTCCAGGCAGCATTTACAATGGTGGTAGAATCTCTTGATGGCAGCTTATTGGTAGCCAATACCTGTAAAGTATTGTTCTGCGCACCAAACTGGGCAGTGCTGGTAAAAGATAAGGTAGGTATGCCCAATGCCATTGCCCTATCGCGGTATTCGTATTTATTGCCAACCGTACCAGCCCAAAATGCAATGTTATCAGCATAACCGTCAAGCGCAAACTTACAGGTATCGCCTAGTTTAAAAACAAGGGTATCGCCAATGGTAGAACGTGCATTTACGAGGTTGATGCCTGCAGTTGGGGCATCGGTTGTGAGGTCTTTTTTACAGGCTGTAAAAATCAAACCCGCAAGCAAACATATATTGAATAGATATTTCATCTTTATTTCCATTTTGAGGTTAATTAATATCCTGGGTTTTGAACCAAAGCCTTATTTAAGTTTAACTCGTAGGTTGGTTTTGGGAGCAGCACATGTCGCTGGGTAATGCCAGTAATTCCACTATAGCCAATTGCATTTCCGGTTGTCGCAGAAACCCCGTTAGCGGTTGCATAATTAGCAAATGCTTGCATGTCGCCAACAAAATTTCCCCAACGGATAAGGTCGGCTTTACGGTAAGCTTCAAAGCATAATTCGCGCATGCGCTCATCTCTTATCGCCAATTGAAAATCAGCTTTGTTTAGCCCCGGCGTTAACAGGTATTCGTTACCACTGGTAATGGTTGCAGTAGCCGTGGCAGTAACACCAGTAGTTGGTGCAGCAATGCTTACTGTTGGTGCACTGGTAAAATATGGCCCTGCAGCAGTTAAATTCCCTCTGCTGGTTAGTTTAATTCCGGTAACCACCCCGGCAGTAGAAACCACAGCAACTGCTGTAGCACCCGATCCGCCGCCACCACTGATGGTAACCACAGGAGGATTTGCAGCACTATATCCCGATCCACCAGTTACTATGGTAATATTTTTTACAATATTGCCATACATGGTTCCATAAGCTCTTTTTCTCACCTGGTTAATCGCATCATAGGCTGCAGCTGTTGGGCCGTTAACCTGATTTTCGGCCTCTGCTTTCATCAATAACACATCCGAATAACGGATTACAGGCCAATTGATATTATAAGTACCTAGGTTCCTTGAGGCTTCAGGGCAGTATTCGCGGCGGAATTTCCCGCACATCATTTGCCATGGGTTTGGCTTTTCTGTTTTAACCCTTGTGGCAGTTGTAGTATTTACCGTCCAGATAAAATCGGCACAGTTCCAGTCTCTTCTGGTATCTAACGATGCTTTGTTCACCAATGTACTGCTTGGCTCAACTTCATAACTATCAAATAATTTTTTAGTGGTCTGAACCCAAGCAGCAGCAGAATAAGAAGCAGGATCGAAAGCACCGTTTACATTAAGTATTGCCGATTGGATACCAACAAAGTTCCCAATATCGTTACCTGTTTTATTGGTTACGCCAGCAGCAGCACCTGCAGATCCCCACTCTAAAATATCTTCTTTCACATCATATTTATCCTGACACAGGTTGATAAAAACTTGTTTATAATCTGGATTTAAACCATGTAATCCCGAACTGATTACTTTATCGGCATACACCACCGCATCTGCGTATTTAGTGGCGTCGTTGGTTGGATAACCTGCCCAATACAGGTAAACACGCGCCAACATGGCCTGTACAGCTGTAATAGTTACCTGATCGTTATAACCCAAACTGGCAGCAGTTCTGCCCTGCAACAAGGTTTCGGCCTCTTTTAAATCAGTTACAATCTGCGTGTAAACGGCAGCTTGAGGTGATGCCGGAATATTGGTTTCGGCAATTCCCGGACTGTGGAGAATGATCGGAACCGCACCAAAATTGGTAGCGAGTATAAAATAATTGTATGCCCTTAAAAACAAGGCCTGGCCTTTAATATAACCACGCTGTTTTTCATCCATCGTTGGTTTATTGATATTATCGATCAGCACATTGGCGTTGTTGATCCCCAGATATGGCCAGCGCCAAACATCAGCCACATAGGCATGACCGGCATCGTACGAATAATAAAGTCCGCGTGCCTCGCCGTTTACAGGTCTGTTGGGCAACATTTCATCTGTTGCGCTCACAAAATTAAAGTTTAATACCTGCCCGTACATCCGTTCATACATCATATTGCTGTAAATGCCATTAAGCGCTACCTGCAATTGATCTGCAGTTTCGTAATAGTTAGATGGGCTGTAGAAATCTGTTGGCTCGGTATCTAAGAATTTTTTGCATGATGATGATAATCCCATCACAAATAAAAAAGCCAGAATATATTTATTTTTCATTGTCTTATCTTTTAATGGTGATTAAAATGTTGCGTTTAAACCAAAGGTTACCGTGAAAGATTGCGGATAGGTTCCATAATCAAACCCGGGGGTAAGGTTACTTGGTCTGGACGAGGCCTCCGGATCCAGGCCTGAATAACCAGTAAGTGTTAACAGGTTTTGGGCCGATGCATTTAAGCGTAGTTTCGACATCCCTATGCTTTTGAGTATTTTATTAGAGAAATTATAACCCAGCTGAACGGTTTTTAACCTCAGGTACGATCCATCTTCCACTACGCGTGATGAGTAATTTGCTGCAGCCATTCCGCCCGCCCTAAAAAGGTCGTTGTTTTGGTTAGCTGGTGTCCAACGGTTTTGGAACGAAGCATACTGGTTCAGGTTTGGATTGGTTACGATACCACCTTCAAAAACATAACGGTTGGCATTGATGATATTATTGCCATACGACCATTGTAAGAAAACCCCTAAATCCCAGTTTTTATAGCTGAAATTATTGCTAAAACCACCGGTATGAACTGGCAAACCGCGACCAATAATAGTGTAATCGTTATTGTTTACTACTAAATCACCATTTAAATCTTTGTACTTGATATCACCTGGCTGTATCGATGTCCTGGTTGAGCCATTGGTGGTAATATTTGGTTTTAACAGAAATGTACCATTTGGCATTTTATCGAAATCGCTGTATTGATAAACACCATCAAAAATCAGCCCGTACATCTCTCCAACCGAACGGCCCTTTACAGAAATATATGGCGATAAACTGGTATAAGTGGTATTAAAAAATGTTCCAGCTCCAGCTAGCAGTGAGTTTTGTCCTTCGGTTAATTCTAAAATTTTGTTTTTGTTAAAACTGATGTTGAAATTACTCGTCCACCGGAAATTTTTGGTCTGGATATTGGTACTGTTCAAGGTAATCTCTAAACCCCGATTTTCTAAACTTCCTATGTTTTTAAAGCCTGTTCCGCTTTGTACGCCACTTGCGTAAGGCAACTGGGCATTCAACAATAAATCGTTGGTTACCCTTTTATAAACATCAGCGGTTAGGCCCAAACGGTTTTTAAAAAAGCTCAGATCTAAACCGATATTGGTCTGTGTATTGGTTTCCCATTGTAGATCGTAATTTCCCGATGCTGTAATTACCGAACCGATTGCTACAGGCTTTCCATTAAAAGAATACCAATATTGTGTATTGCCTAAGTTTAACTGTGGCAGGTAAGCAAAATCGCCTACCCTGTTATTTCCAGATTCGCCATAACCGATACGCAGTTTACCATCAGATAACCAGGTTGCGTTTTTCAGGAAAGATTCCTGACTGAAGCGCCATCCGGCAGATGCCGAAGGGAAATAGCCCCAACGCTTGCCCGGCGCAAATTTCGACGACCCATCAGCCCTGAAACTGGCCGTTAAAAGATATTTACCTTTAAAATCATAATTTAACCTGCCTAAAAAAGATTGCAGTGTCCAAACCGAACTGCGGGAGTTTACCACCGTATTGGCTGCTGGCACTAAATCCAAGGCATCAATACCCAAACTTTCGTTGGTAATCTGCGAGGCATATATCGATCGGTAAGCGTTTTTACTCCGCTGTGCAGAATAACCTACCAAAACTGTCAGGTTATGGTTTTTGTTGAAAGTATTTTTATAGGTTAAGGTATTATCATTTAACCAGTTAAATGCCGGACTGGTAGCAAAAGTTCCGTTTGGCCCTGAAGCATTCCATTTACTACCCGATTGCGTTAAAGAGCTATTAAAGATATTCGTTTCGGTATTGGCGTTGGTAATCCCCGCAGCTACCCTGAGTTTTAATTTTGGTGTAAAAGCATATTCAGCATAACCATTGGCTACCATAGTAGTGGCTTTGTACATGGTTTTCTGGTTTTCTAAACTGATTAAGGGGTTTACACGATAATCCTGATTATTTCCGATCTCATTTGTTGGGTCGTAAAATGAATCAACCAGGTCGGTATTCTGATCTCTGCCCGAAAGCGCAGCAGCAGGGCGGTATCCCCAAACCGAATATAACAATACCGAAGAAGCATAAAAATTGGTTGCTGAAATTGGCGTTCCGAAAGTTTCGCTGTAGGCATAATTTACGTTTATACCCGCTTTTAATTTATCTGTAACGGTCTGATCGAGCACAAAACGCCCCTGATAACGTTTGAAACCACTAAATTTAACAATCCCTTTCTGGTTATTGTAGTTCCCGGAAATAGAGTAGGTTGTTTTATCGTTTCCACCCCTTAAGGCAATATCATGATTTTGGTTCTGCCCGTTCTGAAAAATATAATCCTGCATATCCAGGCTTGATACATTCTGATAATCATTTATGGTAACACCATTTTTTAAATACACAGAATCGGCAAAAACCGAGTTCAGTTCTTTAACATATTTCACAAACTCAAAGGCGTTCATCACCGGAATTTTATCGGGCGATTTTTGGGTGCCGTAATAAGCATTATAACTCAGTTGTGGCTTGCCTGCTTTCCCTCTTTTGGTGGTAATCAGTACCACACCGTTAGAACCACGTGCACCATAGATCGCAGTTGCTGAGGCGTCCTTTAATACATCTATACTTTCAATATCTGATGGATTGATGGAGTTGGCATTTGCATCTTCGGATGGAAAGCCATCGATCACATAAAGTGGAGCGTTATCCTGAGAGATCGATCCGGCACCACGTATTACAATGTTTGCTGTTGCACCTGGTTGGCCATCGCTGGTTGATACCTGTACACCCGCTACACGTCCTGCTAAAGCCTGATCGAATGATTTAACTGGCGCCTGTTCCAGGTCTTTCATGTTCACCGATCCAACAGCCCCGGTAAGGTCGGCTCTTTTAGTGGTGCCATAACCAACAACTACAACATCGCTTAATCCGGTGATGGAAGATTTCAATATCACATTAACCGTTGTGCGTGCACCTACATTAACCGATTGTGAAGCATAGCCTACATAATTAAATACCAGTTGATCTGTTGCCAGTGCCTGAATCTTAAATCTACCATCAGCATCAGTTTGCGTAGTGGTTTTACTCCCTTTTACAGACACAGATACACCAGGAACAGTTTGCTTACTTTCATCTGTAACTATGCCGACAATGGTTTTACTCTGGGCAAAACCACTTAAATTGGTGAGTAATAAGATGGTGAGTAATAATAAAAGCTTAGGAAAAAGACAAACCTGCACGGGCATGCACGTTCTCCCTTTGATGTAGAGTTTACTCATAATTACTTGGTTTAATTGGTTATTAGTTGTTTGTTAACAGGTAAGGCTTTTTTAAAACCACTACCTGTTGAACAAACTTATCGCTTTGTATTTTTGAAGGGGGTATAATTTTCTAAATATTTAGGGGTAATTTTCTAAATATTTGGCAAAAATGCTTTTAAACCATAATTTAGATTGCCAATAACCACTATAACCAATTATCCCATGCCCACAGCCTTCCTGAAATATTTGCTTTGTGCAACCCTGTTTTTAGGACCTGTAATAACAGCCAGATGCCAACAGCCCATTCTGTTCGATCACCTGGGGGTAGAAAAAGGCTTATCACAAACTTCTGTATTGGCCATCTGCCAGGATAAAAAAGGATTTATGTGGTTTGGTACCCGTAATGGCCTAAACCGGTATGATGGTTATAACATTAAAGTTTATCAATATTCAAATACCGATTCCCTTTCCATATCACGTAATTACGTGGTCAGCCTTTTATCCGATTCGCATCAAAACTTATGGGTGGGTACCGATATAGGTCTAAATAAGTACAATGAAAAAACAGATAATTTTGAACGCATTACGGCCAGTCCAAAAGGACTTAGCAACAATATTATCAACTGTATTACAGAAGATAAAAAAGGAAACATCTGGATCGGCACACTAAACGGACTAAATCTTCTCATTAATGGAGAACCTTCTAAGATTAAAGTTTTTTTTAAAGATGCGGTATACCGTAACATCAGAACTGTAAAACAGGATCACGAAGGAAACATTTTGATCGGAACATCCGCTGGTTTAATAAAGATGACCTTTAAAAACGAATCTTACCAAACAACCGTTTTCAGGAACCAGGGTAAACCGGGCGATATCAGCGAAAATTATATTACTGGTATAATTGAAGATAACCAACACAAACTGTGGATCAGTACGCAGGATAATGGGTTGAACCTTTTTAACCCCACTACAAAAACTTTTAAAAACTTTAAACACTCAAATACTCAAAAGAATTCGCTTGTAAACAACACCATCCGTACCATGGTGCTGGATGATGCAGGCAAGCTATGGATTGGCACTTTGGATGGGATTAGTGTGATGGACACCCAGAATTTCAACTGTGTAAACTTACAGTACGATCCAGACAATAAAAAAAGCCTGAGCCAGAATTCGGTACACCGATTATACAAAGACCAGAATGGTTCTATTTGGGTAGGTACTTATTTCGGAGGCATTAACATCAACTATCCATATACAACGGCATTTAACATTTACAGCACAAACAAAAATACTCCAAGCATCAACAACAATGTGGTAAGTGCTTTTGCTGAAGATGAAAATAAAAATCTTTGGATCGGTACTGAAGGGGGCGGATTAAATTACTTCAACAGATCGACAAATAATTTCACGGCGTTTAAAAATGATGGCCGGGGCAATTCCATAAAATCGAACCTCATCAAAAAAATAATATTGGATGAGACGGGCAAACTTTGGATAGGCACCCATTCGGGCGGACTTAATGTTTACAACAGCAAAACCGGAACATTTAACAATTTCAATTTCAGCAGGCACCCAGAAGATGTGCCCGATGAGGTTACAGCAGTAGCTGAAGACCGGAACCACCACCTATACGTAGCCACTCAACGCAATGGCATTAAGATCACCAATCCTGAGAAAACAAAATTTTACGACTTCAAGCTGCCAAACATTTTATCCAAATCGGCTGTAGTTAAAGCTTTAATGGTTACCGATCGCGTTTACTTCGGTACCACAAGCGGCCTTTGCATCTATGATATTGATAAAAAAGAGTTTTACACCTTATGCGATACCAAAACCAAAAGGCCCTTAGATTATTATGTAAACGGCATTACAGAAACAACAAATAAAGAGGTTTATATCTGCACTTATAACAATGGCCTCATTCGCTACGATCAAAAAAACAATAAGCTAATTAGCTATACCGTAAAAAATGGTTTGCCCAATGATAATGTTCTTGGCGTTTTGGAAGATAACAAAGGCAACCTTTGGGTAAGTACGGCCAACGGCCTATCGATGTTTAACAGAAAAAATAAAACTTTTAAAAACTATACCGTTGCAGATGGGCTTCCCGGCAACGAATTTAATGCCAATGCCTTTTTTAAAAGTGTCAATGGCGAAATGTTCTTTGGCGGATATAACGGTTTTATAAGCTTTTACCCCAACCGCATCCAAACCAATATTAAGGCAGCAACACTTGTAATAACAGATTTAAAGGTCGATAACAAGGTGGTAAAAATCAACGCTGAAGACGGCCTGCTCGATCAGAACATTGGCTTAAAAGATAAACTCGTTTTTTCCAGCGATCAAAATACATTTAGCCTAAATTTTGCGCTCTTAAATTTTATCAAACCAGAAAAAAACCGTTATGCATACAAATTAGATGGTTTCGAAAAAAACTGGAACGATGTAAGTATCCCAACGGCTGCTTACACGAATCTTCCTCCGGGCAACTACACTTTTATGGTTAAAGGAGTTAATAATGATGGAATTCCGAGTGCCAATATACGCAAGATCAGCATTACGGTAAATCCACCTTTTTACAGAACCTGGTGGGCCTACTTGTTTTACTTTTGTGCTTTTGCGGCTATTTCTTTTGTATTTATACGTTATTTGTTAATAAAAGCTGTACTTAAAAAAGAAAAAGAGATTAACGAGCACAAGCTCGAGTTTTTCACCAACATTTCTCACGAAATCCGCACCCCTTTAACCCTCATTGTTGGTCCGTTGGATAAATTGATTGAAAACGCCAAGGATGATCCTGCCCTGAACCGGGATCTGCAACCGATAAAAAATAATGCCGACCGTTTAATGAACCTGGTTACCGAACTGCTCGATTTTAGAAAAGCAGAAAGCGGAAAAATGGCACTACATGTAAGTCCTGGCAATGCGGTAAAATTCTGCAAGGAAATATTTCTGGCTTTTCAGAACATGGCCATTGCTAAAAACATCGATTATCAGTTTGAAACCGAACAGGCAGAAATTGAGCTTTATTTTGATAAAGTTCAAATGGAAAAAGTATTGTTCAACCTGCTTTCCAATGCCTTTAAGTTTACACCCGTAAACGGAAAAATCAGCTTAAAAATAGAGGTTGAAAAACAAATCGTTAATATTAAGATCTGCGACAACGGCAAGGGCATTCCATTAGAAAACCAGGCTAATTTATTCACCAATTTTTATCAGGCCAATGCCTCTACAACTATTGGTACAGGTTTGGGCTTATCGTTCTCTAAAAGCATTGTAGAACTGCATCATGGACAGATCGGCTTCGAAAGCACACCAAAAAACGACAAAGCCTTTGGCCACACGGTTTTCACGGTAAGTTTGAAAACAGGGAAAGAACATTTTGATCCGTCCGATTTTATAACTGATTATGTTTATTATGATGATGCGGCAAATTATAATATACCCACTTTGCAAGAAACAGAATCATCAATAAAAGAATTTGCCAAAGCAGCACCAACAGTAGAAAAAGAGAAACGCAGCATCTTACTCGTAGAAGATAATGAAGATGTAAGAACCTTTATTAAACAAGCTTTAAGCCCTACCTACCAGATTTTTGAACGCGAAAATGGAGTCACCGGGTTAGACTGTGCTTTAGAGCTTATTCCCGATTTAATCATCAGCGATGTAATGATGCCTGTAATGAATGGCTTAGAATTATGCCGGAAACTTAAAACCGATGAACGAACCAGCCACATCCCTGTCGTTCTGTTAACGGCAAGATCGGCTTACGTGCACCAGGTGAACGGTTTCGAAAACGGTGCCGATGCCTACATCATGAAGCCATTTAACCTAAAAATATTGGAGTTGAACATCCAGAACCTGTTAAACGCCCGCGAAACCATTAAACAAAAATTTGCACAGATAATCATGCTCGAGCCTAAAAACATGGTGATTAACACTACAGAGCAGAACTTTTTGAATAAAATTATCCAGATTATCGAAGACCGGATTGCCGATCCCGATTTTGATGTACCCACGCTATCGTCTGAAATTGGCATGAGCCAACCTGTACTGTATAAAAAAATAAGGGCGCTGACCGACCTTTCGGTGAACGACTTTATTAAATCGTTGCGGATAAAAAGAGCAGCCCAATTACTTAAGCAAGGTACCGGAAATATTGCCGAAATTGCTTATGCAGTAGGTTTTAGCGATCGGAAATATTTTAGTTCAGAGTTTAAAAAACATTTCGGCAAAACCCCGAGCGAGTTCATGAGCAATGATTAGTCTTCAAACGCTTTGCGAAGCATTTAAAAACGTTTCTTTAACAGGACTATCGTTGACGTATTATTAGCAAATGAAATGCGCAAAATGTCATTCATATTGATTTCATCCCATAAATTAATCCTACCATTCACCGGCTCCAATAAAAAGATCGTCATCTCGACCGTAGCACCGCGGAGTGTTCAAAAGGAACTGCTTCTGAGGAGAGATCTTTGAACTACCGCACGCCAGTTATTGAGAGACCAGCTTTGAACTTAAAAACATCTTGGTAATCTGCTGATCGAAATGATTGTTCATAACTCCCTGATATACCTGTTCTGAAACACAGTACAATAAACCAACTTTTTCAAACAGCCGCATCACATCCGGCTCACTGATCGTATAATCGTTTTCATAGCGAACGGCCAGGTAGGCTTCATCAAGCAAATGTAATAAGCAAAGTTCTTCTTCATTATTAAACAGCTCAGAAAGCGGTTTTACATAGGCTTTAACATACAATTGATGGGCACTGATGCGGTGCGTTTTTTTATCTTTTCCCATGACCAAAATTTCAATGGCTCTGTATATTAAATCGAAAACCTGGTGCAGCATAAAAGCACAATGCTCGAAATTTCGCCGTTTAAAATAGAAATTGGCTCCTGCCAGAAATTTGTTGGCCTTACTAGTTTCCTATTAATAGATGCTGCTCACCCGATCTGCAATGAACTCAGGTGCCCCACATTCAAGAAAACTTCCAGATTTACTAAATAAGCAATTTTGTGCAACAGTGACATAGTAAAAAAACAAACTCCCCTCTCGCAAAGCCCGCTCTACCTCGTGCACATGGAAAACCCGATAACTGAATTCCGTTTGCTCGTTAAATACAATATTTAATACCGGCGTTAATTCGTTTAAAATACGCACATGTTTAAACTGAACCACAATCAGCATTTCTTGCACCGCTCTACCGGCAAAAAAATTGTTATGGAGATAAATATATTGAATGGGTACCGCAGCCGTAATCCCCTTTAATAAGCGCATTACGTTTTCTTCTTTTATGGCACTATGGTTAAGGTTTAAGAATTTATTCCGCATAATACCGCCTTTCATCTTTAATATCATCACTTAGTGAAGGATTACCGATCATCAGAAAGAAAGCTTCAACGATCATCAGCATGGCTTCATACTGCTCAAATAAAAATTCTTTATCCATCAGTTTAATGCTGCTCCCGGTACTAAATGCGGCATACAGCCACTCTAAAAGCCCTAAGCGCAATTGTTTAATTTTTTCAGGAACAAAAAAAGACGCTACAAAACGATAAGGATTTTCGATGTGTTCGGCTGGTAGTGTATTTACTTCACAAAGGCCTTTGTTGTACACTTCGTTTGTAATAAAACGATCCTTAGTAGTTAAGCCTTCGGACAAGGCTTCCTGAGAAATCAGTTTTTTATTTGCAATTAAATAACCTGCGTTAAGCAATTTCGTAAACTGGTTATAGAGGAAAAAATAATCGGCAAAATCATTTAAACGGTGTGCTTCTGATAAGGCCATTTTATACCATTTTTTCAGGTATGTTTTGTGCCCTGTAAGGTTATCCAAACTAAAGAAAAATTCAATTGCCTTAAATGGGTCATCAAATAATTCCTGATCGAAGGCCAAAGGCGATGTGCTTTCGAACATGGCCATATGGTAATAGCGATCGATGCTTTTAAAAACTATTTTTAGTGATGAGCCTTTCGTGGATGAGCCAGCAGGCCTCCAGCATTTTCATGGTATTTTCGTAAAATGCAGCAACATACTGGTCCCAATCCAGATCGAGCTTATTTTCCAATCCGGCCAGTAACCATTCCTTGTAAACCATCTTATAGCTCTCCGATTCAAAGAAGATAAAAATATCTAAAAAAGTAAATTTCGGGTTTTTCATTTCGCCCTTGCTCAACAACTTCGGAGAATATTCAAGCACAACCGATTCGCGTTCCAGATTACATTCATCAAGCTCAATCGCTTTTACAAATGCAGTATCAGCTTCGATCCGGTTAAAAATTAAATCCGAATAATCGAACAGCGGCACCAGTTTTTCATAAAAACCCAATAGCTTTGCAGGATGCTTTTGCGGCGAATAACCGAATTCGTTTTGAGATGGGTTTACCCAGTTTTTTAGAAAATTTAAATGATGGCCTACACCATCTGACAAAAAAAAGTTTTCAATGGCATCAATAAAAGCCATAGTTTCTTTTTTAAAATTTGCGTTCCCTTCCATAGCGTCTAGTTTTTAAATGATTATATTAGCTAACGAATTTAGCAAAATAAATTAAGTTTAACTATATTTTATACACAAAACTTATTAACATACTACTATGAATGAGAATCAGCGCTTAAAGTCATTAATGGATTTATTATATTTTAAAACTCAAAAAGATTTTGCTACCGCATTGAATATTAAACAGGGCTCTTTATCGGATATTTTAAGAGAAAGAGTTAATGTATCTAACGCGATTAAAGATAAACTCGAACTTAAATTCGACGTGAATTTAACCTGGCTTGAAAACGGAACAGGCGAACCTTTTTTCAAAAAGAAACGAGCTGTTGGTGAAAGCAAAGAGGGCGTTCCTTATTTTGATATGAGTCTATCGGATGCTAAAGAGCTCTTAGTAGAAGAACAACGAGCAGAATACCTGGTAAATTACCTCCCTTTTAACGATTGCACGGCTTATTTACCGGTTTATGGCGATAGCATGTACCCCAAATATGCCGCAGGCGAAATTATTGCCATAAAAGAAATTACTAATTACGAAATTCTACAGTGGGGCGAAGCTTATGTGGTGATGACGGATGCAGATAGTAACAGTTTACGTACCATAAAACTAATTTTTCAGCACGCCGATAATACCAAACTAATCCTCCGTTCTTCAAATCCAAATTTTAAAGGCGATACCGTAATCCCCAAGAAAAACATCCAGGCACTTTATATTATCAAAGGAAAAATTACCAGGAATATTATTTAAGGATAGCAGTTAATAGTTTACAGTTAACTGAAAATTGCGAATTGCCAACTAAAAACTGAATCCATGGTGTAAAACAATATCGTCATTTCGACGAAGCTTACCGATTCTTCATCGGTAGCGTAATGGAGAAATCTTTAAACTTTTCGGCAACATAATTAAAAGATCTCTCCACTCCGCGTTGCTCCGGTCGAGGTGATGACCTTTAGATCGAAATCTGTCAGTGAAACTAAAAAAGCGGACCGATCAATGATCAGCCCGCTTTGCTTATATATGATAACCCGTTTAGTAACCCGGATTCTGGTACATTTTAACCGGATCTAATTTCACTTCATCAAAAGGAATAGGATAATACCTGTCTTTTAAGGTTACGTTAGCCAGCTTTGCAATCCCGTAAGACGACTGTGGTTTAGCTTTTAAGTAAGTAACCAACTCCGCAGCAGTAAAATTCCTGATCAAATCGAACCACCTTTGGTGTTCAAACGCAAACTCTACCCTACGCTCGTGTAAAATAGCCAGTTTTAAAGTCGGGAATTTAGCCGCATAGGTGGCGTCTGTTTTGGCTACGGCGTATAATGGCATTCCAGCCCTTGTCCTAATCATATCTAAATATTGAATGGCCACCGCATCGTTGCCCTGCAGCATATTTACTTCTGCAAGCATTAATATTACATCAGCATAGCGCATCAAGATCCAGTCGTTGCCTCCATAACCTGCATTGGTTGCCAATTGACTCGCATCGCGGAATTTGGTGATAAACCAGTCTTTTATAATGGGATCATTGGCAAATTTAACAGAGAAATCTTTTCTTAAATCGCTTGTTTCATATTCATTAATCAGATCGGGTTTTACATTGCCACCAATACCAGTAGAAGGTTTAAGCGAATTAATGGTTTCGCCTTTGGCCTGGTTGTTCGCGGCAATGCTTGAGCTAAAATTAATATCGCCCTGCTTATTTGAAATCTGAAAAATCAGTTCTTTACAGGTTGTTTTTTTAGCTACATCAAATACCTCGGTATATGGAATTTCTGATAAATTTCCGAAAGCTTTCATATTGTAAGCTGCCATTAGATAAGTATTGGCATTGCTTAGATTCTCGGTCTTATTTGCTGACAACGTTGCCGCCATAGTTAAATAAACCTTACCCAAATATGCGTTTATTGCCGCTTTCGAAGTTCTACCTACGTTGGCCCCTGTTTGGAAATTCGGCAGCGTACTGTTTAAACCGTCTTTTAAATCGGTTACAATCTGGTTGTATACATCCGCTTCAGCCACACGAAAAGTGTTCTCTTTTACCTCATCAGCTGTGCTAAGCTGTTTGGTTACCACTGGTACCGGTCCCCATTTCCTAACCAGTTCGAAATACATAATCGCCCTGATAAACTTGGCTTCTGCTTTATAATTTTCTTTTGTGGCTGCATTAACAAAAGATACTTTATCAATGTTTGTCAGTACAACATTGGTTCTGCCAATGGCCTCATAAAGTGCCAGCCAATGGCTCCTTAAATAAGAATTACTTGGCAGGAGCGAAAAATCATTAAACTGAAATGGCTCACCGGCATTACTCTGGTTATCATTTCTGCCCGCATCGTCTGAGCGCTCATCGGTAAACAGACCGCTGTTCTCGCCAAGGGTATTGCTACTTCTAAGCGATTGGTAAACACCATTAACAGCCAGCAACACATCATTTTCTGTTTTAAAATAGTTTTCTACAGCAATGGCATTAGGGTTACTTTGGTTTAGAAAATCTTTCTTACAGGCACCCAAACTTAAAATTGCACTAATGGCCAATACTTTATAAATATGTTTTTTCATTTCTTTAGTTCTAAAAAGTCAATTTAATACCAAGGTTATAGGATCTTGCCAATGGATAGTTCCCATAATCTACACCAGGAGCAAGGTTACTGCCCGCACTGTAATCTACCTCAGGATTATAACCTTTATAATCGGTAATGGTAAAGGCGTTATCTACACTGGCGTAAACACGGATATTACTCACCTTAAGCGTATTGGCCAGTTGCTTTGGAAAACTGTAGCCTAAAGTAATATTGGTACACCTGAAATAAGATCCATCCTGGACGTAAAATGACGATAAACGGGTACTGTTACTTTGCGTACCCGCACGCGATGCGCGGTAATTTAAGCCACTGCCCGGGTTAGCTTCATTTCTGTAACGGTCGGCAACATCAACATACTGGTTTCCAGAACCTTCAAAGTTGTACAGGTAATAATCCTGTCCATCTAAAACCTGGTTTCCGTACGATCCGTTAAACGATGCCCTTAAATCAAACGTTTTGTAAGAAGTATTTAAGGCAAAACCATAGGTGAATTTTGCATACGGTGTGCCGATTACGGTTTTATCCGCATCGTTTACAATGCCGTTACCATCGGTATCCTGAAAATATAAATCGCCGATTTTTGCCGGGTTGGTAGAAGAAGCCGATGGCGCCACCTTGCCTAAATTATCGGCAGTAATCCGACCCAAAACCTTAAATCCATAAAACATACCAATTGGCTGGCCCTCTTGTGTAACATGTGTAATGTACGAACGCTCTGCACCAGCAATAAATATCGTACTGTTACCACCCAGGTCTAAAACCTTGTTCCGGTTTGCCGCGATGTTTCCACTTAGACCAAAAGTAAAGTCCTCATTTTGGATAATTTTGCCATCAATCTGCAAATCGAAACCCTTATTGCGCACCTTACTATCAGTAAGATTGGTTAAAATTGTTGAGGTTCCGGCAATTGCCGAAAGGGGTTTGTTAAACAATAAGTTGAAAGAGTAGCTTAAATAATAATTTGCCATGATCGACACACGGTTCTTGAGTAAGCTGATATCGGTACCAAAGTTAAACTGAGAAGTAGATTCCCATCCTAATCCCTTATCCTGAATGCTACTTGGCCAAATGGCGGTAGAAATCGCATTACCGAAAACTGCACCACCTGGTGAATTTAACTCTTGCTGTGTGCGGTAATCTGGAATATTGTTATTTCCACTTAGGCCCCAGCTGGCCCTTAGCTTAACCCGCGATTGTTCACCCAAAAAATTATTGTAAAAACTTTCGTCAGATATATTCCAGCCCGCAGCTATAGAAGGGAAGTTACCGTATTTATTTAACGGACCAAACCTCGAAGAACCATCACGACGGAAGGAACCGGTTAAAAAGTATTTGCCCGCGTAATTATAGCTGAAACGACCAAAATAAGAGAGTAAAGTGGTAACTGTTTTACCTGCTCTATCTAATTTAAAAAAGCCTGCCTCAGCCCCTTTATCTGTAATTTCACCGATATAATCGTTCTGGAATCCGCTTGCAGCAACACGGATCAGATCACTTGATGTTTTCTGGGCAGAATATCCGCCTAAAACATCTATACTATGTTTGCCAAAGGTTTTATTGTAATTTAAAGTAAACTCTGCCAGTTGATCTACCTGACTAAGGGTTTGTGCAATGGCATTTGCAGCCCTGATCGATTCGGGAGAATAAGGTGGGGTATTGCCACTGCTTAAGCTGGTAGGCAAATAATAATCGTATTTCTCGTTGTAGGTTTGTGTACCTAAGTTAGCCTTAAAATTAAGTCGCTCTATAATTTTGTAAGTAGCATTGGCATTATAATTACTCCTATTGCTCTTTCTGGAGATTTTTAACTGCTCAACTGTAGCCAAAGGATTTTCAGGGTTTTGGATACCGAACTGAGCAGACAGTGCCCCCATCCCGAACTGAACAGGGTTGCCATTGGCATCTCTTGCAGGCAAATATGGCAAATAGATTAATGCCGACATCATCGGGCTTAAGTTATAACGCCCTTCCTGTACCTCTCTGTTATCGTTCTTTGTGTAAGCAATGTTTGCGCCCACACGTAAACGCTCGCTCACTTTGCCATCAATATTACCCCTAAAGTTGGTTACCTTCTGGTTGGTGTTGGTTACAATACCATCGTTATTTTGGTAACCGCCGCTTAAAAAGTATTTTACATCTTTGGTACCGCCAGAAAAGGAAAGATTATGGCGTTGAAAAGCCGCATTGCGGTAAAGTTCATCCTGCCAGTCGGTATTATAAGCCGCAGGGATAGCCTGTTGCGTACTAAAATTATAAAGATCGGCCGGAATGCTTACGCTACTTCCTGCGCTAATATTAAGTGCATTCAGTTTCGTTGTCCGTATATTATTAACATCTCCGAACATACTATCATTCCAGGTTTGGCCCGCGTTTACCCATAAATCTTTATAGGCATTGTTACGTCCGTCAATTAAAAGCTGTATAAACTGGTTGGCATCCAATAATTTTACTTTTTTAGCCAACTGGGAAACTCCCCCCTGAACATCGTACTCAAACTTTCCTTTTCCATCTGTACCTCTTTTGGTGGTAATTAACACTACCCCACCCGATGCTCTTGAACCATAAATGGCTGCAGAAGCGGCATCTTTTAAAATGTCGATGGTTTCGATATCCTCCGGATTGATGGATACGTTGTTCCCTGCCGGATAACCATCAATTACATATAAGGGATCAGAACTGGCGTTAATGGAACCGATACCCCTCACCCTGATTTTGGTACCCGAATATGGCGCACCACTGGTTTGCGATACCTGTACACCCGCAACTTTACCAACAAGGGCCTGACCAACAGTGGGAGAAGTTAAATTCATTTCGCTAGCCTTAACACTGCTGATGGCACCCGTTACGTCTGATTTTCTGATTTTCTGGTAACCAATGGCCACAACTTCATTTAGGGTATTGCTGCTTTCTTTTAAAGTAACATTAATATTGGAGCGGCCGTTAACCGCAACTTCTTGGTTATCGTAACCGATATAAGAGAATACTAAAATTGCACCTTCTTCTACATTAATTGAATATTTACCATTAGGATCAGTAACGGTTGTTTTTTTTGTTTTCTTTTCGAAAACACTTACACCTGGTAAGGGTTGGTTATTTTGATCGGTAACCGTTCCACTTACCGTAGCAAATGCTTTTTTGTGCAAGCCCGAAGCAGTTACTTCATGATTAATCGCTATTGCACTGGAATTACAGATGGCCAGTAGGCCTAAAGGCAAAAGCAATTTCCTGCAAGTACTTTTTATACCTGCGGTTAAAAAAAATGATGTCATCTTTTTGTTCTTAGTAATGGTTTTGAAATATAATTGGGGTTTTGTTTAAGTAGAAGCGTAGATTTTCACATTTACATAGGCTTATCCTTTTATCGTTAACAGGTTAATTTGTGGAGCGTTCTACGGCGACAAAAGTATAAGTGTACTTTTAACACTATGTATCCCCTGTGTTAACTCTTCACACCAATCAGGATATGCACTTTAAATTAATATTAACCCAAATTAGACAACTTCTAAATCGGTTTACCAGAGCATTAAAGCATAACATCCACTTAATCTTTCTTTAATAGCCGGTCTTTAATTTTGTTTCCAAAACTTTTCGATGAAATCCCTCTATCCTTTCCTTTTGCTCTGCCTGTTCTGCAAAGGCTTAGCTGCCCAGGATGTACCACAACAGTCTTATCAATTAATTAAGACCAGGAACGAAATACAATACAAAAATTATTACCTGCTTTCCCTTTTTCAACAATTGCCCGGGCTACGCAAAATGCTGAGCACAGATACAGCATTCAGCAACTTCTATAAATCAAAAACGGCACAGGTAAATGAAGCAGTTAAAACCTGCAAAACAGATATTAGCTGTTACGCAAAAGCCTTAAAATTCAACAGTGCGGAAATAGCCCATATCGGCAACCGCTTGGCGCTGCTTTATGCAGAAAACAATGCATTGGGAAATCTGGTAGAAAATCATCTTATCCCCTCAGGTTGTTATACTATGTTTGCCAAAGAACAACACAAAACCCTTTTAGTTAAAGCATGGGAACAAGATGCCAGTGCCATAAATTATGCAATTAGTGTTTACGTAGAAGGAAACAAGCCCAATTACCCGAAAATAGATTCGATCAGTTTTAGTCTAACTGATAAATCGTTTGCGGAACTCACATCTGCCAGTGCATTATTATCCTTGCAGGGCAATACTAAGCTATTTTTCGAACCAACCATGTTATTTGCACTGGAAGCTTTAGAACTGAATGAACGCAATGAGGCTGCCGATTATGAACCGATAGCCAAAGGCGTAAACCTTGCGGCGATTAACCAGATCAAAAAAACAGATTGGAAAAAATATTCTTACAGCGTAATCCTGGTTCCAGGTGCTGGTCCGGAAGAAAAAGACGTTGCGCTAAGTGCTGGAGGAATGATCCGTTGCAGGTTAGCGGCCTTGCAATACAAGAAAGGCATGGCACCATTTATTGTGGTTTCGGGCGGACGGGTACATCCCTACAAAACCAAATTCAGCGAAGCATACGAAATGAAGAAATTCCTGATGGAAGTGCTTCAGATACCCGAAAGTGCCATTATTATGGAGCCGCATGCCCGCCATACCACCACTAACCTCCGTAACTGTGCAAGGCTAATGTTTAGGTACGGGATGCCTATAGATAAACCGGGTCTAGCCTGTACCGTAAAATCGCAGAGCTATAATATCACCAACCTACTGCCCGAGCGCTGCAAAAAAGAACTTGGCTATTACCCTTACAAAAACGGAAAACGTTTAAGTGATACCGAATCTGAATTCTACTTAAATACAGCCTCTCTACAGATTGATTTTGATGAACCTTTAGATCCTTAGTTTATGAAAACATTAAATCCAATTTTAGTACTGATCGTGATGTTTTTTGTGGCCAGGTACAATAAAATAGAAGGAAAGATTACAAAAACGATTACAATTGATTCGTTAGGTGCCTGCCAGGGCATTTCTTACCAGAACGGGCGGTATTTTCTTTATGGCGATAGAGAAGTGGGCATCATGCGCGAATATCAACTCCAGAAAGACTCGTTGATTGATCAGCATAAGGAATACAGGTTCACCGTTAAAGGCGAAAATATCATCAAACACCCTACGGGCATCGCCTATCACAAAGGCTTACCAACTTTTGTGGGTAACTCGGTTAAGCAAAATGCAGCAGGTACCCTTTGGAAAGCGGTAATTAATTGCATTAACTGGGAAGTTTTTTTGAAGACAAAAACATTGGACGGAAATTTGGTAAAATCTATTGAAGATGATACCTGTATCCAGGGTACGCGGCCCGAATATGTAAATTACAAAGGCAAATGGTTTGTAGCAACGGCCGATTATGGCAGTAAAGCAAATGAAGTACGGTTATACAATCCTGAAGCCTTATCAAAAGCCGATAAAACAAGTGAAAAGGGAATTCTCTTTAAAAAATTCACCTGTTCACCATGGGTGCAGAACTTATATTATATTGCAGCTAAAGGTATACTCGTTTTAATCCAGAACCAGATTGAGGGACGTAAATGGAGATCAACCTTTCTCGATCTGGAAAAATCGCTTGCTAGCGGTCAGGAATCGGTCATCAAAGTTATAGACACCGATAAACCGGATGAACTGGAAGGTTTTACCTTTACCGATAAGGCCGATAAAGGAATTGCCGTAAGCTCTGCCCGTAAAAACAATGTGAGTTTTATGGATTTTGCGGTTGGAGTTTGGCGTTAAGCTCAATAATAAATAACATTTTGTCTATCGGTTGGCGTCTTACCGACCGGAATAAACATACTCACTGTTCTTCAAATTAGGAAACGAATGGCTTGTGGTTCTTGGAGGTTTTCAGCCCCGCCATTCGCTGTAGCTCCGATAGATAAAAATCGGAGGCTGCCGCTATTGTTTATGAACAAGGGCTTGTGCACCCTGCAACCTCGCAAATAGAAAATTGCTTTGGTCAATTACTTTTTATCTACAGCTACTATTAGAACACGTCTTTTAGGCGTTTTGTTAACTCACGTTAATAAGCCACAAACCTTACCGAAGGACGCCGTCAATCCCAAGGGCCAGGAGAATCAAAAAAACAGTTGCAGAATAGTCCAAATTGCACTCCCAAACCTGAAACGCAGTGGTTTTGTGTTGATAAGCATTTATTCTATTTTCCACTAGTATTCAACACAAAACGAAGTGCCGCTGTTTTTTTGATGTGCATGGATCGCGCAAAAGGCCCCTTGCTGGATTGACAAAGCGCTTTGGGTACTTTGGCGCTCCAAAGTGCCATGCCTCCGCGGCATAGAGCGGAAAAACCGATTTGTTCCATCGATTGGTAAGTTACCTACCCGCGAAATCATACGAGTAGCCCCCCTTCTTTACTTTCCCTTTACACATCTTCGTCGTATCTTTATTAATCAAAAAAAGGAAGATATATGAATACTGAAAAAGCCATTCTTGCAGGCGGCTGCTTTTGGGGAGTAGAAGAACTGCTCCGTCATTACCCGGGTGTTACCTCAACAGTTGTTGGATACACTGGTGGTGATGTTCCCAATGCCACCTACCGGAACCATGGTACACATGCCGAAGCCATTGAAGTTGCCTTTGATCCAACTGTTTTAACCTACCGCAAATTATTAGAATACTTCTTCCAGATCCACGACCCGAGCACACGCAACAGACAGGGAAATGATGTGGGTACCTCGTACCGCTCAGCTATTTTTTACAATAGTGAAGAACAGAAAAACACTGCAAATGCATTGATTGCCGAGTTAGATGCTTCTGGTAAATGGCCTGGCAAAATTGTAACCGAGGTGGTACCTGAAACCGATTTCTGGAATGCTGAAGAAGAGCACCAGGATTACTTACAGAAAAACCCTTACGGTTATACCTGCCACTTCGAAAGACCAGACTGGAAATTGTAAACAAGATCGTCATTTCGACCGCAGTACTCCAAAGGAGCTCCTGTGGAGGAGAAATCCTTGATGTACGTATAAAAACAAATGGTCTGTGAGGACACAGACCATGGAAGCAAATTATAAAAAAGGCAATTTCTAATCGAAATTGCCTTTTTGTTTAAAACGGGATCATAACTGAACCCTAATCATCATCGTCTTTTTTCTTCTTCTCCAAAATCACAAAAGCACTCCGTTTTGGTGCCGGCATTACCGATTGCTCGCCTTTGACCGATTTCCATACCACTTCGTTTAAATCTAAATCTGGTGCCGAATCTTCTTTGGCAAAATTGAACAGTTCAGAACGTCTGCTGCTCTCATTCACCGCCACATTCCGTGTATCTAAATCAATAAGCGGCTGAATCACATTATAAGGTGTAAAATCAGGCGTAGCCGTAAAACATTCATACAGTGGCATAGCTGCAGCATCGTACTGGCTCATTGGTGGCAAACCTAAAATAAGTTCCATTGTTCTTAAAAATCCGGAAGTAGAATACATCGTATGAACAGGCGTATTTCTTTTTACATAAGGCCCAACCACATAAGCTGGTGAACGGTGTGCATCAACATGATCGGGTCCGTTCTGCGCATCATCTTCCAATATAAAAACAACCGATTCTTTCCAGATTTTACTATGCGATAAATGCTCCAAAATGCGGCCAACAGCCAGATCATTGTCGGCAACTGCGGCCTGTGGTGAGTATTTACCTTTCTTTTGTCCGCTGGTATGATCGTTAGATATTCTTAAAGTATTAAACTGAGGTACAACACCTGCAACCAGTAACGAATCGAAATCATGTTGCCAGGCATCAACCCGCACCTGATCTTTAATATCCATATCAAACCCTGGCGAAGCGGCACACATATGGCCCTGTAGCGATTTAATATTCGCTTTGCCATAATCGCCAAACTCACCATAACTGCGGTAGCTTACCCCTGCCCTTTGGCAGTAATCCCAGATAAAACCACCTTTAGGATAGGTAACGGGCCTGCCGCCTTCGAAGGTGGTACTTCCGCCGCGAGCACCGTAACTGGTAGGCCATGTTTTCTCTACCACATCTGTAGCGTAAGCGGCCATGCTCCAGTTGTGTCCATCGGCACTTACCTCTGCATCAACATAGAAATTATCCAGCAGTACATAGTTTTCGGCAATGGCGTGCTGGTTTGGTGTAATTTTTCTACCGAAAAGTGTTAATGTAGAATCGCCGTTTCCTTTTGGCATATCGCCAAGCACCTGATCGTAGGTCCTGTTTTCTTTAATGATATAAAAAACATGTTTAATCGGCGATTTTTCGCCCTGTTTACGTGGAATAGGATTTCCGGCTTCACCATCGGCCATAATCGTCCGCTTATCGGTAAAAGGTGTATTGGCATATACCTGTTTGGTATATGCTTTTAACTGCTCAGCTTTTGGCACATCTATAAAAGATAGGGTTCCTTTAAACAAACCGGCAATATATTGCAGCCGACTATTGGCTGTACTGCCCATGTGATAACCGCTATTGTCTACTTTAGAAATCGGTTGTGGCCCTTGAGGGTTAGCCATAGGTGTATTACCCTTACCATTGGTAACCAAAATTTTCGATCCCAAAACCTTAACACTTGTTGGGTACCAGCCTACCGGGATAAAACCCTGGCTCAGGCTTAGTCCGGGTTTGCTCACATCAAAAACAGCCAAACAGTTGTTATCTGCATTGGCGATATACAAAGTTTTCTCGTTGGTACTTAAAGCTAAACCATTAGTGGTAGAACCTGTTAACTGCGTGGCATAAAGTGTAGTAGCAATGGTTTCGATCACCTTATTATTCGAAGTATTGATTACTGAAACGGTATTATCGTTCGCATTGGCTACGAATAAAATATTTCCTTTTTTATTAAGCAATAGTTCGTTTGGATGATCGCCAACAGGAATGCGCTGTAAAATACTTTCTGAAATTAAATCGATAACCGCTATAGATTTGCCACCCCAGAGCGAAACGTATAACTTACTTTCATCTGCAGATAAAACACAACTGTAGGCAATTGCAGGAAGCTGTATTTTTTTCAGGATATGCTTTTCTGTCGGATTAATGATGTATAAACTGCTGTCTTCTTTGGTTACGGTATATAACTTACTGTTGTTTTTGTTTACAACAATCCCCGCCGGACTGATTTTTTCCTTTGGCCAAATGGGGCCTAATTTAATGGTATCGCTTTTGCCCAGTTTACCATTCTGGATATTAAAATCTAAAATCCAGTTGTCGTTACCACCTGAGGCATACAGGTGTTTTTCGTCTTTACTAAAAGCAATGCCATACCAAGATTTGCTCAGCACTTTTTCATCGATAATCTTTTCTGTTTTGGCATCTAGCAATTGCAGCGACTGGGTGCTTTGTCCGTTGTTGGTAATCGCAATATATTTACCCGAAGCACTTAATTGCATATTTAAAGGCAAATCTCCCAATTGCAGCGAATGCCCCGCCGGACTCAGCTTCCACCCATTGGGCAGTAAAATTTGCTGTGTGCTTTCGTTTTTGCCTGGCCATTGTGCAAATCCGTTTTGGATAAACAGCAAACCGAATAATATAAATAGGTATGATTTTTTCATTTTCTTAAATTGATTTAGCAACACCTTAACGATGAAGATTAAAATTAACCAGCGCCCTGATGGTATAGCCATTTCCCGAGGCTACCGAACCGATTTCGCGGATAGCCTCTGATGGGATCACCTGACTGCGGGTTGCATAAAAAACAGGCCCGCCAGAAAGAGAGAACGAAAGTTTTGAATGGTTTGGTTCCAGATTGATTGATGGCCCGATCATCACCTTTGCACCGCCTTCTGCTTCATCTTTTTCCCAAAAGCCCTCTAAATCTTGCCCTAAGGCTTCAAAGCCAAGGTATAAAACATTAGAAACACGATGCTGATACCCAAAACTGCTTATGAAATCGAGCTTATCCCTTGTTTTATCAAAAGCTTTTTCAAAGCGAAGGTTACCCCCCATTCTCCAGTTTGTGCGGTCAAATGATGCAGTAATCCTGCTAATTGCCGAACCAACACTCGACCAATCTCTGCTTAAACCTAAACCTGCACCTAACCTAAAACCAGTGATGCCCTTGCCACCCACTAAATCTCTGATTACTTCAGCTTGTTCGGCAGAAGTTACGCCTCCCGAATTGGCAAAACCGATTGCCGCGGTAGCATACAAGGTAAGCCTGCTGCCTAAATACCCTTTAACACCAAACTGTTGCCCTAAACCATCATAACCGAACTGCCCGTTGGTTCTTTCACCATAACTTCCTGAATAATGAATATTCCAACGGGGGTTTTCTGCCGTTAAGGTATTCAGCGAAAACAGAAAGGGCTGAGCGGCATCGGTTCCTGTTTTGATTTCAGGCTTGGTTTCATTTATTTTCTGTGCGGCACAGTTTAAAACGGCACCAGCAAAAATGAGCATCAAAAATGTCTTTTTCATTGCGATGATCTATCAATTAAAATTTGGTTTCATTTAATAATGGCGATTGACTTGCATTTACCTGATAAGTTTGGATCTTATCATTTTCATCAACCTCTACAATCCGGTAACCTTTATAGGCTGTGCCCCAGTTTCCGCCAATGTGTGCATCGAAAAAGTGTGGCAGTTTATCGGTATAAAAAACGGCATCGAGGCTGTGGTCGTGCCCATGAAATACCGCTTTTACATTTGCATAGCTGTGCAGCAGTTTAATCGTATCCGGACATTCTACAAAAGGGCTTTCGGGCACCCAGAAATGAGGGGGAATATGCAACACCACGAAAACAGTTTTCAGGTTTTTAAACTTATCGAGTTCCTGCTTTAGAAAATCATTGTTAGGGCATAAATAAGTGCCTTTGGTATCAGAAGTGTTGGCCAAAACAAAACCCACTCCATTTTTTTCAAAAGAAAAGTTATCCTCGTAACCAAAAACCGCTTTCCAGATCTTTGCATCGGCATGATCATGATTACCTGGAATGGCATAAAAAGGAACTTTGAGTTTATCGTAATATTCTTTTTTTACTTCAGATAACAGTTCCGGACGATCGTGAACCAGATCTCCGTTAATGATCACAAAGTTGAGTGGATTTTTATCATGCGATTCATTTAACCACTTCACAATATTCTCGTGGTGCAATTTGTACTCTGTTCCAGGCTGACCATAATGTCCATCCGATGCGATCGCAAAACGCAATTTAGGAGCTTTGCCCGATCTGGCAGGTGCGGTGTGTTCTTCAGCAAATGAAGAAAGAACCGACGAAATACTGGCCACCACAGCAGCAGCCAAACTATTTTTCAAAAAAAACCGTCTGTTAGACATAAGGATAAGATATGTTTTGTATCAAAGCCCAATATTAGCTTGGTTAGGCTTCTTAAACATAAATTTAATGTTATGATTAGGTTAAGTGAACCGCATCTGTGTATCAATTTTATAACAAAAATCACGTTCATCTCCCTAAGCCTATTCCTCGGTCTGTGTCCTCACAGAACGAAAGCAAATAATTTCTTCATATTGAATAGGTGATAAAAGTCAACATGAAAGTCTGTAAGGACACAGACCTTAGATTATTGAAAAACCGAAATTTGCCCCTGGTTTTTCATTACTATTACTACTAAAGGAGAAAGATCCTTCATTGCATTCAGGATGACAAATCCCAAAATCGTCTGTCATTCCCGCGCGGGTGGGAACCACGCTTGCTCAGCGAAGCTAATGGCAATGCAATAGCTTTATAGTCCCCAATCCTACGGGCTGGTTTTGACTACACAATTTTGGCAATTTCAAAACAATTTAGGTGTAGCAGCGATTATCATAATATGGGACTACTTAAATCATTACTCGCTGGCTTCGCTGGTGCCGGAGCATTAAATATTTTGCACGAAAGTGTAAGACGGATTGATCCAGATGCACCTAGGATTGATCTTTTAGGCGAACAAGCCCTGTCAAGATCGATGAAAAGTTTAAATCTTGAGACGCAATCTTTACCTGGCCACTCTTGCCGGCGATATAGTGAGCAATGGTTTATATTATAGCGCCATAGGCTTTGGCAGCAAAAAAAATATTTATATGAAGGGTGCATTAGCGGGACTTACCGCAGGCCTAGGGGCCATAAATATTCCTGATAAAATTGGTTTGGACGATACGCCGGTAACTCACACGGATAAGACAAAAATATTAACCGTAGCCTGGTATGTTATTGGTGGCTTGGTAACTGCAGCTGTTCTTAGCCGTTTACAACGGACTTAATAAGACGAAAAACCATTACCCGGTCTGTATTCTCACATAACGAAAAACAAATAATTTTCTTCCTATTGAATACTCGATAAAAGCCATCTGGGAGGTCTGTGACGCACAGGCCCTGGATTAAGATAATAAACCAAGTGTACCTGTTCCGTGCTTTCCGTGTTTCCGTGGCAAAAAAACAAACTGCCAATTCAGAACATATAAAAAAACAAAAGGTCCGTGGGGACACAGACCTTGGAGAAAGATAATAAACCAAGTGCACCTGTTCCGTGCTTCCCGTGTTTCCATGGCAAAAAAACAAACTGCCAATTCAGAAAATACAAAAAACAAAAAGGTCTGCGGAAACACAGACCCCGGATTAGATTTATAGAATAACGATTGCCTGCTTAATAACCAGGTAGGCAGCCAATGCGAACAAAAATATTGCGATGGATTTATTGATAATTAAGCTACTCAGGGCAAACTTCTCCTGAATATAAGTTGCAAAATGCGCATATAAGTAAAGTGCGAGTGTAGAACCAACGCCCGAGCCCAGACTAAAAATCACTAATGAAAGATAATCCGTTTCAATCCACTGGTGTAAAATTACATAATTGCCAAAAAACAACCAGAATGGAATCTGAACAGGGTTTAGCACCCCTAAAATTAACCCGTATAAAACGCTTCCGCTTCGTTTATCCTCTTTGGTATTACTTGTTTTAGGCACCTTTTTTCTGTTTTTCCATGTAATGGTACCCATCACCAAAAACATCACGATCATAAAACAATCGACTAAAGTACTTAAACGCACTTCGCTTACCGCCTCATTCGGATTGATATCGCTCATCGCCCAGCGGGCAAAACGCATCATCCCAAAAGTGAAAAATACTTCTACACAAGAGAAGGAGAGGATAAAGTACCAAACCTGCCGCATGCCCTTATTAATGGCGAGCTGTGCAACGGTGAGATTAATGTTGCCAGGGGGAATATAGCCCATGGCATTGAGAATGATGCCGATGAAAAACGTTAGAAAAAGCATTGCCGAAATTATGGATTTAAATTTAAATGCGATGCTAAATATTTTCCGGTGTACGATTTTTCCACCTTCGCTAAATCTTCGGGTATGCCTTCAAATACCACCTGGCCTCCGCCATCGCCCCCTTCTGGGCCGATATCGATTACCCAATCGGCACATTTGATCATATCCATATTGTGTTCGATTACCAAAATAGTGTTCCCTTGTTCTATCAAGGTATTCAACGCCTTTAGCAGTTTTTTAATATCATGGAAATGCAGACCGGTTGTTGGCTCATCAAAGATAAACAGCGTTTTATTGGCATTGTTGCCTTTAATTAAAAACGAAGCCAATTTAATACGCTGCGCCTCACCACCCGATAAGGTATTGGAAGATTGACCTAAATGTACATAACCCAGACCTACATCAACCAATGGATTTAATTTATTGAGGATTTTTTGTTCATCCTTAAAAAATTCTACCGCCTCTTCAATGGTCATATCCAAAATTTCAGATACGTTTTTCTCTTTATAGGTTACATCTAAAACCTGCTGTTTGAAACGTTTTCCGTTACAGGCTTCGCAAGGCAGGTAAATATCTGCCATAAACTGCATCTCGATCTTCACCTCGCCCTCACCCTGACAAACATCGCAACGGCCACCTTCTACATTGAAAGAGAAAGCAGCTGGTTTTAAGCCCGCAGCTTTTGCCGATGCCAGACCCGAAAACAAGGCACGGATATCATCCCATGCCTTTACATAAGTAACCGGATTAGATCGGCTCGAACGGCCAATCGGGTTCTGATCGACCATTTCTACAGCACTTACCAGATCGTAATTGCCAAAAATGCCGTCATAAGCACCTGTTTGCTCACCAGCGTAGTTTCCAATTGCCTTTTGCAGTGCAGGATATAAGATCTTTTTAACCAAACTGGTTTTACCCGATCCGGAAACACCACTTACAGCAGTAAAAACACCTAAAGGAAACTTCACATCAATATTCTGCAGGTTGTTCTCCCTTGCTCCTTTAATCAGGATGTGATCTTTCCACTTGCGGCGTTTATCCGGAATGGCAATTTTTTCTATTCCCGACAGGTAACGGCCTGTTAAGCTATTTTTATCTTTTAAAATCTCCTCATAATTACCGCTGAAAACCAAATTACCACCATGGGTACCAGCTTCAGGACCGATATCAATAATGTAATCAGCTGCACGCATCATTTCTTCTTCGTGCTCTACCACCAAAACGGTATTGCCTACATTACGGAGCGAAATCAATACTTCGATCAGTTTATTGGTATCACGAGGGTGCAAACCGATGCTCGGTTCGTCCAAAACGTAAATAGAACCCACCAAACTACTTCCCAATGAAGTGGCCAGGTTAATCCTTTGCGATTCTCCACCCGAAAGCGTATTCGATAAACGGTTTAAGGTAAGGTAACCTAAACCTACATTGTTTAAATAAAGGAAACGGTTATCAATCTCTGCCAATAAACGTTTGGCAATTTTGGTATCGTTAGCATTTAACTTCAGCTCGTTAAAGAAAACCAGCGCTTTTGCCAATGGCATCAGCACCACATCGATAATCGATTTCTCAGCAATCTTTACGTAAGATGCATCCTTACGCAAGCGCGAGCCTTTACAATCCGGACAGGTAGTTTTGCCCCGGTAACGTGATAACATTACCCGGTACTGAATTTTGTAGGTCTGCTCTTCCAGTTCTTTGAAAAAAGCATCAAGGCCTGCAAAATATTTATTTCCTGTCCAAAGCAAGCGTTGCTCTGTTTCTGTTAAGGCACTATAAGGCCGGTGAATCGGGAATTCGAATTTTGGTGCAGCTTTAATAAAATTCTGCAACCATACATTCATTTTTTCGCCACGCCAGGGGGCAATCGCATTATCGTAAATACTTTTGCTCTTGTCAGGAATAACCAGATCTTCATCAATGCCGATTACGTTTCCATAACCTTCACAACGTTTACACGCCCCATAAGGGTTATTGAAAGAGAAAAAGTTCGGCGTAGGCTCTTCAAATTTTATTCCATCCAGTTCAAAACGGTCGCTAAAATGTTTCGTTATGCCCTGGGCTTCTACATAACAATCGCCTTTACCTTCAAAAAAAGCAGTCTGTGCCGAATCGGCCAATCTGCTTAATGTTTCTTCTTCCTGGTTGGTTACAATACGGTCGATCAGGATCTGAACAGTCTTATCATCGGTAAGTTCTGCATCTTTAAAGTCGGCATCATCTAAAACGGCTTCTATCTTTTCTATTTTATCATTAATCAGAACACGTAAAAATCCTTTCTGTAATAAAATAGCCAGTTCTTCCTTAATCGTACGGTTATTGTGTGGGTAGAGCGGGCAAAAAATAGTTACCGTAGTATCTTCCGGCATCGCATTTACATAATCTACCACCGTACTTACCGAATCCTTTTTCACTTCTTTGCCCGAAACAGGTGAAATGGTTTTACCGATGCGCGAGAAAAGCAATTTCAGGTAATCGTAAATTTCTGTCGAGGTACCAACGGTAGAACGTGGGTTGGAAGTAATAACCTTTTGTTCGATGGCAATTGCCGGAGCAATACCTTTAATATAATCAACATCGGGTTTATTCATCCGGCCCATAAACTGGCGGGCATAAGAAGATAAACTTTCTACATATCGGCGTTGCCCCTCTGCATATAAAGTATCAAATGCAAGCGAAGATTTCCCCGAACCAGACATACCTGTTACCACCACAAGTTTGTTTTTTGGAATGGCAACATCGATGTTTTTTAGGTTGTGCACGCGGGCACCTTTTATGATAATATTTTTATGTGGATCTTTTTCGGCCTCTTTTTTGCTCATGTATAATAACGAATATAATGTATAACCCCAGAATGCTGTTAGGGTTTTAAGAACATACAAAAATAGGGTACTGAGACGGTTAATTTATTTTTTAACATTTTATTTTTTGCTTTTTGATAAAAAAATAACTTTCTTTGAACATTAACAACCTCAAAACCAAACTAACACACATCAAAAAACATAGGAGAGCAGCTATAGAAATTAAACATCTACAAATTAATTTTTAGCAAATAGTACGGGATTTAGTGTAGGTAAACCTATGAATTTACAATCATATAATGATCAGGACCTGGTAAAGGTATATATTGCCGGGAACGAGAATGGATTGCAGGAACTTTTAAGAAGACATAAAAGTAAAATTTATACCTCTATCTACTTATTGGTTAAAGACCAATATCTGGCGGAGGATATTTTTCAGGATGCTTTTATAAAAGTAATTAATACCCTGCGATCGGGAAGATATAACGAAGAAGGCAAGTTTTTGCCTTGGGTAATGCGTATTGCCCATAACTTGGTTATCGATTATTTCAGAAAAGAAAAGAGAACACCAATCATCACCAGTGCTGATGGAATGGATGTATTCAATATGCTACACTTTTATGATGAGAGCGCAGAAGATAAAATGCTTCGCGACCAGACCCATAAAGATCTGAAAGCAATGATCCATTTATTGCCTGACGAGCAGAAAGAAGTACTCCTAATGCGCCATTACGCTGATTTAAGCTTTAAAGAGATCGCAGATTTAACCGATGTAAGCATCAATACAGCGTTAGGCCGTATGCGTTATGCATTGAGTAATTTGCGTAAAATGCTTAAAACAAAGGAGATGACCTATAAAGGGTAGTAAAATTGTTACATAAAATTTTTTAGGGGTTGAAATAAAGCATCTGAACTATCGTTAAGTTTATAAAACTTATCACATTTTTTGCTTATGACAAAAACCTCTACATCAAAAACAAATGTAAATTTACCTACACCTAACATGTTTCAGCCTAGAACTGATATTGAATCTGACGCAGAAATCGACTTATTTTATGATCAAATAAAAGGTAAGTTAGATAGACTGGCTAAAAATCCCCAAGATGAAACCATCAACAAGATTTTAGCTTACAGCAGCGCAAAGTAGAAAATCTTTACATGAGCCAAAAAAGCTTGTTCCACAGGGTGGGGCAAGCTTTTTTTTTGTTATGGAAAATGTGAGATGCACATATGGCATTTACAATTCCCTTTCTATTAACCACTAAAGTTTTTACCATTACCTAATTCTTCCTCAATAACCTTTTGTATTTTTACCTTAAAACGAGCAATAATGGAGCCCAATCAAATTGTTATTTACCAAACTAAGGATGGACAAACAGCGGTTGATGTTAATTTAAGCCAAGAAACGGTGTGGCTAACACAGTCTCAGATGGTAAATTTATTTAAGAGAGATCAATCCGTGATTTCTAGGCACATTAATAACATTTTCAAAGAAGAGGAGTTAGATAAAAAAAGCAATATGCATTTTTTGCATAATGCAAATTCGGACAAACCAGTCGCTACTTTTATTGCCCATAGACCATTGACTATCTAACCATCAACTATGAAACAATTTAACAATAAATCATTCATTTCCCATCTTACAACTTCCCACTACCCTCCCCCCATAAATGGCCTAATTTTTACAATCCCCTAAAGCAAAAAGCCTTACCTTTGCATAGTGTAAATTTAACACTAAGTACGCTATGAACAAGAACTTGCTCCCACTCACTTTAGGCGGTTTAGGCATCGGGATAACAGAATTTGTTATGATGGGCCTGCTACCCGATATCTCAAAAGATTTAGCAGTAACCATTCCACAGGCAGGGCATCTGATTTCTGCATACGCTTTAGGTGTAGTAATCGGCGCACCCTTATTGATCATGATTGCCGGCAAATATCCACCAAAAATGATATTGATTGCTTTGATGATCATGTTCACGGTGTTTAATGCTTTCTCTGCATTCGCACCCACTTTTGATACCCTTTTTATTGCCCGATTGCTTTCTGGCTTACCACATGGTGCATTTTTCGGGGTAGGATCGGTAGTAGCTAGCAGAATAGCCGAAAAGGGAAAAGCTGCTCAGGCTGTATCGCTTATGTTTATGGGCTTAACCATCGCCAATATTGTTGGCGTGCCATTGGGTACCTTTATCGGTCACAATTTTTCCTGGCGGATCTCTTTTGCCGTTGTCGTGTTTGTTGGCCTTGTTACTTTGTTAAGTTTAAAATTATGGTTACCAGCGCTGGAAGCCACAAAAAACCGCGATTTGAAAGCGGAACTAAGTTTCTTCAAAAAAAGAGAAGCCTGGATCATCATTTTTATGATCTCGATCGGAACGGGTGGATTATTTACCTGGTACAGTTATATCGCCCCTTTAATGACAGATGTTGCGGGCTTTTCGCCAAATGCAGTAACCTATATATTAATGTTAGCGGGTATAGGCATGTTATGCGGTAATTATATCGGTGGTATACTGGCCGATAAGTTTTCACCTGCAAAAGCATCAGCAGCCTTGTTACTAACTATGGTGGTTACCTTAACCATTGTTCACTTTGTATCCGCAAGTCAGCCATTGGCTTTAATTATGACTTTTGTTACCGGCGCCGTATCTTTTGCGTTGGCCGCTCCAATCCAGATGTTGATGATCCAGAGCGCCAAAGGTTCCGAAATGCTGGCAGCATCTGCAAGTCAGGCGAGTTTTAATATTGGTAATGCTTTAGGCGCATTCTTCGGTGGGCTTCCGTTAGTTTATGGTTTCGATTATACCTCGCCAGCTTATGTTGGCGCGGCTATGGCTTTGGTTGGTGCTTTCTTTGCCTTCTGGTTAATTAAAAGTAATCAGGGCGTATCGGAACAGGTTAAAGTGCCAGCAACTTCCTTTCATTAGATTAATGAGAGAATGATTGAATTAGAGAATGATTGAATTAGAGGATCAAATTACTCACTCATTCAAAACTCAATCATTTAAAATTAGTTGCCGGTTAACTTTGTAGAAAATGAAAGTTCGTGCAAGCAAAAATTTCAGTCCTGCTGTACACTGTAGCCTCGCAGAAAAAGCTCGGGCTATCGCTGCCATCAGGTTTATAATGAAAGGTCAGTGCGATGCATAACCCAACATACTAAAAATTGGATCGCCTAGCTAATGCCTTTATACCTAATACCTGCGGCCTCCTTTATCTTTCAACCTGCCTACTACCAGACCCATAAAAAGATTGCAGATTGTTCAGGTTTGCCGAAAAACCGGCAGTAACAGCCGCTGTCCTATCCAGGTACAGTCCATATTTCATTTCGAGCGGTAAACCGACCCTTTTTCTTCTGATCTTTTTATATACACTATTACCGAAAAAGCATCCGCCCGGCCTATCACAACCGGCATACAAAAATGCACCAGGACTTACTTGATCAACCAAAGAAATCCCTGCGCCAAACTTCACATAATGGTGACGGCTAAAAGTATAACTTTTGCCCGCTAAAATACCAACGTCAGAAATATGTGGTTCTGGCAAACCGCCAAAATAAAAAATCCTGACGCGTTCTACAGCTGATGTTTTAAGCGCGATATAATTACTTCCTTTCTGCAGGTAAAAATCTGCATCACCATACAATCGTCTGTTTCCTCCATCGCCAAGACTAAAGCCAAGGCCGAAATATATTTTCCTTTTTTGCTGTAAAGTATCTTGCTGTGCCAATGCATCTACAAACAGTAGTAAACAGAAGCATATCAATAAATATTTCATAGCATTTAATTTAGATGAGGGCTATGCAGCGGCTCCCATTATTTTAAGCATTTTTAAATGAGACTTTATCCCCCCTAAATAACTGGTGCAATTAGGCGTTATACCACTTTCATTTAACATTTCGTACAATATTTTACTGATCTGTGGGTAGTATACATGGTGATAATGCGGAAATAAATGATGGGCAATATGATTGTTAAAGCCACCCAAAATAAAATTCGCCGTTTTACTAAAAGGATGCATATCGTTCGAACTTTTTACCTGGTTCATCAGCCACGAAGCATTGATATAACCCTGCGCATCTGCTTTCGGATACTGTGTTTCCTCAACATGATGTGTCATAAAAAACGTAAACAATAAAAACAACGATTGGCTTAAATGCATCATCAAAAAGCCAAGCACTGTCACATACCATTGCTGAGCCGAAAAAAGCATGGGTAACAACAATAACAAACTGATATAAGTAATTTTCTGAAGCACAAAAGACAGATAATACTTAAAGCTCTTTTTAACCGCAAAGCCATCATTGCCAAAAAGAATCACAAAATCTTTAATAAAAATCCAGAACAGCGAATAGGTAGTATAAGCCAATGGTGCATACAGGTGTTGGTAAGCATGAAACCAATACTGTTTACTATCGGGTACTACGCGGATCAGCTTCGATATTTTAAGGTCCGAATCATAATCTTCTACATTTGGCGCATAATGATGCGAATTAATATGACGTATTTTCCAGGCTTCGGCATGCGCACCAACCAGTGTATAAATAGCCACAAAGCAGATATGGTTAAGCCGCTTGCTTTTAAAAATGGTATTGTGCGAAAAATCGTGCGAAAAGTTAAAGGCAAAGAGCAACGAGATAAAACCATAGCCCATAAAACAGCCTATAAAACCAATTGGATCAACGATACGGTACAAAGCTAAATAGGCAAAAAGGGTGAGCAGGAAATACACAACGAATTTAGTCGCAATTATCCTCATAAAATCAGATTTATTGATTACCACTTCCTGCGCTACCCGCTTGTATATTGCTTTTAGCAACTGACTATCAGCCGCTACATGAATATGTTTATCCTTCATATCGCATCGGGATTAAGTGTTCACTTCTGCCCATCATTTTTAAAAACCTGAAATGTGAGGCCAGAGATTCTCCATACGACATCTCCATATAGGTAAGCTTATGTTTTTTAGCCAGCGCTTTAAAAATTGGGATAATATCAAGGTAATGCACATGGCAAACATTCGGCAATAGATGGTGCACTGCATGCGCATTAAAACCACCAAGTGTCCAGTTAAGAAATTTACTTTCTGCATGATAATCGATCGAGGTAAGCAATTGCAGTTTCGACCAGCTCATGTTTAATTTATTATCTTTATCAGGCACAGGGTGCGATACATAATCCGATAAATGTGCCACGCCCAATACGGCCACAAACAATAGCGAAATAATAAAATGATTTAACAGGAAGGCCAGTAAAACCGTTTGCCAGCCGAAAGGCAACAGGTAAATTGGTAAAATAATCATATAACCTATGTATAGGAGCTTATATACAACCAGCTTCACGGCTTCACTTTTCGGAATCTCAATTTTAATGGTCCGGCTCGATAAATTGAACAACATTAAGGTTTCCCTAAAGAAGAACCAGTTAATGGAATAAAAGAGATATAGAAACGGTGCATAAATAAACTGATACCGATGGTACCCTTTTAAAGGCTGAGATTCGGTCATCCTAAAAAGGGGATTATTCAGCACATCAATATCACTGCCTTCTATATTGGTGTATAAATGGTGCGATTCGTTGTGGTTTTTGCCCCATACATAAGCATTATTGCCCTGCAGGTTAAAACTCAACGAAAACAACAACTGGTTCCAGAATTTACTTTTAACCGCTACACCATGGGCGGCATCATGCGAAACATTAAAAGCAGTCAACAAAACCGAAAGCCCCATTAGCAGGTAAAAAGCGTAAAATACAAATACAGAATGACTGGTAATCATTAAGGCATAAAACAGGATATCCAAACCGAAGTAAAGGAAGATCTTGAAAAACATTTTTGCATTGCCGGTTTTCCTCAATCCGTTCTGAATAAAATATTGTTCTATCTGCTCGTTCAATTCTTTGTAGAATTCGGAGCCTTCATCTTTTATAAATCTCAATTTGTTCATGTCGATTTGTTTTGAATTTTATTTAATCCTTTTAAAATGATAGGCAATATCATAACCCCTACCTCCCCAGATAAACAATAAAAATGCACCAGAACGATCGTAGGCATGATTCAGGATAAGACCATCATCCGTTGCTAAGCCAATACGTGTTTTGGCGCTTTCAGAACCACCGAAAATGTAGGGCACACCATTAAATTTTACATATTTATTTCCCAACAACAGCAATCCACGCGACTGTAGCCTTCCGGATAAGGTAACCGTATCAATAGTGAGACTGTCTTTTTTAAAGCGAAAGTTAATCTGGTTGTTTCCCAATACTTTTACCTCTACAGACAGATTTTCTGAAGATTTAAAATCAATTTTCTTTTTGCTAACATATCGATGAAACCTTTCGGTTTTAGGTTGATATTGGAGCATTTCAATTCCTCCATTTTTGGTATAAGAGAGATTAGGAAATAATTGATAAGTACCTGATAAATGGTCCAGATTTTGTTTCGTAAGTTTTACTTTTTGCTGTCTGCTCATTCTATCTGAAAAAGAAGCACAGCCCGAAAACAATAGACATATTGTGATAGCACAGATAGCCTGCCTAAAGCAGCAGACGTTATTATTCAGCCTATGATTATTGGTATTAGGTTGAATTGAGATTGAGATTAGCATATTCATTTTGATGTATTTTAAATTGTTTATCAAATCTAAAACACTTCTCAATCCTCAATTAATCTCATAGATTATATCATACAAAATAATTAATCTTTAAAATAAATTAAAAAGCTATCATGTGGTTATAAATTATAATTGTTAAATTAACGTCTTACAATAATCCGTTTGATTATTAAAAACGGTAAGATTTCATTTATAAATTAATCTTTATGGATAATCAACAAGCATTATTTTTTCAGGCCATCAAAGCATCTCTGCCCGAATACCAGAACCTCGCACTGAGTGTAGCCGAAGAATTAGGAATAAGCACCAATGAGGCCTATAAGAAAATCAGGGGCGACAGCAACCTTACATTCCAGCAAATCATCAAACTCTCCGATTGTTTCGATGTTCCGTTTCTGTACAGCCCGAAACAATCGTTATCTGTTACTTTTAGCTATTTGAGTGTAAATGAAGATTTAGACATGATTGGCTATCTCCGGAATTTACTGGACAATATAAAAGCCATCAAGAACAGCAACAAGAAACACATCACCATTACTACCGACGATATTCCTTTATTTCATTTTTTCAAGTACCCCGAACTCACTAGTTTTAAACTCTTCTTTTGGGCAAATAGCGCGAATAACCTCGAAATGCCGTTCAGTTCTTCATTCCTATCGGATGAAATTATTAAAATTTCGCAAGAGCTGCATGCCACTTACCTGGAAATACCAAGCACCGAAATATGGTCTAAAGATACCGTTACAGGCACACTCGAACAGATCAGATATGCATTCGAAGCTGGGCACCTTACCGACACCGAACTCGCCGTAAAAATTGTAGAGCAGGTAAGGTATTGCCTCACCGATATGAATATGTACGCCATTAGCAGCAAAAAAACCATCGATCCCAACCATGCCTTTAACTGGTACAATTGCGATGTATTGGGAAGCATCGCTTACCTGGTCGATTTTAAAGACCGAATGGCCTGCTACAACAGGTTTAATACTTTTAATTATTTAAGAACCGAAGATCAGGCCTATTGCAAACAAACCAAACAATGGATGCAGGGTCTGATTATGAAATCGGTTTCTTTTAGCGGTCAGGGCGAAAAGCACCGCAATAAATATCTGTATAATGCCTTTGCCGAATGCGACAAATTGCTGAGGGAGATTACCAATGGTTAGATCAATAATTAAGCGTTAAGCCTGCGCCAAAACCCATATCGCTATCATAGTGCGCAGAAATGCCCATGTATTTTGTGGTAATAAACTTAAGTCCACCCATAAATTCTTTATCACTATTTACCATAAAGCTTGCCCTTAAGCGCTTAGAAATCGGTATATCTTCCCGCATTAACTGCAAACGAACATTACCGTCGTGGTAAACTTCTGCCTGCGCTATTATCAACATAGGCAGCGTATAGGCAAGCCCTACACTAAACATACTTCTATTATCCTTTGTGCTTTTTTGGCCAAAAATATTGGTTTCCTGCTCGCCAGCTTCCATTTTCCGGTAGCGCCAATCGAACCCCACAAAAGGCATTAGCCATTGCATTCTGTCTATGTACCGGCCAATATGGGTTTCGGTTTCAAAGCCATGCATTTTATTATAGCCTAAACGCCACTCGGCACCAATACTCCAGCGCGTATTTGCCAACATGGCCATACCGTCGTTTCCGTTACTGGCAAAATCATTTTCGGCCATAAAATGAAACATTCTGTCATCGGCAAAAAGTTTTCGCTGCGCCAATTTAGGATTTGGTATTTCGGGGTTTAGCGGCGAATTTTCATAGCTAAAAATTTTACCCATACCGCTCATCATGTGGTACAAAATGTGGCAATGAAAAAACCAATCGCCACTTTCTGAAGCGCTAAACTCAATGGTATCGCGCTCCATGGGCATAATATCGAGTACATTTTTTAAAGGGGCGTAATTTCCCTGCCCGTTAATTACCCTAAAATCGTGTCCATGCAAGTGCATAGGGTGGCGCATCATACTGTTGTTATATAAAATGATCCGCAGGTTTTCGCCTTTTTTAATGAGGATTTTATCTTCCTCAGAAATGGTTTTATTATCCAAAGTCCAAACATAACGGTTCATGTTGCCCGTTAACTGAAACTCCATTTCGCGGGTTGGGGCTTTAGGTAAAACCGTTTTTTCAGGCGAGCGCAACATATCGTAATTTAATGTCGTCATCGGACCTTTTGCACCTTTGCTGCTCCCCATATTACGAGCTTTATGCGCATCAGCAACAATGGTATCTCTCCCTGCATTATCCAGTTCTGCATACATTACCGTATTCATATCCATAACCTGGTTCTGCATTTTCATGCCTTCCATCTGCACCAGATTACCCTTCATATCCATCATTTCGTTCATCATTTTCATGCCTTCGAAATATTTCAATTTGGGCAATTTTTGGGCGGACACTTTTTGCCCACTACCCAGCCATAAGGAAGTAGATTTGGTACGGTCTTCTGGGGTTACCAAAAACTCGAAGCTTTTATTTTCGGGGATGGTTACCATTACATCATAGGTTTCGGAAACGGCTATAATGAGCCGATCTACTTCTACAGGCGTTACATCGTTGCCATCATTGGCCACCACCGTTATTTTACCACCAGCATAGGTGAGCCAAAAATAGGTAGATGCTCCCCCGTTAGCAATGCGCAACCTTACTTTATCGCCTGCTTTGAGCTCGTTTGGTACCTGATACTGATTTTTTCCGTTTACTAAAAATGCTTCGTAGTACACATCGCTCACATCCATGGCGGTCATCCGTTTCAGTTCGTTGGTGACTTTGGTTTTGAAATGCCCGCTTTTTATGGCTTCGGCATAACTCTGTGTTGTGCCTTTTTTTATGGCGAACCAATCATTGGCATTGTGTAATCGCCTGTCAACTTCGTGAGGCATCATATTTGTCCACTCACTTAAAACAACAGGTATAGTAGGTATAACAGGCTCTTTTCTTTTATTTAAAATCATGGCACCGTACATCCCAATCTGCTCCTGTAAGCCCGAATGGCTATGGTACCAATGGGTACCGTTCTGTATAATTGGAAAACGGTAAACATGGGTTTTATTGGGCTCAATAGGCATTTGGGTTAAATAAGGAACCCCATCATATTGATTTGGCAGAAATAGCCCGTGCCAATGCAACGAAGTCGACTCCTTAAGTCTGTTATGCACATGTATTTCTGCTGTATCGCCCTCGGTAAAAGTTAGTGTTGGCATAGGTATTTGCCCGTTAACCGCAATGGCTCTTTTAGGTTTCCCGCCAAAAGTTACGGTTGTATCGGCAACATATAAATCATAGCGCACAACCCTTGGCAACTTATTGTTGCCTAAAGTTTCCACATCACTTGCTTTTAGGGGTGCTTTTTTTGGGGCAGCTGCTTTTACCTCGTTGTACTCATGTTGGCCAAAAGCAAAATTACTGAGCAAAATACTAAGGCAACAAACTAAAATAAACTTCATTTTGTAGCGTATGTTTTATTTAAGCACCTCGGCAACCTTACCACAAGTTAACATTTTACTACCATAATACGGATTTTTTATCGCCTCGCTTTCACTTAACCAATAGCTTTTTTTCATGGGGCAATAAGCATAATAAACAGGCTTATCGCTCAGCTTTACCGCTTTTACCAGGGCATAAAAATCGGTTGATAAAGAAGTAAAATAATCTCTTTGATGTTCGATATCTTTACTTTCGGCAATGTGCCCGGCATCAAACAATATTTTATCACGTAATACTTTCGAAGCGTTCGTTTTTTCGTTGGCTTTTATGGCGTTAATTAATGCGGTGGCCTTGGTGCCAGCCATACTTGCATTGCTACTGATTAAGGCATCTTTAACTTCGTAGTAAGCCTGCAAAGGGTTGGCCGCTGCTGTTTTTTCCTGTGCTGAGGCACTGCCAGCCACAATTAGTACAAGGACATTGATTGTCCATAATTTAAATAACCTTTTCATTTGTGTTGAGTTAAATGTTATCACCATATTTCCTGATACCAGTAGTGAGCAGCTTTTTTAATTTGCTTTGCAACCAGAACAGGGTTTTATTGTTACACAAAGCTAGCGGTATGACCTTCCCGGATGTTACACATTTACCGAAAATGTTTATATAATTATAGCTGGGGCATGAGTTTGGTGTTAAGCGGTTGGCGGTGTGTTGAGCGATTTAAACAATTAACCTTTTATAAGTAAAAGCGCTTCGAGTACGTTACCATTAACAGATTCCAATATGAGGGTCGTATCTCGACCGGAGCACGCGAAGTGGAGAGATCTTTGGACTACACTAAAAGATCTCTCCGCTACGGAGATGACGATACTTCGAGAACATTTATCTCCTTAAATCCACTGTTATTTATATTGACTTTTATACAAAAATTATCCATCAGGATGACAAAAAGCAATTTTACCGCATGCCTCTTCCATCATCCATCTTCATGATCTTACATTTCCCATATTACATTTTCCATCTTTAACCTATATTTGCACATGCTTAAAAAAGAACGCTACAAACTTTTTGTAGAACATTTTTCGGCCAAGCAGCCTGATGCAGAAACCGAGTTACATTATAATAATCCCTACCAGCTTTTAGTGGCCGTAATCCTTTCAGCACAATGCACCGATAAAAGGGTAAACATGGTAACCCCTGCGCTTTTTCAACGCTTCCCTAATGCTAAAGCACTGGCCGAAGCTACGCCCGATATTGTTTTCGATTACATCAGAAGCATCAGCTACCCCAACAATAAGGCAAAACACCTGGTGGGTATGGCTAATATTCTGCTTAACGAATTTAACGATGTGGTGCCTTCGGGGATTGACGACTTACAGAAAATGCCAGGTGTTGGCCGCAAAACAGCTAATGTAATTGCCTCGGTAATTTACAATGCACCGGCAATGGCGGTTGACACCCACGTTTTCCGTGTGGCCAACCGTTTAGGTTTAACTAATGGTAAAACGCCATTGGCGGTTGAAAAAGATTTAGTTAAAAATCTTCCCGAACACGATATCCATATTGCACACCACTGGCTTATTCTGCACGGACGTTACGTTTGTGTAGCCAGAAGCCCCAAATGCGATGTTTGTGAAATTACCTATATGTGCAGGTACTTCGAACGTTTAACCGCTCAAAATGAAAGAGATAAATTAAAAGCTTAAAAAATTATTTTCACTTTACTATTGACATTAGCTAAAAAACATTTACCTTAGCTAAATATATTAGTATTATAAATATCAACATTTAAGCATATTAGCCGATAAACGATTATATTTACGCAATCAATGAAAAAAGAAATGAGCACTGCAAATCCAGATAAATTAAAAGCCCTACAACTTACCTTAGATAAGCTAGAGAAATCATACGGTAAAGGTACCATCATGAAACTTGGCGATTCTGCTATCGAGCCAATAGATTTTATTTCTACAGGATCAATCAGCTTAGATATTGCTTTAGGCATTGGCGGTGTTCCAAAAGGCCGTGTAATCGAAATCTATGGCCCAGAATCTTCTGGTAAAACAACATTGGCTACACACATTATTGCTGAAGCGCAGAAACAAGGCGGTATTGCTGCTTTTATCGATGCAGAGCATGCTTTTGATCAGTTTTACGCGAAGAAACTAGGTGTAGATACCGATAACCTTTTAATCTCTCAACCAGATAATGGTGAACAGGCATTAGAAATTGCCGATAACTTAATCCGTTCGGGTGCAATTGATGTAATTGTAATTGACTCTGTTGCCGCTTTGGTTCCTAAAAGTGAAATTGAAGGCGAAATGGGCGACAGTAAAATGGGTTTACATGCCCGTTTGATGAGTCAGGCCTTACGTAAATTAACCGGAACCATTTCTAAAACCGGATGTTGCTGTATTTTCATTAACCAGTTGCGTGATAAAATTGGTGTAATGTTCGGTAATCCTGAAACCACAACTGGTGGTAATGCCCTGAAATTTTATGCATCGGTACGTTTAGATATCCGCCGTATTTCGCAGATCAAAGATTCTGATGAAGTTTCTGGTAACCGCGTGAAAGTAAAAATCGTTAAAAACAAAGTAGCTCCACCTTTCCGTATTGCAGAATTTGACGTAATGTTCGGTGAGGGTATTTCTAAAAACGGAGAAATTGTTGATTTAGGTGTTGACTTCGGCATCATTAAAAAAGCAGGATCTTGGTACTCTTACGGAGATACCAAACTTGGTCAAGGTAGAGATGCGGTAAAACAATTGTTAAGCGACAACCCTGAACTGGCAGAAGAATTAGAAGTTAAAATTAAAGCCGAAGTAACCGGCGATAAATTGGCTGAGAAATAAGCCGATCTTAAATCCCATAATATCAAAACGCCTTGCTAAAATTATTTAACAGGGCGTTTTGCTATAAGTTGAAATTTTTATAGAACAAGCCTTTGTCAAAAGCAGTGATTAATTCTGACTAAAAATGGCGTTAAAATCTTTGGTTACATATACAATTACCAAAAGTGCGGCAATAACCAAAGCACCTAAAATAATTACGCCCCAACTCCCTTTTAGTTTGTTTTTGTCATTTCTGATCAACCAATATAAAATACCGATTAACGGTATCGCGCAAACAATCCAAAATATTAACGATGCTCCAGTCATATATATAAATTCAATTTAAACAATTCTAGTTGCCAGTTTTCAATTGGCGGTTTACAGTTTTTTGCCACACCGTATAGCCATTTAGCCACGGAGTCACGGGTTGCACAGAGATAAATCATGGGTATTTCTCATCCCGCGGTCGTCATCCTGAACTTGTTTCAGGATCTATCCAGAGAATTAACCAGTTTTCAGTTGCCAGTTTATCGTTAACAGTTAACTACTCTAGGCAATTAACTATTGACTAATGAACCAATGACAAATGAACCCTCGCCCTAAAACTCCATCCTCGCCATCGGCGAAACATCCTGTCCTACGAAATCTTGTTTCAGGTATTTCTGGTATCCTGCTATGGCAATCATACCGGCATTATCTGTACAATATTGAAAAGCCGGAATATATACCTTCCAGCCCAGTTCATCGGCAGTCTGCTGTAATCCATTTCTTAAACCAGAATTCGCCGAAACGCCCCCAGCAATGGCAATTTCATTAATTCCGTATTGTTTTGCAGCTTTCTTCAACTTATTCAGCAAAATCTGCACAATGCTGTGTTGAACTGATGCGCAAATATCATCTAAATTTTCGGCAATAAAATTAGGGTTCTCTTTTTCCTGCTTCCTGATAAAATACAGGATAGAAGTTTTAAAACCGCTAAAGCTAAAATTCAGATCGGCAATTTGCGGTTCGGCAAATTTAAAGGCCAAATGATTCCCATGTTTTGCATGTTTATCGATCAGTGGCCCTCCCGGATAAGGCAAGGCAAGTAATTTTGCTGTTTTATCAAAAGCTTCACCCGCAGCATCATCCAATGTTTCGCCAACTATTTCCATATCAAAGTAATCTTTTACCAGCACAACCTGCGTATGCCCGCCCGAAACGGTTAAACAGATAAACGGAAAACTTGGCTTAGGATCATCAATAAAGTGCGCTAAGATGTGCGCATGCATATGATTGACAGAAATTAAAGGTATATTTAAAGCTAATGCAAAAGATTTTGCAAAAGAAACACCAACCAATAACGAGCCTAAAAGGCCTGGGCCGCGCGTAAAAGCGACAGCATTGATGTCCTGTTTTGTAACTTTAGCATTAATTAAAGCTTGTTGTACGGTAGGCACAATATTTTGTTGATGTACCCTTGAAGCTAATTCAGGTATAACACCACCATAATTTTGATGAATTGTTTGGTTTGCAATAACATTGGCAGTAATTTTGCCGTTGTTACAAATAGCAACGGATGTATCATCGCAAGAAGACTCGATAGCAAGTATAACAGACAAATTATTAATATTTAAGCTGCAAAATTATTAAAAAACTATTTAAAATACTCCTTTGGGTAATCGCATCAATAATCTTGCTGCTTGCGCTTCTTATTTTTTCGCTACAATTTAAGCCTGTTCAAACTTATTTTGCGCAGAAAGCTGCCGCATACTTATCTAAAGAGCTTAAAACCACCGTATCAATCAAGAGTCTCTACATCAAGCCATTTAAATCTATTGTACTCGAAGATTTATTGGTTTTAGATTTACAAAAAGACACTTTGCTAAGCACGCCACAATTTATGGTGGATATCAATCAATTATCCATTGATAAAAAGATCATTGATATCAATACCGTTCAAATTAACAATGGGCAGTTTTTCCTAAAGGATTTCAAAGATAAGTCTTCTAATCTCGATTTCATTATAAACTACTTCGATTCTGGTAAACCTACTGTAAAGAAAAGCAAACCATACGATATTAATGTTGGCCGCATTATTTTAAACAAATTCGCCTTCAGGTATATCAATTACAGGGCAAAAGATACCACTCAGGGCAAAAGTGTAAACTTCGAAAATGTATCTGTTAAAGAGTTGAGCGGAATTTTTGAAGGACTCGACACCAAAAACCATTTGATCAAAACCAATATCAAAAACCTGACTTTTAAAGAGCGCAGTGGGTTTTACCTTAAAAACCTAACAGCTGAAACCACTATTGACAGTAATGCTATCGAGCTGAAAAACCTATTGCTCGAAACCAATCAAAGCCGTTTAACGAATTACTACCAAATGCGGTTTAAAAGCTATAAAGACTTTAACCACTATGTAGATAATGTTCGGATGAAGGCCATTTTTAAAGATAGCCACATCACTTCCAGAGATATAGCCTTCTTTGCACCTGAGCTGAACACCATGAAACTCGACCTTGATGTTGATGGCCAGATTACCGGCTTAGTGAATAACCTTAAAGCCAAAAAACTTTCGTTAGGAACCGGAAAGGCCACACACATTAAAGGCGATTTTATTTTAAAGGGACTGCCGAAATGGAAAGAAACCTTTATGGATCTCAACATTGAAATGGCGGGAACAAATAAAACCGATCTGGATGAGGTGCTGGCTGGTATTACCAACAGCAAAAAGAAAATTGTTCCGGTAATTGTAAACAAATTCGGCAACATTAATTTTAACGGAAGTTTTACCGGTTTCCAGAACGACTTTATTGCCTATGGCGAATTTAAAACCAAACTTGGCCGTATTGTTTCGGATGTGAACATGAAAATCGATAAAAACGATGTTCCGACTTATACCGGAAATGTAAAAACCTACGATTTTAACCTTGGCAACCTGATTGATGAAAAAAGCCTTGGCCGTATCAGCTCTTCACTGTATGTTAAGGGCCGTGGCACCGAGCTTAGAGACCTGACCGAGAAGATAAACGGCGATGTAGCGTATATCGACTTTAATAATTACCGTTACCACAATGTGAAGATTGACGGAACTTTTAACAAAAAATATTTCGATGGCAAGCTGAGCATTAACGATCGTAATGTGAAACTGGTTTTTGATGGCGGGGTAAATCTGAATCCTAAACTGCCGGTATTTAACTTTAATGCTACTATTTCTAAAGCAAGATTAAAGGCTTTAAAACTACTGAAAGACTCGTTGCAGGTTGATGCTAAATTTACCACCAATTTCTCAGGCACCAACCTGAACAATATATCTGGCAAATTATTAATAGAACAAATTAGGCTGCAAAATCCGAAGGGTAGCTACAGTGTCGATTCGGTACAGTTAATGGCCGAGGGCACTGGTACCAGCCGCGTATTGGATATCCGATCGGATATTTTAGATGCCAGTATTAAAGGTGAGTACGATTTAAATTCTATTGTTTCGTATTACAAAGCCATCGCCAAAACGTATATCCCGTCGTTAAAGGCTGATATTATCAAATACAAGAACCAGATTTTCCAGTTTAACCTGAAGGTTAAAAAATTCGAACCGCTGGCGCAGATATTTGCACCGGGTTTAGAATTAGAAGAAGGGGCTACATTAACCGGCGATTTCGATTCGCGTAACAATACCGCAACGCTGAACGGTTTTGTGAAGAAACTAAAATACAATGGTATTGTGGTAAACAATATCATCCTCGATGAAAACACCACCACACAGCAGCTTCAACTGATTGTAACTTCCGATCGGGTGCAGATTAACGACAGTTTGTTTATTAAAGATGTAAACATTTCCAACATCCTGCGGAACGACAGTTTGGCCTTCAACGTAAAAATGTCGAACGCCGAAGAGGACAATCAGCTCGATTTAAACGGCCTGGTAGAGTTTACCAAAAACCAGGATACCACGGCAAGGCTAAGCGTATTGCCTTCTATCTTAAAAATCAACAACGAAGAGTGGCGTATCCAGGAGAAGGTACGCATCGTGCTCAACAATGGCAAAACCGAGATCAGTAATTTCGATTTAACCAACGGAAAGCAGCAGGTTATTATTGATGGATTAATTTCGGAAGACCCTAAAGATTTAATTACTGTTGGCTTTAAAGATTTCAACTTAAAAACCCTGAACCCTTTCACCAAAGGCTTTGGCGTTAAACTGGGTGGAAACCTGAACGGAAAAACCGATCTGTACGGCATATTAAAAGCACCGAGGGTTACCGACGACTTAAAAATCGATTCGTTAAACTTTAACGATATCTATATCGGTACCTTAACCGATACTTCATCGTACAGCAACGAAAGCAAAAAGATCAATGTATTTACCCGCATTATGGCCGACGATTCGGAGACTTTTAAGCTGACGGGAAATCTCGATTTGAAAGAAAAAGAAATCGATCTCGCAGTAAAAATGGATGAGAGCAAGCTTACTATCGTTGAGCCTTTTGTTAAACAACTGGTATCGAATTTAAAAGGAAATATCTCAGCTGATTTAACCGTAAAAGGCAAATTAGAAAAACCAGAAATTAATGGAACCCTATCACTAGATAAGGGCCAACTGATGGTAAATTACCTAAAAACCACTTATGTGATTACCGATGAGGTAGAAGTAAACAATAGTGTAATTAAACTCGGCGATTTTGAACTTAAGGATCTGGAAGGTCATGAGGCTACCGCACGCGGCACTGTTGATTTAAACGACATTAACTACCCAACCTTAGACGTTACTGTGAATGCCAATAGTTTAATGGCCTTAAACACCACCGCTAAAGACAATTCAGTGTATTATGGCAGGGCTTACGGTACTGGCGTATTTCAGTTCAAAGGGCCAACAAATAAGATGAAAATCGATATTAAGGCAAAAACTGAAAAAGGAACTGTCTTCAACCTGCCTTTAAACAGTTCGGAAACCATATCAGATAAAGATTTCATTAATTTTGTGAGCCGCGATTCGACTGTGCTGGTTAAGAAAAAGACCAACTTTGATGGCCTGACGCTAACCTTCAAATTAACCATCGACCCGAATACCACAGCCAATATATTTACTACCCTGGGTAATTTAAGTGGCAAGGGTAATGCCGAGCTGAACTTAAACATCAACAGTTTCGGCGATTTCGAGATGTCTGGCGATTATATCATCGAGACAGGAAGTTTCGATTTTACGGCCCAGGAGGTAATTAACAAAAAATTCGAAATCAGGCAAGGTGGAACCATCCGCTGGACGGGTAACCCCACGGCCGCACAGATTAACTTAAAAGCAGTATACGCTTTGAGGGCAAGTTTGAACGACCTTTACAAAGCAGCCAACCGCGATGCCAGTAGTAATGCCAACCAAAGGGTAAATACCGAGGTTGAGATGGGTTTAACAGGTTTACTCTTAAAACCAGATATTAAACTTGATATCAATTTCCCTGCTCAGCCTTCTATCAAAGAAGAACTGCAAACCTATTTCAGCGATCAGAACAACCTGAACCTGCAGGCATTCAGTTTAATTATCAGAAGAAGTTTTGCTCCTGGAAACGGAGGAGAATCGATCGGAAATCAGCTCAGTTCTACCGCAACCAGTACGGCTACGGAATTGGTATTTAACCAGTTTAACAATGTACTTTCTTCATTAAACTTAAACTTTGTCGATCTGAATGTGCGCTCGTTGAGCGAGGCCAATGCATCATTCAAATTCTTTAGCGATCGCTTAATTATCAACGCAGGTATTGTAGATCGGAACAGTGTAAACGATTTTACGGTTATCGATTTTTCTAAAGACAATGTGGGCAGAGAAGTTGAGGCCCTTTTCTTAATTAAAAAAGATGGAAGCTTAACCGTTAAAGCTGCAAATAAACCACCTACGCAACAAAGTATCTTCTTAAACAGCGGGATTAGCTCAACGGCAAACGTAACTTCTTTTGGCTTGGTTTATACCCAGCAGTTTGATACGTTTAAGGAGTTTATCCAGAAAATTTCTGGTGCTTACCGCCGAAATTTAAAGCGGAAACAAAGCCAGGCCCCTGTTAAAACGAATAAATCGATCAATAAAGAAGCGATTATCAATCAGAGTAAAGGGAACCAGAGGAGGTAGAGGGTTGGTTCAGTAGTCATCAATGCTATTAAGTTAAGCTATTTATATGTTTGATGAAGTCTGTTTTTCCTCCTTTTATAAACTATCCTTTTGAAACTTCGACCGGGTTTTATCGGAATAATTGACGCCTTTATGGATTCTATTATT
>Ga0307416_100000069_pt1 | contig 84159 bp, 84 predicted proteins | sample DK1Cmetagenome_2_FD_203821 | JGI IMG/M metagenome (GOLD analysis project Ga0307416, IMG submission 203821) | Maize rhizosphere microbial communities from greenhouse at UC Davis, California, United States - DK15-C-3 | ecosystem: Host-associated > Plants > Roots > Rhizosphere > Soil | place...
TGGGCTTTCGCGGCGTCGCGGCGGGCATCGGCCACCGTCTCCCGAGCCCCGCGACGGTCGTCTTGGCTGTCGTGGTCCTTGTCGTGTTCCCCCGTCATGGTTTCATCGTCACAGCCACCTCTGACACTTTTCGAACGTACGGGCGAAAACTTGTGGTGTGTCCTCTGTCACATTCAGCGAAGGGCAAGCAAGCCGTCTGGTCCAAGATCGATTCGTGAGCCAAACCGACGACTCACCTTGTCGAGGGTCTTTCGGAGCCAGGCGGAATCGTCGTGCGAGGCGCGGCGTAACCGCATCTGCCGTGCTTGTAGTGGCGCCATCGTCAACTCGACAAGATCGCCGGTCGCCGGATCGAGCCGCGGCATGTAGAGCAGACGAAGATCATCGCGGTACTCCATGTGACCACTGATCCCCTCGTAGTCGTCCACAAGATCGCCACAGCCATACAAGATCAGCTTCCTCCGGTAAACCTCGAGCGGTCGGGGATGATGTGAGGAGTGCCCATGCACAAGATCGACTCCGCCCTCGATGAGGCGGTGCGCAAAGCGGATCTGCTCCGGCTCAACCCGATAACCCCAGTTCGAACCCCAATGTGCTGACACGATCGTGACGTCACCGGGCCGTCGTGCCTGGCGCACTCGATGGCACAGCTCATCGGCGGCAGCGTTACTGAGCGCGGGCACGACATAGACACCCGGCCGATTCTGCGTAGCCGCCCACCCATAGGGAATGCCGCTACTCGGACTGCCGAAGGCGAAGATCAACAAGCGTCCGCCGGTCTGCGCGATCGGCACCATCGCCGGAGCCTGTGCCTCGCTCAGCGATCGTCCGGCGCCTGCGGTGCGAACGCCAGATCTGCGGAGGGCATCGAGTGATTCGAGCAGGCCACGGGGTCCAAAGTCGAGTACGTGGTTGTTGGCCAGCACGCAAACATCCGGCCGGACAGCCGTGACGGCCTCGATATTGGCTGGATTCATCCGGTAGTGGACCGCTTTGCCTTGGGCGTAGTCGTCACTGGCTGTGATGCTGGTTTCGAGATTGATAATCCGGGCGTCGCAGCCGGCGGCGGTGAGCAATTGCAAGGCGTCGCCCCACGGCCACGACCAGTCGACCGGCTGGGGGATTGGGCCGTTCATTTGGACAGCCAGATCGACGTAGGTGCGGGCATCATGCACCATGCGTTCGTACAGCGTGGGGTCGCCGGGGTGGGGGAGGATCTGGTCGACTCCGCGACCGAGCATCACATCGCCGCAAAGAAAGAGGGTGAGCGCATCGTCCGGCATCCTTCTCACAGCCTAGGAATGCTGGTTGTGCTTGTCGAAGCTCAGATTGCGTCGCATGAGGCCTTGTCCCTTTCGACAGGCTCAGGGCACATCCACCGCTGCCGCCAGCGTCTCATGGGAAACTGAGTCCATGGATGAGCTCGACGAGGCGCTGCGGGAGGAGATTACTGACATCTTGCGCAGCGCCGGAGCCGTGTTTGCCTTTATTCATGGCAGCAGAGCGCGAGGCACCGCTCGGGCAGAATCTGATATCGATGTCGCCGCCTGGTGGGCATCGCAGGTGCCGCCGCCGTCATTTGACGTGCTGCTGCCGCCGCGAGTCGATCTCCTGGTGCTCAACGGCGCACCTCTAGAGCTTGCGGGGCGGGTGGCGGTCGAGGGTGTGCTTCTCTTTGACGATGATCCTGCAGCTCGCGTTCACTGGGTCGCGCAAACGCGCAAGATCTACTTCGACGAGCGGCCGAGAATAGAGCGCAGTCATCGCGAGTTCGCCGAGAGTCTTCGCCGTGGTCGATGAGACGCGCGTCCTGCGCCTCCTGCGGGCCGTCGCAGACGATCTTGCCGTCCTGCGATCAGCCGCGGCGACCAGTCACGAGCAACGCATAGAGCCACTTTGGCTGCGCGGCGTCAAGTACACGTTCGTCACGGCTATCGAGGCCTGCATTGACATCGCACAACACATTTGTGCTGCAGAGGGATGGGGGCCGCCGCGAGATAACGCCGATGCCTTTGCGCTTCTCGGTGATCACAAGGTGGTCGATCGGGAGCTTGCGGCTCGGATGCGCAGGGCCGCGGGCTTCCGCAATGTTCTCGTGCACGAGTACATCCAGGTTGATGATCGAATCGTGCTGGCCATGCTGGACGACCCATCCGATCTTGATGAGTTCTCGCGCCAAATTGCTGAGTGGCTTGGCGGTAGATAGGGAGAGCGATGGATACCATTTTGGTGACCGGAGGCACGGGCCATCTGGGCAGGGACCTCGTCTCTCGGCTGAAAGGCCCATACCGCGTACGCGTGCTGGCTCGCTCGCCAGGATCGGATTCCGATGTGGAGTGGATTCGTGGTGATCTTGCCACGGGTGCTGGTATTGCCGAAGCGCTGGCTGGCAGCCAGACCGTGATTCATGCGGCGACTCTGTCGCCGGCTGCCCTTCGCGGCTATCCCGTGCCGAAGGATCTGTGGTCCAGCCCGAGCTCAGTCGATCGCGACGGTACGGCGCGGCTGCTGGAACAGGCTGGCGCGGCAGGCGTCAACCACCTGATCTACGTCTCGATCGTCGGAATTGATAAGCCGCGCGTCCCGTACCTGCGCCGCAAATTGGAAGCCGAAGACCTGGTACGTCAGGGGCCAGTGCCGTGGTCCATCGCACGCGCCGCGCAATTCCACTGGTTGTTGGATCGCATGATCGGCAAGATGGCACGGCTGCCGATAGTGCCGCTGCCCGACATGTCGCTGGAGCCGGTCGACACAACCGACTTTGCCGACTATCTCGTTGAAGCGGTCGGCAAAGGACCGAGCGGACGGCTAACAGACTTCGCCGGTCCAGAGGTTCTGACGTTCACCCAGGTGTTCGACCAGTGGCGAGAGATCAGGAAGCATCCCGCCCAGACGATGCGGATCCCCCTACCATCGGCAGTCAGAGAGGCTGCTTCGGCGATGTCGGTCAGCGCTCCCGGCAGTAGGCATGGCAAGGTCACGTGGTCCGAGTGGCTGCGTACTCATCCCGCCGAGTGATCTGCCGCAGGAGTTGCCGGCTGCCTCGGTTGCAGCTGCTTCCTATGGTCGAGCCATAGCTAATATGAGCAGCGTGTCGGCCGATTCTCTAGCCGAGAGGTCGAAGCGTGGCTATGTCTCGGCGGCGCGCACTGACCAGGCCAGCAAAACTCGCAGCCGAGTGATCCACGCCGCCACTCGGTTGTTTGTCGAGCAGGGTTACGCGACGACAACCATGCGTGCGATTGCCGGTGAGGCTGGAGTGTCGTTGCCAACGGTTGAGTTGTTATTCGGCACCAAGCCACAGTTGCTGCACGTGGTGCTCGACGTGGCAATTGCCGGCGACGATGACCCGGTACCGGTGCTCAGCCGCGCCTGGGCAGCTGAGGCGCAATCGAAAGACGATGCAGTCGGATTTCTGTCAGCGGTGGCTCAGGTGCTCAAGGAGGCGCAGGTCCGGTCTGCCGGTGTGATGCTTGCTGCGTACGAGGCGGCGGCGTCCGATCCCGACATCGACCTCCTCATCGCTGATCGCGAACTCCAGCGGCAGCGCACAGCAAGCTGGATCGTTGATGGCATTCTCAAACATGCATCGCTTCGCGCCGGGCTCGACCGAGCCGCCGCTGTGGACACCGTCTGGATGTTGATGGATCCCGTGGTCTTCAGCCGGCTTACTCGGCATCGGGGTTGGAGCCTGGAGCGCTACGCCGCATGGTTCGCCGATTCAATCGCCCAGCTGCTTGTCGCTGGCAGATGACGCACTCAACATGCTGACTTGTCAGCATCCATGGTCGCTAGGGCGACCACTGACGCTGACAAGTCAGCAGATGATCAACTCTGTGGCTGCGTGACGTCCACCATCCACGGCACGCCGAACTTATCGGTACACATGCCGAAAAGATCACCCCACATCTGCTTCTCAAAGGGCATCGTCACCGTGCCACCGTCGGACAGCTTGTCCCAGTAACCGGTGAGCTCCTGCTCGTCGTCGCCGCTCAGGCTGATAGTGATATTGCCGGCGCCCTCGTTGAAGTCCATTCCAGGTGGGGTGTCGGCAGCCATCAGTGTGAAGCCGTTGCTGGTCTCTAGCTGTCCATGCATGATGTTGTCGGCTCCGGGCGCGCTCGCGTCGCCGTACTGACCGAATGTGTTCAGACGCAGCTCTCCGCCGAAGACGTCTCGGTAGAACTCCAGGGCTTGCCGGGCATTGTCACGGAAGCTGATGTAGGGATTGAGAAGTGAGGGCACCTTTGCTCCTTCCGGATGTTTGATGGGTTGCTCGTTGCACATTACTCAGGTGATCTGACACAACGGTGACGAGCCCCCCGCCCTTCAGGAGCTGATCATCCACCCATGCCCGAAGGATCATGGAACGTAGCGGATCGGCCATGGGTCCTGGATTCGGGGCCGCGATCGAGCTTGGCGCCGTTACTCACGGCCGCCTCCGCAACCGCGTCGCAGTCAGGCACTTCAAGATGCAACATCGCAGCGCTGCCCCTAGACAGGTCAGGTGGCTCGACATCCACCTCTGGGAGTCAGATTGCTCATGGGATCTCTTCTTCGGTGTTGAGCGGCGTCATGAACGACCAGAGTCCGTCCTCAAGATCACGGGCCCCATGCTCCCGAACCCCGTACGCCATGTCCCGCGGAGCGTAGACCACCGTCGCGCCGGCGGCCAGCGCCTTTTCGTAGTGACGGTCCACATCATCGACCATGACTGCCATGCAGTGAGTGCTTGCCCCCAGGGTTGCGGGGGATTCCAAGTGATATTCCTCCGATGGCGGATGCATCCAGATCACACCATCACCGACATGCATTTCGCCGTGAATGACTCGGCCGGACTCATCGCGGGTGATCGTTCCTGGGCCAAACCCGAAAACGGCGACCAAATGATCATGAACCGCTTCGATGTCACGGTATACCAGCAGAGTGAGGCGTTGCGTCAATCCATGATCGATTTCTGCAAGCACGTGGAGGGTGTCCAGCAGTTCCTCGTCGCTAGGGGTGCCACTTTCCAAGGATTCCCGGAGAATGATCATGCGGTCCCGATGACGACCCAGCGCCGCCAGTCGCTGATCAACTTGCTCGATGTGTCGAGTGATCGTGTCAGCGAGCTCGTAGTTGGAATCGTCCAGTTCCTTGGCGATGTCCGATAGCGGGAGGCCCAATTGCCGAAGCAAACTGATGCGATAGAGGCGTTGCAGATCTTCGTGCCCGTATACCCGGTGTCCGCCAACGAGTCGTTCGGATGGCCCGAGCAAGCCCAGCTCTTCGTAATAGCGCAGTGTGCGGGCGGTCAGGCCGGTTCGTGTCGAGACCTGGCCGATCCGCCAGCGCGGCTCCGATTGATCACGCACACCTCAACGGTAGGACTTGACGTCGCGGCAAGTTCAAGAGCTGAGCTGCTCGGACCGATACCGGCGGCTCAGCCTTGACTCAAGTCGGGGTGCACGGCTCGGCACAGCGAGCGTTCGGCCATTTGAGTGATCAACTCGACTGCCTCCTCGAGCGGCTTGCCGCGATCGGTATAGAGAGCGTCGAACGTCTCAAAGCTGCAGAGCACCCACAGCAGATCCATGGCTTGCTCGACCGTGACGTCGGCTCGTAGCACCGCGTCCTCGGCAAGCCGCTGAGCCAAGTAGGTCATGCCGCCAGCCCTGCGCTGTTCCATCCTCTCGACGGCTCCTCCGAGTGATGCAGGATCGATGCGGTTCATCGCGAAGAGCACTCGATAGACGACGAGGTCTTCGGTATACATCCGGCAGGCGGCAGCGATGCCGTCCCGCAGGTGGCGACGGGGGTCCGGATTGGCTACTGCTTCGGTGAGGCGGGCGAGGCCGGCGCGGTCGGCCAGATCTTCGGTGAAGGAATCGAAGAGTCCGGAGCGCGAGCCAAAGATCAAGTAGATCGTCGATCGCGCCACCTTGGCCAGCTTGGCCACCTGGTCGAGACTGACAGGCTCTGTCGGCGCATTCCGAAGGCGCTCTGCAACAGCGTCGAGAATGCGGCGACGAGTCTCCTCCGCGGTCTCAGCGCGAAGCTGTTGCTCGTACTTGCGGGTCATTGTAGAGAGAGTCTTCCACATTTCACTTGACAATGCGACTCGCGAAATACATGCTGTCTCGCAGAAGACAAACTGTCTAGTCAAATTGGAGGCTGGTCATGCCGTCTATGTCGGGCGGGCATGCCATTCATGGGACGGACGGCTTCTGGCCTGTCGTGGTGGTCGGCGCAGGCCCTGCCGGGCTCACTGCCGCGATCACCCTGGCACGCGCTGGTATCCGCACGCTGCTGCTCAATCGCCGCAGCACCGTCTTTTCACACCCGAGAGCCACAGTGGTGAGCCTGCGGTCGATGGAGCTCTTCCGCTCTTGGGGATTGGAGACGGAAATGTGGGCGGGCGGAGACGATGTGGAGTGGCGAATGCTCCTTACCCCAACGCTCGCGAAGGCCTCGTTGGGGCAGGTGATCGACGTCGGCTATCCGAGCAGGAGTGAGAGTGCTCGGCTTAGTCCGACTCGGCCGGCTGCCGTACCTCAAGATCATCTCGAGACGGTGTTGGGCAACCACTTGCAGAGCGTTCCCACCGCCCATGTCGAGCTCGAGTGCGCCGTCGACGATGTTTGGCAGGCCAACAATGGGGTGCATCTCAGACTCCGTCGTGTAGACGATGCTGTGGACCGCGTCGTTCGGGCACGCTATGTAATCGGCGCGGATGGCGCTCGAAGCGTGGTAAGGCAGGGCGTGGGCATCGCGCTGACCTCGACCGAGGACGTCATGCACTCCTTCTCAGCTGTAATTCGGGCACCGTTGTGGGAAGTTGTTGATCAACACCGCTATGGGATCTATGTCACCGAGGCTTCCGGCGGTGGGACTTTTCTGCCCGCCGGTCAAGGCGATCGTTGGGTCTACGGTTTCAGCTGGGATCCGCAGGGGGACGACATTTCTGATCTTGGTCAGGACCAGCTGATTGCCAGGATCCGTTCAGCAGCCGGTGTCCCGGATTTGCCGGTACGCGTCCTTGATCAACGCAGGTTCACATTCTCGGCTGCGATAGCCGATCAATTCCGAGCTGGCGACGCCTTTCTCATTGGTGATGCCGCCCATCGGGTCACTCCGCGTGGTGGCACCGGGATGAACACTGCGATTGCCGATGGGTTCAATCTCGGCTGGAAGCTGAGCTGGGTGATCAACGGCTGGGCCGACGATACCCTGCTCGAGACCTACGAACTCGAACGTCGGCCGGTCGCCGAACACAACTTGGCTCGTTCACTAGATCCCATGGGCAGCCGTCGCAGTGCTCGGGATGAGGTGCGTTTTGATCTTGGTGATCGACTTCCGCACATCTGGATCGATACCCCAGCCGGGCGGATTTCAAGCCTGGACCTGCTTGGTCTAGGACTCACTCGACTAGGCGCGAGCCGTACGTCGCGGCAGCCGGGCGATTGGCCGTACTCTCCTCCGCTAACCGAGCACCGCCTTGATCAACAAACAGCAGCCCTCCTTGGGGTAGACCGGCCCGGTGGCGTACTGCTTCGCCCAGACGGTGTCGTATGGGAACCGCAAGTGGCTTTGAATGCAGCTTGACCAGCAGTGAGCTGGGTAACTAGTCGCTGAACCGGTCTGGCCCGGGATCTTCGCCGATTGCCCGGCGCGCCAGCCGATCGAGATAGCGTTCCCAACCTTTTCGATGCAGCTCTTGTATGTCTGTAGGCTCCAACCCGGCGTGGGTCAGACGGAGCAATGTGCCGTTATCGGCAGGTTCTAGCTCGATCGTGACCGTCGAGGACCCGGGCGGCACCGGAATTTCGTTCCCGTCCCAGCCCCATGTGAACACGATCCGTCGTGGCGGCACCACCTCGATAAAGTGTCCCGACGCCGCTGCCGCATCAGGCATGATCACACGCAGTGCGCCGCCAGCCCACGCATCAACGGTTCCACCCACACCCTGCCAGGCAGCCCATTGCTCGCTGTCGGTGAAGAACGCGAACACCGTTAGGGGCGACGCCGCGATCCAACGCGTGACGACGACCTCACTCATTCCTATCTGCCTCCTCAGCCAGACTCGCGAGCCGGTCGAGACGGGATGCCCAGAACGACTCGAGGAACGCCTCCAGCGGCCCAAGTCGTTCCCGATCGGCACGATAGAGACGTTGCTTGCCCTCTCGTCGAACGGTCACAAATCCTGCTTGCCGTAGGCGTGCCAAATGTTGTGAGACGCCGGAGTAGCTCAGATCGAGGCGGGTAGCGAGCTCCCCGACCGGAAGCTCGTCGCGCCAGATAAGCCGCAAGATGTCCTGTCGATGGGGTTCGGCCACCAACTGCAGGGCATCCATGCCAGACACTTTACTCATCACTAAAATGAGTTACGCTTTAGTCATCACTAAAATGAGGAGGGGACGATGGGCGACGTACTGTTCGCGTTCGACGTCAACGCCAAGCCGGAGACGATTCGCCGAGCGCTGACGAGCACCGAAGGGATTGCCAGCTTCTGGACCGATGATGCGAATGTTCCCGCGAAGGTTGGCAAGACGCTAACGCTTCGGTTCCCTGATGCGCCGGCAGCGTTCGACCTGGTTCTCACCGAGTCTGAGGACGATGTGATCAGCTGGCGTACGGAGAGCTTTCCGCCGCAATGGGTGGGAACTGACATTCGATGGCAGATTTCCGGCGGCGACAACGCTTCTACCGTTACCTTCCGGCACGGCACGTTCTCCGACGAAACGGAGCAAGGGCAAGTGGCGTACGTGTGGGGCCAGGTCATGGTTCAGCTCAAGCGGTACGCCGAAACCGGCGTCGCCGAACCGGTCTTCGTTAACTCCCAAAATGACTCGGGAGCGTAGCGACCATCAGCCCCAGCGGCGAGCTGTGTCATGAGACCGGTCGATGTCACAACGGCGATCGAGATTGCCCGTCCACGTGATGTGGTTGCTCCCTATGTGGCGGATCCTGATCATGCTCCGGACTGGTACGCCAATATCCAACGTGTTACCTGGGAGACAGAGAAGCCGCTGACCGAGGGCACACGGCTGGCCTTTGTGGCCCGCTTCCTCGGTCGGACGCTGGCCTACACCTACGAGGTGACCGACTTCGTGCCGAACGAGCGACTTGTCATGGCTACGGCGAAAGGTCCGTTCCCCATGGAGACGACCTATACCTGGACCGAGCTTCCCGGCAACCGTACGCAGATGACCCTGCGTAACCGCGGCATGCCATCCGGCTTTGCGGGTCTCACCGCGCCCGTCATGGCGACAGCCATGCGACGGGCGAATCAAAAGGATCTTGCGGCGCTCAAGACGCTCATCGAACGCCAGTGATCGGTTGCTGATCACTGCCAGTTGATCATTGTTGCCGATCAATGATCTGGTCGTCCTGATGAGCACCGTAGAACTCGACCTGTCGGGCCATGATGGTACGCATGGAGGTGCCGCGGGGCACACCGTACACGGTCCTTGGAAAGTCGAGCTCGGACTGGATTTGCCAAAGTTGATCATGCTGAGCGGGCGCAAATAGTTGGGCTGGATCACCGGCGGCGATCCAACCTATGGGAACGATCGTTTCGGGCGCCAGGCGCGAATTGACGTGGAGCACGCTGTTGATCCGCAGTTCCGATCGTGAGCCCGCAACGGAGCCCGGGAACAGTGACGCCCCCGTCGCGATGAAGACCTCCTCCTCGATCGTTGCTCCGTTGACATGGGTATGCGGGCCAATGAGTACCGCATCGCCCACTGACACTGGATGTCGTGCGCGGCCGCGTAGCAGCGCATTTTCCATGATCACGACATCGTTGCCGATCCAGATTTCGCCGTTTTCTGCGGTCAGGACCGCACCGTGCAGCACTCGCGCCCCTTCACCCAAGGTGACCGCGCCACACAGCACTGCCGAGGGCGCCACGTACGCGGATTCCGGGATAACCGGCCGTTCTCCCCGATGGGTAAGGATCATGGCCGGGAGCGTACCGAGTGGGAAGCGCTGCAGGGTCTCCGGCTGCGGGCCGCAGACGCACCCGGCGTGATGGACACCTGACTGCGGAAGTGTCAGAGGGTTCTGTTTGGATGGCGGAGTCAAACAAATCTCTCTTCTAGGAGGTAGTTGCTCATGCAGAAGGTCGTGCACTTCGAGATCCCGGCCGACGATGTCGAGCGTGCCAAGAACTTCTATGGCTCCGTCTTTGGCTGGGAGCTTCAGACCTTGCAGATGGACCAGGGCGAATACACGTCGGTGAGAACCACTGCGGTGGACGAGCAGACCCAGTTGCCCACCGACCCGGGCGCCATTAACGGCGGCATGTATCGGCGCACCGAGCAGGCGCCATCGGCGCCCGTGATCACGATTGACGTCGATGCAATTGATGATGCGCTGAAGCAGATTGAAGATCAGGGCGGCAGCACGGTTACCCCACGGACTCCAATCCCCGGCATGGGCGCCTTTGCCTACTTCAAGGATCCCGAGGGCAACGTGCTCGGCCTTTGGGAGACCACTCCATAGCGTCAGACGTTGATCGAGTGGCCAGAAACGACCTCACCCTCGAAGAGCTCGTCGAGTATCGGCCGACTGTCGCCGAGCCGGATGACTTCGACGCGTTTTGGAGCGAAACAATTGAAGAGGCCCGTTCCTTCGACCTCGATCTGAGATTTCAGCCGGTCGGTACGCCGTATCGGACTCTTGATATCCAGGACGCATCCTTCTGCGGCTTTGCTGGAGATCGGATCAATGCCTGGTTGTTGAGTCCACGGCATGACCACGGCCCCCGACCGGCTGTCGTCGAATTCATTGGGTACAGCGGTGGCCGCGACGTTCCGGGGGCATCTCTTTTCTGGTCTAGTGCCGGCTACACACACTTGATCGTCGACACTCGTGGACAGGGCTCGGCATGGGGCGGCGGCGGCGACACAGCGGACCCACATGGATCCGGACCGCATGCGCCGGGGTTCGTCACCAAGGGGATCGAGGATCCCAAGTCCTATTACTACCGTCGGGTTTTTACAGACGCCGTGCGCGCGATTGAAGCCGTGCGGAGCCTTCCCGATGTCGATGCCAACAAGGTGGCCGTGCAGGGGATTAGTCAGGGCGGCGGGATCACACTCGCGGTTGCTGGACTGGCGCAGGACTTGGTCGCTGTCATGCCTGACATTCCGTTCCTCTGCCACTTTCAGCGGGCAGTCGACATCTGTGATCAAGACCCCTACATGGAGATCACCAGGTATCTAGCGGTTCATCGAGGCGCAGCGAGCACCGCGTTCCGGACGCTCAGCTACTTTGACGGGGTCAACCTTGCGAAGCGGGCGACGGCGCCGGCCCTGTTCTCCGTAGCGCTCATGGATCAGGTATGCCCGCCATCGACGGTGTACGCGGCCTATCACGCGTACCGTGGCGCGAAGGAAATCGTCAACTACGAGTTCAACGACCACGAGGGCGGGCTCGGCCATCAACGGCTGGCGCAAATCGGGTGGCTCAATCGGCTGATCGGTTTTGACGAGGCAGAGCTGTCGGTTCACAGCCCTACATAGGTAACCCAGATCCGGGCTACCTGGTACTGGATATCCGTGTACCGTCTGCTGCGGCGTGTTCATTGCTGAATGCGACCTTTTCATTCCATGCCCGAGAGGTGACCAAGCATGCGCCTCACGCCCCGCAACACGCAGTTTTACGACATGTTTTCCGCGGCCGCGGGCAACGTGCTCGATGCAGCGCTGGTACTGAAGGAGCTGCTGAATGCGCCGCCCGACGAACGAGCCGCCCTCGCGCGGCAGCTCAGGGACCTGGAGCATGTGGGAGACCAGGTCACCCACGACATCATGCGGGCGCTGAACACCAGCTTCATTACCCCGTTCGATCGGGAAGACATCTCGGTGCTCGCCGCAGGTCTCGATGACGTCGTCGACGACATCGAGGCGGCGGGTGATCTGACGGTGCTGTACAAGATCGATGCTTTGCCGCAAGCCGTTCATGAGCAGGCCGACCTGCTGGAGGAGGCGGCTCGGGTAACAACTGAAGGCATGGGACGGCTGCGTACGCTGCAGAAGCTCGAGGACTACTGGATCAGAATCAACGAGATCGAAAATCTTGCTGACGCGCTCTATCGCGCACTGCTTGCGCAAGTCTTCGACAGTGGCTCCGATGTCGTGACCATGATCAAAATCAAGGAAGTGGTTGATCAACTCGAGAAGGCGGCCGACGCCTTCGAGCGAGTCGCCAACGTCGTGCAGTCAATAGCCGCCAAAGAGTCCTGACGTGCTGACTGTCGCGCTGATCGCGATCATTGTTTTGGCGCTGGTGTTCGACTACAGCAACGGCTTTCATGACGCCGCTAACGCGATTGCCAGCGCCATCTCCACCCGCGCGCTCACGCCACGTACGGCGCTGATCATCGCGGCGATTGCGAACCTTGGTGGCGCCCTGTTGTCCACCGGAGTAGCTGTCACGGTTGCCAAGTCGATCATTGACCCGCCGCCCGGGGCTGCTGGCATGACAGTCGTTTTGGCTGCGCTCGTTGGTGCGATCGCCTGGAACTTCATTACCTGGTATTTCGGTCTGCCGTCCTCATCCTCGCAGGCCTTGATCGGCGGCCTGGTCGGTGCCGGCCTAGCGTCGGGCAGCACGGTGCACTGGACAACTGGCGTGGTGGACAAGGTGATCATCCCCATGATCTTGTCGCCAACTGTCGGGCTGTTGGGCGGCTACCTGCTGATGGTCATTGCTTTGTGGCTGCTGCGGAAGGCCAATCCCCATCGAGTCGACCGCGGGTTCCGGATCGGCCAGGTGTTTTCTGCGACGAGCCTCGCTTTGGGCCACGGTTTGCAGGATGCCCAAAAGAGCATGGGCATCATCGTGCTTGCGTTGGTCACCGCCGGTTACCAGCAGGACTATGTGGTGCCGATTTGGGTGGTTCTGCTGTGCGCAATGGCATTGGCGGCTGGCACCTACTCGGGCGGCTGGCGGATCATGCGTACGCTGGGCCGGCGGATCTTTCCATTGCGGCCCATACACGGTTTCGTCGCCGAGGTGACCGCATCCTCGGTGCTATATCTCACGGCATTTGTGATCGCCGCGCCCATTTCGACTACGCAGGTGATGACGGCGTCGGTGATGGGAGTGGGCAGTACGCGGCGCCTCTCGGCAGTCCGCTGGGGCGTGGCGCGCGAGATCGGAATGGCCTGGGTGTTGACGCTTCCGGCGGCCGCCATGATTGCTGCTCTGGCGTACCCGCTGTCGATGTTGTTGGCCCCCGGCTGATCTCCCATCCTGCGCTGAAGAACATCCCACGATTAACGACTCGACTGGACAGACGGCCCAGAGAGGGTTCTACTGGTAGCTCGTGCGCGGAAAAGGGGGAGCGCCGTTGCCACGGGGATCGCGACGTGAGTCGCGCAGCAGCAACGCCGCAGCGATGGGGATAGTGAGAATCGTCAGGCGGAGTCTGGTGCGTTGAGCATTCAGTCTCCGACTGCGAAAGACGTCGATGCAGTCGATGTAGCCTCCGGCGCCGTCGACGCGGAGAGCAGGCTCGCCAGCACTGGTCACAGGATTGGATCCCGGATCCTTTCGCTGTATCGGCAATCGCCTGGTGTCCTCGCCTCCGGAGCCGTTGCAGTCGTACTTGCGGTGGCGTACCTGCTGGCTCCGCCAATGGGCCGTGATTACTCGGCTCAGCTAGCCCACGCCGAGCTGGCACGGCAGCATTGGCCAGAGGTGCTTGACCTGCGCTGGTACGGCGGCTTCGATCCAGTCGGCTACAGCGTCTGGTCGCCTCCCGTGATGGCACTGTTGGGCGTACCGCTCACGACGGCGCTCGCATATGTCGCCAGCGTCATACTCTTCGGCGCCCTGTTGCAGCGCAGCCAGGTCGCGCGACCAGTGGCTGGCGCAATCACCGCGGCCGTCTGCCTTACCGGTAATCTCGTCGTCACCCGTACCACGTTTGCGCTGGGTCTGGCCGTCGGGATCGGTGCCCTGCTGGCCCTGGTTTCGGGTCGCCGGAGGGTCGCCGCCGCGCTTTCCGTCCTAGCTGCCCTGGCCAGTCCGGTAGCAGGCCTATTCTTCGGCGTCGCCGGCGGTGCGCTCTTCTTGTCCGGCAGGCGCCGAGATGGCGTAATGCTGGCCGTAAGTGGTCTACTGCCGACCATTGCAGTGGGTCTGCTGTTTGGTAACGGTGGGCGTCAGTCTTTCGCAGAAGAGCATGCCCTGATGGGTTTTCTCATCTGCTTAGTCGTGGTCGCGCTATCTTGGCGCCGGCCGGTCATTCGTTGGGGTGCCTTCTTATCGGCGTTGCTGGTGGCTGCGGCGTACGCGCTCCCGACGCCAGTGGGAACCACTGCCACGCGCCTGGTCGAGCTGTTCGCCGCACCGGTTATCGTGGCATTCGCGACTGTCCGTCTGGGCGCCGTCATAGCCGCCACCGCAGCGGCGGTTGTGCTGGTCCCGCCGGTATCACTGACGGAGGTGGCAGAGCGAGGCGATCCAGCGCTGAGCGCGCACTACTATGCGCCGCTATTGAACGAGCTGGCCGCTCGCCGAGTTACCGGACCTATCGAGGTGGTTCCGACACAGCGGCGCGGCGAGGCCGCCCTTGTCGCGCCGAAAGTTGCCATCGCGCGCGGGTGGTCCCGCCCGCCCGATATCGGGCGCAACGCTCTCTTCTACGACGAGACTCTAAATGCGGATACCTACCACAAATGGCTGGACGACAACGCCATCTCCTACGTCGCCCTCTCTAGTGGGCCGTACGACTGGGTCGCTTCTGATGAAGCGAATCTGGTGCGTGGCGGATTGCCGTACCTACATAAGGTGTGGACCAATGGGACATGGTCGCTTTATGCGGTGAATCACCCGCGGCCCGTCATCTCGGCCCCAGGTCAGATTGTGGCTCGTGATCCTGTCTCGCTCACCGTGTCGCTGCCCGAGCCCGGGGATTACGTGGTCCGCGTGCGCTGGTCTCGATACTTGACCGCTTCCACAGGCTGTGTCCGGCCCGCGCCAGACGGATGGACCACACTCGTCGTTGAACGCCCGGAAACGGTCAAGATCGAAGGCAGTTTGGTGCCGCGGCACTGCTGATGCAACGAGATCACCTGATTCTCTGAAAAGCTCACTCCAGCTCTTCAACACCGGCCCGACACGCCGGTGTTGGGCGCAACTGGCGTCAACTTTTTAGGGATCAGTTCGGCCAACAAAGCTTCCACCCGACGCCGGATCTCATCGCGGATGGGCCGCACCGCCTCGACGCTCTTGCCGGCCGGGTCGTCGACCTCCCAATCCTCGTACCGCTTCCCTGGGAAGTAAGGGCAGACATCGCCGCAACCCATGGTGATCACGACGTCGGAGGCCTCGACAGCATCGGTGGTGAGCAGCTTCGGTTTCGCAGCGCCGAGATCAATGCCAACCTCCGCCATGACTGCAAGTGCCGCCTTATTGATCTGATCGGCGGGTTCCGACCCAGCCGAGCGCACGTCGACCGCGCCTGCCGACAACTGCGTTAGCAGTGCGGCTGCCATCTGGGAACGGCCGGCATTGTGGACGCAGAGAAACAGGACCGAGGGCTTGTGAGGCATGACATGTCCCTTCGAAATGATCATGATGGAGAGTGATCACCAATCAGCTGGGCCAGGCCGGCCAAGGCTGCAGGCCGTATGCGGTAATAGACCCACACACCTCGCTTTGACCGGTCAAGCATGCCGACCTCGTGCAGCACTTTGAGATGGTGGCTGATCGTGGGCTGGGACAACTCAAATGCCCCTGTGAGATCACACACGCACGCCTCTCCACCCGCGTGGCAGGCCACTAAAGACATCAAACGGAGACGGACGGGATCGGCAAGTGCCTTCAGTAGCGGTGCGATCTGCTCGGCCTGAGTCTGACTGATCGGCTCGCGCGACAGTGGTGAGCAGCATGCCACTGTCTCAACGGGAGTCAGAGCTAGTACAGAATTAGACACCTGTCTATATTGACATAGGTCTATATATTGGCCCAAGCTGGAGCAGACATAGACGAACATCTATTTATAGGCAGGTACTACCCGATGTCCCGAATCCAGCTCGCTCTCAATGTCAAAGACGTCGACGAGGCGGTTTCCTTCTACTCGAAGCTGTTCGGCACAGAGCCAGCTAAACGGCGTCCGGGCTACGCGAATTTCGCCATCGCTGAGCCTCCGCTCAAGTTGGTCTTGATCGAGAATCGAGCCCAAGGCGGATCGATCAACCACCTGGGAGTCGAAGTTTCTAGCAGTGCGGCGGTGGATGCTGCAGAGCGCCGTCTCGCCGAAGCCGGCTTGGCCGCCGTGGTCGAGCGGGGGACGACCTGCTGCTACGCCGAGCAGGACAAGTTATGGGTCCAAGGTGCGCCAAATGGTGAGCGCTGGGAGATCTACACCGTCCTCGCGGATAGCCAGACCTTCTTCGCCGAGGCGAGCAACTCCACAAGGTGTTGCGCGAGCGACTGAGTGTTGACGCCTCCTGCGGTATAATTCGGTTCAAATTCATTTTCTTCCGGCAATCCTGCGGGTCAGGAACACGAGCGGAAGCTTCTTATCAGAAGCAGGAGTAAAGCGGGCGCATGGCGGCTCGTAAGGCTAACGTCAGCATGAAAGATGTCGCCGCGCTGGCTGGAGTCTCACTCGGCACAGTTTCGAATGTTCTGAATTCACCCGAAATTGTTGCTGAACCAACTCGACGCCGCGTTGAGTTGGCCATTGCAAAGCTTGGCTGGATTCCCAACGAGCCGGCCCGGCAGTTGCGCGCGGGTCGGAGTCGTTCCATCGGCATGATTGTCATGGACATCGCAAATCCCTTTTATACCGATCTCGTCATCGGCGCCGAGAATTGTGTGCAGGAACGCGGCTACTCCGTTCAAGTCGGAAATAGTGCCCAAGAAGCCGAACGTGAAAGCGCCCAATTGCTTGTGCTTATGCAACAAAGGGTGCGGGGAGTGCTGCTTGCCCCAATCTGGGGTCTTGATGAGAGGGTCAGGCAGCTCAAGCTTCGCGGCATTCCGGTCGTGTTGCTGGATCGTGCCGGAAATCAATCGGACTTCTGTTCCGTGTCGACTGATGACGTCGAGGGCGGCCGGCTGGCAGTTCAACACCTCTTGGAGCAGGGCCACACAATTATCGCCGTTGTCGGTGGACCGGGCAATCTTCAGCAGGTTCGGGACCGACGGTTAGGTGCCGAACTTGCAAGTTCCCGACACGACGGATCAGTGCAACTGCTGACCATTTCTACGCCTCACCTGGATGTGGACTCCGGTGTCCGTACCGCAGAAGAGATTGTTCTCATGCCGAGCAGCCAGCGACCCACTGCGGTATTCGCCGCAAATGACCTCCTGGCAATTGGATTATTGCAAGGATTTGTGACCGCGGGGTTGCGGGTGCCCGACGACATGGCCATTGTTGGCTACGACGACATTGCATTTGCAGCTGCCGCTGCCGTACCGCTTTCTTCGGTTCGTCAGCCGCGGCTCGCTATCGGATATCGAGCGGCCGAGCTGCTTTTTGACGAAATCGCGACGCTCGACAGCGACGAATCACATGATCATCAGCAGGTTCGCTTCACTCCCGAATTAGTCGTACGCCGTTCCAGCGCGAAGAGCCGTAACCTGTCCGAAGTCGTCGGCGCCTGAAGCTGGGAGAACACCAGGCAGCAAGAGTGCTGTCTGACGACCTGCCCCACTCCGGTCACGCTTGACCTGTGACTGAGCCACCGCTCAGCGCCCGACGCCGGGTCGTGACACTTGTCGCGATGTGCGTCGCCCAGGGCATGATCCTGCTCGACAACACGATCGTGAACGTTGCCCTGCCGTCGATCCAGCGGGAACTTGACGTGGATCCGGGCAACCTGATCTGGATCGTCAACGCGTACGTGCTCGCGCTCGCCTCGCTGATCATGGTCGGCGGCACTTTGGGCGACCGGTACGGCCGCAAGCGCATCTTTCTCATCGGGCTGGCGATCTTCACAGCGATGTCTGCCGCCTGCGCCATGTCGCCGAACGAGTCGGTGCTTATCGCTGCCCGTGCTGCGCAAGGTGTCGGTGCCGCTCTCGTGGCACCCCTCAGCCTCTCGATCCTCGCTGATGCGTACCCTCCGGAGCGTCGCACTGCCGCCATCGGAATCTGGGCCGCTGCCGCTGGTCTGGGGTTTGGTGCCGGGCCGGTCATCGGTGGCATTCTGGTGGAGCTTTTTTCTTGGTCCGCCGTGTTCTGGGTGAACGTACCCATCGGGATCATTGGGCTGGCCCTGGTGATCACAGGTGTCCGTGAGTCGCGCAACCCGCATGCTCGCCGGCTCGACGTACCTGGTGCCGTCCTCATCGCCGCCGGGCTGTGCGTTCTGACCTTCGCGATTGTCGAATCCGAACACTTCGGCTGGACCTCACCGACCATGATCGCATTGCTCGCTGCGGCAGGTGTGTTGCTGATTTCCTTCCTCGTGGTCGAATCAAGGGTCAGCGAGCCGATGGTGCCGCTCGGGTTATTCCGCGATCCCCGGTTCACTGCGTCCTGCGGGGTCTACGCGATCATGTACCTGGCGCTAGCCTCGACCTTCTTCTACGTCACGCTGTTCTTCCAGAACGTCGAGGGGTGGTCCGCACTAGACGTCGGCTTGTCGTGGTTGATCATGAACACGCCGTTCCTGATCATGTCGACGCTTGCCGGCCGCCTCGCGGTATGGATCGGTACGGCCACCTGCTGGCTCGGCGTCCTGCTTGGCGGACTCGGAGTCATCGCCCTGGCGTTCCTGACACCGGGCGCGGGTTTGCTGGCGGCGTCGCCCGGTTACGTGCTGATCGGGGCGGGCTATGGGATGGCAGTACCGACGATCTCATCCGCTGCGGTGTCGGCGCTGCCGGTGGAACACAGCGGATTGGCCTCTGGCGTACTGAATTCGGCTCGTCAGGTGGGTACGGCCGTGGGACTCGCTGCACTGGGAGCCGTCGGGCTGGCCGTCAGCCGCAGCTCCTGGGCGGCCCAATCTGCGCAACTGCCGACATCGGCCCAAGCAAGTGCCCCGGACATCGTCCAAGACGTGAGTGGCGGTCAGGGTAGCGTCGTCGCGCAGCAACTTGGCGCTGCGGCCAAGCCGCTCGTCGACAGCGCCTTCGTCGACGGCTTGCACGTAGCGCTGCTTATCGGGGGCGGGCTCATGCTGGTCGCGGCAGTATTCGCCTTCATTACGCTCCGCCGGCCGTATTTGATTGCTCCGCTCGCTGCGCTCGCTCCGCGCGGATAGCGCTTTTGAAGCCGCCTACTTCGTCGTCGCTCGCGGAGGAAAGAGCGCCTCTGCATCTCACTCCTCCTCAGTGCCGGCCGGGGCTTCAAGATCAAGTTCGACGAAACCTGCGACAATCCGACCGAAATCCACCGAGAGGTGATGTACCTGTCCAGGAAGGACATCAAAGCTGTTCGGCAGCTCTGCGGCATGAGTGGTGACGGCATCCTCAAGGAGTGCCTGGGTTACCCGGGTGACGGGATGATCATTTCTCCAGGTCGGCGCGTTGCGGGTGGATGAGTCGAGCACGCGGGAGGGTCGCACCCTGTCCCCAACAAGTTGGGAGATGCCTCGTGGAAGTAGGCGGCCAAACGGGTACGTCGGCGGCCGGGTCTCACCGAAACTCGTCGGATGAATAGCCGGCAGTGGCGGCGCCTGCTTCCACTCGGAGTCGTCGAAGTCCACCTCACGCCATCCGCGCGGGACTGCACGAGCGTCGACGATTTCGACCGGCACCCCTTCGCCGGCATGGGTTCCAGATAATAGCGACCAGGCGTCCGATCGCAGCACCCGCCAGCTCTCATCGGAGATGAGCATTTCATCGCCGAGCTGCGCCTCGAAAACGACTGCCGCGTCGGTATTGGAGCCAGGTGGCGCTGGTTGCCAGAACGACATGGGCCGCCCGTAATAGGTGACGAGCACCGCGATGACGTTGTGCCCGGTGGTCAAGTACGGCGCAAGGTCATAGCTGTCGTAGCGGTGCCGGTACGGCTGTGAGCGAATAGGCCCGCGACCCACCTCGCGGCCGTTCACCCAGAGGACGTAGCGAGAGTCGGCGGTGATTCGGGTGGGCACTTTGGCCGGCACCTTCTCAAGATCGAATGTCCGCCGGAACAGGAATCGAGAGAACTCCCGATCGCGCTCGCCGCCAGTCAGAAAATCCGCCGGCGATCCGGTCGCCGCTCTCGGCTGGTGCCCAATCCAGTGACATGACCAACGCAAGGACGTTGCACTCGGTGCTGGGTTCAGGTTCATGCCGCTCCTCAGCGTTGAAAGTGTTCAGCGTTGAAATGTTTCAGACTGTGGTCGCGCTGAGCGATGGCTGTGAGATGAATACACGGGTTTTGATCAGCTTGAGGAGATCCGATGACGACCGGCACCCAGCTCCCGCGGCTGTCCCTTCGGCAGTTGCACCTGTGCAGTAACACCTTCCGGAATCGCGACATCCAGCTCAATCGGTCCACGGTCCTGCTGGGACCAGGAAACCGAGATCGTGCCATGCCTGGTCTCGAGGGAGGACCGCGCCCAACCGATGCCGCCGCCGGGTTGCGGCGCAATTAGCACCCTTGAATAGCCCGGCTCAAGTGGCGTAATGCCGCCGATGATCTGATGCATCCAGTACGCGACCGCACCAAGGGCGTAGTGATTGAAGCTCGTCATTTGACCCGGGTTGATGGTGCCGTCGGGCAGCATCGAATCCCAGCGCTCCCAGATAGTTGTCGCCCCCATGGTGACCGGATAGAGCCAAGACGGGCATTCGGTCTGAAGCAGCAGTCGGTAGGCGGTGCGCAGGTGACCCGTGTCACTCAGGGCATGCATGATGAACGGCGTACCCGCAAAGCCGGTCCGAATGTGGTAGCCGCTCTCGATGACCAGCTCGACGAGCCGTTCACCGGCGAGCTGCTCGTCATCGGGGTCGAGGAGCCCGAAGACGATGGCCAGTGCGTACGGGGTCTCGGCATCGCTGTGAATGATGCCCTCTGGCCTGACGTAGTGCTCGTTGAATGCGGCTCTCGTGCGTTCGGCAAGATCGCCGAAGTGCTCAGCATCCTCGTTGCGGCCAAGGAGTGTTGCCGCATCTCGCAAGATGTGCGCGTCCCTGTATAGGCAAGCCGTCGCTACCACGCCGTCGTCGGCTCTGGTCAGGCCCGGCTCATCGGGAGGTGCGGTCGGATCGAGCCAATCGCCGAATTGAAATCCCTCATCCCACAATCCGGTAGGCGACAGCTTGGACTCGATCCGGCGTACGTGCGCCGCCATCGACTCGAACTGATCAGCAAGTACCTGACGATCGCCGTATGTCCACCACAGCGACCATGGCACCCAGACCGCGGCGTCTCCCCAGATTGCCGTGGTATCTGGGACGGGCCAGTGCTTGGGACGGTCCGCGTATTTCAAGATGTCTGGAACGACGGGTGGCACCCGGCCGTCCGCTGCCTGCTGCTCTGCAGCCAAGTCCCTCAGCCAATCTCGAAGGAAATCGTCTACGTCGAACAGGTAGGTCGCCGTGGGTGCAAAGACGGCAATGTCGCCGGTCCAGCCAAGCCGCTCGTCTCGCTGCGGGCAATCGGTCGGTACGTCAAGGAAGTTTCCTCGAAGACCCCAGACGACGTTGCTATGGAGCTGGTTGAGCAGGTCGTTCGAACACTCGAAGTAGCCCGTGCGCCGAAGATCAGATGACACGACGATCGCGGCTAGGGCATCCGGGCTGAGTTCACCTGGCCAGCCATCGAGCTCGACATATCGGAAGCCGTGGAAGGTGAACGTCGGCTCGAACACGTCGTCACCGCCGCTGAGGATGAAACGATCGGTGGCCTTAGCGGTCCGCAGTGGCCGAGTACCCAGTTCCTCATGCTCGAGCACTTCGGCATGCCGCACTGTGATCGTCGTGCCGGCGGAGCCGCGTACGCTCACCCGTAACCAGCCCACCAGATTTTGCCCGAAATCGACCAGGGTTCTACCGGCAGGTGAGGTCGAGATCTTGATCGGTTGCAGCTCCTCCTGGCGGCGGACCGGCGGTCCGATGTACGGAGTGAGCGTCGCGAAGTCGATCTTGCCCGGATGCACCCCGGTCCAACTGTCATCGGAGAACCCGGGCTGCAACCAGGCGTCCGAGCGGCGGCGCGCGTCGATCGTCTCACCGTCGTACAGGTCGTTGAAAACCACGGCTGACGGTCCGGCCGTCCAGCCGTCATCAGTGATGATCGTCCGACGGTGGCCGTCGGTGAATTCGATCTCCAATTGCGCCAGCGCGGCCAGCTCATCGCCGTAAAGGGCGCGTCCCCCGCTCCAGCCCAACCTTCCACGGAACCACCCATTGCCCAGCGCAATACCGAGTACCGACGTTGGCTGGAGCAAGGAGGTTACGTCGTAACTGCGGTACTGCAGGCGCCATTCATAACTGCTCCACCCCGGGCTGAGGACGTCGTCAGAGACTGGCTGGCCATTGAGATAGGCCTCAAAGATCCCATGTGCCGTGGCATGCAAGGTGGCCCGGGCTACCGGTCCATGACCTTCCTCCAGATCGAATTCGGTACGAAGCAGCGGCGCCCCATCGAAGTCTTCGTTAGGGGCTATGGGCACTGCCGACCACCTGAGCGACATGAGTTCCTTTCAAATTGGAGGTGTTTTCAGGCGAAGCGCAGAGTGCTGCGTCGCGGGATCAGGTGCGGGTCCAGCATTTCTATCCGATGATCATGGCCGGCGGACTGCCGAATCTCCTCGGTCAGCAGTGCAACGGCCAGCTCGCCCATTCGGTAACCGGGCTGACTTACCGTGGACACCGGAATGCTGCTCTCGGAGGCGAAATGATCATCGTCATAGCCGATCACCATCAGATCCTCTGGGACGCGGATGCCAAGATCGGTTGCTGCTTGAATGACGCCGACGGCGAGCGGATCGGATGGACAGATTACGCCGTCAATCGGCTCTGATTGCAGTGTCCGGCGGGCCACCTCTCGGCCTGATCCGATCTTAAGGTTAGGCGCCTCGACAACTCGCAGGCTGGAGCCGGCGGCAGTCACGGCGTTACGAATGCCGTCCAAGCGGCGTTTGATCGCGTTGAAGTCGAGATATCCGGCCAGATAGACCAGCCGCCGCGCGCCTTGATCAAGAAGGTGATTTGCCGCCAGATAGCCACCCAGCTCCTCGTTCACCATCACGCTACACAAGTGCGGATCGCCGACAGGTGCGTTCACAAGCACAACCGGGCGCCCATGACTCTGGACTGCGAGTGCGCTGTCTAGCGGGCGATCCATCGGAGCGAGAATGACACCGGCGACCCGCGCTTCGTCGAATAGCTCGAGATAGCTGTTCTGCGACGACTCCTTGGAGTCACTGTCGGCCAGCAGAACCTTCAAACCCGCCTCCCGGGCGGCAGACTCGGCTCCCCGCGCGATATCGACGAAGAGCGAGTTGCCGATATTGGTCAAGACCACCCCGACGGTATCGGTCCGTCTTGCAGCGAGCGTTCGAGCAGCGTTGTTTCTGACGAAACCGAGCTCGGCAATCGCCGCCTCAACCTTTAACCGAGTCTGCTCCGTGACGATCCCGGGCTTGTTGAGGACGTTCGAGACCGTTCCAATTGCTACGCCTGCGTGGCGGGCGACGTCTTGAATACGAGGACCGCCTCGCCGGGCACCGTCATGACCGGACTGGCCACGCGGCGCTCCGGACGATGCCATGCGGGCAGGCTATACCGAGTCAGCTGGTTTCCTGAAGCGGTTCAAGCCATGGGCAGCAAACGACGGCTGATGACTCCAAGGCCCGCGTGCCATACGCACATCGTGATCACGTGTCACTCCGCATCAGTTGCTCGGACTCCGCACCATCTGCAGCTGATGCGGTGTGCCAGTAATTGATGCGGAGTGCTCCAGGATCACCAACCTGCGGCTTGCCGCCCACGAAATGCCGGTAATGGAGTAGCAAGTCCCGCGTCGCTGTCACTCGCAGTTTCAGGCCTGCCTGCTCGGGATGCAGCCAAGGTAGAATCGGGATGGATCGTTTCAATCGCTGAATCAGCTATTGCGTTTCCAAAAATCTCGGCAGCCGGTCCCCTCTGAGAGGTTGACATGGCGAGCAAGCCTCGATAATGTCAGCTTCGATCCTCAAAACGTTTCAATTCAGTGGAGGCGTGATGGGTTCTGCCCCTGCCGAAGGAACTCCCACAGTCGGGTTGCGTGACGTTTCGAAGGCTTTTGGGCAGGTCATCGCTTTGCGGTCTGGAAGCCTGGCGCTCTATCCAGGGTCAATCCACGCGCTCGTGGGAGAGAACGGGGCCGGCAAATCGACACTCGTGAAGATCATGGCGGGTCTCTATCAGCGCGACTCGGGCACCTTCGAGATGGAGGGCCAGCCGGTCGACTTCAAGACCACGGCCGAGGCCAAGGCTGCCGGGATCGCGGTGATCTATCAGGAGCCGACGTTGTTTCCGGATCTATCGGTCACCGAAAACGTCTTCATGGGCCGGCAGCCGGTGGGCCGGTTTCGCCGGATTGACCGCAAGGCCATGCGCGCCGAGGTCAGAGGCCTGATGGAGCGGCTTGGCGTACGCATCGATGGCGATCGTCCCGCAGAGGGTCTCTCCATTGCGGATCAGCAGATCATCGAGATTGCCAAGGCCATCTCCCTAGACGCCAAAGTCATGATCATGGACGAGCCAACCGCGGCGCTCTCCGGGGTCGAAGTAGAACGTCTCTTCGCTGTCGCCCGGAGTCTGCGGGATGAGGGCCGTGCTCTGATGTTCATCTCGCATCGCTTCGATGAGGTCTTCGCTCTCTGCGACACGATCACCGTGATGCGCGACGGCGCCTACATCTCAACAGATGCAGTCGCTGCGACTGACGTGCCCCAGATCGTGCGACGCATGGTCGGTCGTGACGTCAACGATCTCTTTCCCAAGCAGGAGGCCAAGATCGGCGATCCGTTACTAGTCGTCGAAGGTCTGAACATGCCGGGCGTTTTCCACGACATCTCGCTGAATGTGAGGTCCGGCGAGATTGTCGGCCTTGCCGGACTGGTGGGCGCGGGACGTAGCGAAGTCGCACGCGCAATCTTCGGCGTGGATCCCTACGAGGCCGGCAGCGTCACGATCGGCGGCACAGCGGTGCCGGCCCGCGACCCCAGTGCAGCAATGGGTCTTGGTCTCGCTCTAGTACCGGAGGATCGCCGCAAGCAGGGTCTGGTTATCGACGCGACCGTCAGCCAGAACATCACTGCTGCGATTCGAGACTCACTGTCCAAGCTCGGCTTGATCACTACAGGTGCGGAGAATGATGCGGCACGAGTGTGGGCCAGTCGTCTTGAAGTCAAGACGCGAGCGCTGGACGCAGTCGCCGGGACGCTGAGCGGTGGCAATCAGCAGAAGGTCGTACTGGCTAAGTGGCTGGCGACTACTCCAAAAGTTCTGATCATCGACGAACCTACCCGGGGCATCGACGTCGGCACCAAGGCCGAGGTGCACCGGATGATGTCTGAACTTGCTGGACAGGGCCTAGGGATCTTGATGATCTCATCTGAGTTGCCTGAAGTGCTGGGCATGGCGGACCGGGTGTATGTGATGCGCGAGGGCCGTATCACCGCAGAACTTGACCGTGACGAGGCGAACTCAGAGTCGGTGATGTTCGCTGCGACACATGCAACAGAGGCGGCCGCATGACGTCGACAGAAATGTTGACACCGGTCGAGGAGGGAACAAGTTTCTCCTCACGTGTTGGTGCCATCGCTCGGGCTCGGGAAACCGGCATCGTTCTCGCCATCGCAATCGTGATCATTGTGACGACGATCAAGAATCCGACGTTCCTGTTCAGTCTGGACGGTTGGCGTGATCTGCTGCTGACACCATCGATTCTCGTCGTCCTGGCGATCGGTGAGGCGATCGTGATCATTACCAGGAACGTCGACCTGTCTGTCGGCTCGGTACTTGGTCTGAGCGCCTACCTGACAGGCACGCTGTTTATCAAGTTTCAAGGCATTCCGATATTGGCCGTGTTCTTGATCAGCATTGTCTTTGGTGCGCTCCTGGGATTGATCAACGGCGCACTGGTCGCTTTCGCCCGCGTACCGGCGCTGGTCATTACACTCGGCACGCTGTACGCCTACCGTGGCATTGATGTCGCCTGGGCCGGCGCCAGCCTGATCAACGCTTCCGATCTGCCGCCCGACTTTCTGGCGCTAGGCACTAAGACGATCTTGACCATCCCGGTGCTGACGATCATCGCGCTGATCGTGCTGATCATTGGCGCGTGGTACATGAAGAACACTCGGGGTGGTAGAGAGTTCTACGCCATCGGCTCCGATCCGGCGGCGGCCGAGCTGTACGGGCTAGCGGTCACCAAGCGGGTCCTTTCGGCTTTCGTTGTGAGCGGCGCGGCCGCTGGCCTCGCTGGGGTGCTGTATGCCGCCCGATACGGCACGGTCAACTCCCAAGCCGGACTCGGTTTCGAGCTGGACGCGGTGGCCGCTGCAGTCATCGGCGGGGTCGCGATCTTTGGCGGCAGCGGCACTCTGTGGGGCGCGGCGTTCGGCGCTGTGCTGTTGCTCACGATTAACCGGGCACTTCCTGTCCTTGGCGTACCGGACTTCTGGCAGCGTGCGGTAGTTGGCGTGTTGATCATCGGCGCCATCGTGCTCGACCGAATCCTTGCCCTGCGACAGTCTCGCAAGCTAATCGAGGCCCGCGACACCGCTCCGGCGGTGGTCGAAATGCCCGTTGGCGCCGCCGAGGAGAGGGGCGAGGGAGAGGAGGGCGACCGTGGCTAGCCTCACCGCTCCTGCTGAGGCGACCACCGAGGCAGCGCGCAGCTATCTCGATCACGGTGCGCCGCTGTGGCGCCGAGTGCTCCTCACCCGCGAGATGGCGATCATTGCCTTGCTGCTGGCGGTGATCATCGTGGCTTCCGCCGCCCTGCCGCGATTCGCGACACCGGTCACGCTCGGCTTCCTGCTGCTAGATGTCATGCCGATCTTGCTGATCGCCCTGCCCATGACGTGCGTCATCATCACCGGCGAGATCGACCTGTCGGTCGGGAGCATGGTCGGCCTCAGCAGCGTGTTGTTCGGCATCATGCATCAGACGGGCTTATCCATTCCGCTGGCGGCCTTGATCGCCGTATTGGCGGGGATCGTCGGTGGCGCGATCAACGGGATCCTGGTTACCGCCGTGGGACTGCCTTCGCTCGCGGTAACCATTGGCACCTTGGCACTGTTTCGCGGCCTGGCAGTCGGCCTGCTGGGAACGACAGCGATTACCGACTTTCCACGGTATTGGACTCAGTTGGCCAAGGCCAAGATCGGCGACACCGGCATCCCGCAAGTGATGATCATCTTCGTGCTCCTGGTGATCATCTTCGCCATCCTGCTGCACTTCACCACGTTTGGCCGCGGCATCTATGCAATCGGGCTGAGCCCCGAGGCAGCGCACTTTTCTGGGATCAAGGTCGGCCGCACCAAGCTGATCTTGTTCATCCTGACCGGAACGATCGCCGCATTGGCAGGCGTCTACTACACCTTGCGATTCGGCAGCTCGCGTGGTGACAACGCAACCGGCATGGAGCTCCAGGTCATCGCGGCCGTGCTGCTGGGCGGCGTGTCGATCTTCGGCGGGCGAGGGGCACTGCATGGCGTGATTGCAGGCGTGCTGCTAATCGGCGTACTGGCCAGCGCACTTCGCCTGGCGGGCGTCACCGCCGACGTTATCAACATCATCACCGGAGTGCTCCTCATACTCTCCGTGGTCACCTCAAGCGTCCTGAGCTGGGTGCAGCGAAGACGTGCCAGGCCACGAGCACTATCTCAAGGCGGAAGCTCCGCCAGCTAACGAAAGGAATCACCACATGAAGATCGGCATCACACTCCGAGGCGTCGCTGCTGCAGCCGCCGTCAGCCTCACGCTCGTCGCTTCAGGCTGCGGCGGAGGCGGCGAAAGTGGCGGCAACGAAGCCAGTCCCGGAGCCGCCGGATCGGAGGCCGCGGAAAACGCCAATCTGGCGATCACCTTCGTGCCCAAGAACTTGGGCAACCCCTACTTCGACACCTCCGACAAAGGCGGCGAGGAAGCCATCTCCGAGTTCGGCGGAAAGTACGCCGAAGTCGGGCCCGCCGAAGCCAGTCCGGACGCCCAGGTGAGCTACATCAACACCCTCACCCAACAGCAGGTCGGTGGCATCGTCATTTCCGCAAATGACAAGAAGGCCATCGGTGATGCTCTGCAAGAGGCCCGGGACGCCGGAATCAAGGTCGTGACGTACGACTCCGACACCGAACCCGAATACCGCGACCTCTTTGTCAATCAAGCCACCGCGGAGGGTATCGCCAAGGTCCAGATTGACATGATCGCCGAGCAGATCGGCGACTCCGGCGAGATCGCGATCTTGTCAGCTTCTGCCAACGCAACGAACCAGAACGCCTGGATCGAGTTGATGAAGAAAGAGCTGGCCAACCATCCCAACATCAAGTTGGTGGATACCGTCTACGGCAACGACAAGGACCAGGAGTCCTTCGACAAGACTGCGGCCTTACTGCAGAGCCACCCCAATCTGAAGGGCATCATCGCCCCGACGACCGTGGGCATCGCGGCCGCTGGTCGCTACCTCTCGACATCCAAGGCAAAGGGCAAGGTCGCGCTCACCGGGCTCGGCACACCGAACCAGATGCGGAAGTATGTTCAGGACGGCACGGTCAAGGAATTCGCGCTGTGGAATCCGCACGATTTGGGGTATCTCGCCGCGTACGCCACCAAGTCGCTCATCACTGGCGAGATCAAGGGCACTGAGGGCGACAAGTTCACCGCCGGCAAGCTCGGCGAGTACACCGTTGGCGCGGACAACACGGTGGTGCTCGGCGATCCGTACAAGTTCAACAAGGACAACATCGACCAGTTCAAGTTCTGACCTACGGGTCGTAACTCTTGTGGAAGTGAGGACATGCCAACCTTCTCCGATATTTCTGAGCAGCTGACTCATCAGGCCATCGAGCTGCCCTCCTGGGCGTTCGGCAACTCCGGCACCCGCTTCAAGGTCTTCGGGTCGCCTGGCACTCCGCGTACCGTCCAGGAAAAGCTTGCCGACGCTGCCAAGGTGAACGAGCTCACGGGGCTCGCGCCGAAGGTTGCACTGCACATCCCGTGGGACAAGGTCGAGGACTATGGCGCGCTGCGGGACTACGCCGCTGATCTTGGTGTGGCGCTGGGCACCATAAACTCCAACACCTTCCAGGACGACATCTACAAGTTCGGCAGCCTGACCCACGTCGACGAGGCGGTACGCCGCAAGGCGATCGAGCATCACTTCGAGTGCATCGAGATCATGAACCAGACCGGGTCGCGGGACTTGAAGATCTGGCTGGCCGACGGCACGAATTACGCCGGACAGGGCGATCTACGCGGCCGTCAGGATCGGCTCGCCGACAGCCTCGCGCAGATCTACGAACGGATCGGGCCCGGTCAGCGGCTGGTTCTGGAGTACAAGTTCTTCGAACCTGCCTTCTATCACACCGATGTGCCGGACTGGGGGACTTCGTACGCCCACTGTCTCGCACTTGGCGACCGGGCAGTGGTTTGCCTGGACACAGGCCACCATGCCCCCGGGACCAACATCGAGTTCATCGTCGCCGAACTGCTCCGGTTGGGAAAGTTGGGCTCGTTCGACTTCAACTCCCGGTACTACGCCGACGACGATCTGATCGTCGGCTCGGCGGATCCCTTCCAGCTGTTCCGGATCTTGTACGAGGTGGTGCGCGGCGGCGGTTACGGGCCGGACTCGGATGTCGCCTTCATGTTGGACCAATGCCACAACGTCGAGGCCAAGATCCCGGGCCAGATCCGCTCAGTGCTGAACGTGCAAGAAATGACCGCACGGGCACTGCTCGTTGACCGCGAGGCTCTTGCCGCCGCGCAGGAAGCCAATGATGTGCTTGGTGCAAACGGGATTTTGATGGATGCCTTTTACACCGACGTACGTCCTGCGCTGGCTGAGTGGCGTGAGTCGCGCGGTCTGCCAGCCGATCCAATGAGGGCGTATGCCGAATCGGGATATCAGCAGAAGATCGAGAAAGAACGAGCCGGCGGCACGCAGGCCGGCTGGGGAGCGTGATCATGACGAGCCAAGCGGTTGCAGAGCTGATCGCCCGGTCGAACCGACTGGGATCGGATCCCAAGAACACCAACTACGCCGGAGGCAATACATCGGCCAAGGGCACTGAGACTGATCCAGTGACAGGCGAACCGGTCGAGCTGGTCTGGGTTAAGGGCTCTGGCGGGGACCTCGGCACCTTGAAGGAATCAGGTCTCGCGGTGCTGCGGCTTGATCGGATGCGGCAGCTGGTGGACGTCTATCCAGGGGTCGACCGGGAAGACGAGATGGTCGCCGCCTTCGACTACTGCCTGCACGGCAAGGGTGGTGCGGCGCCATCGATCGACACAGCAATGCACGGCCTGGTCGACGCGGCGTATGTTGATCATCTTCACCCTGACTCGGGCATCGCAGTCGCCACCGCAGTTGACGGTGAGGAGTTGACGGCCAAGATCTTCGGCGATCGAGTCGTCTGGGTGCCGTGGCGTCGCCCCGGTTTCCAGCTCGGCTTGGACATTGCCAAGATCAAGGCCGACAGCCCGCAGGCGATCGGCTGCATTCTCGGCGGCCATGGCATTACGGCGTGGGGCGATACCTCGGATGAGTGCGAGGCCAACTCGCTGGAGATCATCCGAACCGCGGAGGCTTACATTGCCGAGCACTCCAAGCCGGAGCCCTTCGGCGCAGTTTTGGACGGGTACGGCGCCTTGCCGGATGATCAGCGGCGGGCAAAGGCGGCCGCGCTGGCGCCGACGCTGCGGTCGATCGCATCATTCGACGGGCCCATGGTGGGGCACTTCACCGATGACAAACGGGTGCTCGAATTCCTCGCTGGTAGTGAGCATCCCCGGCTGGCTGAACTCGGCACCAGCTGCCCAGACCACTTCCTGCGCACCAAGGTCAAGCCGCTCGTACTTGATCTTCCTGGAGACGCGTCGGTCGAGGACTCGATTGCCCGGCTGCGCGAGCTGCATGAGGCGTACCGGGCGGACTACCAGGCCTACTACGACCGCCATGCGACACCCGACTCGCCGCCGATTCGGGGCGCTGACCCCTTGATCATCCTCGTGCCGGGAGTCGGCATGTTCTCGTACGGGAAAGACAAGCAGACCGCCCGGGTAGCCGGCGAGTTCTACCTGAACGCGATCAACGTGATGCGCGGCGCCGAAGGGCTTTCCACGTACCAGCCGATCGACGAGTCGGAGAAGTTCAAGATCGAATACTGGGCGTTGGAGGAGGCGAAGCTGCAGCGCATGCCGAAGCCCAAGCCGCTCGCGACGCGAATTGCACTGGTGACTGGTGCCGCGTCAGGCATCGGCAAGGCGATCGCGGTCCGGCTCGCCGCCGAGGGCGCGTGCGTTGTCATTGCCGATCTTGATGAGGCGAAAGCTCAGGCGGCCGCCAAGGAGATCGGCAACAGCGACGTCGCGGTCGGGATCGTTGCGGATGTGACCGACGAGGAGGCGGTGCAGGCGGCGGTCGACGCCACGCTGCTGGCGTTCGGCGGCATCGACATCGTGATCAACAACGCAGGCCTGTCGCTATCCAAGTCACTGTTGGACACCACCGTCGCTGACTGGGATCTGCAGCACAACGTGATGGCGAAGGGTTCCTTCCTGGTGTCGCGTGCCGCGGCGAAGGCGTTGATCGAGCAGAAGCTCGGCGGCGACATCGTCTATATCTCCAGCAAGAACTCGCTTTTCGCCGGGCCGAACAACATCGCTTACTCCGCCACCAAGGCCGACCAGGCGCACCAAGTCCGGTTGCTTGCCGCGGAACTTGGTGAGCATGGCGTCAAGGTCAACGGGATCAATCCCGATGGTGTGGTCCGCGGCTCTGGCATCTTTGCCGGCGGCTGGGGGGCACAACGAGCCAAGGTCTATGGAATTCCGGAGGAGGAACTCGGCAAGTACTACGCCTCGCGGACGCTGCTGAAGCGCGAGGTGCTGCCGGAGAATGTAGCCAACGCGGTCTTCGTGCTCTGCTCGGCTGACATGAGTCACACCACCGGTCTGCACATTCCCGTCGACGCCGGCGTAGCGGCGGCTTTCCTGAGGTGAGTTCATCCGGGTGGGTCGCCGCTGTTGATCTTGGCGCCACGAGTGGCAGAGTGATGCTCGGCCACCTCGGCCCTGATCAATTAAGCGTCGAGGCGGTGCATCGCTTTCCGAACGACCCGGTACGCATCCCCGATGGTTTGCATTGGAACATCCTGGAGCTGTACCGGAATGTGCTGATCGGAGTGCGCAAGGCTCTCGCCGCCCAGCCGGACTTGGCGGGCATTGGCATCTGCTCCTGGGCCGTTGACTATGGCTTGGTGAGTGGTGATCGCTTGATCAACAATCCGTTTCACTACCGTGATGAGCGCACCGCCCGCGGCGTAGAGCTGGTTCACAAGATCGCTGATCATGCGACGCTCTATGCCACGAACGGGCTGCAGTTCCAGCCGTTCAATTCGATCTACCAGCTGGCAGTTGATCATGAAGCTGGAATCATTGACGACAAGACCCGGATGCTGATGTTGCCGGATCTGCTGGGATTCTGGCTGACTGGTAGCCAGATCGCGGAGCGCACCAATGCCTCGACCACCGGTCTATTGGACGTCGCCAGCGGAGCCTGGAACGCAACCTTGATCGACAAGATCGGCTTGCCGCGTTCGGCGTTCCCGTCCTTGGTGGATCCGGGATCACGCATCGGGTCGCTACGCGATGAGATCGCGGCCGATGTCGGTGCATCAGCAGAGCTCAATGTGATCGCAGTGGGATCGCACGACACAGCCTCGGCGATCGTGGGTGTCCCGATGACCGAGCCGGGCGCGGCGTACGTGTCGTCCGGCACCTGGTCGCTGGTCGGGGTGGAGCTTGATAAACCGGTGCTCACCGAAGAAAGCCGAGAAGCGAACTTCACCAACGAGGGTGGCGTTGACGGAAAGATCCGCTATCTCCGCAACGTCATGGGCATGTGGCTGCTCAGCGAGTCGATGCGCACCTGGGAGCGCGAAGGACAATCCGTCGAGCTGGCGACCCTGCTCGCCCAGGCGGCCGCGATCGACACGGGAGTACCGATCTTCGACGCCAACCACCCAAGCCTCCTGCCGCCTGGCGACATGCCGAAGCGGATTGCTGCACTCTGTGCGGAGGCAGGCGCTGCTGCTCCTGACGCGCCGGCGGTCTTTGCCCGCAGCATCCTGGAGAGCCTGGCGGAGGCGTACGCCATTGCCATCACCGATGCCGAGCGGCTGAGCGGTCAGAAGATCAACATCGTCCACGTCGTCGGTGGTGGCAGCCAGAACACGTTGCTGTGCCAGCTGACTGCCAACCGTACGCGTCGTCGGGTGCTGGCCGGCCCGGTCGAAGCTACCGCCGTCGGTAATGTGCTGGTCCAGGGCCGCGCGGCCGGGCTTATCAAGGGCGAGCTTTCCGAGTTGCGGGCGCTGATTGCCAGGACTTTCCCACCAGTGGAGTACCAGCCGCGATGAGAACAGCGCTGTTCATCACCTGCCTCGCCGACGCGTTGTTTCCCGAGGTCGGGAAGGCCACCGTGCGCATCCTGGAGCGACTCGGCCAAGACGTTGAGTTTCCGGCCGAGCAGACCTGCTGCGGGCAGATGCATGTCAACACCGGCTACCAGAAGCAGGCGCTGCCACTGGTTGAGCGCTTCGCCGACGTCTTCGCACCGTACGACGCGATCGTGGCTCCGTCTGGCTCATGTGTCGGCTCGGTGCGGCATCAACATCCGATGATCGCGAAGCGGTTTGGATCCCCGGCACTGGTCGAGCAGGTCGAGGCCGCGGCGGCCAAGACGTACGAGCTCTCGGAGTTTCTTGTCGATGTGCTGGGTGTCACCGATGTCGGCGCGTATTTCCCGCATCGGGTGACCTATCACCCGACGTGTCACTCGATGCGGATGCTGCGGGTCGGCGACAAACCGATCAGATTGCTGCATGCCGTCGACGCGCTCGAGCTTGTGGAGCTGCCGGCAGCTGATCAATGCTGCGGCTTTGGTGGCACGTTCGCGATCAAGAACTCCGACACCTCGACCGCCATGCTCACCGACAAGATGCGCAACGTCTTGGACACTGGTGCCGAGATCTGCACCGCCGGCGACAGCTCCTGCCTGATGCACATCGGCGGCGGCTTGTCCCGGCTCCGAGCCGGTGCCAAGACGGTGCATTTGGCTCAGATTCTCGCCGCGACTCGCGAGGAGCCCATGGTGCTCGGTCGTGCCGAACGTCAGGCCGATGTGCACGCCGGACCCGAGGCTGTGCTGTGAGTGCGCCCGTGATGCTTGGCATGCCCACGCTTCCACCTACTTCGCCACGCGGCGTCGGGAACCTCCGGGGGGAGGACAGGTTTCCCGTCGCTGCGCGGCGGACGCTCGCTGACACGCAGCTGCGGCGCAACCTGGGCAAGGCAACAACCACGATCCGCGCGAAGCGGGCTCAGGTCGTCGCCGAACTGCGGGACTGGGAGGAGCTGCGCGAAGCGGGTCGGCAGCTCAAGGTGCACACCATGGCGCATTTGCCTGATTACCTCGTCCAGTTTGAATCCGCTGTGACGGCCCGCGGCGGAGTGGTGCACTGGGCGCGAGACGCCAACGAGGCCAACGCGATCGTCATTGATCTTGTTCGGGGCAAGGGCGTGAATGAGGTGGTCAAGATCAAATCTATGGCCACGCAGGAGATCGGGCTCAACGAGGCATTGGAAGCGGTCGGCATCGCGCCGCTGGAAACCGACCTTGCCGAGCTGATTGTGCAGCTTGGTCACGACAAGCCATCGCACATCCTGGTGCCGGCCATTCACCGTAACCGCGCGGAAATCCGAGAGATCTTCCTTCGCGAGATGGCCGATGCTGACCCCGATCTCACCGACGAACCGGCGGCACTCGCTGGGGCGGCGCGGCAGCACCTGCGTCGCAAGTTCCTTTCTGCCAAGGTCGCGATCAGCGGGGCGAACTTCGGAATTGCCGATACCGGCACGCTCGGTGTCGTTGAGTCGGAGGGCAATGGCCGGATGTGCCTGACGTTGCCCGACACCTTGATCACGATCATGGGCATCGAAAAGCTCGTGCCGCGATGGCAGGATTTGGAGGTCTTCCTGCAGCTGCTTCCGCGATCATCGACGGGGGAGCGCATGAATCCGTACACCTCCATGTGGACAGGCGTGACTCCTGGGGACGGGCCGCAAGAGTTCCATTTGATCTTGCTCGACAATGGCCGGACTGCTGTGCTGGCCGACGCGGAGGGTCGAGATGCCCTGAACTGCATTCGTTGCAGCGCCTGCCTCAACGTCTGCCCTGTCTACGAGCGGACCGGCGGGCACGCGTACGGATCTGTCTATCCAGGGCCCATTGGGGCCATCTTGTCTCCGCAGCTCACCGGGATCGAGGACAACGCGTCTTTGCCATACGCGTCGTCGCTCTGTGGTGCGTGCTACGACGTGTGTCCGGTCAAGATCAACATTCCGGAGATCTTGGTGCACCTGCGCGCCAAGCACACCGAGACATACGCCGCGGAGCATCGGGTGCCGAGCGCGGAGGCGTCGGCGCTGGCAGCGGCCGCGTGGGTGATGAGCAATCCAAAACGCTGGACCCTGGCGCTGCGTAGCGGGAGACTCGGCCGAATCCTGGGTCGCAAACGTGACGTGATCGGCGAGGTCCCATTGCCGCTGGTGAAGCAGTGGACCGATGCCCGTGATCTTGCGCGTCCGCCCAAGCAGACTTTCCGCGATTGGTGGGCCGCCGAGCATGGGGGAGAGCGGTGAACGCTCGCGAAGAGGTGCTAGCCCGCATCGCGGCCGCTCATGGTGCAGCACCGCCGCCGAACCTTCCGTACGGGGAGATCAGTCGGGAGTATCGGACCACCTCAGACTCCTCGACAGAGCAGCTGACCGAGCTCCTCATTGACCGGTTGGTGGACTACCGAGCGCTAGTCCGGCACTGCTCGGCCGATGATCTCGCCGCAACGATTGCCGCTGCGCTAACCGAGCGCGGCGCCCATACCGTGGTCGTACCCTCAGGCCTGGATTCGTCATGGACGGCAGGCTGGTCCGGAAGCGTCCTCATGGATGGCCCGTTAACTCACTACCGCCGCACCGTGTCGGAGTTGGACGGTGTCGACGGTGTGATCACAAATTGTGCCGTAGCGATCGCCGAGACCGGAACGTTGATCTTGGACGGCTCAGCCGGTCAGGGCCGCCGAGTCCTTACCCTTATTCCCGACTACCACCTCTGTGTCGTGTTCGTTGACCAGATCGTGCCCGACGTACCGCAAGCACTGGCCCGGCTAGAACCGACGCGGCCGCTAACCATGATCAGCGGGCCAAGCGCGACTAGTGACATCGAGCTGAACCGAGTGGAGGGCGTACACGGTCCGCGCACTCTCGAGGTGATCATCGTGGGTAGCGGAAGGAGTGAATGATGCCTCGCTATTGCTTGCTCGGACACGTCAATCCCAACCGCCTCGATGAGTATCGCGAAGCTCACAGCGCGGTCTGGCCAGAGCTGCTCGAAGCACTGCGGGACGCGGGCTGGCGCAACTATTCACTCTTCCTCCGTGACGATGGCCTGCTGATCGGCTATGCCGAAGCAGACGATCTTGCGCTGGCACAGGAAAAGGTCGCGCGTACCGAGGTCAATGCTCGCTGGCAGGCCGCCATGTCGGAGCTGTTCCAGAGCGAGGGCGCTCCCGACGAAGCCTGGGAGATCGTCCCGGAGGTGTTCCACCTCGAAGATCAACTTCGGGACCGCCCAGCGCGCTAATCAAGCTGCGTCACGACTTTCCCTACCGACGTCCCTCAAAATCTGCCACGCGTTTGCGCGACACGCCGTCAGGAGGTGCTCCACTCCGAACCAGTGTCAGATTTTGAGAGTTATGAACGGGCATCCTCTATTGAGCCTAGGTACTCCGCCCCGGCGTCTGGATGAGATGCCGCCGCAACTGTTGGAGCGCTCGGCATGAAGCTGAAGTACTCAGGCTGCAGGTGCTGAATGTCGGTCATCAGCCACATCCACCCCTGATGAGGATTGAATCTGAGTGACAGAACCCCGGTGTTGTCCCACCACCCGAGCCGAGTGAAGCCGCGGTAGGCAGCCAGCTGAGTTGCGGTGTCCAACCCGGCGACGGCGGTGAACATCAGGTGGGCCAGCCACACCTTGTTGATGCCGCCGTGTGCGACGACGACAATCAGCCGCTCGGTACGCGCCTCCAGATACCGGCGCATCTCCTCTGCTCGCCGCCACAGGTCGTAGAGATTCTCTTCATCGGAGTAGTGGACATCGGGTTGGTCGGCGACCGCGATGGCTGTGTGCTGGATCTCCCGCGCTCGGGGGTCGTCGAACCGCAGTCCCTGCAGCTCCGATGGCACATCGATCTCTCGTAGCAACGAAACATGATCCCGCAAAGCAGGGTCGTCCGCGGCAAGGTCCACCCATGACGAGTCCTGCCACACCGGAACGACGTGCGGTGCTCCAGTCGCCTGGGCTACAGCGCCCGCGGTGCTGCGCGCACGCAGGTAGCTGCTGCTCACGATGACATCGATGGGCAGACCCTCCAGACGCTCAGCCAGGCGCCGGGCAGCGTCCATTCCCTGTGATGTCAGCGGGTCGGAGTCGTACTGATTGCCGGCCTGGAAAGTATTCGTGGCGTTGGTTTGGCTCTCGCCATGGCGAATAAGGATGAATTGCTGATTATCAGTCATTTGGCCATCCGATTCACGAGCGAGCCGATGAACTCGTGGGTGACTTCAACGTCGACGGCGTCGGTCTCGTTGTGTTGCAAGCGATCCTGCCGGACTTCGGCTTGGAGCAGTGCCTGCACTAGCTGGGCTGTCAGCAGCGACTCCTCGGCGACCTTGTCTGGATAGGACTCCCAGAATCCGGCCAGCAGTTCGCGATCCCGCGGCAAGGCCGCCGGCGGCTCGCTCTCTCGCTGATCACGCAGCTCGTTCAATGCGACGTTGTTCATCATCGGTGCGATGTCCCACGAAGGATCACCGCTCAGTGGGTTGGGATCAAAGAGCCCGACGGTGATCGGGCGATAGCTATATACCCCAACGTTGCGAATCGTCACATCGCCGTGCAGGAAGCGACCGTGTGGGACAAACGGAGATGCCCGCATAAAGCGGCGCACTCCGTCAATCTGATCATCGTCAATGCCAAGCTCCTGAACGAAGTCGGCGTAGATCACAAAGAAGTCCTCGAGGTATCCGCTCCAGCTGTCGTACGTGCGCTCGCTGCCCGGCGAGTCGGCGAAATTGCCGAAACCTTCCTGGTCGACCGCTTGATGCAGCCGATGCAGCTCGATCCCGACCGCTCGTCCAAGCTCCCGAGCGCTGGCCGGCGATCGTTCGAGGAAGTCATCTGCGGTCTCCACTACATCGCCGTCGTCATTCTTCAACGCGGCGAGAATGAGGTACTTGATCGGGGGATCTTCCGACGACGGCACCCTACCGAGGCCCAAAACCTGGGGAACCCGCTCGGTGTACGGCTTCCAGGCTCGCAGCGCTCTCGCCTCGGCATCGAGTCCCTCGCTGTCGAGCTTCACGACGACATCCCCATCAGGGCGCTTCACCAGATACGTGGCTGAGTCGACGCCACCACCCAACGGCTCGATCTGATCAGGGCCTAGTTGATCTATCCCGGGCAAGTCGGGAAACTCTCCGCTCTCTTCAACCAGCCATTTCAAATGGGCTTGAGCCATCTGCTGCAGCTCATCCTGCGAAGCCGAATCAGCTGTCATGATTGTCTTTTTCCGCAGCAATCGGGGCGCCATCGAGGTTGAGGAGCGCCGCGGCCGTTCCAGTGTCGGTGAGCAGTACGTTGACCCAGCCACCGATCACCGCTGCGTGAATGGCCTTGTGCTTGCTTTCCCCGCCTGCAATACCGATCCGTCGTGGGATGTTCCGCAGCGTCTCGGCATCAATACCGACAACTCGATCATCCAGATCGCTGGGCACGAGGTTCCCTGCGGAGTCGAAGAACCGTTGACAGACATCGCCGACCGCCCCGGCCGTATGCAATTTGTCCTGGTCGGCCAGGTCTGCCGCGTTCCCGCTGGCGCGCAAAAGGGGCGACGGCGGCAGACTGCCAATGCCGGCAAGGGCCATGGTGAGGCGCGCCCATTCCTTGGCGACCGATTCCATTGCCAGGTCGTTTAGCAGACTTTCTCGCATGGCCTTGTTGCCAACCAGAGCAGGAGCCGGGACGAAGGTTGCGCTGGCTCCAACGAATCTGGCGAATTCAGTGAGCAGGCGATTGCCCTGGGTCTGGACTGAGGAGCTTCCAAAACCTCCCATGAGCTGAATGACGCTTTCGGCACCCGGAAGCCGGAAGGGCCGCATCCGATCGACAACAGCGAGCAGAGTTTGGCTCCAGCTCGAGATGCCGATGCGTTCCCCACCTGTCAATGTGGTCTCCAAATATGTCGCACCGGCCGATCCGAGTCCGGCGATGATCTCTTCGTCGGTTCCTTCGACGTCGACAACGACGGCTTCGGCAAGACCGTACCTCGCTTCGAGCGCTTCTTCAGTTTCGGTGTGTACGCCCGGCGCCACAGCAACGACCGTGCGAACGATGCCCAGCTCTGCAGCCCGTTTGAGCAGCCGTGACACGCGGGCCTGTGACAGGTGGAGGCTGTCAGCGATGTCGGTTTGGCGAATTCCCCGCTCGTGATACATCCGCGCGACCTTGGTGATCAGCCGGAGCTGCCCGTCGGTGGGAGCTCGAGTGATGCTCCCGGACGACGCCGCCATCGATCGGAACCTCCTGTGACTGACCGTGCCTACCGTCTGCCGGCCATTGAATATTAATGCAGTGCAGCCTTAGCTGCTGCCAGCGCTTTTCTGATGTCGGGCCCATGCCGGCGTTGTCTCCGTACATATCAAGAGCGACGGCTCGTAGCGGTCCAACTCGATGGGCACCCGGTTCGGTGGTCGGTCTCCAGATTGCAGCACCTCACCCGTACGCGGGTCGATGAGCCAATACTTCGAGGGAACCCGTCCTTCGGCGTCGAAGAACACCCAAGGCCCGCCGTGCTCGGCATAACCCAAATAGAAGACACCCGGGTCCAGCAGACCACGGGTGTTCGATGACACATCCCAGCACGGGATGGCGTTGTTGATTGGCAGATCGTCCAAGATCTTTCCGACGAGGCCAACATACCGGCTGCCTTTGAAGTCCAGTGCCTCCTTCCAACCTGCACCCTGTGCCAGGAAGTAGTCACCGTGACCGGGTTCTTCGGGATGAAGCCGCCACTGCCACAAGCTTGCGGCGCCGTACGCGACGCCCATCAGCGCGCCAGAGCAGATATTGCACCAGGCTTCGTGACCCTGCCACCAACCTTCAGCCGTTCCAGGGCGTCCATTGTGCTCATAACTTGGCTCGCCGTTCATGATCGCCTTGGGCGGCTGCTGCATCCACATTGTGGCGAGGCGATCAGGTACATGATCACCCATGTGTCCTGTCTGGCAGGACTGGAAGTCGAGCCAATCAGCATCCTGATGCTCGTCGTTACGGTGATGCGGCTGGTAGTGAATTCCGGTGGGTTGGCCGTACGCGTCCCAGGCGTGGATCTCCAGCCCGCCGGCCGCTACCTGCGGCTCCGTACCCGCGCCATCGCCGCAGGGCAGGTAGATCGCCGGACGGGCGCCAAACCGTGCTACAAGGTAACGGCAATATCGGGCGTAGTCCAAAGGCGGTACGACCGGTCCGGCGACGTCGAGGCCCTTCCAGCCGAATCCATGGAAGACCGGCTGCAGTACCGGTGTGATGCCATGGTTGATCAAGACATCGATGATCTTGTCGAAGTACTTAAAGTATTCGATGTTGATCTTGGTTAGTCGCCCATCGGAAAGATCATGAAAGCCGATCTCGAAGCCCTCGTCGAGATCGCGGCCGACGGGCCCACGGGCGTTCATGTCGGGCTGGACAGTCATCACAAACACGGCGTTGAAGCCCTTGGCCTGGCGGTCCGACGCGTACGTCTCGACGTCGGAAACCGTTGCCCGAAAGGGCATCGCCCAGGCCGCGTCGAACACCCAGAATGCCGGCGATCCATCGGCGTAACAGAAGCTTCGCCCGGAAGGATGGGCTCTTGGAAAGCCGCGAGCAAGCGCCCGATGCGGGTGATCTTGCGCTGCGGGGCCGCCGATCAAGGTACCGGACGCCGGCACGAACTCATGATCAGGTGACTCAGCGTGAACGCTCCACTGCCATTTGCCATCTGATCGAGTGGAGGCGAACCGGACCCGGTAAGCAGTTCCGCCGTCCCAGAACGCTGGGCGGCGCAGTTGTTCACCGCTGTCGTGGGTGAAGATCACCGATGCGTCGACGTCGGTATACGGGTTGTCGGCATCCGGGCCGACTAGAGAAATCTCAACTTCACGCCACTGGGGTGCGCTTGCGGTCTGCATCTTCGCTTTCCGTGGAAGTAGGAGTGAAACGGGTCCGATTGATCTCGCCTGCCCAGCGGGCGCGGCGCCGACGACGTTCATCCGGGTCCACGAGCGGACGGTAGAACCGACCGGCGCTGCTCCTCGGCCATGCACCCGCGTGGCCGAGCGCCTGCCAGGCCAGCTTTGCCGCACCAAGAGCTGAGACCTCGGCCACATCGCTCGCTTCCAGGTCTCGTCCCAGAAGATCAGTTTGGGTTTGCATGACAAGCGCCGAGCTGGTGGCACCGCCATCAGCGCGAAAGACCCGCAACGGCACCGACCTTTCCTCGATCACATCGACAATGTCACAGATTTGGTGGCCGACGGCGTCGATGGCAGCCCGGGCGATGTGGCCGCGGCCGGTCGTCTCACTCATGCCCGAAATGAGCGCATGTGCATTCCGATCCCAATGAGGAGCGCCCAACCCAGAGAATGCCGGCACCAGAGTGACATCGCCACTGTCGGGCACCGTCTCAGCCAGAGCGACAAGATCAGCTACCAGGCCTTCAGTAAGCAGATCGGCCGCCCAGGCCAGCGTGGCTCCGGAGAACAGAATGTTCCCCTCGAGCGCGTACGTCGGTGTCCCGTCGATCACCCACGCCAATGTCACCGGGATTCTGGCATCTCCGGCCGAGAGGCCTGGCGCCGGTGCCATGACCGATGATCCGGTGCCATATGTGGCTTTCGCCATTCCGGGCTCCGTGCAGCCGTGGCCAAATAATGCGGCATGCGAATCTGCCAGCACTGCGGCAATCGGTGTGCCGTCGGCTACCAGCGGGACGTCGCTCGTGGTCCCAAAGCCTTTGTCTGAGGCAACAACGGCGGGTAACGCGGCGGATGGGACGCCGAAGACATCGAGCAGCTCGGAATTCCAATCCAACGTCGTGACGTCGTACAAGAGGGTGCGCGAGGCGTTGCCAGCTTCGCAGAGATGCTCGGCGCCGCCGGTCAACTGCCATACCAACCATGCGTCGACTGTGCCGAGCCGTATGTCCTCAATCGGCACTTCGGTCAGCGCATTGTCGAGCAGCCACCGCATCTTGGGCGCGGAGAACATCGGGTCGATCCGCAAACCCGTTCGCTCCTTGACTAGCCGTCCATCCTGTTCGCTCAAGGCTTGTTTGCACCAGGACGCTGTACGTCGGTCCTGCCAGCCGATCACCGGGCCCAATGGCGCCCCATTGCTGGCTCGCCAACCCACCACGGACTCCCGCTGCGTCGAGAGCGCAACACCGACAATCTCGGTCTCGGATGCGACGGCAACGCAGGCCGCAAGTGCCTGAAGGACGCTTGTCCAGATGCGGTTGGCATCCTGTTCTACCCATCCAGGTTGCGGCGACGAGACCCCGACTGGAGCGCTCCCGCGCGCGACCAGGCGGCCATCGGCGCTGATCAGAGCAGCTTTTGAGTTCGTCGTCCCTTGGTCGATTGCCAAGATCACTGGGTCGCTTGAGGCTCTCGACATTTGGGTAGGTCCTCCTTCATCAATTGCAGCCATTCTCCAACGGGCCTGCGGCCGCGAGTTGACTTTTCGTCGCCAGTGACTGAATATACGGTAGCGAATGAATAGTACAAAGGGAGCGTCATGGATTCTGGGCGACGCCGCCGGGTGATGATCGACACCGACGCCAAGAATGAGGCGGATGATCAATTCGCAATCGTGCACGCGCTGCTGTCACCCTCACTCGACGTTCGCGGCTTGGTGGCGGCCCACTTCGGCACCTCACGAAGCAGCCGCAGCATGGAAGACTCCCGGGAGGAGATCGATCTTCTGCTGGACCTCATGGGACTCCAGCAGCAGGTGACGGTCGCTAACGGCGCACCGACTGGCATTCCGGATGAACGGACTCCGCTAGACAGTGCCGGCGCCCGGCTGATCATCGCCGAGAGCAAGCTGGCAACCGCAAACGAACCGCTATTCGTAGCCTTCCTCGGTCCCCTGACCGACATGGCCTCGGCAATCTTGCTGGATCCGGACATCGTCCACCGCGACATCGTCGTGATCTGGATTGGTGGCGTTGGCTACGGCGGTGTCGAGACATATCCGGGTGTGGAGTTCAATCTGCGCAACGACATTGCCGCCGCGAATGTCGTCTACGACTCGGGGATCACCCTCTGGCAGGTGCCCAGCAACGTCTACGCGCAAGTCTCGGTCAGCTATGCCGAGCTCGAGGAGAAGATCGGTGGCACCAGCAAGCTCGCCGACTACTTGATCAGCCAGATGGTGGAGTGGAACCGCACGTACTGGCCCGAACCCATTGAGTCCCGTTCATTGGGAGACTCGCCAGCCATCTCTCTGATGCTCTATCCCCGCGGCGGCAATTTCCGCATCGTCCCGGCGCCGCGATTCGGCCAGGAAGGCCATTACCTACCGGGTTCCGGACATCCGGTTCGCGTCGTCGAAGCAGTCGATGTTCGATTCCTGCTTGAAGACATGTTCGCCAAGATCCGAAAGTTCGGCCGGGAGTTGGCATGACCCTTGAGCGCTCCTTGGCGCTGCTTCTCGGTGGCCTGACGCCGGCGCCACTAAAGGGCGAGCGATGATCATCTCAACGCTGCCTGACGATTGGAGTTTCAACTATGAGTGAGATGCCGGTTTTCGGGGCAGGTATCTGGCACTTCGCTACGTACAAGGATCGCTATGCCACGGAGGGCTACGGCCCTCCGGTCGGCCTACTTGAGCAGATCGACAAGGCCGGGGCGGTCGGAGACCTGTCTGTTGTCGACCTGAATTGGCCATTCGCCGACTTCGACGGCAGCCTTGACGACGTCAAGGCGGCTCTCGAGCGCAACCAGCTCCGCGCAGTCGCGATTACGCCCGAGATCTACAACCGCGACTACGTCAAAGGTTCGATCACCAATCCGGATCCGGCCGTACGCGCCCAGGCCTTGAAGCTGCTGAATGAGGCCACCGAATTGGCCAAGGAGCTGGGCTGCGACTATGTCAAGCTGTGGTTCGGTCAAGACGGCTGGGACTATCCATTTCAGGTCGACTATCACGACATCTGGAGGTTGGCGGTCGATGGGCTCCGCGATCTCGTCGGAGCTCACCCTGAGATCAACTTCGTCATCGAGTACAAGCCGCGCGAGCCGCGTAACAAGATCATCTTTCCGAACGCGGCACGTACCTTGCTCGCCATCCAGCAGGTCGGACTGGACAATCTCGGGATCCTGCTCGACTTCGGCCATTCCATGTACGGACTGGAAACTCCAGCCGATGCGGCACAGCTGTGCATCGACGCCGGACGGCTCTTTGCGATCGACGTCAATGACAATTTCCGCGGCTGGGACGACGACATGGTGGTCGGATCGGTGCATCTGGTGGAGACGTTCGAGTTCTTCTACACGTTGCGCAAGAACAACTGGGACGGCGTCTGGCAGCTTGATCAATTCCCGTTCCGCGAGGACAGCGTGGAGGCGGCGAAGGTGGCGATCCGATTCCTCAAGGCGCTGCACGGCGCACTGGATGCCCTGGATGTGGAGGCGTTACGCGCCGCCCAGGCCTCTCATGACGCGCTTACGGCCCAGCGGCTTGTGCAGGATGTGCTGCTCAGCTCCATGGCGCGTATGCCGGAGAGCCAGAACGCATGACCGCGTTAGCTCCCCAGCACATCACTATGCCGGTTTTCGGCCGGCTGCCGCATGCGCATCGCGACGAGCAGGTCGCGAACATCGCCGAGGCGGCGCGGCAAATCCGGATCCAGGATTTGAAGCTGGTGCACTACGCGGGGGCGGGTCACATTGGCGGTGATTTGTCGGCGATCGATATTCTCGCGACGCTGTATGGCGCCGTTCTCGACATCACGCCAGAGACCGTCGATGACCCCGAGCGGGACCGCTTCATTCTCTCCAAGGGCCACATTGCCGGTGCCCTCTACGTCACGTTGGCGGCTTTCGGGTTCCTGCCGGCCGACGATCTGGCTACTTTTCTGAAGCCGCTGTCCAAGCTCAATGGGCACCCGAACCGCAATTATGTGCGCGCTGTGGAAGCTAACACCGGGCCGCTTGGCCATGGGCTGCCGATCGCCGTTGGCCACGCTCTTTCCGCGAAGCTCGACGTTTCCCAGCGCCGCACCTACGTACTCGTCGGAGATGGCGAGCTGCAGGAGGGCAGCAACTGGGAGGCGATGATGGCGGCGTCCCATTATGAGCTTGATCGACTGACGGTGATCGTGGACCGTAATAGGCTCCAGCAAGGTGCAACGGTTCGCGAGACAAATGATCTTGAGCCGCTTGATCAAAAAGCGACGGCGTTCGGTTTCGCTGTCGTTGAAGTCAATGGCCATGATCATGGCGAGCTGCTCGATATGCTCTCGTCGGTGCCGTTCCGGCCCGGCAAGCCCACCTTCGTGATCGCGCACACTCATAAGGGCCACCCGATCTCGTTCATGAGCAACAACGCGGCGTGGCATCACAAGGTGCCGTCAGCGGAGCAGCTGGAGTTGGCGCTCGATGAGCTCAACGCGGACGAGCGCCGAGGAGGTGAAGGATGACAGACACGGTCTCGGGCCAGCAGATCTCAATAGCCGACCGGCCGCGCTTCGACTGCCGTAACGCATACGTCGAAACCCTGGCGGAGTTAGCGCACGAGAACCACCGGATCGTTGGCGTTGTCAACGACTCGGTCGGCTCCAGCAAGCTTGATGCATTCAAGAGGGCGTTTCCTGATCGGTTGATCAATGTCGGCATTGCCGAGCAAGACATGGTTGGTGTGGCGGCGGGACTGGCCAATGGCGGCCGGATCGCGTTCGTGTCGGCGGCATCCTGCTTCCTGACCGGTCGGGCCCTGGAACAGATCAAAGCCGATGTGGCGTACTCCAATCGCAACGTCAAGCTGTGCGGCATGAGCCCGGGAATGGCGTACGGCGAGCTCGGCCCGACCCATCACTCCATCGAGGACATCGCGTGGTTGCGCGCCATCGACAACATCACGATCGTGGTACCGGCCGATCCGATTGAGACAGCTGCGGCGATGCGCTGGGCGGCTGAGATCGAGGGGCCGGCGTTCATTCGGGTTAGCCGGATGAGCGTTCCGGAGGTGTATCCCGAGGACTACACCTTCGTGCCTGGGAGGGCGATGACCCTCCGCGACGGTGATGATGTCACCTTGATCAGCAATGGCACGGTCCTTTGGCGTGCCCTGGTCGCGGCCGAACAGCTCGAAGATGAAGGCATCGATGCCCGAGTGATCTCCATGCCGACGGTCAAACCCCTGGATACCGAGGCCGTGCTGCAGGCTGCCCGGGAAACGCGTGGCATCGTCATCGCCGAAGAAGCCACCGTCGCTGGAGCCCTGGGCGGTGCCGTTGCCGAGACTGTCTCGCAGCACCATCCGGTCAAGATCAAGATCTTGGGCGTACCGGAGTTTGCGCCAACAGGCTCGGCTGCGTTCTTGCTTGATCGTTACGGCATGTCTCCGGAGGGAATCGCTGAGGCAGCCCGCACCTTGATTAGCTAACAGCTTGCCCTCACACCCCACTGCCTGTCAGAAGGGCAGCGCCAGCGTTGCAACGCTGTTGCACCGCAGGGCGCCCGTTCGCTCGTAGATCCAGTACGAGCAAGCAACGGCCGTACCCGCATGACGGGTGCGAGGTATCTCTACAAACCAAAGACTGAAAGCCCTCCAGCCGCCAGCGTCCAGACTTAGCTGGCACTGTTTAAGCGAGCGCGAATCGCGTCATAACTATCCGGCCGAGCCGATGCGGTGGTCCCCTTGGCGGTTTCGGTTAGCCACTGGGTGACGACCGCGGAATCGAAGGAGGGCTCGACGTCCTCATCGGTCTCATCGCGGAACTGATGGAGTAGCCAGTCGTCTTCGATCCGGCTGCTTTGACCAGGAAGGCGCGATTGATTCGCGCGCTGCCAGGGCATCTCGGCGTGGGTCAGCCGTTCAAGGTCCTGACCAGTGAGCCTCCCATATCTGCTGAGAACGTAGCCGACTGTGTTCAGCTGGCTCTCGGTCAACTCGGCGGTTGCGGGCGTAGGTCCGTGTTCCTTCTCTGCATACCAAAGCGTCCCCACCACCGGCCCCATGTCCCATGCAGAGATGGTCTCGCTAAAGAGAGGCTGGCCGGTGGCAGCGAGATGGTGACCCTGGCAGTAGTAAAGGAGCTTGTGCAGCTTCTTCGTCGGTACGCCCGGTTGTTGGCGGCGAAGTTCTGCTGCGACGTCGGCAGCATGAACGGACATATCGTCAGAATAATGAACATCGCTTTCCTTCAACGAGCGCGAGGCACGAGTCGCTGCTCCGAACATGCGTTCTATTTTAGCCTTTTATCCGTTGGGTCGCGGATGCCACGCCCAGGCCGTGGGCATGTAACGAACTCCTTGATCAAAGTCCGGCCCAGGCTCAGCGCGTCAGAGCGGCCTGCGCGTGGGAGCGCAGCGATTGCCACGTGCGTTCTGCCTCGCCCAGTCGAGGAGTAACCCAGACAAATTGACGTACGACTGCGGCAAGTTCCTCCAGTTGCCGATGCGCCTCGTCGTATTGAGAGCGCACCCGGTCATAGTCTTCGGCGACTACGAAATCGACTCGGTCCCGTACACATATTCCTAGACACTCTCTCGCTGCTTCGGTCCAGCCGCACGTCATACATCGCCACGCCGCGATCCGGTCAATCTCTTCCGCGGCTTCGGACGGCTCCATTTCCTGCAGAGCTGATCGTGCCTGCTTGCGCATTGCTTGTTGAGTCTCCGCCCAGTCACTTGGCGTTGCCGCGCTGGCTTCTGGCATGTTCGAAATCAGCTGGACGAGCAGCTGTCGCAGCATGCCGGCGTGCTGTTCGATCTTTACGACCTGTGCTTGGACCTCGTCACGGTCCTTGGCAAGGACCAGATCCACCGGGCGCTCGTCGCAATCGCCCGTGCACGGCTCTAGCACGTCAACCCGGCCACAGCCGGTGCAGAACAGAGCCGACAAACGCTCAGTCATGTCTTCACCTCCCGCCACTTGTCTGAGCCGAATCGAGGTTCTAAATCCATCTTGTGACTTACGGATACCAACCGGCCAGCACGGCCACGACCAACACGATGAAGTAGCCCTCAATTCCGTGCACGATTACGCCCATCCACATGCTGCGGTAACGCCTGGTAGCCCAGGCGTACCCAAAGGAGCTGGCGATCATGCTCGGCCAGGCCCAGATCTTGTGCACGTGATAGAGCCCGAAGAGAACCGTGTTCGCGACCCAGTCCCAGCGGCCGAACACCCCGGCCATTCGTGGCAGCAGCACGCCGCGGAAGAGGAGTTCCTCGCCGAGTAGATAGTTGAACAGCAGGTGGGTTAGTGCAAGTCCGAGAATCCACCACTGACTCTGGAACTTAGGGTCGGCAATGATCCGGATGTTCGCGTACGAGGGCTCGTCTAGGCCGGGAAGCCAGTTGGTCCATGCCTGGTCCAGCTGGATAGCGAGGAATCCGCCGAGGAGATTGGCTGCAATCGCCGGCAGCGCCCACAAGAACAACACCTTTCGCGTTCGGCCGGTCTTTGGATCACGCGGGATGTTGAGCCAGAGCCGCTTCTTGAGTGTGGGCCAGTACAAGCCGCCAAGCTCGTGGCGCAGCACAACCAGCGAGACGACGAACAACCACATCATCCCGACGACCATGAGCATCCAGTGCACAAGTCCGGGATGGAGCGATGTGTGAGGAATGATGGCTGGGCCGACGACCCAAGCCAGCACTCCCATCGGGACGGTGGCCGTGGCCCAAATGGCCAGGATCTTTGTTAGTGAGTACTGCTTGGAGCTTGCCTCGGCGTCGAGCTGGGCCGGCAACGTGTGCGTGTTGGTCATGTCCCTCAGCCTCGCGAGGAAAGGCGTCTCACACATCGACCGCCGGGTTCGAGCTTGTCCGGTGTAGTGCGCCTCCAGGGTGATGCGTATGTCCGCCTGCAGGGCGATGTGTGGCGGTTGGAGTAGGCCGTACCGTTTTCGCATGGTCAAGATGGTCAAGAACGTGGCGTTGTCAAAGGGCATCGTCGATGCGCTGGTCGCGCTGGTGTTCCTGGCCGTTGGCTGGGTCACCTCGAGTGCGACGACGATCAGCGATCCGTTCTACCGGTTCACGCCCCGCGACTGGCTTTTCGTCGTGTTGTTGATCTTTGTCACGGTGCCGTACGCATGGCGTCGGCGCTGGCCAACGGCGGCCTTCTTGATCAGCGTGCTCTCTATCACGGTGCTGTGGCTGCTTGGGTATAACGCCGGTACCTTGCCGCTCTTGCTCATGTTCGGCGGTTACTTCGTGGCGGTCGCCCGTCCTGCGTTGGAGGTGGTGCTGTGCTCCGCAGTAGCGCTCGGCTGTTTTGCGCTGCTGTGGTGGGGTGGCGGCGCACCGTACGGTGCTCGCAGTTTTCTGATCTCGGTGCTAGCTCTCGCCATTACGGTTGGCCTCGGCCGAGCTGGCCGGCTTCGCGTGGATCTTGCGAATGCACGTGCGGAAGCTGCCGAGGAGGCAGCTGCGCGGCGGTCCAGCGAGGAGCGGCTCCGGATTTCGCGCGAGCTGCACGACATCATTGGCCATTCCCTCGGCACCATTGCGGTGCAGGCCGGTGTCGGCCGTCATCTGATGGAGACTGACCCTGAGAAGGCGGCCGAGGCATTGGACAGCATCGCCAAGATCAGCCGGGACTCCCTCGACGAGGTGCGCTCGGTCGTTGCCGCGTTACGCGATGACGAACCGTCTTATCGGCCAGCACTGAGCATCGCTGACTTGCCGGATCTGATTGAGACCGTACGTTCAACTGGTCTTGCTGTGGAGCTCAAGCTGCCCGATGATCTTGAGGCGATTCCGCGTCAAACCGGGGCGGCGGTGTACCGCATTACCCGGGAGGCGCTGACAAACGTCGTCCGGCATGCGCATGCCTCTCATGCGAGCGTGCAGGTGGACCATGACGATGGCCGGGTCGAGGTTGCGATTCGAGACGATGGTGCAGGAGCTGCGAACGGCCGTGCACCAAATTACGGGGCAGGCCACGGCATTGCAGGAATGCGGGGACGTGCCGAAGCCTTCGGTGGCAGCCTTTCTGCGGGTCCAGCGAGCGATGGTGGGTTCCTGGTGACCGCCAGTCTGCCTATTGGGCCGGACCGGTCGCGATGATCTCCGTCGTAGTCGTCGACGACGAGCAACTCGTACGCTCCGGCTTCGCTGCGCTGCTGGCATCAGATCCCGAGATCACGGTGGTCGGCACGGCGGGCGACGGGGATGCGGCGCTGGCGGTCATCCGGCGGGAGCATCCCGATGTGGTTTTGATGGACATTCGGATGCCAGGGCGCGATGGTGTCAGCGCGACTGCCGCAATCACCGCGGATCCGGCGCTCGGTGGCACTCGGGTCATCGTGCTGACCACATTTGATCTTGATGAGTACGTCCACGCGGCGCTGCGGGCAGGCGCCAGTGGCTTCCTGCTCAAGGACGCCCAGCCGGCCGATTTGTTGGCTGCCGTGCATCTGGTCGCTCAAGGGGAATCCGTGCTTGCCCCGGCCTTGGTCCGGCGACTCATTGCCGCGTACGTCAAGACGCCGGCGGGCAATTCCAAGCCAGCGTGGCTGGACTCGCTGACGCCGCGAGAGATCGAGGTGCTGGTGGCGGTCGCACGAGGCATGAGTAACGCCGAAATCGGCGACGCCTTGTACATGTCCGCGGCGACCGCCAAAACCCACGTTGGACGGCTCCTGGCGAAACTGAATGCCCGCGACCGCAGTCAGCTGGTGATCGCAGCGTACGAGGCTGGACTGATGGAGCGCGTCTAAAGCTCGGCGATCAACTCGTTCAGCTCGGCGTGGCTTAGAGCCATCCCTTGGAATGCCGCCAAGGTCTCCATGGGCATCGTGCCAATCACCTTGATCAATTCCGGATCCTGCAGCAGCCGGACGTCGCGCTTGGTGAGCAGCTCGCGCCCCCGCTCGTCCTCCAGCCATTCGTGAAGCGTCGAGTCAGGTCCAAGCGGCAGTGACAGCCGAGGCGCGTCGATGGTTATCGCTTCGGTGCCTACAAGATCACGAGACGAGCTTCCCACCGCGATAATGAATTCGCCCGACTCAACGACCCACTGCTGGAAGCGCCGGGACCAGAACGCGAACGCTCGTTGATCCAGCTGGCAGCTCACCTGTTTGGTCTCGCCGGGTTCCAGATCTACCCGCATGAATCCCTTGAGCTCGTGAAGGGGCCGTGCCACCGACGCTTCAACGTCTTCGACATAGACCTGGACGACTTCGGCCCCAGCTCTCGGGCCGGTATTAGTGACCGATGCCGTCACCGTGACGGCTAGATCTTCATCTGCGACTGAGCCCGCGACTGAGACGTTGACGTCGTCGATTCGGAATGTCGTATACGAGAGGCCGAACCCAAATGGGTAGCTCACGGGCTGAACGAGCTTGTCGTAGGCCCGGTAGCCAATGAAGACACCTTCGCCGTAATTGACGGTGCCGTCCTCACCTGGGAAGTTCAGGTACGACGAGTTGTCCTGCAGCCGAATGGGAATGGTCTCGGCGAGCTTCCCGGACGGATTTGCCACTCCCAGCAGAAGATCAACAGCGGCCCCGCCAGCCGCCTGCCCCGACAGCCAGCACTCCAAGATCGCGGCGACCCTGTCCTCCCAAGTGGAGATTCGGACGACGCCGCCGTTTGCCAAGATCACGATCAGTCGATCATGGACATCGGCCAGCGCGTGCAAGAGCACCAACTGGTTGGCCGGTAGGTCGATGTGGGTCCGATCGAATCCCTCCGACTCATCCTCACCAGGCAGGCCGAGGAATACCAGCACATGATCAGCTTCCGTGGCCAGCTCCACTGCCTCTCGGAGGAGATGCTCGTCGTTGTGTGTCGTCCCGATGCCGAAGCCCGCGGCAAACCTTACGTCGGCTCGCCCGGCAAGCGCCGACTGAAATTCCTCTAGAGCGACATCTACCTTGGTCGGGTTGACCTGTGAGCTGCCGGCGCCCTGGAACCTCGGCGTACGTGCAAATTCACCGATTACTGCCACGGTGCTGCCCTGCTGTGGTTGCAGCGGGAGCACATGGCTGGCATTCTTCAGCAGCACCGCAGACTGGTGGGCGGCGCGGCGCGCCAAAGCGTGATGATCATCAGGATCGAAGGAGGCACCTTCGGCACTGGCAGGCTGGGAGCGCTCGACTAACCGCAGCACCCTGTTTACCGCTTCGTCGAGAACCGACTCTTCTAGCGAGCCATTGCGGACAGCCTCGACGATGGCTGCGTCACTAACACCGAGGTTGGGCGGCATCTCAAGATCAAGGCCGCCTCGCACCGCCGCGACTCGATCATGGACGGCGCCCCAGTCGGAGACCACGAGGCCCTCAAACCCCCACTCTTCGCGCAGCACCTCGGTTAGCAACCAGTGATGCTCGGAGCAATATGTGCCGTTGAGCTTGTTGTAGGCACACATCACCGTCCAGGGCTGGGCTTGTTTCACCACCCGCTCAAAGGCCGGCAGGTAGATCTCGCGCAGCGTCCGCTCGTCGACCTCTGCGCTGATCCGAAGTCGATCATCTTCTTGGTTGTTGGCCGCATAGTGCTTCAGCGACGTACCGACACCTTCGCTTTGCGTGCCCACCACCATTGCTGTCGCGAGCTCACCGGCCAGCCAGGGATCTTCGGAGATGTACTCGAAATTGCGTCCGCAGAGTGGTGATCGCTTCATATTGATGCCAGGGCCGAGCACGACCGAGACGCCTAGTTTCTTGGCCTCGCGACCGAGCGCCACGCCTACCGTCCGAAAGAGTTCGGCATTCCATGAGGAGGCCAGGGCTGAAGCGGTTGGGAAGCATGTTGCGGGCGCGCTCGCTAACAGACCGACGTGGTCACCCTGTTCAAGCTGGGCCCGCAGGCCGTGCGGGCCGTCCGAAACCATGATCGCGGGAATGCCTAGGCGCTCGACCGGCGCCGTGTGCCAGAAATCGGAGCCAAGGCAGAGCGACGCCTTCTCTTCCAGTGTTAGCTCTGAGAGTCGGTTGATGATGTCGTTTGCGACAGTGGACACGACGAACTCCTCCAAAGATGAGAATGCGAGAGCTGCCTCCAACGGCGGATTACCCGCTCGCTGGCGACCGTAACTCTCCTCATGGCGGGTCTGGTGCCCGGCTGAGGTAGTGGTGTCCGGTGGGTGTGGTGATCATGATGGTGTGGGGTTTGTTGGCTGGTGATCACTAACGCCGACTTGTCAGAATCTCAGCACCATATTTGGTGCTGAGATTCTGACAAGTCGGCAAGATAGACGACAGCGACCTCGCGGCCGACGTGTTCTGACAGAGGGAGCTCCGCTACAGGAAATGCGTCTCCATCTCCGGCTCATCTTCGACGAGCCGGTCGCACGTCGGGCAATACCACTTGGCTTCCAGGAGTGTCCCGCAAGCGACGTGCACCGGTCCTTCTGTCGCGACGGCATGCCGGGCGCCCCACTGCGCAAGCAGCCGCAGCGCCCCTGCCAGTTCCTGGCCCTCGGCAGTCAGCTGGTACGCGGCGCGGAGCGGCCGCTCAATGTAGGGCCGTGACACCAAAAGTGCGTCACGCTCGAGCCGCTTCAGACGCTCAGACAAGATGTTGGGAGCAATCCCTGGGATCTGTTCCAGCAGCTCGTTGAACCGCCGAGGCCCGGCAAGGAGTGCCTGTACCACGAGCAGGGTCCAGCGATCTCCGACGCGTACCAACGCCGCGCCGAGTGGCGATGAAGCAGGATCACGGGCACCGGATTCCTGTTCGCTCATGAGACCAACCGTATCCACGGCCATTGACATGTGGATAGTAGATAGTAAATTGCAAGTTACTACTAACGCGAAGGAAGGGCGTCATGGGAGTACTGAACGAAATCCAAGAAGAGATCCAGCGCGTGGCTAACCAGGTCAGCAACGCCGTCGTCGGCGTGGGCCAGCGCTGGGGCGTCGGATCAGGCGTGATCATTGGCAAAGATCAGGTACTGACAAACGCCCACAACGTACGCGCCGACGAGGTGACCGTGACCTTCAATGACGGCCGCACGGCAACCGGTCAGGTTCGCGGCGAGGACATTGACGGTGATCTTGCTGTCATCGCAGTCGACACTGGAGACTCGCCAGCCATTGAATGGGCGACCGGTGGATCGCCAGCCGTGGGCACTCCGGTGTTCGCGCTGTCGAATCCCGGTGGGCGAGGACTGCGTATCACCTTAGGCTTCGTCACCGGTCTGGAGCGGAGCTTCCGGGGGCCGCGGGGCCGTCGCATCACCGGAAGCCTCGAGCATGACGCGCCACTTCTTCCCGGATCCTCCGGCGGCCCGATCGTGGACGACCAGGCACGGCTCCTGGGCTTGAACACCAACCGGTTGGGCGAAGGCTTCTATCTGGCTATTCCGGCTGACGAGACGCTACGAGGTCGGGTGGATGCGTTGGCTCGAGGTGAGTCGAAGAGTTGGCCTCGGCTTGGCATCGGCGTAGCACCGCCGCACATCGCCCGACGGATGCGGCGCGCTGTCGGTCTGCCAGATGCTGATGGACTGCTGGTTCGCCACGTGGAGGACGACACCCCAGCATCCCGCGCCGGACTGGCAGTCGGCGACTTGATCGTGCAGGCAGGCGGGCGGACCGTGAGTGGGATGGATGATCTTTTTGAGGCCCTCGCGGCGGCCGACGGGAGCCTTCAGCTCGTCATTTGGCGCGGTACCGATGAGCGTGCCGTCGATGTTCAATTCAGCACATGATCATTCGCGCGCTCATCAGCTGTAGCGCATGCCGTGGCTGAACCTGAAGACCGGATCGGCGGTATCGAAGGGAACATCGGAGCGGCTGGCTATCACGGCGGCCATAGATCGCGGCAGGTCGAACGGCAATGACCCCTCCGGCCGAACATCACCGAAGACGACGTCCAGAAACGCCTCGTCACTGCTGCCATAACTGCCAAAGAGCGCGGCCGACTGATCAGCCAAATGGGTGAGAACGGCGGGACGATCAAGGTAGACATCGACGATCGTGGGCACCGCCGAGCAAATGTCAGCATGATGATCGCGTTCTGTGGCGGGAAACTCCAGAGAGCCCGCGTGGAAGTTTGCTTCGAATCCGCCCGGCCGTGGCTCGTACGGTGCCTTCAGTCGCAGCAACGCGACGTCAGCATCGGCCGGATTGCTGACCACCTCGCCATACCGTGAGGCGATCTCTTCCGAGACGCCTTCCAGATAGAGGCGCCGGCCTTTCCTGAGCGGCAGTATTTGATCACGATTGATCAGCAGGGTGTACGCGCGGCGTTGCGCCTCCGCCCCGGCACCGACGAACTCGGCCTTTCCAACCGTGGTAGCCGCATGATCCGGATCCACGTAGGGGTCGTCGAAGAGGCCGAGAATGAACTTCTCCCGCAGCAGGCGGCGTACGGAGACATCAATTCGATCTTCGCTGATCCGGCCTTGCTCCACAAGCTGAATCACCAGCTCTGGCCGTGCCTCCCCGCCAAGCTGATCACAGCCGGCGTTCAAGATCATCTCGACCCGGGATGGCTCGTCTAAATGCTCCACGCCCCAGGCTCGACCCGGCATCGGCTGTCCCATGATCGTGGTGTCAGTCACCAGTCCCCAATCGGTGCAGACAATCCCATTGAAGCCAAGCTCTCCCCGCAGCAGGTCGGTAATGATCGGCTTGTTGAACGCGAAGCCAACTTCGTCATACCGAGTGCCGATCGGCATCCCGTAATAAGGCATCATTTGTGATCCACCGGCGGCGATAGCGGCACGGAACGGCTGAAGGTGGTAGTCAAAGTTGTCGCCCGGATACACCTGCTCGCGGCCGTACGCGAAGTGCGGGTCTTCGCCGTCCAGCTGCGGTCCGCCACCAGGAAAGTGCTTGGTCATCGTAGACACCGACTCTGGCCCCAGCTGCTCGCCTTGGAATCCGCGAATATAGGCCTGGACCAGCTTGCCGGTGAGATCTGCGTCCTCGCCGAAGCCGCCGTTGATGCGAGACCAGCGTGGTTCCGTAGCAAGATCAATTTGGGGGTGCAAGGCGAGTCGCAGACCCACCGCCAGATACTCCTGCCGCGCCATGTCGCCGAAGCGCTGCACAAGTTCAGCGGAGCCGATCGCGGCCAGCCCGAGGGTCTCCGGCCATTGCGAAAAGGCACCGGCCGCGGCCGCTGTACCGACATTCTCGGTGAAGTGATGGCGTGGATCGGTTGACAGAGTGACGGGAATGCCTAGCCTGGTGGTCGCCGCAAGCCTCTGCAGCCGGTTGTGCCAATCGGCCAGCGTCCTGGCATCGTCGCCGGCCCTGATCACGTTGAAGTGGCTGAGCTGCTGTTCGGCGATCATGTGCTCGGCACTGTTGGTTCTAAAGTCCGAACTGGGCTCGGAAAGATCACCGGACCCCACAACGATCATGGTTTGAAACAACATGCCGGCCTTCTCGGCCAACGTCATGCGGCTGAGAAGATCATCAACTCGACGGTCGACATCCAAGATCGGGTTTCGGTAGTCCTCCCGAGGTTCTGCCGAGTTGCTTGGCTCTGGTGTTGCTGTCCTAGGTTCCGCCATACCAGGGGATCCTTCCCTAGCGCTGATCGATTGAAAGGGGCGGGGGGCTCGCTCAACGACTCGCCGATAGAGCAGATCACTTGTGGGTATGGAGGGCGCGGGCAGATAATCCCGACAGGACACGTTGGTCCGCAATAGCGAGGAGACGGCGTATGGAACAGCTAGACACCAACCTGTTTGATTACACGATCCTCGGCATTTATTTCGCCCTAGTGATCGCCATCGGAATCCTCGCCCGGAGAGCCATAGCCACTAGCGAGGATTTCTTGTTGTCGGGCCGCTCATTAGGGGCCTGGATCACCGGCCTGGCATTCATCTCGGCGAACCTGGGCGCGATCGAGATTCTCGGCATGGCGGCAAATGGCGCGCAATACGGCCTCTCGACCGTGCACTTTTATTGGATAGGAGCGGTACCCGCCATGGTCTTCCTCGGCCTGGTGATGATGCCGTTCTACTACGTATCCAGGGTCCGAAGCGTGCCCGAGTACCTGCTCCGCCGGTTCAACCCGGCCACCCACCTATGGAACGCCCTAACCTTCGCCGTCGCGTCGGTGCTCAGCGCTGGCGTCAACTTGTACGCCATGGCGCTCATCATCGAGGTTCTGCTCGGCTGGCCGACCTGGGTGTCTGTCGTTGTCTCCGCAGGTTTCGTGCTCGTCTACATCTTCCTGGGCGGACTGTCGGGTGCCATCTACAACGAGGTCCTGCAATTCTTCGTCATCATCGCCGGCTTGATACCCATCGTGATCATCGGCCTCAAGGCCATGGGCGGTTGGAGTGGCTTAATGGAGAGGGTGACCAGCCAGCCTGGAAAGGAAAACCACTTCGAAACTTGGGCAGGCACTGCAGTAGGCAACTGGACCAACCCCCTCGGTGACTGGATCGGCATCGTCATGGGTCTGGGCTTCGTGCTCTCCTTCGGTTACTGGACCACAAACTTCGCCGAAGTGCAGCGTGCACTGTCTGCGAAGAACCTCTCGGCCGCAGAGCGGACGCCGTTGATCGGTGCCTTTCCAAAGATCTTCATCCCCTTCCTGACCATCGTTCCGGGACTCATCGCCGTCGCGCTCATTCCGAACATCGGTACGACTGAGGATCTGCCGTACAACATGGCGATCCCGGTTCTCATGAACGAGTACCTTCCGAACGGGGCGCTCGGTATCGCGCTGGCAGGTCTGCTGGCGGCGTTCATGGCCGGCATGGCGGCCAACGTCAGCTCTTTCAACACCGTGTTTACCTACGACATCTGGCAGGACTACGTACGCAAGCACCGACCCGATGGCTACTATCTGAACGTCGGCCGGGTCGTCACGGTCGCCGGAGTCCTGATCGGCATCGGGACAGCGTTCATAGCGGCTGGGTTCAGCAACATCATGAACTACATTCAGTCGCTGTTCTCATTCTTCAACGCGCCGGTGTTCGCGACCTTCCTTTTTGCGATGTTCTGGCGGCGTACGACGCCCTGGGCCGGCTTGTCCGGACTCGTCGCGGGGTTCCTCGGTGCCCTGTCGTGGCAATACCTCATCGGGCCGAACATCGCATACTTCTATCCGGGTGGTGACACCTCCGGCGAGATCAACGCCCAGATGCTCAACTTCTACGGAGCCATTGTCGCTTTTGTTGTTGATGCCGTCGTGACCGTGGTGGTCACGCTGTTCACCAAGCCCAAGCCAATCGAGCAGCTCGCCGGACTAGTCTGGGGAGTTCCAGATCCGGATGCAGGTGATCCGCACGAGGGCTATGTACGCCGTTGGTGGGAGTCGCCAAAGCTGCTGGGTTTCACCGCCCTCGGCATGGTCCTCGTCCTGACGATCATGTTCATCTAGCGGAAAGGAGAGGATGACCATGACAAGCTCAGAACCGACCCCCCATCGTCATCTGCCACACGGGTACGACAAGCTGCCACCCGACTTCCACAAGGTCGATACCCGGCCAGAGGGCGCCAGGGAGAGCGATGAATACGAGGCCACGCACTCGGCCGCCAGCAAGTTGTTTGATCTTCGCTACCTGATCGGTGGTCTGTTCACTGTGTACGGGATCATGCTCACTATTGCCGGATTCTTCACCTCAGCTGAAGACAGGGCGAAGGCGGCGGACATCAACATCAATCTGTGGCTTGGCATCTTCATGCTATTGATCGGCATCTTCTTCCTGGTTTGGGCGAGGCTAAGTCCGCAGAAACCGCCGGAGCCGAACCTAAGCGGTACCGACCGGCCGATGCCTCTTCACTGACCAACTAGACGGTTTCGAAGGCAGACATCATTCCCATGTCCTCATGCTCGAGATTGTGGCAATGCATGAGGAACCTTCCCGAGTACTCGGTGAACCGGACCGCGACATCGACATGCTCGGCTGGCCTAACATCCACGGTGTCTTTCCACCCGGCGTCGAAGGGCCCTGGCAGTCGGCCGCCACGGCCGATGACCTGGAACGGCGACAGGTGCACATGGACCGGGTGGTGCAGGTCCGTGCCGAAGCGCCAGATCTCTAACTCACCAAGCCGCGGCTGAGCGTCCATCCGTGCGGGATCGAACATTCGCCCATTGATTGCCCAGCCGAGGTGGTCGCCGGTTCGTCCGCGGGTAAACCGCCAGACTCGAGTGACCTTGGCGCGGGCCGGATCCAGCCGCTCGTAGTCGGCTAGCCGATCCGGCACACGGGCGTCGTCTCTCTCCCGGCGCGTGACCTGAAAGCGCACGACGCTGCCCATCCGGCCCGAATCGAGCCGGTTGAGGAGCGTGATCTCCTGGCCCGGCGCGTACGCGGAAAAGTCGACAACAACGTCGAACCGCTCGGCCGGAGCGATATCGATGGTCTCGTGCCGGATGGGACTGGGCAGCAGGCCGCCGTCGCCTCCGATTTGGACAAACGGCCTCCCGCCGGCAGGTTGCGGGTCGAGCGCGAGCTGGTAGCGGCGGGCATTGGACGCGTTGAGGATTCGCAATCGGTATTGAACGGCGGCCACCTCGAGCACCGGCCAAGGTGCGCCGTTGACGAGCATGACGTCCCCAACCACACCCTCCATGTGGCTGTCGGCAACTCCCGGTTCGTGCCGGAGCGTCGGGTCATTGGAGGGATAGCGAAGGCTTCCGTCCTCGGCGAACGACCGGTCGGTGATCATCAACGGAATTTCACGGTCTCCGCGAGGCAGCGGCAGCGCGTCCTCCTCGTCGTCGCGTACCAGATGGAAGCCAGCCAGACCGCGGTAGACCTGCGGACCGGTGAAGTCCATGCGGTGGTCGTGGTACCAAAGCGTGGCTGCGCGTTGATCCATGGGATAGACGTAGTTGCGGCTGCCTTCGGACAGATCCCCGGCTGAGAGGTGCCCGTCGTGGTGCCACTCGTGCGGGTCACCGTTAAGGGGCAGCACGACGTCGATGGGGTAGCCGTCGCTGTCGGCCGGAGTGTGGCCACCGTGCAGGTGAACGGCAATGGGAACCGCAAGCTTGTTCAGGTGGCGTACGACGGTTCGCCGGCCGCTACGCGACTCGATCGTCGGACCGGGGAACAGACCGTCGTAGCCCATGATCGGCGTGTCCAGCCCCGGCAGGATCTGGGCCATGGTCTCTCGCTGCTGGACCTCGTAGTAGTCGGTGGTGCCGTCGGTACGGCTTGGCCGCTTGACCGGTGGTATCGGCAACGGCACCTGGAACGGCTTCGGTGCCGGCAGGTCGCTGGCCATCAACTCCGCAGTCTGGGCGGTGCGAATGCCGCAGCCGGCAAGCAGGGCAGCCGCGCCCGATCCAGCAGCTAGCCCCATGAATCGGCGCCGTGACATGTTCATCTGCGGACCTCCTGTGCAATGGGTCCCTCGTCGGGTTTGGTGTTGCGGATGAAGAAAGCGAGACCGACGGTCGCGAGGCTGAGCAGCGCGGCGACGCGGAACGCAGTCTCGATTCCGCCGTTCAGTGCGGGAATCTCCGACTGACCCGCGTCGGTCAGCGCGGCAGTCCGGCCGGCCATGATCGCCACGAGGAGCGCTGTTCCCGCTGCACCGGCCACCTGCTGCAGCGTGCCCATGATCGCGCTGCCGTGCGAATACAGGTACGGCGGCAGCGGGTTCAAGCCCGCGGTGAACGCGGGGGTGAACAGGCATGCCAGCCCCAGCATCAGCCCCATGTTCAGGCTGATGAGCAACCAGATTGGCGTGCTCGGATCCCCAGTGCTGAACCGCCACATGGTGAAGGTGAGCAAGGCGGCGCCCGGAACGGTCAACACTTGCGGCCCGTGCCGGTCCATGATTCGGCCAACGGTCGGTCCGGCTAGGCCCATCAACAGACCGCCAGGCAGCAGTATGAGACCGGTTGCCAGCGCTCCGATACCGCGGACATTCTGCAAATAGATCGGCAGCAAGATCACCATGCCGAACAGCGCCAGCATCGCCAAGCACAGCAGGGCCAGGCTCAGACCGAACATCGGGTATCGGAACGCCCGCAGGTCCAGCAACGGGCTGTCGCCATGCCGGGTGAGTCGGAGCTGGCGCTGGCCAAAGATCACCAAGCAAGCCACGCCAAAAGTTATGAAGCCAAGTGCCACCGCCGGACCTGAGGCGCCCTTGCCCAGTTGGCTGAGTCCGTACACCAGCCCGCCAAACGCCGGAATCGAGAGCAGCGCCGAACGCAGGTCAAGCCGCTGGTGCCCGGCTTGTCCGACGTTCACCAGTCGGCGGGAGCCGTACGCCAGGGTCGCCAGGGCAATCGGCAGCACCAGTACGAACATGAACCGCCACGACAGGAACTGCAGGATCAGGCCGGACAGCGTCGGCCCAATCGCCGGTGCGACTGAGATCGCGATGCTGAGGTTGCCCATCACCGCGCCGCGACGCTCCACCGGGACCAGGGTGAGAACCGTGGTCATCAGCAGCGGAATCATCACTGCCGTACCCGACGCTTGCACGATCCGGGCAGGCAGCAACAGCCAGAACCCAGGAGAGATCGCGGCAAGCAAGGTCCGCCAGAGAACAGGCTCATCGCTAACAGGAAGACCGTCCGGGTGGAGATCCGCTGCAGCAAGGCCCCTGTGGTGGGAATCACCACGGCCATGGTCAGCATGAACGCGGTGGTCAGCCACTGCACCGTACGCGCCGAAATATCAAGATCAACCATCAGCCGGGGCAGCGCAACGTTCATGATCGTCTCGTTGAGGATCACGACAAATACTGCGACCAGCAAGATCCCGATGATCTGGCGATCCGGCGCCGGCAGACGTGAATCCGCGGCGCTCTGAAGCGATGTCGCCTGGTCGGTGGTAGCGGACATTAGGGCCCTCCAATACGTATCGACTTCCGCGTACGCCGCGCCGCCGGGCGGAACGACCACACCGCAAGGACGACCGCTGTTGCCACGATGGCGACGCCGAGGGGGATATGGATCGCGAGTATTCGGAGGGCGCCTACGGCGATCTGAGTGATGACGGCGACGAACAGCGCCACCAGGGCCAAAGCCGGCCAGCCAGTACCGCGACCCGCGAGCCAGTACAGAACCGCTGCGGCGAACGCTGCGATCGTGGTCAGAAGTACGACGCCCGCGACCCCGCCATGGATCGCCAGCGCGTCGAAGTCGCCGGACAGGTAGCGCCCGGCGAGTACGGGTTGCGCGACGGCCGCCACGGCCTGAACCGTGAGCGCGGCACGGAGTAGCCAGAGCGTGGCTCGGGGTTTTGGTGCCGGCGCTGGCGAAGTTGGGTTGGGAGCCGGCGCGGTAAGCGTCGTCGTCATGTGGCCTCTCCTTGACTTGCGCACGTCCAATGAGGTCGATCGTTGGCGTACGAAGAGGCGGTTCCAATACGGCTAGCTCGTCTCATTGGGGTTCGGTTATCCGAAGCTTCCGCATGACGGCGCAGGAGTGTGGCTAACCGTATTGATTGCTGCTGGATGGTGATCAACAATGCGCTCGTGGGGCCTAGCGTCTTCGTCGTTGATGATCATGTCGGTTTCCGTGAGTCCGCCCGCCGTCTGCTCGAGATGGAGGGCTATACGGTCGTTGGCGAAGCCGACGATGGTTGCTCGGCTTTGCTACGGGTACAGCAGCTGCGGCCGCAGATCGCACTTGTCGACGTACATTTGCCGGATATCGATGGTGTGGAACTTGCCAGTCGCTTGCGGGAGCTCGCAGATCCGCCGACGGTCATCCTGATCTCCAGCCATGACGGCGGCGAGCTGCGGCCCGTGATTGCCAGCAGCGGTGCTTGCGGGTTTGTACCCAAGTCCGAGCTGTCGCGGGAGGCGATTGAAAGGCTTCTGCGATGACCAGGCACGGCTTGATTCGATTCGCGGTCGGCGCCGCCGGCTTCGTCGCCGGAGTTGTTCCGCTGCTCTTGGCCATCAATAGTCCGGGCGGAGCCCATCGGGCCGTGATCGCGGCCATCGGCCCGGTGATCGGGTGGGCGTTCATCGGTACCGGGCTGTACGCGTGGGCGCGGCGCCCAGCCAATCGCATCGGTCCACTCATGATCGCGGTCGGATTCAGCTTCTGCGTCGCCAGCCTGTCCGTGGCACAGCAGCCATGGCTCTTCGCAGCCGGCCTGCTCTTTCTTCCGCTCCCGTACGCGATCTTGACGCACATCCTGCTCGCGTTTCCAACCGGCGAGCTCAACAGCCGGGCTGAGCGAGTGATCGTGGCGCTGAGCTATCTGAGCGCGACGGTCGGACACTGGGGCGCGGTGATGTTCCAAAACACCCTCCGACAGGGCATCCCGCGCAACCCCTTGCTCGTTGCCGACAATGTGGCTGTCCTCCTCACGCTGTACCGGCTGCGGTTCATGTTGGGTGTTGTCCTGCTGGTAGCTCTCGCCGTGGTTCTAATCCGCCGCTGGCGCGCGGCGTCGATGTCACAGCGGCGAGCGCTTGCACCCGTGCTGCTCAGCGGCGGTTTGGCTATGGGTTTGATGGGCGTCTGGTATCTGGCAAGCCTGGCGCGACTCCCTGAAGGCATTGTTGATCGCCTGTGGGAAGTCAGGGTTGTGGCACTTGCCGTCGTACCCTTCGCGTTCCTCGGCGGCCTGCTGCGTAGCCGGGTGGCGCAAGCCGGAGCCGTGAGCCGGCTGGTAGCACAGCTAGGTGAGGAGAGCCCCCGACGCGGCAAGCTCCGTGACGTGCTGGCTGAGGCGCTTGGCGATCCGACACTCACGCTGGCGTACTGGTTGGAAGAACGCGGGGAGTACGTGGACTCCGACGGCCGTACGGTCGAGCTCCCGGTGGAGAGCTCGGGACGGACGTACACCGTGGTGCACCGCCACGGCGTACGTATTGCGGCGCTAATCCACGACGCGTCGCTGGCTGATGAGCGCGAGTTGATCAAGGCCGTTGGCGCAGCGGCGTCGCTGGCCCTGGAGAACAAGCGACTCGATGCGCAGCTGTACGCCAAGATCGAGGAATTGCAGCAGTCCCGGGCGCGAATTGTGGAATCAAGCGACGCCACCCGCCGCCACATCGAGCGCGATCTCCACGACGGTGCCCAACAGCGTTTGGTTTCGTTGGCACTGACCCTGCGTGTGGCCCGTTCGCGGCTTCGTGACGAGCCGGAGCGTGCCCAGCAGCTGCTCGAATCGGCGAGCCGGGAACTGGACATGGCGCTTGCTGAGCTGCGTGAGCTCGCCCGCGGAATCCACCCAGCGGTGCTGTCCGAACGCGGCCTCGACGCAGCGCTTGACGGAGTGGCGGAACGGGCGCCTCTTCCCGTTGAACTGATCGACACACCAGCCGAGCGCTTGCCCGAGCAACTTGAGGCGGCTGCGTACTTTGTCGTGGCGGAGGCCGTCACCAACGTCGCAAAGTATGCCGACGCCAGCCATGCCACGGTCTCGGTGCAACGCGACAACGGCCACGTGATGGTCCAAGTTGCCGACGACGGACGCGGCGGCGCGGATCCCGCTAGGGGAAGCGGGTTACGCGGGTTGGCTGACCGGGTGTCCGCACTCAACGGGCGTCTCGAGGTGTTTTCGGAGCCTGGTCGAGGTACGACGGTAAAGGCCACGATCCCATGCGGGTAGTTGTTGCTGATGACTCGGTTTTGCTGCGGAAGGGCGTCACGCGGCTCCTGCAGGATGCCGGCATGGAGGTTGTCGATCAGGCTGAGGATGCCGAGCAGCTGGTGCGTACGGTGCTCGGGCACCAGCCGGACGCTGCGATCATTGACATCCGCATGCCGCCCACCTCGACCGACGATGGCCTGCGGGCAGCGTTGGAGATCAAGCAGAAGCTACCGAAGACCGGCGTGTTGATCTTGTCGCAGTATGTTGAGACCGGCTACGCCCTGAAGTTGATCTCCGACTGCGCCAGCGGCGTCGGCTACCTGCTCAAGGACCGGGTCAGCGACATCGAAGGGTTCGTGGACGCAGTCCGGCGCGTCGCCGATGGCGGCTCGGTGATTGACCCTGAGGTCGTTGCCCATCTGGTGGGTCGGCGGCGGCGCCGGGACCCATTGGCCGCCCTAACCGCCCGCGAGCGGGAAGTGCTGCAGCTCATGGCGGAGGGACGTTCGAACCAGGGCATTGCCGAGCGACTCGTGGTTACCGAGCGTGCTGTGGAAAAGCACGTGACGAGCATCTTTGACAAGCTCGAATTGGCGCCGACATCCGATGATCACCGGCGGGTGATCGCCGTGGTGACGTTCCTGAAGGCGTCTAGCAACTAAGCTGGCGCCTACTGGTTCCACCGCAGCAAAGCTGCTGCTGGAGCACCTCCCATGGTGGCGGCTGTCGCGACGGCAATCTCAGCGTCGGTCAGGCACGCCGCGGCAACGAGGGCCTGATCGGCACGGACCTCCCAGTCAGGGGCATTGACGCCGAGATTCAGGCCCGGATGATCACTCGGCCGTAGCATGAAGTCGGCCGCTGCTTCTGGATCAAGCATCAGTCGCTCAACTTGGCCGCGTACGAAGGCGTCAGCAACATCGCGAACACCGACCGCAAACGACTCCCCGCGTCCCATTCTTTCCTTGAGCTCGTGAACCAGCCGCAGTTGCCTGGCGACGACCACGTCTCTGAGGACCGATTCGACGTCTGCTGCCAGTGCGTCGTCACCACCGTCGACCGGTCTGCCGGCCCGGTCGAGGATTCGCAATTGAGCGGTAATCGTGTCCGGCAAATCCTCGCTGACAAGGCTGCGCGAATGCTCGTCGCCGGCCAAGATCACGACATCGGGTCCGGTGCGTACCTGCCGCTCGATCTCGGCGGCGACTTCGGCGGCGTTCCGAGCCCAAACGGTTTCCGCGGAGCGCTGCCAATTCAGATGCGACCAGCCCCCGCCGCGTACCTTGTGCTCATATTTCGAGGGCTCGCCCACCGTAGCCTCACGCTCTGGACCCATGTCGTCTGCCGAGTAGCTGGTGACGTCCCCACCTTCATGATCAACAAGAGCCAGCACGAATGGGACCTGCTGATAGGCGTCCCTCAGCCAGGCCGCCACATCAGGCAGTGGACCCCAGGTCGACACCGGTTGTGCATGGTGACTGCGTGTCAGCTCATCGAATAGGATTCCGCGCTCGGTGGCTACCACACAGCGGCTGATGGGTGCCGGCTGGCCGGTGCTCTCCATCAGTCTGCCCTCGACTGCTTCCAGGACCTCCGACGGTGCGCCCTGCTCGGCAAGGTCGTCACATACTGCGCGTACCGCAAGTTCCACGACCCGATTGCCCTGCTCTTGGTCTCGACTCACCTCGACATACGCACTTGCGAAGGGACCCGGATCGGCGTAAACGGAAGCCAAACGATCACTTTTCATACTGGTGCTCGTACCCAGGCCTGGGCGTAAGCAATCGATGACGCACTATCCGGTCGCGTGGGCCGCTTGATTCGGTGCTGGATGGGGTACCTGCCAGTCATGGCTTCCCAGACTCGAACGACAACCGATCATGACGAGATCCGCCGCTGGGTAGAGGAGCATGACGGCTCGCCGGCCGCCGTGCGCGGCACCGAGCGCAAGAATTCGCCCGGTGTGCTGCGGTTCGATTTCCCTGGTGGCGCTGGGGAAGACGAGCTGGAGCACATCAGTTGGGATGAGTGGTTCGACGCGTTCGATGGCAACAAGCTGGCCTTGCTGTATCAAGAGCAAAAAGCCAGTGGTGAGGACAGCACATTCTTCAAGCTCGTGAATCGGGACAAGTCCTAACCAAGCACGGCGACGAGCTGATCAAACACTCCAGGCGCGCCAGCGATGATGCGACCGCCGTAAAGCAGGCTGTTGTCGGAAACATAGTCGTTTACCAGAGCGCCGGCCGATCTGCAGACCGCGATGCCGCCCAGGCAATCCCAGGAGTTGATGTGGGCTTCTACATAGCCCAGCAAACGGCCGCACGCGACATCGCATAGGCCGAGTGCGCCAGAGCCGCTGCGAATAAACATTCCTCCGGCGTGTAACAGGCGGTCCAGCACCGGTACCACCTGGTCCGGCCGAAGCCGTGGATTGCATCCAAGGTAGGTAAGGCCGTCCATCAATGACTCTGTCTTGTGCGGAGCAATCGGCCGTCCGTTGAGTTCGGCCGTCCGCCCTATGCCGCCGACGAACAATTCGGCTGCTGCCGGATTGTTCACCATGCCGAGGTGGACTTCGTTGGACTTGACGTAGGCGATCGAGATGCACCAGGCGCTCAGACCGCTAAGGAATGGCTGGGTCCCATCGATTGGGTCGACCACCCAGATTCCTGAACCGTCACTGCCTTTGACATGCCCGGTTTCTTCGCCGAGGTAGGCATCGTCGGGATATTCGGCAAGTAGCCGTTCTTTGATCAACTTTTCTACAGCGAAATCTGCGTCGGACACCATGTCTCGGGCGCCCTTACTCATGATCGAGAGCTCACCTAGATTGTTGAAGTATTGCAGCGCAAGATCACCAGCTTCGATGATCAAATTCTTCGCGAAATCGAATCGATCGTGCTCGGTAGATGTTTGCATGATCATCATCTCCACAGCCATGCGGCGCCGCGTACGCCACTGGAGTCGCCGTGCATTGCTTTCACCATGGGGGTATAGAAGCACGGGGAAAATGTTTCGTCGGCAAGTCTCGGTGGGAGATCGCGGTACAGCTCGTCGATATTCGCCATGCCACCGCCGAAGACCAAGATGTCGGGATCCAAGGTGTTGACCACCAACGACAGCCCGCGAGCGACCCGATCCACGTATCGATGCCAGACGAGTTTGGCAAGTCGATCACCGTCTCTCATGCGAGGGATGATCTCTGCAGGGGCAAGCGGCTGAGAAGGTTCCAAATGCGGCGTCGCTTCGCGCAGCTTGGAGATCGGTTGGCCGTCGTCGTCGATGGCAATGGCTTCGATCTTGGTGCCGCCCCAGTCAACGCCCACCAGCATTGCTGATCTCCGCCTTCCCGAAACTGAATACAGCTCAAGACAACTCTGTCAACTGAGGGCTTCGCAAACTGCAGTCTCCGCTCCACTCCGCATCACTTCCTTGGACGTCGCAGCAGCTGCAGATGATGCGGAGACCGAGCAACTGATGCGGAGTGAACCGAATGGGCAGCGCCGAGGTGCCCTAGCGTTCCGAGATGCGATGCCTCGAGCCGGCTCCCGACGCGCCGCCACCAACAGAGACCGCCGTCATTGTGGCGGTGCCTGAGGCGGAGCCAGTGGTTGAGCAACATCGGCGAATGCTAGATCCGGCGGCTGGGTGGGGTGTACCTGCCCACGTCACCGTGCTGTATCCGTTCGTGCATCCCAGTGCCGTCAATGAGGATGTCATCGCCAGACTGCATGCAGTGATCAGGTCCACCAGCGCGTTCTCATGCCAGTTCGCGCGAACTCGGTGGTTTGGTGATGAGGTGTTGTGGCTGGAACCGCTACCGGCTGATCCCTTTCGGACGATGACACTGGCGGTCTGGGAAGCGTTCCCGCACTATCCGCCCTTCGGTGGTGCGTACGACGAGGTTGTTCCTCACCTCACCGTGGCTCAGCGTTCATCGAGTGGAAAACCGCCAATGCAGGCCGCGGAAGGTGACGTACAGTCGCGGCTGCCGGTATCTGCATTTATCGACCGTGTCCTGCTTGTTGCGGGCACTCAAGCTGCCGACTCCTGGCGGACGCTGAGCGAGATTCCACTCACAAGTTGAAATAGGGCTCGGCGCTCTGCCGGGTCGGCAATGGTTCAGAATGCATGGACCGCCGCTCATCTCGCGGATGTGCCGTCGACATAGCGCGATCGCACAAGCATCTGATCAGATGTATGTCTACAAGATCTACGGTGCTCGGGGCCAACGCTGAGGAGTAGACCTTGGGTCGCGGTCAGAGTGAGTACAGCGTCTGGCATCGTCAGGAGGCGCTTCGTCTTCAACGACAGAGCGCTGCTGCAGAGGAGACGGCCGAGCGACAGCGCAGACTTCGGGAAACTGAAGATGGTAAGGCCACTGCACAGCGACTGAACGAAGATCTGAGTGCTCAAGTCGGGCGACTCGAATCCATCCTTCGGCGTGGTCTCGACAGGGAAGCTGCGATCGACCTAAACACCCTCGTTAGGGGCGATGAGTTTCCGCCGCTGGACCTCGGGTCCGACCCTGTTGCCGCTTCACCTCCTGCGTGGAAGGCCCCGCCCGAGCCGGCCGCATTCACAGGATTGTTTGGCGCAAGAACTCGCTACGAACAGAGGTTGGCTGCTGCTCGCGACGCGTTCGAGCGGGCACAGGTCGACTACGACCGAGCTGAGGAGGCACGCCAGGAACGGGTGCATGAACAAACGGCACGTTATGAGGCAGCTCGGCGGGCGCATGAGGATGAGGTGGCCCGACACAACCGTCGCTTAGCAGAACTCGCATCTGGGTTGCGAAACCGCGACCGCGAAAGTGTTCAGTGGTACCTCGAGTTGACCCTGTCGCGAACCTTCCTCCCCGAGGGTGTCCCGCACGTAGCGGAACTTGCCTACTCGCCGCAGGGAGAACAGGCTGTCGTGCGTTTTGAGCTGCCCTCAGTTGAGGTGATCCCGCCAGTGGACTCTTACACGTATGTGGCTACTACTTCGACGCTGCGCGAGAAGAAACGTCCTATGGCCGAGATAGCCCAGCTGTACCGATCGGTAGTCAGCCAGATCACCCTGCTATATATGCGAGATGTCTTCGAATCCGACCCCGAACTCGACAATGTGGAACTAGCTGGTCACGTACGCTCAGTTAATCCTGCGACGGGTCAATGGGAGTATCCCTGCTTGGTCAGTGTCGCGACAGATCGCGCGACCTACAGCACACTCAGTCTGCATGACGTGCGCCCCGACGTCTGCCTCCATCATCTGAACGCTCTCGTCTCTCGCCATCCGCATCACGTCGAAGCAGTCACTCCAATCCGTGACTTTGATCTTGCTCGTTACTCATTCGTTGAAAATGTCGACGTTGTTGCCGGCCTTGATTCCCGGCCGGACTTAACCAAGATGTCGCCGACTGAGTTCGAGCACTTTGTTAGACAGCTGTTCGAGGCGAGCGGGTTGGAAGGGTGGACTACCCAGCGTTCGGGTGATGACGGTGTCGACGCCGTAGTGATCAACCGCGACCCTCTGGTTGGGGCCTCACTATCGTCCAAGCCAAAAGGTATCTGGGGGTCATTGGTGTTAGTCACATTCGCGAGCTCGTTGGCGCCATGGACGAGAAGCGCGCCGGTCGCGGAATCCTCGTCACGACGTCGTGGTTCGCGAGTGGATGCTGGACCAAGGCATCGGAGAACGGCCGGGTCGAGCTCATTGACGGCCCGCGGCTCCGGCACTTGGTAAAAGAGCATTTGCAGAAGGATGTCTTGGTAGCCCCGCCAACACCACGGTCGCGCACGTGGCATCCATAGCGCGAGGATGTTGGTCCAAACCGCAGGTAGCCTCGCCATTGACAAGTGTTGTCGAACGATCCCCAATCAGGAACGCGCCGGAGCCTGGTGCGGGTTTGTCACCGCATCAGCCAAATCTTCGGGAGGGTGCGCCCGACACGCTGCGATGATCGCAGCCATCGTCTTCCGGAATCTTTCGCGATCCTCCGGTGTAAGGCTCGACAGAAGCTTTTCGAGTTCCGCAGTTACCTCGCTGTGGAAGGCGCTTGCTGACTGTTGGCCCGTCTCAGTAAGGGCTACGTGCAAGGCGCGCCGGTCGCCGCGTACGGGGGTCCGCTTGGCCAAGCCCCGACGCTCAACCCTGTCCACTAGTCCAGTAAGCGCGGCCTTCTCCACGCCAAAACACTGCGCTAGATCGGCCATTCCCCGTGGCCCCTCAGCGAGGATGCACAACAGCCTGGCCTGAACCGGCGTCAGGCCGTGGCGTTGAGAGATCTGTGCATAGAGGCCGTGTACGAGGCCTGATAGTTGAAGCAGCCCCGTGCTGGCGTCTGGAGCGGCCTCAATCGGACCACTAGTAGTTTGCGGGCCGCCCTTCACGAAGCTACCGTACATGATAGAGATAGTTAATGGCACGTACAGTATGTGTAGTTAAGTATGAGAGGAGTCCCCATGTCCTTCAATCAAGAAGAGGTTGTCTATCTGCAGGGCCAACGACTCGCGCGCATTGCCACTGTCGCACCCGACGGTCAGCCGGATGTGATGCCGGTGGGATATCAGTTCGACGGAAAGCACATCTATGTCGGCGGCATGAATCCGGCCAACACGCGCAAGTTCCGCAACGTGCGGTCCGGGAACAGCAGAGTTGCTGTGGTTATCGATGATCTGGTGGCCGTTAGTCCTTGGACGGTACGCGGCATGCGGATCTACGGCAACGCGGAGATCGTCGATCGACAGGAAGGCCAGTTCGGCCCGGGCCACTACATGCGGATTACGCCTACCGCTTCGTGCAGTTGGAACCTCGATGGGCGTCCGACCCGGCACGACCGACCGGTGATCTATCGGCGAGCCGTTCACGAAGCTGCGGTCACGCAGAGCGCGTAGGGAGAGGAGCACAAAATGACCGAAATGGCACCGGTGCTGGTCGTTGGCGGCACAGGAATGCTCGGTGGACAGGTGGTTAGCGAACTGCTTGCCCGCGGGAAGCGCGTACGCGCGTTGGTGCGCCCGGCCTCGGACGCAAAGCGCCTTGAGGAGGCTGGCGTGGAGATCGCGCGCGGCGACATGATGGATCCTCCATCGCTTTTGCGGGCGATGAACGGCTCGGATGCGGTCATCACCACAGCGGCTGGCTACACGCGTCACAGCAAAGGCGACACCGACGAAATCGACAGGATCGGCAACCGCAACCTCGCGGAGGCTGCGAGCCGGGCCGGCGTCCGCAGATTCGTATTGACCAGCATCCTGACGTGCGACCAGACGCCGCAGGTGCCGCACTTCTGGCACAAGAAACTCGCCGAAGATCGGCTGGAGGAGCTGGGCGTGCCTTTCGTATCCCTGCGGCCAGGGGCGTTCCTGGACATGATGACTCAAATGGGTGGTGACCCCTTCGCAAAGCGTCGGCTGATGTGGTTCGGCTCTCCGACCATCCCGCTTACTTTCGTGCTCACCAAGGATTTGGCGGCCTACCTGGCCGACGCCGTTGACGCACCAGGTGTCGATGGCCAGCGCATCGATATCGGTTGGGATCGCCCAGTCAGCATGCGGCAGATAGCGCAACTTTCTGGGCGGCTGCTGGATCGGCACATCCGAGTGCTGCCATTCCAGCGGGGGTGATCAAGGCAGCTGGAGCCGTGGTGGGTCGGTTTAATCCCATGGTTAAGGACTTGACCGAAATGATGCGCTGGTTCGAGACCGGAGGGTACGTCGCTGACCCGACTCGTCAGCGGGAGGTGTTTGGCCCGGTCCCCACCGCTGAGAACGCGATCGCCAGGCTGGTCCGCAGCTTGGGGCATGAGATCGACCTTGATTGGAGCGACGTCCGCTGAAAACGTCACTCCAGTGGAACCTGACACCTTCCAATCAGTCGCGACGGGCGCACGGCGGTCGAAGCTGGAGTGACGTTATCAGCGTTCCAAGGGCATGGGCAGGGGCGTAACAAACCAGCGACACGCGGATTCTGACAACGGGCGACGGCCTCGGCCGCCCGATACGATTTGGCTATTGTGAGTCGGACGGGGGGCTTGAAGTGGAGCTGATGCTCGTTGGACTTCAGGCTGGCCCGGACGGAGCGTTGGTGGTGGCTGTCTTGGTCATCCTCCTTCTTTTTTGGGCGCTGTCCCGCTAAATCATTCAGGTCATACGATTGGGCGGAGTCCGGTCGTGCTGCCGGAAAGCAATCGATAAAGGGAACCGATGTCGACGAAGTTCGAGGCGTTCGCCGCACTGCACGTGCCGGGTGATCCGGTGGTCCTCTACAACATCTGGGACGTCGGCAGCGCACAGGCCGTCATCCGTGCCGGAGCCAAGGCACTCGCCACCGGCAGCCATCCGGTTGCCGACGCGAACGGCTGGTCCGACGGGCAGGGGGTGCCAATCGATTTCGCGTTGGAGAATGCCAAGCGCATCGCCGACTCGACCGAGCTGCCGCTGACCGTCGACTTCGAAGGCGCCTATTCCGATGACCCAGACCAGGGTGCCGACAATGTCGCGCGGCTGGCCGCGACGGGCGCCGTCGGTTGCAACTTCGAAGATCAGGTTATCGGCGGCGAGGGCCTGCACCCGCTCACGTTGCAGACGAAGCGCATCGAGGCGATACGCCGAGCCGTCGGGGACCAGTTCTTCATTAACGCTCGCACAGACCTCTACATCAAGACGCAGACGCATGACTTAGCGCTGGTTGACAAAGCGATCGAGCGCGGCAAGGCCTTCGCCGACGCTGGCGCCAGCGGCTTCTTCGTCCCTCGCCTCGCCGATCCCCGGCAGGTCGAGCGGATTGTCAAGGAAGTCCCGCTGCCGCTAAACCTGATCGCTTTCCCCGGCGCGCCCGCAAAGGACGATTGGGTGAATGCCGGTGTTGCGCGTATCAGCCATGGACCGCATCCTCATCGGGCGCTAATGGCGAAACTGGAGGAGATGGCCAGAGCCGTGATCGCTTGATCAGGCTTGAAGCCAGCCGCACGCCGTGCCGCCCTCTGATGATCGAGAGAGTCGTCCAGTCCGACGACGATCTCATTGCTCATCTCGTGCCTCCAGTTGGCAACCTCGGCGTCCCCTACACCTTCGACGTTGATGGGCTGACACCTTTCGCGCAATTGCTGCTCGTCGTGGCAACGTCGTTCATGACTCGAGGTGGCGCTTCAGGCCTACCAAATTGCCTTCTCTTGGCGTCGGCCGTGGCGAGCGCGCGCGCTGCCGCAGGCAGGTACCACGCCTCGGCGTACCCGCCCGGAGGATTCGCCCAGTTCAGCGTCTGATCCACATGTAAACAGAGCGGCAGCTCCACACAGTCGTCGGGGACAGACCGCTGGACAGAATCTGTTTCTTGAACTGGCGGACCGCGATCTCGTAGTAGGCGACCGCTCCTCGCGACGTCGGCGGCACTTGAGGCGGAATCACCAAGGGCGTCTGGTACTTCGGGATGCTCCGATGCCTTGTTCAGGCCAGCAATTGCTGAAGGAACTCGAGCAACCCCGACGGCCCCTCGACGATGACATCGGCCTGCTCGATGAGTGCGGGCGGGGCCTCGGCAGAGTCCACTGCGACGCGAAGCGCGTCGCCTCCATGAGCTCGCAGCTCCAGCGCCGCAGCAAATGCAGAAAGGTCACCGAGATCGTCCCCAGCCACAAGCACGCTGCGGGCGCTCGACTCGCTGATGACCCGACGAACAGCATCGCCCTTGTCGCTGTGTACCGCTGGGCGCAGCTCCCACACCAGCTTGCCGAGTACGACCTCCAGTCCGTGTTGGTCAGCGACCTGGCGAGCTGCTTCATCGATTGCCGCCGCCCATCGGGCGGGATCGGCTACGCGCCGGGTATGGATGGCAACGGCGTACTGCTTGTCCTCTAAATATGCGCCGCTGTCACGGACTGCCGCGTGGTCACGAAGGTCCTGCTGGGCCGCGATTACCACCGGACGTGCCCCCCTTAGCCGCGGATCCACCCACACGCGCCCGTCCCGGATCTCTTGCAACCCGTACAGCCCGAGATAACGCAGTCCCGCGGCTGCCACATGCTTGGCCAAGTACTCAGCCGGGCGTCCGGAAAGCAGAGCGACCGCAGCAAATCGGGCGGCCAGCTGACCGAGCAGCTCGACCGTTCCGGGCAGCGGTCTGGCCTCGTTCGGATCATCGACAATCGGGGCCAATGTGCCGTCGAAGTCCAGGCACAAGGCAGACGCCTCCGCGTGCGCGGCGACTCGAGCAGCGTGCTCGGCGAGCAGCATCGGAGGAGTTTTCGTCATGGTTACCGGTCCAGTGGGAAGGTATGACGCGCGCCCGGGTGCAGCTCAACGGTCTGCTCGCGCACCGCAACGGTGATGGGTGCAACCACGCCCGCGCGGGAACTGATCTCGACACGGTCCTCGGAGAACACGAGCTCGACGCGATGGCCGCGATAGTGCACGCTAAAGCGCACTTCTCTGATCTGTGGCGGCATTGCCGGATCGAATCGCAGTACTTGTCCTTCGGCACGCATACCGGTCAGGCAGCGCATCACTAAATCCACCGTGCCAGCCATTGCGCCGAGGTGAATGCCCTCCGCCGTCGTGCCGCCTTGGACATCGGCGACATCGCTCTGAAAGGCCTCTTGGAGAAATCGCCAGGCCTTGTGGGGGGCGTACCGGGCCAGAATCCACGCGGTCACAACGGTGCTGAGCGTTGAGCCGTGCGAGGTACGTGCCAAGTAGTAATCGACAGTCCGTGCCAGCTGTTCCTCACTTACCTCGTGGCCGAGATCAGCAAGCAGGCCGCCGAGCTCGTCCTGCGCCAGCAGGTACAACAACATCAGTACATCGGGTTGTTTGGAGACCTTGTAGCGATTCGTGCTGTCGCCTTCAGCTTCAAGAACCCGATCCAATCGTTGGATGTTGCCGTACTTGTCCCGGTAACCCTCCCAGTCGAATTCGAGAAGCTGCTCGTAGCCCTCGAATTGGCTCAGCACACCGTCGGCGTGAAACACCACGGTCATCTTCCGGCTGATGTCTCTCCACCGTTGCAGCTCCTCGTCGCGGATCACCAGCTCCTCCACCAACTCCTGGCGATAGTGAGGCGGCAGCTCCCGCAATGCCTCCAATGCTCGCTGCAGCACCCAGACCGCCATCACGTTGGTGTAGGTGTTATTCCGCAAGCCCACCTCATCGGAATCGGGATAACCGTCGTGGTACTCGTCCGGCCCCATCACCCCCTTGATCTCGTAACGATCCGTGGTGCGGTTGTACGTGGCGATGCTGGACCAGAACCGGGCGATTTCGATGAGCAGCTCGAAGCCGGTGAAGCGCAGGAAATCAAGACTTCGTGTGACCATATAGTGCTGCCAGACGTTATAGGCGATCGCGATGTTGACATGGCGTTGGCGGTGCGAGCGGTCGGGCAGCCACCGTCCCGATATCGGGTTGAGGTGTAGCCGTTGGGTCTCCTCCCGTCCGTTTGAGCCGCTTTGCCAGGGGAAAATGGCACCGGCGAAGCCTTCATCGCGCGCCGCCGCTCGAGCGGCGCCGAGTCGGGCGTACCGGTAGTCGAGTAGGGCAGCGGCGAGCCAAGGACGCTGAAAGTTGATGTACGGGAAAATGAACAGCTCATCCCAGAAGATATGACCCCGGTACGCCTCCCCGTGCCAACCTCGCGCTGGCACTCCGACATCCAAATGCGCACGACGCGGCGAGACGGTTTGCAGTAGATGGAAGATATGCAGGTGTAGCACCGTCGCGGTCCATTCGTTGGCGCTATCCATCTCGAGGTCGCACCGGTTCCAGGCCCTTTGCCAGGCGCGTTGATGGCTGCTCAGGAGCTCGGCGAAGCCCGGAGCTCTGGCTACTGCGAGGCGTGCGTCCAGGCCGCTTTCAGAGATCCCCGGATCGCGCGAGGTATAGAGCGCGACGATCTTCTCGACTGTCACCGGCTGCCCCTGCTGCAGCTCGAAGGTGAGGTCGTGGGCAATGAATCCGGGCTCGGAAACAAGCGTGCGGTCCACCTCTGCAATCTCGCCTTTACGCAGCACCCTGCTCCGGGTGGCGAGGGCGACCCGTACGTGTGACTGGTTTGTCTCAACCTGAAGATCGATCGTTTCCTTATCGACTTCAGTCGCGCCCAGGGTCGTCAAGTGTTGGCCGTTCAGGTCGCGATATCGCTTGACGCCAGCGTTGACGATCCTGCCATCCAGCCCGGACCGGATCTGGATGCTGTTCGAGCAGTTCTCAGCCGTGAACTCCGTCTCAAGGCCGGCCAGGTGTTCGTCTTCACGGCTAACGAAACGACGCTGCACTATTTTGGTACGCCGCCCCTGAGCGTCTTGCCAAGTGAAGCGGCGGATCAGGGTTGCATGTTTCATATCCAATTCAAGGTGGTGGTCTTCGACGCCGGGCTGTTGCATGTCGACCCATGGACCGCCGGCGATTCGGAACTTCAGCGGCAGCCAGTTAGGCAAGTTGACCAAGTCCTCGTTCTCCACCTGTCGGCCTGCGATCTCGCTGGTCAACCGGTTGTAGAGGCCGGCCACATAGGTTCCCGGATAGTTAACGTCGTCGGCCTTGGCCTCGGGCAGAGCGCCACGGGTCACGAAGTACCCATTGCCCAGCGCGCATAGCGCCTCGCGCAACCCTTGGCGCGCCGGGTCGAAGTCCTCATATACCAGTGTCCATACGTCGGGCGGCCGCTCGCTGTATCGCCGCCGGATCTCCTCTGCGGCCTGCAGTTCCTCCAGTCGGCCCTCGAAGAGAGCGGGAAGGGAGACGTCGTCCAATGTCGTCACTACCAGGTCGGCGCCGATGTCGGCCAACTGCTGCTGGTCGCCAAGGCGAGCGACGCCGATGGCGGCGAAGCCGCCAGCCTTAGCCGCCTCCACCCCGCTCGTCGCATCCTCGATGACGAAACACGCCTCTGGGGTGAGTCCGAGCTCTTCCGCGGCGGTCAGGAAGATTAAGGGGTCGGGTTTCCCACGCGGAAGCTCGCGGCCGGAGATGTCGGCATCGAACAGCTCCTCCAGGATCATCCCGCTATGTATGAAGCCATAGTCGAGGCGTTGCTCGGCGGTGAAGATGTCGAGTCGAATTCGTTCGAGCAGCAGCCTGGCGTTTTTCGATGAGGACGCCGCCGCTACCCGAATCCCGGCGTTCTTGAGAGCGAGGATGAACCTCAACGCGTCAGGAAAGGCCCTGAACCGGCCTTGCTCGATGAGCAGGACGACGCGCTCTTGCTTGACGGCCGCGTACTGTGCGGTCCGGTGGTCCACATCGGGCACGCCGAAGTACTCAAGCGCGGCCCGGGCGCCTGCCAATCGCGGTTTGCCGGCCACGAGTTGCTGGTACACCTGGGTCGTAAATCGCTCGGCGGTCCAGCTGGTCCGGTCCCGGATGTCGCGCCAGTCGCCCTCAAACAGCTCCCTGAGGGATTCCTGCCACGCCAGCTCGTGCGGTGAGTCGACGAGCACCCCATCCACGTCGAATATCGCACCCTCGTACGCCATTAGCCCACCACATCCTCTGAGCTGTTGTGTATCGCTCCGCAGGATGTAAACATCCCACGCTACGTGGGATTCTGACGCTGTAGATGGCGCGATGCCATGTACAGCGTCAGGAACCTGGGTACAGCTCGATCGGGTACGCCCACAGAGTCGCTAGCAACGCGGTTTGTTTATAGGTTGCGAACTCGCCCGCGTTGTTCCAAGACGGTGGCTTCAACCCACCGCTGAGTGCGTCAATGGATGCGTGCAGCCGAAACTCAACACGGCCGAAGCCTCATCCGAGGGTGCCGATTCCGTCGTCAGACGGGAACGCGGGCTGGCCATCGCCTTGGTGTCGTTAGCCCTTGGGATGGCAGCCAATTCGGTAATTGGTCCCCTTGGCCTCGGTCTGATGCGCCGCCCTGCTGCCGCCGGCCGACAGCCACACGCCCACAGCGAACGCGATCACCAGCAAGGTCGTGCAGAGTGAGCCAGGTCAATGCCAGTGGGCGGACCGGAGAGCCGTAGGCGGACAGCTCGCTGATCGCTTGATCCTGGAAGCTGTAGCCGTCATATAGCAGACCGGAGACCAGGTCGCCAACGGCGTAGACCGCCACCGCCCCGATCCCGGCAAAAAGCAGCCACCTGCGAAGCCGCTGTCCCTGCCAGGCGTGTTGGATGACCTCACCGGAAGACTCGACACTCGATAGTGCGGTCATGGTTGACCTCTCTCGCATCACTCTCAATACCAGCTTCCGACTGCAACCCGGGCGTTACCACAGGCGAAGGTCAGCTCCGCGATCCCACTCCGCATCACTTGCTGGGACTTCGCATCAGGTAGAGCTGCTGCGGAGTCCCAGTAACTGATGCGGAGTGCGGATGCGGTGCGTCCGCGATCGCGTACACCGCAGTCATGGCACGTTCAGCTGAGAACCGGTCGGCAGCCGCCGGGCTGCCGCAATGTCGGGGCGGGCGTAAAGCGGCCAAATCCCACGGCGCGATAAGATCACTACCAGGGCCAACCGCGGGACCAGCGGAGCAGTTTCGTCGCGCAAACCAGTGGCAGGGCGGTCATCGGCTCATTCCTTATGAAGTGGATAGTCAGCGGCCTTCCATGCCGCCATACCGCCGAGCACATTGAGCACCGGTACGCGTGCGTTCGCGGCGATCAGGCTTGCGACGACCGAGGACCGGTACCCGGACCCGCACGCGACGGCCAGCGGTTTGTCGGTGGGAATCTCGTCGAGTCGCTCGGGCAGCTCGGCGCACGTGATGAACCGGGCGCCCGGGGCGCGCCCAGAGGCCCACTCGGCCGGCTGGCGTACGTCCAGCAAGTTGACCTCGCCAGCCTCCAGCCGGTCGCGCAGCTCGGGCACGCTGATCTGCGGAAGGTCTTCCAGCGGTTCGGCTGCGGTACGCCAGGCGTCCAGGCCGCCGGCCAGCCAGCCGACTGGAGGCTCGTAGCCGATGCGCAGCAGGTCCCAGGTCACCGGCAATAGTTGATCGGGACCGTCGAGCACCAGCAGTACACGGGCGTCCTCGGCCAAGACAGTGCCGGCCCAAGTGGCGAACGAGCCGTTAGCGCCGACGTTGAGTGCGCCGGTCACATGAGCGCCGCCGAACGCCTCGGGGGAACGGACGTCCACTATCACTGCGCCCTCGCTGGAAATGTGCTTGAACTCCTCGACCGTCAGTGCCGGCGGTTCGCCCAGTACCCCGAGCGGGCGCACCCCGTCGAGGTTCTGCGTACGCATCCGGCGCCAGTACGGCGGCACCGCAGGCAGGTTGTCGAGCCGCAGGCACTCCTCGACGAACTGATCTTTGGCATCAACCTCCGCCAGAATCGGGTTGGTGCGCCGCTCGTACCCGACCGTGGTCGACAGCCGGCTTCCGATACTGCCGCCACACAGCGATCCGGCCACGTGGGTTGGAAAGACCTCGACGTGGTCAGGCAGGTTCAAGATCTTTTTCTGAATCGTGGCGCAGAAGGCCCGTGCGGACTCCTCAGCCTCGGCACGGCCGCCGAGCAGGTCGGGACGCGCCAGGTCGCCAACCAGCAGCGCCCCGCCGGATAGGAGTAGCGCGGGTTCGTCCGAGCTCACCGCGGTGTCATACACCAGCAGGCTGATGTGTTCCGGCGTGTGGCCGGGAGTATGCAACACCTCGATGCCCACGTCACCGAGCTCGAGCTGCTCTCCGTCGTGGATGGGTCGGTGGTCGTATCCAAGCTGCGCTTGAGCCGACCCGAGTACGCGGCTGCCGGTCCGAGCGACGATCTCCGTCAGCCCGGACAGATAGTCGTTGTGGCCGTGCGAATCGAGCGCGTACTGGATCCGCAAGCCCTGCTCGCGCGCCGCTGTGAGGTAGCTGTCCACATCGCGCCGGGGGTCGAAGACCAGCGCCTCACCGGTGTCCTCCGATCCCACCAGGTATGAGGCGTGCCCCAGCCCTTCTAGATAGAACTGCTTGAAGAACATGCCCCTTTTCGTACCCAATACGGCCGCCGGCTAGGCGTCTCGACCAATGTGTCGTCCTGGTGCCTTGGAAAAGTGCGGGCAAATGACAGCTCTTAATCGATTCAGCAATGCGACTTTCCAGCATTTTCTTTGGCGGGCCCAAAGGCCCAAGCCGGGACTCCATTTGCCTCTGACGAGGGGGTGGCTCGTAAGGAAGACTTAATTCTGAAGAATCACATGAGGAGACGCTATGTCCTCACTTCGTGACGCTCATGATCAACACGATATTTCAACCCACCACGCCCTTGAGCCGGCGGCTGCTCATACCTGGATCCGCCGCCGCCGGCTGACCAGCTACTTCGCACTGACCTACGCCATCTCCTGGCCCCTGTGGCTGCTGTCCCACCTTGCCAGGGGGACTATGGGCGCGGTCCTGCTGGTGGTCGGCGCGTTCGGGCCGATGCTGGCAGCGGCGATCATCATCCGCCACCTGGGGGCGACTCGCTAAGTGAATGGCTGCGCAGCATCGTTCGCTGGCGGGTGGGAATTGGCCTTTACGCGTACGCGCTTGGCCTGCCGATCTTGATCATGGCCGCCATGGCAATTGTGCTGGCGGCGCTTGGACAACGTCCGGACGTATTGCCGGTTCCCGAACGGATGCCGTCGTATCTGCAGACGCTCTTGATCACCGCGGTGATCTTTGGTGGCCAAGAGAGGGACGTAAAGTCCACACCATCGCGCAATAGTGCGGCACGTGGATCGTAGAGATTTGGTTGGGCAGGGCGCATGGATGAGGGGCGTTCCATGTCGAAAAAAATTTTGCGTGTGGGGTTCGTCGGCGTCGGTGCGATCGCCACCGCAATTGTCGACGCCTTGATGAGCGGACCACACGCTGACGAGATCGACGTCGTGCTCTCACCCCGATCAGCGCCTAGAAGCGCCGAGCTTTGCGGCGCGGCACCGTCAAGTCCGTGTCGCGCCGGATAACCAATTCGTAGTCGACGCCGCGGAGATCGTCATCCTGGCGGTCTTGCCCGATCAAATGGCAGCCGTGTGCTCATCGCTGTCGTTCCGTGAAGATCAGGTAGTCGCCAGCCTCGCCGCGGGCTGGCCGCCATCGCTACTCGCGAAACACGTCGATCCAGCGGCGACCGTGTGCCAGATGATCCCGTTGCCGATGATCGCTTTGCATACCGGCCCGGTCGTGATCTGCCCACGAGTACGCCGGCTTGAGTATCTGCTGGAGGGTTGCGGCGAGATCGTGAGCATAGAGCGGGAGGAAAACCTCATCGTGTTGAGTTGTGCGTCGGGTACGATGTCGACGTTCCTCGCATTTGAGAACACCGTCATCGATTGGGCGATCAAGCATGGCCTCGATGCGCAGACAGCAAAGGATTATGTGGCCGGCCTGTTCCTCGGTTTGGCTACCGAGGCGATGCACACAGAACGTGACCGCCTACCTGAATTGCCGCGCGAGTATGAGACGCCTGGTGGGCTCAACGAGTACCTTCGACAGTCGCTCACAACAGCAGGAGTGTTTGCCGAGTTGTCGAATCACCTCGACCATTTGCACAAGACCCGCGACCCGGCCGGACGGTCGGGTAAGAACTGACATCGGCATCAGGCGAGGTCGAAACGATCAAGGTTCATGACCTTGTTCCACGCGGCCACGAAGTCACGCACGAACTTCTCTTTCGCGTCGTCGCACGCGTATACCTCCGAAATCGCTCGGAGCTCGGAGTGCGAACCGAAGACGAGGTCGGCGGCGGTGGCGGTCCATTTGGGGTCGCCCGTGGCGCGATCCCGACCCTCGTACACGTTCTCGGCCGAGGTGGCCTTCCACTCCGTGCCCATGTCGAGCAGGTTTATGAAGAAGTCGTTGGTCAGCGTCTCGGGCCGCTCGGTGAAGACCCCGTGTTGGGCTCGCCCGAAGTTGGCGTTTAGAACCCGCATGCCGCCGATCAGGACCGTCATTTCGGGAGCAGTCAGTGTTAACTTGAACGCCCGATCGACTAGCAGTGTCTCCGGCGACAACTCGTGTCCGGCTTGTAGGTAGTTGCGGAACCCATCTGCGGTCGGTTCCAGCACCGCAAACGACTCCACGTCGGTTTGCTCCTGTGAGGCGTCGGTACGACCCGGAGCAAACGGGACCGTGACATCGTGCCCTGCGTTCTTCGCTGCTTGCTCGACGGCCGCGCATCCGCCTAGAACGATCAGATCTGCGAGCGAGACTTTCCTTCTTCCGGACTGTGTGCTGTTGAAGTCCTTCTGGATCTGTTCCAGGGCCTGTAGCACCTTGGCCAGTTCGGCGGGGTCGTTGACCTCCCAGTCCTTTTGCGGCGCCAGCCGAATCCGCGCCCCGTTGGCCCCACCACGCTTGTCGGTGCCGCGGAAGCTTGCCGCGGAGGCCCATGCGGTGGAGACCAGCTCGGAGATGGACAATCCCGACTCGAGGACCTTGTCCTTAAGGGCAGCAATGTCCTCGTCGATGATCACCTCATAATCGGCATCCGGCACGGGGTCCTGCCAGAGCTGCGGCTCCGGAATCCACGGGCCGAGGTAGCGCGAGATCGGTCCCATGTCGCGGTGCAGCAGTTTGTACCACGCCTTTCCGAACGCTTCCTCCAGCTGATCCGGGTTTTCATGGAAGCGCTTCGAAATCGGCCCGTAGATCGGATCAAGTTTCAGCGAGAGGTCCGTCGTCAGCATTACGGGGGTGTGTCGCCTTGACGGATCATGAGCGTCGGGGACGGTGTCCTGGGCCTCGGAGTTCTTGGGAACCCACTGCCATGCACCGGCAGGGCTCTTGGTCAGGTCCCAGTCGTAGGAGTACAGATTGTCGAGGAATCCGTTGTCCCACTTCGTCGGGTCGTTGGTCCAGGCGCCTTCGAGTCCGCTGGTTGTCGCATCACCGGCCTTGCCGCTGCCGTAGCTGTTCCTCCAGCCGAGGCCTTGTTCTTCGAGGGGCGCAGCTTCGGGTTCCGGACCGATGTACTCCGCCGGGGCAGCACCGTGGGTCTTGCCGACTGTGTGGCCGCCGATAATGAGCGCAACCGTCTCCTCGTCATTCATCGCCATACGACGGAACGTCTCTCGGATGTCCCGAGCTGCGGTGAGCGGGTCAGGGTTGCCGTTCGGCCCCTCCGGGTTCACGTAGATGAGGCCCATTTGAACCGCGGCAAAAGGCCCATGGAGCTCCCGGTCGCCGCTGTAGCGCTCATCTCCGAGCCAGGTGTCCTCAGGGCCCCAGAAGATCTCTTCGGCCTCCCAGATGTCCGCTCGCCCGAAGCCGAAGCCGAACGTCTTGAAGCCCATTGACTCATAGGCGCAAT
>Ga0307416_100000071_pt1 | contig 83610 bp, 138 predicted proteins | sample DK1Cmetagenome_2_FD_203821 | JGI IMG/M metagenome (GOLD analysis project Ga0307416, IMG submission 203821) | Maize rhizosphere microbial communities from greenhouse at UC Davis, California, United States - DK15-C-3 | ecosystem: Host-associated > Plants > Roots > Rhizosphere > Soil | place...
TGACCAGTTGCCGTTCCGGTCCTCAGCCCACCCTGAGAAGAAGTACCGGTCTTCAGGCAGGTTGGTCTCCTGGTTGGGATTCCGGGTCCACTGCTTGTACTGGACCACCGAGGAGTCCGGGTGCGACTTCCCGTCCTTGAACCCGTTGTAGTGCCAGTCCGACCAGGGCTCATCTGGCCAGTCAGCATCTGCAGCTGAGGTGTAGGTACCGCCGTACTGAGTGGTCGGAGCAGCGTTGTTGTAGGTGGTGAGGATCCTGATCCGCTTCAGGTTGTTGTCATGGCTGGCTCCCGCCGCCCGCACTCCGAGCTTGATGTACCGACCACCAGCAGTTGTCTCAATGAGCTGCAGAGAGATCACCGGTGGGTCAGGTGGGGTGGAATCGTACTCGTGGGACTGAGTCCAGACCCCAGAACGCTTTACGTAGGTCTTGGAGGCTTGAACCCAGACACCCTGTTGCTTGATCCAGACCTGATCAGCAGGTGTCCATACGCCAGCGACCTTCAGATAGTTGGTCACATCTAGACCTTGAAGAAGACATCACCGTCGTTGCCGGTGGCGTTGGAGGGCACCGAGGTCCCCGAGGTGAATGAGGGCGGAGCAGGGTAGGCGCTCACCCACGCAGCACCGTCGTAGACGTGGAAGGTGTTGGTGTCCTTCAGAAAGCAGAACATCCCTTCCACCGGCGCGGTCACCCGCGTACTCCGGTCAGTGGTGTTGTTGAACACCATGACCAGCTTCTTCTCCAGCGCAGTCGCCAACGCCAGCATGTCACCCGGGACATCGGGGTCATCGCTACCAGTTGGGACTGGAAGATCTTGAATCGGAGTGGTGGTGGCCATCTAGTCCTCCTTCAGCCTCATCATCTCAGCTATGTCGAGACCACCACAGTCAAGGGTTGTAGCTGAGCGCCATCCCATTCCGCAGGGGATAGCCTCTCTAGAGTAGTTCCGTTCCACACCGCAAAGTAGGCACCACCACCTGGGCTGTTGCCAATCTCGATGATCGAGGCAAGATCTTCACCCGCAACCTGAACCGCGAGAGCAGATAGATCGTCTGTACTGATTGAGTCGGTGGCTTCGAAGAAGGCCTGGAGATCACCAGTATCAACTGCCACAGCAGCATCAGAGGCATCCAGGATGACCTCGACCGTAGCGCTTTCGACTGCCGTAGCTGTCTCAGCACCAGCTGATCCAACAGCGAGCGAGCTTTCCTCGGTCCCGGTTAGGGATTCAGTAACGGTGTTCGACCGGAGCAGCGAGGCTGCGTTGTTGGCAGCACTAGCAGTGTCGTTGGCGCTGGAGGTCCGCTGCACCGTAGCGGCCTCAGAGGACACCGCCTGGTCATCATCGACCTTGTCGTTACCTTGCGAGACCGTTGATTCGTCTACCGCTGTCGCAGAGTCAGATCCGGTACGAGTAGCTGAGGTGGCTGCATCCTGAGCAGTAGCGGTGTCTTGGACCGTGTTCTGCCGGGTGAGAACCAGAGCTACGTCTACCCCGGTGGCTACATCACCAGTAGTCTGGGTTCTTGATAGGTCGCCCTGGTCCACCGCAGCACCGGTGTCGGAGCCCGTACTTACTACCGATAGTGAGCTGGCATCGGCACCGGTTGCTGTATCCGCTCGAACGTAGCCAGTAGTTGGACCAGCCCATCGAGCATCAGTGCCAGTAGCAGAGTCTGTTCCCGCTGCAGTCGCAGCTACCGAACCAGCTTCAGTAGCTGTCGCGCTATCCGAACCAGAGCTGGCTCGGGCGATGGCAGTAGCACCATCCGCTCCAGTAGCGGTGTCGCTACCGCTCACTGTGGTCAGTTGCGTCAGCGAGGTAGAGGCATCTGTCCCAGTAGCCGTGTCTCCACCGGTGATCTGGGTGACCAGAGCGCTGGCCTCTGCACCCGCCGCAGTGTCGGTACCGGCACTAGTAGCAGCGAGAGCACTGGCGTCAGCACCAGTGGAGGGCTCGTTAGCTGAACTAGCTCGTGCGCTATCGCTAACTGCATCAGCACCAGCACCGGTATCCGAGCCAGATACTGGGGTGCTGGAAGAGACCTCCCGTACCCGGACCAGAGTGGCCGTGCCGCGTGAGGAGAACGACGCGGTGTACCGGGTGGAGGGAACGTCGGTAGCCGTGCCCCCACTGACCGCACCCCAGCACTGGCTGGCAGCTACGTCGTTACCGACCTGCGTGGTTAGGTCGACGCTCTGGCCAGTACCAGCCACGTCAGTGACGCTGGTGATTCCAGTGGCGCTGAACGGAGGGTTCAGCCAGTTGCCCACATCCACGTCGTCCTCGAACGAGTAGCCGCCGAGGAACCAGTCACCGGACTGGATGCCGGGGTTGGACCCGAGGACACAGGTGGCGGCTGTGGTGGGTGTGGCTACACCCCAGGTGCCGGTCGCGGCGGCCGTGCTCCACGTAGTGCCTGCCGCCTTGGACAGGGCGATGGCCTTGGCCACCGTTGAGTTGCCGCTGGTGACTGAGATCGCGGGCATCGTGGACCAGGTGGCGTCCTTCTCCCGGAAGAACCACACGTGACGAGTGGGACCGGTGCCGTTACCGCTGGAACCGCCTCCACCGGAAACAGTCGATACCAGCGTCCAGCTCGCCGGGGTGTTGATCGTGGCCGTGTCCGGTTTCGTGACGACCTGGATGAATACGCCGTCGCCGGTCTGCATCCCGGAAGGAAGGCCCGGAGTAACCGAGGTCGAGCCTGTCCCGACGAGGCCGGTGGCCCGTACCGCGATGGTCATGAGGAGGACTCGTCTCGCATCACCAGTGATGCCTTACCCGCCGTACGAGTCCCGGTGGCCCAGTTCGGTGTCAGAGCGTTATAGAGAGTGATCGCTGTCGATCCCTGTACCGTCAGGGGCTCGATGATGATGTAGACCCGGTTGGTCTCCCGCACCGCCTGTTCTGTTCGACCATTCGCGGTGAGGGTGGCGTTGATCGCAGTCAGCGCGGTGGTAGCACTCGCCGTGGTGGAGTAGGTCCAATCCACGCGCAGCCGATACCACGCCATGACATCACGTGATCGTGACGGTCACCGTGAGCGCCCAGGAACCAGACGCCTTGGTACCCAGCGACTCAACCTTCCGGTTCAACAGCAGGGCGTTCACCGTAGTGCCATCAGCAACCGTAGGAGCACCGATGTCCAGGCCCCACTCCTGCCAGGCGAAGTTTGCCTCACCGGTAGCGAAGGTGCTCTTCGCGGTGAGCACACCGTTGGACTGAGAGGGGAAGGTAGCGTCCATCACCTTGAACTGCCGGTTGGCAGCACCAGCGGCAGCCTGCAGGTCAGTCTGACCGACAGCGAAAGCAGTGTTGGAGTTACCCACACCGAGCCGGGTAGCGGTGTTAGTCGCTGCCTGTCCACCAGCTCCGTTGAGCAGCGAGGTGAGTCGGTTCAGTCCAGCGGTGGTGAGCCCGTTCCCGTAGCTGTAGACCACGTCGTAGGGCCTCACCTCGCGCCGGAGTGCGAACCCGTTGGGGTTCTTGATCCCTAGACGCTTCTCAGCCCAGGCCACCTGGTCGTCATCCCACTTCTCCACCATGGCGACCGGGTTCCACTGGATGAAGTCCCGCGCGTCCATGCCTGCGCTGAGCAGAGAGGTCTCCCTACCCTTAGCACCGTCTGGCTGCATCTCTACTCCTACGCTTGTCTCACGAAGAAGACCGTGCCCTCTGGTGTTCCAGGTGGGGGATCTTCACCTGCATCTAGAATCGCATAGCCCGCGCCCTGAGGTCCCTCCACGAGCACCTCAACCGAGGACAGATCACTTTCCCATGTCTCTACTAGGTTCCCACTGGTGTCTACGTCTACGACCACATCGGGATCTGAGGCGACTAGGTTCTCGGTGAGAACGTTGCCGTCCTCGGTGTCGATCTCAACGATGAAGTCATACACGAGTGACCTCCTTGGTCACCGTCACGCTTCCCGCGAGATAGGTCTTCACCGAACCGTCTGGCCAGGTGAGCTGAACGTCCCACTTCCCGCCGACGAACCCAGCGCCCTCAGTTTGTGTTGAAGTGAGAGTGAGGTTCACCCGCCCCAGATCGTTCCCGGACTGAGTGGGGATCTCGGTACCGAACTCCGCCATCACCGTGGAGTTGTCCTCCGTCTGCCTGACCTGCGCCTTAGCTGTGCATCCGGAGAGATCCACATAGTCACCTGGAGTGCCATCAGGGTTCCGGCCACGCAGGCGGAAGGAGAAGGAGTAGGAGTCGCCCTTGTAGATCGAGAGGTTCCTGCCTACTGGGAGCGCCATATCTACATCATCCCTATGCCTGCTGCTCAGTACGCAGCGCCTGCACCGCTCCCAGGATCATGTTGTCGTTGATCACGTCGTCCCGCATCCCGGTGTCCGGGTTGACGTTCACGTTGGCGTTGTCCCGCGCGTAGGCCCAGGCGTCATCCCAGTCCGGGGTAGCGCAGAGCGCCCACATATTGGCCTGAGCCCAGGCGAGGGGTTCATCCTGACCCTCGCTCGCGGCACACGCAGAGATCCGAGACAGGAGCGACTGGCTGCCTGCCATCTCCACTACCGACAGATAAGACATGTCATCTCCTAGAGCTTGATGATGAAGTTGATCGCTACGTACGGGGGAAGCACCGGATCATTATCCAGACCTCCACCGGTACCAGTATCACCGGTGATGCCGTGTGTGTGACCGCTGCCCGTCGTCTCTGAGGGCATGTTGGCGGCAGCAGTGGTGTTACCTTGCGCTGCTCGTCCGGTCGAGCCACCTGTAGAGGTACCACGCTGAACCTCGTGAGTGTGAGCCGAACCAGTGCTGTTGATGGTTAATGTGCCAGCGCCGTGCGTGTGGTTCGGCAGCATGGCAGCAGTTAGTTCATCTGCACCACCTGAAGTACCCAGCGCACGAGAGGTAGCCGAGGGCTGAGTGGTACCCGCACCCAGCGGGAACTTCCCCTGCAGGTTAGGCAGGTTGAACGTGGTCGACCCATCACCTACACCGAAGGCCGTACCGATGTTGTCGAAGAGCTGCTTATCAGTCGTACGACTCTTCGTCGCTCCGTTGCACAGTGCCCAGCCAGGAGGAGCCGTACTGCCCGCGTACATGGTGATCGTGCCCGGTGGGATCAGCCCATCCAGGTTCACCGCACCTACAGCCGGGATAGTGGTGACCGGAGTGATCTGATCCGAGCGCTTAGAGGTGCTGACGATCTTCGCTGCGGCTGCTTCTGGGAAGTTGTTGGTGTCAGGAGGGATGTTCCCCGAGGTAGCGAGGGTGGCGTAGGACGCGGTAGTCACCCCGACCGCAGGCGTGGTCTGACGGTACATCGCGGTTCGACCAGGATCAGTCGCGTTTTTCCCGATGTAGATCTGCACCTGGTTCGGGTCATTGGTACCCGGAGACGCAGGAAGTGGAGCAGTAGTGACGACGATCTTGGACCGCTTCTTCGGGATGATCGACGCTCGGTTGGACTGCGGGGTCTCCCAGTCCGTGGTCTGGTCTCGGAAGTTGGTAGAGGAGACCCAACGGGTGTTCGCGGTGTCCCCCATGGTCGCGTAGTAGTCGAGCTGGGTGTAGATCCGCATCAGCCCGGTCTGATCCATGGAGACGAACTTGTTCGCGTAGGTGCCCGAGGTCGGATACTCGAAGCCCACCTTGTTGGGCATCCCGGACTCCCAGCTCCGAGTAGGTGACTCGTCCCCAGTATTCGAGGCAATCGCTCGATAGGTACCAGTCCCCCAGGAAGAAGTGACCCAAGCCTGGATTCCTCCACCGAACCCAAAGTCAAAAGAGCCGAAGAGCAGACCACCGAGGTTGTAGTTGTACTCCAGTGTGGTGTCAGTAGTTCCCGTGGCAGTGAGTCCTCCACCGCTACCCGAGGGCACGGAGTACCAGCGCATCCGTAGCTTGTCGTCGTTTCCATCCCGGTGCTGAGCGATCACGATCTCACCAGTGGCGTGGTCTACCCCGATGGCTGGGTTCTTGGTCCCGACCGAGTTGGACCAGGCATAAGTACCGTCATTGGTGAAGGTAGAGGTGGCATGCCGGAGGACGAAGTATTGATCCGCCATCCGGTTGTCGTTGGCGTCCAATGCCTGGATGAGCTGGTAGATCTTCCCGCTGTGGTAGGCCAACCCACAGGTGACATAACTCTGTTGACTCCAGCCATAGCCAGCGTGGTTACCGGAGTAGTCGAACCTCTCCATCTCGGTGAAGTTCGCTCCATTGGTAGCGGTGTACCAATAGGTACCGTCCGTGACGAACCCCTGCCGCCACTCCCAGCCGCTACCTTCATCAAACTGCAGCGTGTCGTAGGTGGTGTCCACCTTGGGGGCAGAACCAGGAGGCTGCACACCAGCTGCCATCTGGATGGATGATCCCACCGGCAGCGTGGTGGTACCGCCCAGCTCAGTGCTGTTCTTGGTGTTCAGGCTCTCGAAGGTGCCCTCGCCCGCGACGATCACCATGCCCGCAGCAGGGTCGACATCGAAGAACGCTGTCCCGCCCTCAGGTGGATACGCCTTCAGAGTGCCGTCCTGGAGCTTGATCCCTTGGTTCGGAGCATCGACGGTCTGGATGGTGGCACCGGTGATGACCGCGTCATCCATGTTCCCGCCGAGGTCGGTAGGCAGTGTCTCTGGGGTAGTTCCCCCGAGGTTGCCTGCAGTGACCGTGGTGGTGTCCAACCCGTCGATCCCTGTGGGGAGATCTGACCACACCACAGGTCCTACTGCGGTGCAGTAGTTGACCTTATTCCCGTTGTTGGTGTCGTACCAGAGATCACCGATCTCTGCACTGGTCGGAGCAGTATCTGCGTAGTACGCGGTGATCTTGCCATCCGCTGTGGTCTGAGCGTCCTGAGCAGCCGACAGCGCAGCAGCAATCGAGTTGTCCTCGATCACCTGCCAGGTGAGAGTGGAGTCATTCCACCGGTAGGCCTGCCCATCATCGGTGTCGAACCACATGTCCCCGGCGTCATCTGCGTGACCACCGGTGCCGTTCGCCCATGGGGGTGTGGACTGGTAGTAGGTCCGGATCGCTCCGTCAGCTGTGGCCTGAGCTGCCTCAGCAGCGGTCATCGCGTCAGTAGCTGTGCTCTGAGCAGTAGCAGCAGCAGAGGCAGCAGCCATGGCGGTTGTGTTCGCCTCAGCCGACTGCGCTAGCGCATCAGCAGCATCGCTAGCCGCACCATCTGCTGTGGCCTGAGCAAAGGCAATCGAACCATCACGCAGTGAGGTCCATGAGCCTGTCCCTGTAGCCGCAGCGCGGTAGGGATGGTTGCCATCGTTGGAGTCGAACCACAGATCACCAATGGACTGCGCTACAGGGGGCTCAGGACCAACGAAGGTGAGCAGCCCAGCGACACCACCGACTACGTCCTCCCAGGCCTCACCGTTGTAGACCTGCAGACCCTGAGTGTCGGTGCGGTAGATGATCTGTCCAGTGACGGAGACCTCGGGGAGATCTACCCCCGAGAACATCATCACCGTGGTGCCCTCGTAGGGCACTCGCTGCCCTAGCCGAGGTGACTGGGCATGGTCGAATCCCGTCATTAGCCAGCGTCGAGCGCCGCGTAGGTCGCGTAGCCAGCACCAGAGGAACCGGGAATACCCTGGATACCCTGGATGCCCTGAGAACCAGTTTCACCCTGCGGACCCTGCGGACCTTCAGGCCCTTGCGGACCAGAGCCGGTACGAGTGATGGCGAGCGCACCAGCAGTGATATTCAGCGTGGCGTCGTCCCCACTACGCGCGTAGAGCCGGATCACCTCGTTCGCCACTGTGCTCCGATGAGGGAAGGACACTGCGACATAGGTCTCTCGGCCAACCGTGGCAGGCACACTGACCCGGATGATCTCTCCGTTGGTGACCGAGTTCAGGGCCAGCTCGCGGAAGTCATCAGCCGCGTTTGCAGGCAGCCCGAACTTCACCCAGGCGTTGAGCTGATAGTCCCCGAGATCAGGGAGCTGAAAGGTCGTGGTCGAGGTAGCCGCAGCCATGTCGTCGTAGGCCGTGGTCTGGAAGGCCACCAGCACATCAGTGTCTGGGGCAACCGAGGTGTTCCCCGAGATGACGAACTTCGACTGGCGCTGCAGGATCTGCCCTACTGGACCAGGCTCCCCCTGAGGACCAGCAGGACCATCAGGACCTGGAGGACCTACCTGCCCGCGCGGACCTACCGGCCCCACACCCTGGAGGACGCCCGTTCGGACCTGGATACTGCCGCCGTTGACCAGGCGGATGATGTTCCCTGCCATTACGACTTCTTCCTGTCCTTGACCCGGCGAGCACCCACGTCATAGATGCTCTTACCACCGAGACCAGCGATCCCAGCTGCGGCTAGTGTGCCAGCTCCCTTGACCCCGGCTACCCGGCCAGAGACCTTGCGGTTGTTCTTGAAGTTCGCCAGGGTGCGTGGTCCGACCTTGTACTTACCTGACTCGTGCTCCTTGATCGCCCTGTGCGACCAGTAGGCGTTGGGAGCGTGTGCCTTCACCGCAGGTGCGAGAGATCGACCCATCGCACCCGCCCCTGCAATCGAGGCACCGCTCACTCCAACCGTGCCTGCATCCAGAGCAGCGTCCCTGGCCTTGCGCTTAGTCTCGGGCTTCAGCGCCTTGCTCAGCTTCTTCTGCCGCTCCTTCTTCTGGGCGTACTTGTAGCCACCAGCCAGCGCCAGGCTGCCTGCGGTGAGTCCAGCAGCGACCTTGGCCTGGGTGTGGTGAGCTGCAGCATTCCCTGCCAGCACGCGGGCGCGGACCTCAGGACGGATCTTCTTGGCGTTCGGGCTCTCCCTGATGGAGACGAATCCCATCGGATCCTTGCCCTTGTCCTCCATCCGACCCACGATCTTCGAGCCAGTACCGAGCCCAGCAGTGGTGGCACCTAGTCCCGCGAGGGTGTTGGCCTGCCTGCCGTAGCTCTTCTCCTTGTCCTTCTTGGAGACGAGCTCGCTGGTCTCCCAGTGCTCTACTCCGAACCCGCTGGTGTACATCACATCACCGTGATCCGCTTAGCGATCTGGACCTTGCCGTACAGCGGGCGGAGACGCTGATCAGTAGCAGTGCCATCACCGATGGTGATGAACATGTCGTAGAGATGCTCACCGGGCGGGAAGAGGGCGGTCACCGTGTCCTCGATGTGCAGCTGGAGGAGACCAATCTCTGTGGAGAGGTTGATCGTGGGGATCTCCCCGTCCGGTAAGTCTGGGTCAGTTTCCAGGGTGTAGACCAGAGTGCCATCAGCAGCCTTGATGTCCATCCGGCAGGGATGGACCACAGGCAAGGGCTCGTTGTAGTGATCAGTGAAGACCAGGTCTGTAGTCCAGTCCTCACCCTGGTCGATCACGATGTCGAGGTTCTCTGCCATGGCTATCCGTTCGTCAGATCAGAGTCATCTATAGCGTAAGGCAAGGGGTAGACCGACCCGTCGCGGTAATCGCTGAAGTCGACGTTCCCACCAGTGACGAAGCCCTTCTTCGGGGTGGGATCATTCTTCCCGCCTCCTGTGTTGCTCCCGCCTACCCCAGCCTGACGCGTTTGCTGGATCTCATACCAGGCAGCAATCGGTCGGTGATCACTCGCGTGCTTTGGGTAGACCTTCCACCGCTTCGCCTTCACCCGCTTGTCTGGGTTGAACGAGCCGAGGATGTCGATGGTCGGCCCCTTGCTCAGCCCGTGCGTGGGTGGGGTCACCTCCATCTCGTCCCAGATCGTCAGCAGCCCGTTGTCCCGGAAGGTCTTGTCCATCTGGGAGCGGACCCCCATCTTCCGGTTGTCTGCCTCCTCATCTACGTTCTGGTCACCACCGAAGAAGGCCAGATCCATCCCCTTACCGTGCCGCTTCACCAGATCGCACATCACCTTGGTGGACTTCTCGTGCAGGGCGTCTCTGGCGTCGTTCTTCCAGTACTTGGTCAGCCAGTGGGTGGTGTGGTGGTAGATGTCCTCGCCATGCCACTTCACCCGCACCCAGTTCACGTACCGAGGTGCGTAGCCACCCTGAGAGGCAGGACCAGGGTTGCCAGGGAGGACGAAAACTGCGCCTGAGTCCTTGACGTGGCACTCATCCCCGGTCTTCACCATGAACCCGCCTTCCTTGCCCCGCGAGGACAGGACTGGGCGGTAGCGCGTGCCCTGGCAGACCTGACGCAGCTCCTTGTGGAACCTGGTCATCTCAGTGAAGCTGACGATGTCAGGCTCCAGGCTGTGCATCCAGCGGATCGCGTCCTTAAACTCCTCAGGTGGACGGTCGAACCGCATAGAGCAGTGCATGAGGTGCAGAGTTCGGGTGATCTTAGCCATCGGCCATTCCCTTCAGTTTGTCGAGGTAGGCCTGCTCGTCTCCTCCGACCACCAACACTGTGTGCTGACCAGACCCCATGTCCGGAACGTCTGCGCCTGACCACTTCATGTATCGATCTGCGATCTGCAGTAGGGCGAGGTTAGCCCTGATATCTCCGTACATCGCGCTCTGCCACAGCGCCTTCCGCTGGCGATCCAGACGGGCGAGCTCTAGGGAGCGGACAGTGCGCTGCTCGTTCTCCTCTACGAACTGGGCCTCGAAGTTCAGCCTCTCCCGGATCAGGTTGGCGACTGCCTCTCCTGAGGAGTAGCCCATCTCAGCGGCGATCTCAGCGAGCGACTCACCCTCCAGCTTCCGCTCGTAGGCCTCCTGAGCCCTGCTCTTGACTACTTCCCCGTCGATCACTTCGTCGGCTAGACGCAAGGTTGTGGACTTCTTCCCCTCGTCGCTCACTGCACACCTCCTCCACAAGATTATCCACAGACTCGCCCTGATCGATCCTGGTGAAGAGCTTCCTACGGCCTCTACGTGAGGTACCAGCCCAGACCCCATACTCTTCGCGCACTGTGAGCGCGTGGGTCAGACATTCCCGGAACACTGGGCAGACATCACAGAGTTTGCTCGCTCTGCGGATCTGGGCGATGAACTTAGGGGGGAGCTCGTCTTCCTCCCCGAAGTAGTAGTCATGACCCACTCCCCTGCAGTGGGCCTGGTCCTGCCACTCTGGATAGAGGTCGGGCATGGAAAAGGAGACGTACCGCTCACTGTCCACTATGGGCAGGTCGTGGCCCGTCTCCTGAATCCAGCTATCGAGCGTCTGCCAGTCGGTTGGCTCGTTCAGAGAGGATGACTCCGTAGTAGCCGATGCAAGCTGCGTCGAAGCGGTCCTGGTCTGATCCACAGAGCTCAGCATATGCACTGTCACGCTCTAGTAGATAGTTACGGATGTCTTCCTTGCCCGCGTGTCCGTTCCCGATGACCTCTTTCTTCCACTTCCCGACGTTCACTGGGATGGTCTCGCCGTACCATCCATACTCAGTCAGACGGCCTAACCCTGCGAGAACAGCGCCCATAGTTTGGGCCAACTTAATGGAGTACTTCCGGTTGTTCCCGATCAACACATCCTCGATCACCACGTGATCGGGTCTGAAGTGCAACACCTGTGCTGCGATGTAGTCCATGAGCGTGGTGAGCTGCAAGGCACGCTTACCCATCATCTCCACTGAAACAGAGTTGGTCTCTACCAACCTGTCGTTCTCCCACAGCGAGTAGGCGATCTTGGCGATGCCTAGGTCGATGCCCATCACTCTCACTAGGCCTCCTCGTAGTAGACGAAGTAGTCACAACTAGAACACCGATCATGACGAACAGTGACGATCAGCTCGCCGCCACACTCAGGACACTTCACTTCTGCTCCTCCAGGGCTACTGCGATCCGCTCTAGCAGCTCGTTGGTGCGATCCAGGCGCTCCAACAGGAGATTGGCTAACTCTGCCATCCAGCCGAGGTTCACTTCCGCTTCTCTCTGTAGTGCAGGATCACCCAGATGATGATCATCACGGTGACCATGCCGCCGATGATCCCGAGAGCGATGGCCTCCCAGACATCATCCATGAGCCACCGTTCCTCTCTCCGCGCACCTCTGGGTGCAGTAGAACCTCTGTCTCCCATTCCACCATCTCGTCCACACGCTGTCCCAGGGAACACTCTCCCCGCAACTAGGACACACAGGTGGTGTGCGTGGCCGCTTCATGGTCTACCTCCATGAGTACGCCTCCTCCCAGACCTCAATGGCTCTCCGCTCTAGCCGCTTGCACTCCCAGGCTATGTACCCCAAGGCTAGGCCGAGTAGCCCTAGCCCGACGAGTACACCTCCCACGGCCACGTAGAGATCATCTCGTCGGGTCACGGCTCCTCCTAGTCCAACATCTCCAGCTCTCGTAGCTGGTCGTCTGTTAGACCTTCTGCCCGCATTCCTTGCCGGATAAGCCTGGTAGTCAGCTCAGCCATGCTCAGGCCAGTGGCCTCCTTGCGGTCCTTCAGCCACTGGTGAGCGGGGTGACTCACCCGGATACTGATCCCCGCTCCGTACCTGTTCTTCGGGTGATTCATCAGAGCATCATCTCCTTGATCTCCTCTGGGCTCAGTCCCTCGTGGTGCTCTAGGCCGATGGCGATCATCCTGCGCACGAACCTCTCGATAGGCATGTCGTAGGCATCAGCCCTGCCCTTCAGGTAGGCGTAGGCCTGCTGTGGCTCGCGGATGGTGATCTGCTTCATGTCCTTGCTGAGTGGGCGTGAGTGGTCTCGAATTCCACTTGGCAACAAATTTTCCTTTCTCAGTGGGTGGGTGACCCTCAGTCAGGGATCTCCACGCCGTAAGTTTTCCTGTCTGTTCCCCAGAAGTCTGGGGCACCAATGGTCCACGGCATCCGGCAGAACATGTCCTGACACCGGAAGCAGTAGATCTTCACGAGGAAACTCTCAGCACTAGCACTGAACAAGGTCCTCGCAGCCTCTAGCTTCAGCCTGTGCTTGTGTACTGGAGCCTGGGGATGGCTCTCCACTAGGTAGGGATGTCCTCCCTGGCACATCACTCTCACCCGCTCCATGTCTGGGGTACCGATGCGATCATGTCCAAGCGGGATCTCCATACCTCTCTAACTGCGCTTGTCACACTTCGTTACACCTTACTTCCTATATCACTCACTCTATGTACTGTCATAGTTGGTGTTAGAGACTGTGTCGCTTCTTATACATCCGGATCGCAGTCTCACTGATCCCCAGATCCCGGGACAGTCGGGTAGAGGTGATCCCTTGCTCGAAGCACATGGTCAGGGTCTCCTGGTAGTGCTTCTTGGCTTCCTCCATCCATCTCCGCGCGGCTACTGCTTGCTTCACCAGCTCTTGCTGTAGATCCTCAGTCATTGGCCCTCCGGTACACCTCTACCTTTCGCGCGTGACCACGGGGGATCCTGCTCTTCACGGCTCTCTTCCCGGTGTGCTCTATTACTCCTTCCCGCAACAGTTGAGTCACCAGCGGACCCATGGCCCGAGGTTCATGAGGAGGATCTACCTCCCACTCATCTAGCTGCTCCCACACGTCATCAGTGGTGAACTCGTCCTTGCCGTAACTCACCTTGATGAAGGCTCGCACCGCCATGTGCTTCCACCCCGGCTCTACATGGGCATCAGCCCGCGCCATACCCTCATCCCGGAGCTCTTCTCCCGAGCGTCTGATCTTGATCAATATGCCTCTCCCTCGTCGTATCTCTGGTCACTCAGCAGGCGCTCCTGGCTGAGTCTCCTGCTCCCGAGATCTGTCATCTTCTTGCTCAGCTCGATGAAACTCCTGAGCTGACCGGTGCGGAACTTGTTGTACGGGCTTCCCCGCACCACCTTGTGGTCCTGCTCCAGTGAGTGGATCCTCATCTCGATCTCCAGTGCCCGCGCGTAGTAGGCAGTGGCAATCTCCATCAGGGAGAGGTAGGGGCTCTCCACTGGTGGCTCTACTCTCCCGAGCAACACGTCGGCATACCCCAGCAACTCATCCCGCAGGTCATCTACCTCAGGGAGATCTGCACCCACTGGGACATCAGTGAGCTTCTGCCCGAACTGGACGTGGCTAGGAGCCTTTACTCTGTCGATCTTCACGCTTCTTCTTCAGCTCCTCCTCGGTGAGCAGCTCCCACCGCTTGGTCTTCCCCCACACGAACTCGCCGTAGGTGATGATCAGCTGATCCTTCTCGATGTGCCACTCCGCACCCGCAGGGATCGGCATGTGAGTGGTCAGGTACTTCTTGGTGGTCATGCACCCTCCTCAGCGATAATCTCTTCCCGCAGACGCTTGAACGCCGCCTTCCAGCTGATGCTGTCGTTTCTCGCCAGCTCGATGCTCTTCTTCCTCAACCGCTGGGCCATCTCGCGCCGTGCCTGACGCCTGATCGCCTCGTGGTCACAGCTACCCTTGGGCACCAACCCGTAGGTGCGCTGGGCGTACTCGCTCTCACTCTCTACTCCCGCATAACTCATGCGCTCTCCTTCACTTCATCCCAGTGGTGGATCTTCAGACACCTGTCCCGGAACGGACAGTTGTTGTAGCGGTAGCCCTCCTTCTCGATACATGAGGACAACGGCTCATAGAGCTGCTCAGCCAGGGTGTGTGCCCACAGCTCTTCTGCCCGCTCGGTGATCTCCTCGATGGGTAGCTCTTCAGCGGGGACTACGAACTCCTTGTACTCCTGGGTGTTCTTGTCCTCGTAGATCACCACGGCTTTCTCCGCGCCACTCGCGGCCACGTAGGTGCCCACCTGATCTAGGTGATCCTCCTTGGGGCCGAAACTGTTCACCTGAGAGAAGCCGTTGGTGTGGATGCTCTTAAACTCCACCACCGAGCCATCGTGGGCGATCCCGTCTCTAGTCCCGTTCAGTCTCATGCTGTTCTGGGGCAGGGGGACCTCTGCCTCCCGCAGCCATCCCTCAGTCAGCCCAGCCATCTGCCACCTGATGTGCATGAAGGTGCCGTTCTGGAAGATCGCTGCTGTTCTCGCGGTAGGTGGTAGCTCAGGCATCCCGAGGAAGGTGAACTGTTGCCTTCTGCGGCAGCTGTTCAAGGAGGAAGCCGAGTACGTCCCACTGCGGTCCCGGGGGACAGCCTGGGCACGTAGTTGTGCGGTGCCGAACTTGATCGCTTCGCTGCTGTAGTTGGGGTTCCCGTTGTTCTTCATCCATAGATCGTGGTGAGGGGAGACCACCAGGCCTGGTCTGTGAGCCTTGATCATCTCTCCGAACTTCATAGGTCAAACCTAGTCACTCCACACTCAACGCACAAGATGTTACGTCACCTTTCTTCTGTGGGCCAGCTCACAACGCTGGCGAGGGTGGCATGGACCTGAGCTCTGGCGAGCAGGATCTTCCCGAACTCCTCGTTGTAGTTCTGGGACTCGCTGAGCAGATACTCAGCGTTCTTGTAGTGCTCGTGGGGTGTCATAGCTGTCCTCTCTGCCCGAATCCATGGGCTACTGCGTAGGGGGTATGGCCGAAGTGGAAGTAGTCAGACGCAGGGCAGCGGTACACCGACATCCGGTCGTGGGGGAACTTCTTGATCATGTACTTCTTCGCCGCCTTACGAGAGGTGAAGCACATCTTCCCGTCGTAGTCGCAGCGACCGATCCAGACATCGTCATTGTGTCCCTTGGTCATGTTTCTCCTCGCAACACCTCGCCAGGGTCGCCACCACGTAGGTCTTCCCGCAGACATTGCAGGTGTTCCTGTCCTGCCCCATATCTCCCGGTGAGGTAGACATCGTTGCCCTCGTAACTCGGCTTCCCACACCCATCACAGGTGGTGATGTAGCCATCTAGTAGTAATCCAGTCTCCAGTGCGGGCTGGTCGTGCGCCACGTTGTGGTGTCGCCTGCACAGGTTCATCAGGTGGTACTTCTCCCCGTAGATGTCGAGGATCAGTCCCCCGCGTGCTCGGGTGAGCCGGTGGTGCACCTCGGTAGGTGTTCTCCCACACCTAGTCCAGGTCCTGCCCACCATGACCATCGCCTCACAGGCCACTCAGGGCTCCTCCGTCTCTGAGCTTTCCGAGGACTCCGGTGAGGGACTCGGTGGTTCCGTCGTAGTCCTTCCCTCCGGAGATGGGTCGGGCGGGAGATCGTTCGACCAGGTCATCCAGGTCTCGATAGGGGGCGTTCGCCACCAGTACTTCTGCTGAGACTGCGCCGACCCCGTCCACTGATCGCAACCCCTTGCGTATGACGCCTTTATCCCGGTCCACTGTGTACGTAGCGCCTGAGATGTTGACGTGTGGCGTGGTGATCCTGATCCCTCGTCTGCGGGTGGTTCTGAGGTACTGGGGCTCTTTGTCTTCTCCAGCTGCAACTGAAAGAAGAGCTGCGTGGAACTCCAGTGGATGTCGAGCTGCAAGGTATGCACACCGATATGCAGTGATCCCGTAGACGGTGGCGTGGGCTCGGTTGAACGTGTACTCAGCAAAACCTGCAATAGCTTCATGGAGATACTCCTTGTCCTCCGTGGTCATCCCTACGTCGTCGCACTTCTCCTCGATCCACTCGTTGTAACCCTTCATCACTTCCTTGGCAGCCGCTACCTCCTTGTTGGAGGCCTTCACCGCCTTCAGGTACTTGGTGAGGTTCTCAGGATCCATGCCCAGCGCCCGCAGGATGTCGATCACCTGCTCCTGGTACACCAGGACGCCGTAGGTAGGCCCCATCACCTTCTGTAGGAGCTCATGGCGCTCGGGGACCTCTTCCCGCTTGAACTTGCGCCTGATGTAGGCCTTGGTGCCACCGCTCATCATCACCCCGGTGCGGAACAGGGCCATCGCCACGATCACCTCATGGATGTTCTTGGGCTTCAGGTCCTTACACCCACGTGAGGTGGTGTGCCCCTCCATCTGGAACACACCATCGGTGTTGCCCGAGGAGATCAGTTGGAAGGTGGGCCGGTCTCGGTACTCGATGGCCTCCAACATGTGGTTAGGCAGGCCGAGGTTCATCATGCACTGGTCCACCACGGTCAGGGTCTTAGAGCCCAGCACGTCCAACTTCACTAGACCCAACGCCTCGATCTGATCCTTCCCGTACTGGGTGACGAACCCCTTGCGCGAGGCGATGTAGTGCAGGGGTACCAGCTTGTTGAACTCCTCAGGGGTACTGGTGAGCACCACACCCGCAGCGTTGGTACCCATCCCCTTCAACAGATCCCTGCTGGAGAGATCCATCAGCATCTGCTTGTGGTCATCAGGCACATCAGCCCAGGTGGGCTTCTCCTCGCCCTCCTCCAGTGTCTTGTTCACCTGAGAGAAGTACTTCACCCGCAGCGAGCCCTTCTGCGAACCGTCCTCACTCTCCTCCTTGTCGAGGGAGTAGGTGGCCCAGGTACCAATCTGGTGATCCGTGAAGCGAGTGTCTAGCCACTCCATCAGCTCAGCACGCCTGTTGTGAGCGATGTCCAGATCGATGTCAGGTGGCTTGGTGCGGTCCTTGGACAGGAACCGTTCAAACCTCAGATCCCACTTGATCGGATCAACGTTGGAGATCCCCAACAGCCAGCACACCAATGACCCAGCAGCACTGCCACGGGTCTGGAACAAGATGTTCTGCTCACGCATGTAGTCGGTGATCATGGCGACCAGCATCATGTAGCCCGCCATCCCCGAGTCCTTGATCACCTCGAACTCTTCTTCGAGCTTCTGGTAGTACCTAGCCACCTTCTTGGTGGGGATGTCTTCGACCTTCAACTCCATCTGATCCCAACACCGCTTCACCATGGCGTCGTACGGGTCAGGGACTACCTGAGGGACCGCGTAAGAGTAAGAGTCAAGAACCGGGATGTGGAGTCGATGTCTATCGAGGAGATCTCCCAGTCCCTCCAGTCCTCGCGCAAGGCGATATTCGCTGTGATGCGCTGATATCCACTCGTCGTCTGCGAGGTGGAAGCCGTCTCCTGGAAAGACTGCGTCATCGGGGTCTGGTCCGAAGGCAACGAGTCGTTTGAGGGCTTCGTGGGCGGGTCGGTCTTGTGGTACCAGGTAATGCGAATCCTGAGTGATGACCACCGGGAGACCCATCTGGTCAGCAATACCCACCAAGGCGTCAGCAAGACTGTCGTCACCCCACTCCGTGTCATGGTCAATACCGTGGTTCTGGATCTCCACGTAGACGGAGCGGGGGAACCAGGCCTCTAGGGTAGCCAGATACTGCTTGGCTGCGCCTTCACCACGCTTAATCAGGCTTTGAGCTGCGTACCCAAAGAAGCAACCGGTAGTCACCGCGAGACCACCAAGCCGACCATCCTCGGCCAGTTGCGCCAGGATGTTGTAGTCGATGGTGGGCTTGTGGAAGAAGTTCTGGTGAGAGGCCGTGGACAGGTTCACCAGGTTCTCGTAGCCCTCACCGGTGTAGGCCACCACACCGAGGTGGAACCGCTCAGCCTTCTTGTGCTTGTCCCGGTAGTCCTTCTTGTAGGCCGACAGGTCAGGGACGAAGTACATCTCTGAGCCGGGGAAGGGCTTGATCCCCGCCTTCATGCACTCCTGGTAGAGCTCGACTGAGCCAGCCATGTTGCCGTGGTCAGTGAGCCCCAGACCACGCTGACCTAGCTCGCTGACCCGCTTGACGATGTCCTGCACCGAAGGGAGGGCATCATCCACGCTGTACCGAGAGTGGGTGTGCACGCTCCAGAACTTCGGAGTGCGACGAATTCTCACGCAGACTCCTGTGGTGGGCCGGTGGGAGCCAGACTGACGGGGACGGATTGGGTGCCCAACCCCCACCGGCGATTGATTAGGCTGGCTGCTGGTCCAGCATCCAGTCCACGATCTGGTCAGAGGTCTCCATGTCCTTTGGGATCTCCCCGATACCTTCACGCTTACACAGCGCAGCGAGGTCCCACACGTCCATGTTCCTCAGGTCAGCCTCAGAGTAGACCTTCTCCTCCTTGGGCTGCGAGCGCTGGATCTTCGCGCGCAACTTGTTGGAGTCCTCGGTCTCCTTGGCTTGTGCCTTGCTCTCCCGCACCTTGGCGTCATCACCCCAGGCCTCTTCGTAGGCCTGAGCGAGCATGGTCTCGGGGTCACGGGTGTACTGCTCGACCTCCTCGAAGTCGAACGGCTCCTTGTCCAGACCCTCTACGTCGTAGTCGTAGTTGGTCTTGTTCCCGACCTTCTCCCGCAACTGGCGGATGATGTAGTCCCGGTCTCGGATAGTGCCGATCCGCTCCCACCGCGCCTTCAGCTTGTCGGCCACGGTCTTGGGCACCTTCCACACGTTGGTGTACTGCCCATCGAAGGCATTGAAGGCGATCTTGCGGGAAGCCCGAGCCATCTTCTCCACGTCGCTGGTGCACCCCGGGCAGGACTCCCGGTTGTTGGTGCACGGGAACGGGTAGCCACCAGGGTTGTAGTGCTCCCAGTAGTAGACCCACTTGTCGGGCTCGTCCAGGATCCTCAGGACGTTGTCACCCTCCTTGGGGTACTTCATGAACTCCTGGCCACCGCCACCCCTCGACGGCTCTGCCTTGGCTTCCTCTTCGCTCTTCCCGAACCTCACTTGTAGCACTCCTCCACAGTCTTCACAGTCGCTCTCACTTCACTCATAACCGCACCTTGGACATATTCGGAGACTCGCTCCCTCACGTCCTCTGGGTTCTCTCCATCACCAACACTCGCTGTCACACGAGCGGCCACCCATGTCTTGTCGCCGTGGATCTTGATCTCGTGGGTGACACCGAGCTCGATCTCCTTCACCTTCACTGTGTGTTGATCACATATCCCTTCTTTGTGAAGTACTCCTCGATCTCCTCTACGTCCTCAGGGGTGAAGAGGTAGATCGTCATGTCCCCGGTCTGCACTGCCTTCGAGGGTGCCTTGACCTTGGGGTTGCCATCGTTGTCCTTGGCCTTGCACAGCCGTCGCATGGTCTCGGTATGGACACCGATCCGCTCAGCCATCTGGCGCATGGTGACGTACTCACCCTCCAGACTCTCCAGGATGATCGTCGCTGGGGACTTCCGGGTGTTGGTCCCCGGCACGTCCTTGGAGTCGATCACCTTCACCTTCTTGGTCACAGTTCTTCCTCGCTGTGCTCGGTGAACCGGAGGTAGGCCTTGCCAGGGGCTGTAGTCACGTGCTGGGCGACCACCATCGGGTCTACTACCCCTTCGTTCATAGCCTCTTCGAGCTTCCTCCGGTTCAGCTTCTTCTCGGTGTACTTGTCGAACACCTTGGCTGTCAGGGCCTTACGCAGGCCCTTCTCATCGATCACCGAGCGCTCACTCTTCACGTAGGTCACCTGACGAGTGCGGCCCTCCCTACTCCACTTGTAGGACTTCTGATGCTTCTCCTCCATCTGAGCGAGGAGGGCAGCTTGGGCCTTGTCGTAGCGGGCGGTGACGCGCGCCAGCTCAGCCTTGGCGTCTAGGTACTCTTCGAGGACAGGATCCGCAGCCTCGACTGGGTCCTGGTGGATTCGGGTGATCTGCATGACTGAGACTCTACACACGACAGGTCACCAGACACAACATCACGGAGCACAAACTTCCGGCGAACGTGAGAAAGTTCGTCCACGTCCTTGCCCCACGACCTCGGCCAGGTCAGTCGCACCACCCTGCGGTGCTTGAATGCCCGCTTGGTCTCCAGGTAGGCCTTCCAGCCAGCGTCGTCGTTGTCGTAGGCGGTGTAGATCACCCCAGGATCCACCCGGTCAATGAGGCGTGCTTGCTCGGTACTGAGATGACTTCCGTAGATAGCGAAGGCATCCACGCCCACGTTCCAGCATGCGATGGCGTCAACTGCGCCCTCCACGAGCACGGCGACGGAGCGGGCTTCGGGGGTGTAGTTGAAGAGGAGTCGTCCGACATCGACTCCAGCCGGGTAGAGGTACTTGGGACCGGATCGATCCTCTCGTAGTGAACGTCGCACCACACCCAACACCTGTCCGGATGGGTCTCGCAGGGGATAGGTTGCAGCGTCTTGTTCAGGGTCGTACCCCAGTCGGAAATGAGTCGCCGCAGTTCTTCCCACACGGGTCTCCCAATAACTATGTACCGGTCCCGCATCGAAACGGCTGAGCCATGACTCGGGGTAGACACGTCCTTGCTCCATCTTCTGCTCGAACCAGATCCTCATCTCCTCGTAGTCGGGTTCGATCAGGGCATCCTCCCCGGTCACCCCACCACGAGCACCACAGGTGTAGCAGTACCAGACGCGCTTCACCATGTTCACCGAGGCCGAGGGACGAGAGTCCCCGTGCACCGGGCAGAGGAAGGATCGCTCCGTCCCATGCCCATAGACGATGGCCTCGTGCAGGGTCATCGCCCTCACAAGGGTGATCCCTCACAACAGCTGTTCTTGTGCTTGCACTCCGGGCACAGCCAGCGGTATTTGATCGGATCGAACCAGCTGTAGCAGTTGACGCACTCCATCTTGTGCTCCAGGGGAAGTGGTTGGTCCTCCAGCGCGTACTTCATCGCCATCTCCAGGGTGAGACCTGGTAGTAGTGGTGCACACCGTCACAGTCCTCCAGGGTGCACTCCCACAGCCTCTTCTTGTCGTTGGAGAACTCGGTCCCGCAGGGTCCTACGTTCAGGTAGTGCCTCTTGTACTCGATCTTGGGCAGTCTCATAGTGGCTCCGCAGCGTTGACCAGGTCCTCGACCTCGTCGCGGCTGATCTCATCGAAGACCCCGAGGTCGGGGTCGAACTTGGTGTAGAACTTCCCACTCGGTCCGTGCCGGTTCCCTTCCACCGATATAGCCGTCGCCACGTTGTGGGGTTTCGCGCGCATCGTGCAGATCACATCTCCGTCCTGTCCGAGGGCGTCCGAGCCAGCCAGGTTGGCCAGCCTCGGGGGCTCTGATCCGGTCTCGCCGTCCCGGTTGATCTGGGAGGCCACCAGCATCGCGGTCTTCTGTTGAGCGGCGGTGAGCTTCAGGTCGTTGGAGATCGAGGCCAGCACCCGCCAGTCGTCTACGGCCCGAGAGCCTCCGTCAGCCCGCATCAGGCCGATGTAGTCCACGACGTTCAGGTCGTACTCCCCAGCGCTCGCTGCGATCACTCCTGGGGTCACCAGGCCCTCCGCAGGGGTGTGGATGTCGATGTGTCCACCCCGGTCGTCCAGCAGGTCCTGGAGCACGCCCATGAACCCCTTGTAGGTGTGCCGGTCCACCTTCTTCTCCCTGATGTTGGTCAGGGTGATCTCCTTGAACTCCTTCCTGCCCTTGCTCACCAGGTAGGTGGCGTACGCCGCGTGGAACCGAGCCCGGACCTCGGCCTCGCTCATCTCCAGGGAGTAGAACTTCACCCGGCAGCCGTCCATCACCGCCCGCTTCACGAAGTTGACCAGGTGGGCTGACTTCCCGTTCTTCGGTCTCGCAGCCAGGTACCAGATCTGTCCCGGCCGGATCCCTCCGGTGAGCCGCTGCAGAGAGCGGTAGGGCACCTCGATACACGAAGACCCCGACTCCCAGTCATCTAGGAAGTCGAGGTCAGTGAGCACTCGCCGGGGCTTCGGGTTGGTCCGGAGCGGTTCGGCCTGCGCCAGTGTGGACCAGGCCTCGTGGATCTCTCCCACCTGCAACAGGTCGTAGGCGTTGGAGATCGCCTCGGTGATGTCCCGCTTCGCGTAGGCCTTGAACACCATGTCCACCGCGCTCCGCACGTCCTCGTGCTCGGAGAAGGTGAAGTGCGGGAACGCCTCCTTGAAGGCGTCCTTGGAGGGGTCGGTGCCGTACCGCTCGTAGTAGTTGAGCAGCCAGTTGTACTCAGCCTGGTACCCGATGAAGTGCTCGGGCCTCAGACCGTAGGACCGGCCTGCAGTCACGTCGTGGTTGTTCAGGAGGGCAGAGATGGCAAGGGCTTCGCCAGACAGGATGGGCACTTGGGGAATCCTTCAGTTGTACGGACGGACACACCATACACGGTGTGTGTAGTTTGTCTAGACTGAGATGTAGTGACGGACTCGATCCGGCCAGACGTACCTCTCCCGCATGACAACGTCACCGGGCTCGTGGTAGAGCGTCTCCTTCCGGAAGACGTACTCCGTGAGCACCCGGATCCCCCCGTTGTGGGGGCAGGGACGGGGGTGGGACTTGTTGCAGTCGGGGCAGTAGCGCTTGATGAACTTCCCGCGCGGGGCGTCGGGGTAACACCTCAGGCAGGGACGCTGGTCTCGGATCTCATCCAGATCCACCTCACGGGGAACCCCACGTTCCCCTCGGGGTGGCTTCTTGGTGATGTGGTAGCAGTCAGCCTCGCGGTGGAACACCTGATGTGATCCTTCTCCCACGAGGTAGACCATTGGCATGGGAGGACGGTACACCCGCTCCGGACGTGAAGGAACCCCCGGAGCTTCAGCTCGACGGGGGTCCTCCTCAGGCTGTTAGAGCCCACCTCTTCCCCAAGACCTCTTCCTGTCCAGAGAGGTAACACTCAGAAAGTTACAGGACAGCCTAGACACACGCAACCACCGGGTGTACCTTGCCCGTATTCCCCAAGTGCCCTCACCTGGACCAGAGAGAAGTTGATGCAATTGTCCTAGACCAGTGAGTACCTCACCCAGGTGAGCGGGTACGGCCCTGGGTCACCAACTAACCGTAGTACAGGACAACCGAGGCGCGACGACTTCACGGAGTCACCACCCACTGCCTCTAAGCGAACATGTGTTCGTTAGTGACCTGCAGGCTCGCCAAAGGGTCGGTCTATGTCTTAGACCAGGATGATCTCTCTACTCTCACCAGGTTTTCTTCGATACCCAGTGCCATTGCTGTAGAGAGTAGAGTGTGGTACAGTAGTTCCGTAGTCCCCACCCAGAGGCAAAAGTTCCTCACAGTGGTGTAGTGGTACTACCGTCCCAGTAGGGAGCGAAACTACCCCCAGGTAGTTCCCTAGCTGGTTACCCCCGAAGGATGAGACATATGAGCTCTAGGCCTTCGGGGTTGTTTATTTGTGGTGTGTATGGTATGCTTAATCCATCTCCTTGGGACCCCTATGTACTGAGAAGTTAGGCAAGGGGTCAGGAGATAGCCCTCGTGGTGATCACTCACCCGGGGGTTTTTTCATGCCCAAGAAAAGAGGAACAGCTGATGTACACCTTGCAAGACGCCCTTCAGGGCAAACCAATGCCGGAGGAGTTCCTCCGGACCTGCAGTACCGAAGTGATCCAGATCTGTTACCAGTCCATGGAAACGACTCTGGAGATCGTCCAGGAAAAGATCAAGGCCACCGAGGCCCTCCTGGAAGTCTGTTCTCCTCTCGGTGAAGGGAAACCAGACCGGGAAGAGACTCTCCGGGAACTCCGAGCAGCTCTTGATGAGCTGATCCTCTACACCCGGGATCTCCACGAACAGCAACTCCGGATGGAGAAGATCCTCCAGGAGAGATCCTCATGAAGCCCTTCGAGGAGATCGAGGTAGAACGGTTGGCTATCCGTTCTGAGTTCGACCGGTTGAAGAAACTCGACCCGGTCTTCATGACTCGGAAAGAACTCCGCCAGATGGATAGGGACTTCGACAAGCTCCTTCGGCGGATCAACCTTTGGAATCACGCAGTTCTGGAGTACGCCATGGAACAAGAGGTGGAACTCCTGGAGGCTAGTGCTCAACTGAAAGAGGTTCGGGCACGACTCGGTTACATCGACTAGATCTCCTCTGGAGATCCTCAGACCTATCTGGGTCTTTGCATGCTTGACATGGAACTACACGAAAGGACAACCCCGATCTGCGGGGGTAGGGAGTTAGCTGTTCCTCCTTACCCCCGCTTTGTCATGAACAGCTAAGGAGAACATCGTGATTGCACATTGGGTGAAAGTGATCTACCTGGCTCTGTTCCTGGTGGATCTCTGGGTGATGACCAACCTCTGGAATGTCCTCGGAGGTGGGGTCTACGGGATCTTGATCGTTGCCTTCGGGATCCTGAACCTCACCATCGGGATGGGGGTCATCCAGATGGCCTACCTCTACTCCTTCCGCAAGGAGATGGAGGAGGAAGAGGACCAGGAGATCGAGGTCCACACCTTCCACTACACCGTGGAGAAGGATCCCGACTCCAAGGTGATTCAGCTGATCGACTCTCGGGAACCGGATCTACCTCCCGTGTCATGACGATTCGGGAACAGATCATCACCGTCAAGGTGACCTGGGACGACCTGGAGGAAGACGGCTGTCTTCCTCAGGACGTTGAAGGATGCTGTGGGGAGGCGTGTGAAAACACGGTTCCCTCTGCCGCGACGAAAGTCGTGGAAACCATGGAGTGCTGCGGTGGATGCCGAAAGGTGGAAGTCCTGCAGTCCACGGAACCTCGTGAGGTGCTCAGCCAGAGCACCTTCAACAGTTAAGGAGAACTGGTTGAAAAGTGTTGCCGATTACCTCGCGGACACCCGCGAGTACATCGATCAGAAGGGCTGGACCCAGGGTCGTTACCGGGACCTCAACACGGGTGCAGTCTGTTCCCTCGGGGGCATTCAGCAGGTGCTGGTCCAGGATGGTGTGGATCTGAGCACTGGTCAGGGACTGCGCCTTTTCCACACAGTTGCTGAAGCCTTTGCCAAGGTGGTCAGGACGAGGATCTCATCCACAGCCACCATTGCGGTGTGGAACGACACCCCCACTCGTACCAAGCAGGAAGTGCTGGACGCCTTTGCCAAGGCCGAGAAGATCGAGAGGGCGGGTTTCGACCCTGATGCCCAATGAAGCCAGTCGCGGACATCCTCGCGGACGCTCGGGAGTACATCGAAAAGCACGGGTGGACTCAGTTCACGCTGAGATCACCTGGGCGCAACGTGTGCTCCATCGGTGCCATCTGCTACAGCCAGAAGTGGTACGGCGACAACGTGCTGGCAGAACGTCAAGAGGAGCTTCAGGCTGTTTCTCGGGCTCTGGTCAAGATCGTGGGCAAAAGGTCCGAGTATCCCGGTATGACGCCAGTCGACCGGGTGATGGACTGGAACGACGACCTGGAAACCTCCACCCGGGAAAAGAAGAAGAAGGCCAAGCAGGAGGTCCTGGACACCTTCGCCAAGGCCGAGAAAATCGAACGCGCGGGTTTCGACCCGGACGCGTAACAGACCCGGTGGGGTGGGTGACCCGAGACACCTGCCCCACCGGCTTCATGGAGAATCTCGGACCGATGAAAGGAAAGAGAAGTTGGCAGAACAGCGCACCATGAAGGTCTTGGACCGGTCCGGTCACAAGACACTCACCTGGGATCCCACCGACGTGGGCACCCAGGATGAGGTTCGGGCAAAGTTCGAGGAGATGGTCCAGGGGCAGCACTTCCTGGCCTACACCTTGGACGCCAACAAGGAGAAGGGCGAGGTGATCCGTGAGTTCGATCCGGAGGCGGATATCGTCCTTGCTCCGCAGAACCAGGGCGGCTAAGCAGCCTCCCCCCGAACCAAAGCCGAGAGGGTGGGTTCTTTCTAAAGACCTGCCCTCCTACGTGACCCCTGAACACCGGGCGAAGTCGCTCCTGAAGGATGTGCTCTCCGAGAGTGAGTACAAGGAGTACCAACGGACCGGAAAGATCCTCATCACCGCCTCCGATGGGACGCGGTGGGAGATCGGGACGGACTCGTATTCGGGCAACCTGAAGGACATCAAGAATCGTAGACAGATCTGCGCTCACCCGCAGATGACCATCTACGAACGCGATGCCTACGGGTACGTCATCAGTACGGGCCGTCTTCCCTATGCCGATGCCTGGGTAGCTCAGATCCTGGAGCTGAAGACTGACGCCGACCGCGTCAGAGAAGTTGGCTACGGCTACGCCTACTAGATCTACAACTGAATAGCAGGGGCGGGGTTCTGTCGAGTAACCCCCATTGCCCCGTCCCTGCCTGGGGTTTATAGCTCAACTGGATAGAGCGCCGGTCTACGGAACCGGAGGTTGCGGGTTCGAATCCTGCTAAGCCCACGCAGTACCCAACACACCAACAAGGAGAACAGCTATGAACAGCTCACAGCAGCCTCCGGAGTTCATCAAGGACCCGGAGGAGACCGACAGCCCCACCTGGGCGTCCCTCTTCGGATCGGACCCCGACTACCCGACCGGGGAGCCCACCCTCTTCGAGGCCATCGCGGACGCCTGGAAGAAGTCCTACGACCAGATGTCCCCGGAGCGGAAGCAGGTGCACGAGAACTTCAAGAAGAACATCACCGATCCGATCACCTACGTGGAGCTCTCGGTGATGATCGTCTCCCTGGCCCTGCTGAAGCGCAAGCGGGGCTGGAGCCGCAAGAGGACCGTGCTCTGGTTCCTGCTGGCCAACGAGGCCTACTCCGCCGTCCGTAGGCCGGAGGAAGCCAAGCTGGCCTACAAGGTCATGATCGGGAGGAAGTGAGCCATGCCACTTCGTCTCATCTTTCTGGCGATCTGCACCTACCCGGTGATCGCCATTCCGCTGGCGGTGATCTCCATGATCACCGGGATCATGATCGGCTGGGAGAACCTCGCCTGGGCAGCTCTGGTGCTGCTCATGAGCGGGGGGATCTCGGCTGTCATCGGTGGGTTCTGGTACTTCGACTACAAGACCCCGATCCCGCCGACCCGAAAGGACATCAAACGGGCTCGGGAACGGGCACACGAGGACCACGACGAGCTGATGATCCAGTTCAAGGAGTTCATGGGTGGGATCCGCGAGGAGCCTCCCAAGGAGCTGGAGGCTCGGCTGATCGAGTACGCCAACGAGAAGAGGAGGAAGTCATGAGCCCCGCGTTCTGGATCGTCCTGGGCCTGATCTTCTACGTCACCATGATCTGGATCACTCGGGTAGTTCTTGATCTACTCCCAGCAACCACCCGCCGTGACCGCTATGGAGGCCCCGTTGTCTCCAAGGACCTGAAGGTGATCCTGTCCATTTTCTGGTGGGTCACCCCGTTCCTCCTGCTCGGTTGGGGGGCCAGTTACTCCGTCACTCACTTCATGAAGTCAGCGGAGGCAGTGGCGAGGCGGGTCCGAGAGAACCGGGAGCTGGTTCGATGAGCGATCTGTTCTGGGTCATCCTGATGGCTCTGGGCTATCTCGCCTGTTCCTGGGTGGCGATCCTGTGCGCAGTCGCTTCCCGGGACTGGAAAGGCGACAGCGATGGCGGTCAATACGCGGTCGGTCTCTTCTGGCCAATAGTGCTGGTCTTCGTGATCGTCTCGGGCTTCGGCAAGTCCGCCAACGCCCTTGGCAACCGAGTCAAGGAGAACAGGAGGTACGGCTGATGGATCCGGCATTCTGGATCACCTTCGGAGTGATCGGGCATCTCGTCATCACCTGGATCACCGTCATGGTGTTCATCGCTCTCGATGGCCCCGGTGGGAACGACGATCCGATCATGTATCTCATGGCCTTCTGTTGGCCCCTGGTGCTCGTAGTCGCCCTCCCAGTCCTGTTCTGCAAGACCGCGTTCTGGGCCGGGAAACGAATCCACGAGAACCGAAACCCTCCTCAGATCGAATCCGAGACAAGTGAGGGCGGGGTGTACATGGGGTGACCGAGATCCCGCTGGGCTACATAGCGGGGATCCTCGACGCGAACGCGATCTTTCGGGTTCGCACTACCCCTGGGGGCACTGAGCTACCAGCTGTACATGTGCACGGGCTCCCTATGCCGATCATGACCGTCCTGGCGAAGTACACCGGGACTAAGGTCACCACGGTGACTCGGGACTACTCCCGGTCTCCGTGTGCCGAACACTGTGATGAGAGACATCAGCATGTCGTCTCCATCTCAGGTCGGTGGTCGGTCACGGGAGCCCGTGCCACGGTGCTCATCCACGCGATCCTTCCCCATCTGCAAGCCCAGCGGTACGCCGCCACTGAAGTGCTGGCGGTAGGTCTCTCCGCTCCAAAGAAGTCCACGACGTACAACAAGATGGCTCAGCTCGGCTGGCCCATCCCAGCACCACCGGAAGAAACAACAACGAAGGAGAACAGCACATGAGCGAGATCAAGACGACCCACCCGGTCCGGAACACGGTCCTGGGGCTCTTGGCCACTGTCCTGCTCACGGTCCTGGTCATCTGGTACCAGGAGAACCACTAGCAGCGGCAAGACCCATGACGCGCGGGCTCTGCCCTAACGCGTCCTCCGAGGGATGTAGAACCTCTCCAATTCTGTGATGGCTTCGGCCATCCTGCGTGGGGGGTCCTTCGGGACCCCCCAGAAAGGCAGTCATGCGTCACCTGCTGAACTATCAGTCCCTTTCTTCCCCACCCGCCCACAACGCTCATCTCGGTTCTCTTTCTTCACCAAACGTTGTTGACCAGTTCTCCATGTCCCCCGAGAGGGGGAGAGGTGAGGTGCGCCTCCATGGGGAAGTGGTGGGGGTTCTACACGCCGCTACGACGCGGCGTTTTTTCATGTCCGGAGGTAACTGATGTACAACAACGTCTTCGTCTTCCTCTGGAAGTTTCTCCGCTTCCTCGTGGTCACCTGGATCCCCAACAAGCTTTTGGAGTGGGAGTGCACCCAGACCGGCGAGATCGAGCGAGAGCAGTGGAAGCGATCCGCTCTGTGGAAGATCCGTCCTCGGTACGTGGGACACATCAAGTACCTGGACTGCGGCTGTGGTCGTCGGTTCGGACGGATCGTGCTCATCAACGGAGCCTGCACCAAGCACGGATTCTCCTGGCTCGCTGATGAGGAGCTCGATGTCGACCAAGACTGAATGCCAGGAGACCATGCCTTCGAAGTTCGTCCCCGACCACACTCACACCTGCACCGGTAGTCACGCCGAAGAGGCAGACCACTACTGCGGGGAGTGCAAGCGATTCTGGAAGCCGAGGAGCGTCTACAAGTGAACGAGATCATCCCGCCCTCGATCCTGCATATGGGGGCTCAGGAAAACGTCTGTTCGGACACCACCAATGGCTGGCTTTGGTACTGCGATGTCCACGACACCCACGGCAACGCGGACAGCCAAGATGAAGCTGATCTTCTCGCTGATACCCACGCCATGTTCATGGATGACGAAGAGGGCTGCGATCTAGTGATCTGGCAGCGAACTCCACACGAACGGAGCAAGAGTGAATGAACACAGCATCCGGAGTCGGGCACGGCGCACAGCCGATGTGGTGATCTCCGGCTACGCCGCGTCCTATGCTCACTTCCTTCCCCGAGGTGAGCAGGATCAGTGGGGGTTCGGAGGAAAGACCCTCTGTGGCGCTCGACACCGCACTGGTCGCTGGCAAGGCACCGCCAACGACGAAGAGCGAGCCCAGGCCAACAAGGCTGAGCTCTGCCCCCGCTGCATCAAGACCGCGCTGATCGAGGGTTATCTCGACTAGTGCCGATCATCATCAAGCCAGGGGAATTCAAGATCATCGGAGTCACCTTCACCTCGGCTAACACCACCACCTTTACCTGGGCCGAAGAGTCCAGGACTGCTACGACAAAGGACGTAGAAATGAGCAGATCTGAACACCAGGTCCACGTCACTACCGATGACAACGAAGAGGTCATTCTGGAGTGCTGGACCTGCACCGGCTTTCCACAGCTGGCGAAGTTGGGGAAGAACCCCAACGTCACTGATGTCTACAGTGCCGCTGCCCAGCACTGGAACTCCTGATGAGCGGCATCTACCCCAAGGCCTATGCGCCGACTACCGAGATGACCGAAGAGATGGCCAACCAGCGGGCTAAGCGCTGGGAGGCCCGATACGACGAAGCCCTCGACATGGCGGCTCGCTGGCAGCAGCAGTACGTCGACATGCGGAAGGAACGGGACGCCGCTCTGAATCTCCTGGAGGAGGTCCGGGAGGAGATGCGCCAGGAGTTCGATTCTCGGCTGGTCTACGTCCCCAAGCACCGCGCAGACGGACCCGCCCTCACGGGTCACCCCGACACCATGATCGGTGGTGGGGGAGCCCGCAGACGACCAAAGGAGAAGAACGATGAGTGACACGTCCCGTGCCCTTGTTCAGGGCGGCATGATGGGCGCGGCTCTGGCATTCCGGTCTCATGGAATCTTAGTCAAGAGCCTTGAACAAGATCGAGATGGTGAGGGCAATTACCTCCCCTTCTTTGTGTTGATCATGGACTCCGGTGTCCGGATCCGCGTGACCTTCGAGGAGGAGCCCGATGGCTAGCGTGATCGTCACCCTCCGGGTGGACTTCACTCCCCGGAAGGGCACCTCACATCCCGTGAACTGGCAGTGGGAACGGGTCTTCCGGACCAATCTGCCAGATGAGGAGATCACTCTCCTCAACGTCGGAGCGATCCAATTCGAGCCGGGGGAGGAAGAGCTGATGAACCCCCACTTCATGAAGAACTTCCAGAACTGGCAACAAGAGAGGATCGAAGATGGCTAACGCGGAGTTCATCGTCACGCTGCGGGTGACCTTGCCCCTTGTGGAGGGAGACTCCTGGCTGGATCCACACTCCTGGGCCTGGCAGTCCGCAGTCACGAGCTCGATCACCGGGCGGAGCGGTACTCAGGTGGAGATCCTCAACCTCTCCCCAACCAAGTTCGAGGACGAGGAAGACAAAGAGCGCTTCTCCATACACAGCCGGGAGGCCCGGGAGCGATGGGAGGAGGAGCGACGTGGGAACTAACCCGACCGAGTTCATCATCACCCTGAAGGTCAAGGTCAACCCGGAAAGGGGCTACGCCTACGTCCACCCAGTTCTCTGGAAATGGACCCGTGCCATCCAGCGACAGGTCCCGCACACCACCGAGGTGGAGGTACTCAACTGCTCTCCGCTACAGATGGAGAGCGAGGAGAAGGAGGGCTGGGTCGAGAACCTGGATCAGCAGCAAAAGGACTGGGAGGAGGGCCGATATGGCTAAGCAGATCATCACCCTGGAGATCTCCTTCGACATGGAGAGGCTGAAGTCATCTGGCGGCTATCCCCTTCCAGCCTGGCTCCCAGCGCAGATCGCAAAGGTCTGTTCGTGGATCTCCGGGGTGACCGTGCTGAACATCTCTCCGGTCCACTGGGAAGCTGACGAAGACCCAGAGGAATATCGGCAGTTCATGGTCGATAAGGGGGACACCAAGTGGCTGAGTTCATAGTCACCCTGAGGGTGGAGTTTGATCCAACCGGTGCAGAACAACTGAAGGCACCCCGTGACTGGGTGTTCTTCCAAAAGAGGGGCGAGTGGAATCGCTTCGTTTCCAATGTCGAGATCATCTCGATCACCGATCCGGTCCTGACTTCTGAACAAGAGTCCTACATGACCGAAGACTGGAAGCTCAAAAATCACGGCCTATAGGAGGGATGCAGACAACATCACACCGCGAGAGAGTGCAAGGGAAGGCAGTACACCCCGTAGGCGTCCGCTGGACGAGGCTGGTCTCCTTGTCAGTCAGAAAGACGCCTACGGGGTGGTCAAATAGTGGTGTATGTGGTATAGTTATCCCATTGGCACCCGTTAGGCTGCCCAAATAGCCCCCACAGGGACTTCCTGTGGGGGTTTCCGCGTTCATAGAAAAGAGGATTCTCATGAACCACTCCATCACCAACCCCCTCGGACTGGACGAGACTGACCGGAAGATTCTCCAATCTTCGTGGTTCGTCGCCACGATCACCACCGAGTCGGGCTCGCACTACACCTTGATCAAGCGCGACAACCTCGCCGTCATGACCAAGGACAACCCCGACGACCCCTGGGTCGGCAGGGGAACCGAGTTCTGGATCTCCAGCACCGGACGGGTCACCCTGTTCAATGCGCACGGCAGGCCGGGACACCGGATGGTGGGCTGTACCACCAGGATCCGCTCCTGCTACATCCTGGAGAACTAGTTCTCCACCAGGCCCCCAGCATCCAGCTGGGGGCCTTTGCATGTCCGCACCATAACCAACGAAAAGAGGAACAACATGAAGCGCATCTGGAACACCATGAGCACCCGCAAGAAGGTGCTCTTCCTGACCTACACCTACGTGGTCGACGCCTACATCGTCGGGATGATGCTCGCCGGTCCGAAGTGGCCCGCCGTTCTGGTCCGCGCGCTCCGCGAGCACAAGTCCGAGACCGTGACTTTCGAGCGCTGGGCGAAAGTCACCGACCGGCTGGAGAAGGAGGGGATCGACTGGTCCGAGTTCGAGGAGGAGTCGCTGGACGAGCTGTGCAAGCAGCCCGACCAGGTCATCGACTTCTTCATCCAGGCCTGGAAGAACAGAGATGCTTCCGACCCGGAGATCCCCAAAGAGATCCGGGAGGCCTGGGGTCAGATCGTCAGCGACCCCCGCGCCTCTCACTGATTCACCCCGCAACACAACCAACCAAAGGAGAACAGCACCATGAAGGTCGAGCGCAGTAGAAGCAAGACCCCCACCGCTACCGGATACCGGAAGGAGCGGGCCTTCAAGATCAGCAGCAGCCGGGTCAACATCGACCGCTCCACCACGAAGGTGCGGAACGAGACCGGGAAGAAGGTCACCAAGGTCCACAACCGGTCCTACGGCAAGACGAAGAAGTCCTGAAGACCCGCACCCGCTAGCTCACAGCGGATCACCAAGGTGCGTGGCCCCGGCACCTGCGAACACGGGGCACCTGCTAAATAACCAACGAAAAGAGGAACAGCAATGAAGCGTCACACCGAGGACCTGGTTATCCACGTCCGCCGCTACGACAAGCCCGATGTTCGAGTCGGGATCCACCACTACGAGCGGGAGCCCCGCCACCGCCTCGGCTGGAGCCCCATCACCGCACCCCGCCTGGTCTCCGAGACCCAGGCAAAGGCAGCGATGGCTGCGCTGATCACCCAGGACTACGAGAAGGTGGCCCTGGACATGGACGACCAGGAGCTGGTCAAGGTGGTCCAGTTCAGCCTGCCCATCGAGTTCCACCGGCAGTTCCACGCACAGGACCCCGCCGTCATCGACCGGATCGAGGTGTACGCGCGATGAGAAGGAAGGTCGAGATCGATATGGACCCCGAGTACATCAACCCGGAAGACATCGAGGAAGAGGAGGAGTGGGAAGACGACACCACCTCTGACGTGGTGATGGCCCTCCGGGTCATCCAGATCCAGTTGCTCGTCGTGGTCGCTCTCCTGGGCTGCATCCTGGGGGCGGTGCTCTCGCCATGATCGAGCAGAAGAGGAACTTCTACCGCATGGTCATCCCCCGGATGATCATCATGGTGATCGTCTTCATCGTGATCCACCTGCTGAAGATCTGGATCGGGTCATGGTGATGTTCGGGCTCTGGGTCATGCACGGAGCAAAGACCGGGTTCTGGTTCTGGACCTGTGTGGTCGGAGCCGCGCTCGCCGTCCGGAAGCCGAGGTCGTCATGAGCCTCTGGCTGGAACACCAGATCCGCTCTCGGGAGCGGTGGCTGGCGGAGTACCGGGAGGAGGAACATGACCGCGTTGCAGCACGTGGCCACGCTGGACGAGAAGACGGTCCAACGGATCGCCACCGGTGATCTCCCTCCCAACCCCTACAAACCGCTTCGCACCTTTCAGAAGCGGTTTCCTGTTGCCTACTCCTACGTCCATCCCGACGTGATGGCAGCAGTCAAGAAGATCGTGGACTCCGGTCACGGTTACACCAAGATCTTCATCGTTGATTCACGGACGGTCATCGTCCGCTAGGCCCCCGGGAAGGACCCGGGGGCTTTGCCCTTTCAGAAAGGAGAGCCATGGCTGAGACCCTGGCTGACCAGGAGCGGTACGACGACCCTGGGAAACCCCACTTCTGCTTTGAAGATGAAGAGGAGACCTACTACTTCATCTGGAACGGGGTCTACGGGGATCCGATCCAGGTGATCCAAACCGGGGAGGTGACGGACCTGATCCCGACCACCATGTCCGGAGATGCCCCCAAGGAGACGGCGCAGGTCCACCTGCAGTTCTTCGAGTTGCTCTGCCTGACCTACCTGAAGCGCAAGAAGAACGGTGGGGAGGTGTCGATCACCCTCCACGCCGAGGGTGTGGAGGACGTGTCCTTCGTGATGGACGAGAAGAACAACATCGTCTACGCGGAATCCGGTGAGTCCGTCGCCCGCAAGGAAGCGGAGAACGCGGGTACCACCTTCGAGGAGGTGGTGGCGACCGAGCAGTCGCAGCAGCAGTCCGTTCCCGACCTCTCTCGGTTCTTCCCCGACGAGGAGTCTCCCCGGTGAGCTTCTACCTGATGTTCACCAACTGCAAGAAGGAGCGGGGCAGCGTCAAGATCAAGGCCGACGTTGACCCGTTCGAACGGTTCGCCCTCTACGCGGACCTACTGCTCACCGGCCAGGAGATTCCTGCGGATCTCCCTGGCGCTTCCCCTGGTGCTCACATAGATCAGGTGTCTCTCCACTGGGTCGATGACCTCGGTGATGAGGAACAACTGATCTCCACCGTCTTCCTCGTATGTGGATGCCACGTCCCCATCGAGGAGAAGAAGCGGGCGATGAGTCCTCTTCTGACGCCGAAGCAGAAGCTCTATCTGCCGAAGCGCTAGCTGGTTCGAACCCAAACACAAAGAGAGAGAGATCCACTGTGAGCTACCAGCTCAGTTTCAAGACCTGCAAGAACAACGACGACTCCTGGCCCCCGGTGGATGACAACCACCTCAACGAGATGTCGGCCACCTTCCGGAAGATGACCAAGAAGATGGAGGACTCCGCCGACCAGTACCTGGACGAGCACCTCGTGGAGGTGACCATGGTCGACCTCGACTCGGGCAAGCCGGTCGACAAGCAGGTGGTGCAGTGCCGCCACCAGAAGCCCTGACCCAACACCCCTGAGGAGGGAACGTGCAGAGAACAGCTGAAAACGTGGTGACCGCCACTTTCTGTGACGAGACCATGACCGAGGAGCGGTTCGACTCGGACCGCTACGGAAACATCTCCGCCATCGGGTCGTTCCGGAAATTCGTGAAGATGGGCGAGGAGAACGACAAGATCTGGGCGCAGATGCCGCACGTGATCAAGGTGCACATCTTCATGCCGGAGGACCCCTCCGGTGTGCTCGACTGCACCGAGCAGTTCCCCTGCCCGTGCAGCAGGAAGAAGGTCCTGGCCGGGACCTGAGGAACCGGGAGGGGGTCGTGCACTGGATCACACGGCCTCCTCCCTTTCTTTCAGAAAGGAGAGATCCATGGGTTTCATCGGAGACGACCCGGACGAGATTGAGTTCGAGCCGCTACCGCTCACTGAACCAGTGAGGGAGCCATCCCCGGCTCCAGCCGAGCCAGCACCTGCTGAGCCTGCCACTCCGGAACCGGAGAAGGTTCCTGGATGAGCGACTTCTCAGGGCAGCAGACGATCCCGTTCGCCATGGGATCCCTGACTGGCATTCGCTGCTGGCGAGTCAGTGGAGACGGCACCCTGCAGGCGGTCAACCACACCTACCGATACACCAACGCGGAGAACAAAGCGCACTGCGCGATGGGACTTCCGTCCAGGCACATCGAGGTGGAGATGGGTCGGGGCATGGGCGTTCGCACCATAGACCACCACCCAGGGGTGTACTGGTGCTCGTGTGGGTTCTACGGGTATTACTCCGGGGAGGCCTACACCACCAACCAGTACGCCGGATACGAGACCATCACTGGTCTGGTGCAGGCGTACGGGAGGTGTTCCTACGGAAAGAACGGGTTCCGGGCTGAGAAGCTGAAGATCCTGGCCATCGTCAACCCGTTCCTCACCGAACGAGAGGTGCAGGAACAGGCTAGGGCGGATCGGACACAGGCTCTTCGGAAGAAGATGCCTCCCAAGGTCCCGTGGCGTCGTCGGATCAAGGCCTGGTACTTCCGGAAGTGGCACCCCTTTGTCCTCCCGGCTCTGCTGGCCATCGGTTTCATCTTCTGTTCATCCACTTCAGGATCCCGAGAATCTGATCAGGGCAAGGTGCTCCAGGTCCTTCTCGGGGTCTCGTTGTTCGCTTTGGCTATGGCAATGTTCCACGTCGCCGTCAAGCACAAGACCGCAACAGGGCTTCGGAACATCCTGGGCCAGTCTGAACGGATCGAGCAGACTCCGGAGTGTCTCTTGCCAGGGAACACTTCGCTGACCAAGCGGGATTACGAACGGGTCAAGACCCGGTATCCCGATGTGCCTCACTACCGCTCGGTTGAAGAGGCTCTACAGATCTTCCCCCTGACGGACTACTACCAAGACACGCCAGGTGGGAGGAAGCGCAGGTAAATACCTGCGTGAACCAACCAGAAACCCAACCACTGCAACACCCAAGGAGAACAGCAATATGAACATCCCACCGTTGGACAAGATCACTACGGCCATCGACGTGCCGTGTGTTCGGAGCGGGTGCAAGGCGAACCCCAAGGCGCGATGCATGTCCCCCGAAGGCGTTCCGTCGCCTCGGGCGCACTCGTGCCGTCAGTACCTGTACGCCTACATCACCCTCGGGGAGATGCCCGACAAGCCGAACTCGGTCACCGCCGAGGAGAAGCGCAAGGTGGACGAGGCAGCCCGGAAGTACCTGGGCGAGATCACCGTCCACCCCAACCAGCAGAACGACGACGACGCCACTGGTGACGACGTGGTGGCCACCGGCCCCGCCGAGACCACCGACTCCGCCGTGACCAGCGACCTGCAGGACTTCGTCAACGCCATCCAGGGTGACCAGGTCAGCGACATCATGCAGGTGGCCGACCCGGCGCAGATGTTGGTCGCGCTGCTCCAGGTCCAGGGCAAGGAGGCTCCGCAGGAGGTCCTCGACTTCCTCGGGGAGAACCGGCTGGCCGTCATCGAGATCATGAACGACCTCAACGAGCTGGAGATCCTGGACCTCCAGCTGGACAGCCTGCGTCGGCTCCACGCCGACAAGATCGACCAGCTCAGGAGCAAGACCCTGTTGCTGATCAAGGCCGACGAAGCCACCGTCGGCTGAACCCATGTCCCCGGGGTAGAGATCCTGCCCCGGGGACTCCCATCTCCAAAAGGAGAAGAAAGAATGAGCACAAAGCGCAATGGGGAGGGAGCCCCACTGTTCGTCCAGCCCGGAGTACCTGTCCGAGTCGAAGACGAGCACGAAGTGGGAAAGACCGAGGGCAAGAAGAAGAAGGAACTGCCTCGGTTCGCCGTAGTGCCTCACCGGGGGAAGGGGCGCGTGCTCGGGTACGAAGGCGAAGGTTACTTCCTGGTCAAGATCCCAGGAGGCCCACAGATTCTCGCCCATCGGCGGGATCTGACATTCACAAACACGGCTGACAAGCCACCAAAGAAGCAGTCGAAGAGAGGGAAGAAGCATCTCCCTCCGGCTGCTCCTGCTGCCTCATAGGAGGAACAACCAAGTGGAAGAACCGCAGGTCAATCCTTTGATGGTGATGGCACTGTCGAAGATCAACCTGACCAAGCAGATCGAGGAGACGGATCAGGTCAAGCCGTCACCCGAGCAGTACGCGCTGAAGCCAGGTGACAAATGTGTGGTGGCCGGTACCAAGGCTGCCATCGACCTGGAGTTCGAGGTCTGCGAGATTCTCGACTCCTCTGAATACGCCCAGGAATTCCCCGACTGGGCGGATCGTCTGCAGCGGTCTTACCTGCTGTGCCGGTACTACACGACCTCAGAGCCGCTGGGTGAAACCGGCTGGTTCGCCAGGGTGAAGCTCATCCAGCTCAACGAGGAGGAGTACACCGAGGTCAAGGAGTGGATCCAGGAGAACAAGCTCCCACCGGATCCGCCCGACTGGATGAAGGAGAAGTACCGGAGGTTCGACAAGACCATCGCCCAAGCTGATCCCGAGCAGATGGCGTTGCAGGTCTCCTGTGAGTCTTGTGGGCATGAGCCGGTCGGCCTGATCATCATGCACCACACCCATGGCGCTGCTACTGCCGGAACCGTTGAGATCAACGGCAAGCGCGTCTATGTACCCCTGGATGACCAGGGAGCAGAGTGCCACATGTCCGCGCGGATCTACTGCCCGGAGTGCGAGCACCACAAGGACCTGAAGGAAGATGAGGTCCGCATCAACACCACGCACGAGTTCACCCAGTTGCTCGCCGGTCACATCGGAGACGCGGACTAGGATTTGTGTGTGGTATAATGTGAGCGTCCTTGGGTAACCATGTTCAACCCACCCAGGGCGAGGCCCCCACCGTGATATGGATCCCTCTGTGGTCACGGTGGGGGCTTTTGCATGTCCAACCAACACAACAACGAAAGTGAGTGCACCATGACTGCGATCCCCGCAGATGGTGCTGCTGACGTTCCTGCCGAGCCGGGTCGCTTCAGGCGATTCCTGCGTCGGGTGAGGATCCGTGCAGCAGCCGCGCGCACCAAGATCTGGGCGCGTACCAAGAAGGCCAGTCTCTGGACTGGTCGCACCGTCAAGGACGCCACTCTGGCCACTGGCAGAGGGGCGGTTCGAACACTCGGAGCTATCGGAGCCACCGTGTTCTGGGTAGCAAAGACCGTCGTCTTCATCGGCGGCTTCACCATCCTCGGCCTCGGTGCCGTGATTGGTGCTGTGTTCGCGGGACTGGTCACCCTGGTGACCTACGTTCTGGCGAAGCTCCACGATGGGATCAACCGATTCCTGTTCCGTCCGTTCCTCTGGCTGATGAGGGGTCGCAAGATCCCCTACTCCGCTTTCAACACCTTGGAGTCCAAGGACGAGAAGGAGGAGCGCAGCAAGGTTTGGGCGTCTGTCTCTGACCGGCTGAAGGCGGCTGGTCTGCCCGAAGACTTCCTGGAGCGTCACGACGCCGAAGGAGAAGTCGATGAGGAGGGGGTCCTTGTGATCCGACCCCGAATCAAGCGCTCGCCTCTGACTGATCCGGCCACCATCGATGACCCGGCTGTTCAGGAGGCGCTGGCTGCGTTTACCCGCAAGACCGCTGCCTACGTGCAGGAGGCGATGAAGTCACCTACTCGGGCGATCCCGGGCACTCTGCCCCAGATCCCGGTCGAGGTGCCGATGGACCCGGAGTCCAGACTGGAGAACCCGGACGACCCGTTCTCCAACGAGGGCGCTGGGTTCCAGCCCAACTTCACCGCCATCCGGGACTACTTCCGTTCCGGCAAAACTGCTGTGGACTTCGACTTCGCGCCATACCTGGCGGAGCCGGAGACCCTGCTGATGTCCTTCGAGTACCTCCGCGACTCCTCCGGCAACATCATCGAGGAGCGCTCGTACTGGATGGGCAGACACGAGATGCTGCGCCGCTGGCTCGCCATGAGCAGCCCGAAGCGCCGCGATGACCTCCTGGACGAGCACGGTCGGGTGTGGGCTCTGATCCATGCCGAACTGTTCAACCAGCAGGAGATCTATTCCTTGAAGCACGTCTTCACCGGGCTGAAGGATCAGGTCGCTGAGCTCAACACCATCCGAAAGACTGCCCAGCGGTAGTCCCAAACCCAGGAGGAAAAAGTGGGAAGTGGTCCTGGACCGCCGAAGCCAATCACCATCCAGGCCACGATCCTGATCGAAGCGGGCTCTGAGTCCCCAGATCGAACACGTGGCTATGTCGTATCAGCACTGAAGAATGCCTGCCGGAACATCCGTGACGGCACGGTAGTGATCGTGCTGCATGACGACGACGACAACCTCATCGGAATGGATGTGTCCGGAACACCATCCGTGACCCTCCAAAAGGACTTCGATGATCTGGTGGATCGCTATGCACCAGACGGAGCCCAGCCGTGAGGTTGTCACCCCGCACCTCAGAACACGCCCAGCGACTCCGCGCGCTGGGCTACACGCACGGTAGTAGAGGAGAGGAAGCCGTTCATCTGATCGGTTTCGACTGGAGGGTGGTGGTCTCTGTGATGGGACCACTGGGATCACCATCCGTCCAGTCACTTGCTTTGGGCAGCCAGTCCGACAAGTGCTTCCGTGCGTTGCTTTACGTAGCACCCCAGGATGATCGTGGACGGACCAAAGTGACCATCCTGGAAGTCGGTGGTGGAGAAACCTACGCCATGTACTACTACCGACACACTCTGCGTCTGCACTGGTGCCTCCCCGAGGAGATCGTCATTACCCAGCTTCGTCAACTGGGTCGGCGGTAGGAGCACCGGGCAGACGCTGCCCTGAAAACCCACAACACAGGAACAGGAAGACAATGTCATTTCTGCAGCGCTTCGTGATCGATCTGGTCACCGAAGACGAGATGTCTCAGCGACGACGCGACACCATCGCTGAAGATCTCTCTGAGCACGCACATCTGCTCAGCACCGAGCCCGAGGACGGCGTAGTCAACGTCCTCGACAAGCTCGCCCAGGGCCACGAGCACGACGCCACCGTGAACCGGTGCGCCGACTGTCAGTACCACGCCCGGGATGCCCGCAACGGAGACGTAGTCGTCAACGGCTAGCGGGTTCTCTTCTTCCCCAGCAACACCTCATGTAGTCCCAAACACAAGAGAGAAAGAAGAGCCACAACACATGGCACCAGCACGTGAAGACGCACGCTTCTCCGACCGGGTGAGCAAGAAGGTCACCCAGGAGACGCTCGAAAAGCTCCGGATCCTGGGCGGCGGCAAGCTGACCGAGGAGACGGGGATCGCCTACCACGACGGGAATCAGATCCTTCTCCCGCGTGGCATGTCCTACAAGCAGGCCGCGAAGCTCACCCAGGCCATGGCCATCTCCATGGAGGAGGTGCACAACTTCCGGAAGGTCTTCAAGTTCCGTCCCTGGGACGGCGCGTTCGCTCTGCAGGAGACCCTGAAGGAGCTGTTCGGCCTCTCCGGCTACGGCAAGGCGATCCACACCTTCTTCGGGACTCAGCCCCCGGAGTACAAGAACGTGGAGGTCGGCCCGGGTGTCGAGGTCAAGGTCCCCTGGGGCCACATCGAGTTCCCCCCGATGGAGGGCACGTTCATCACCGGCGTGTCCCACGACCCGACCTACGGCCCGCTCTTCGAGATCCAGCTCCACGCTCCCAAGAAGTACGAGCCGGAGATCGAGGGCCTGTGGATCGCGCTGGAGGACACCCTCCGGAAGAAGTCGATCTACAAGGGCAAGGCCATCGTCGGGGTCGGTCGCCAGACCAGGGACGGGTACGACAACCCGACCTTCCTCGACCCCTACACCGTGGACCCCCGCAAGGTGGCCTACAAGCAGGAGGTCTTCGACAACCTCAACAGCTCTGTCTGGGGGCCGATCAAGACGGCCGACCTCCAGCGCAAGGCTGGCAACAACATCGGGCTGAAGACGCTGCTCGCAGGCCCGTACGGCACCGGCAAGTCTCTCGCCGGTGCGCTGACGGCTCAGGTGGCGGTCGAGAACGACTGGACCTTCATCCAGACGAAGACCGGCGAGGAGGACCTGTCCAAGGTGCTGAAGACGGCCGAGCTCTACGCTCCGGCTGTCGTCTTCATCGAGGACATCGACAACCTCATCACCGAGAGCACCGAGGAGATGAGCAAGCTCCTGGAGATGTTCGACGGCGTCAGCTCGAAGAACAAGGAGGTCATGGTTCTCATGACCAGCAACCACCTCGACATCCTCTCCAAGGGGATGACGCGGGTCGGCCGCATCGACTCGGTGATCGAGATCGGTGACCTCGACCGGGACGGCATCGAGCGGCTCATCACGGGCCTGTTCGCGCCGGAGCTCCTGGCCGACGACATCGACTTCGATGAGATCTGCGAGGCGATGACGGGGTTCGCACCGGCGTTCATCATGGGCACCTTCCGGCGCACCAAGAGCAACGCCATCATCCGTTCGTCTTCGCTGGACTTCCAGCTGACCACGCAGGACTTCGTCCTCGCGGCTCAGAGCCTGCGGAACCAGCACGACACTCACCTCAACGCCGCAGACCGGCCGGAATCGGTGGAGTTCACCGAGTCCTTCCAGAAGGTCGTCGGCAACGAGGTGGACAAGCGGCTGCAGCGGCACCAGGTCGACGTGCACGACTCCGGCGACATCCTGCTGGTCACCGACCGCTCGTAGGTCGTCGCCCTTCCCCATCAGCATCACCATCTCACTGGGGGTGGGGCCTTTGTGCCCTGCCCCCAGTGGGTCCTTACACGTGTTTTAGGAGAGATGTGAACGTCCAGGAATCCTTTAGCAGGGTTCGGATCCAGGAGGCCAATGTCGACCTGGATGAACATGAAGAACAGGACCTGAAGCGGGTCCTGCGCGCGTCCTTGGAGCAGAGCGTGAAGATCCTGGACGAGCAGAACATGAACGATGAGGACTTCCTCCGTTCTGTGGTTGACACCGCCGTTGGTTTGGCTGTGGAGACCTACGTGGCTGGTCGGTGCTACGAGGAGCAGTTCAATTCCTCGGAGACCTTCCCCATCGACCTGCCGAAGGAGGTATTGGGCGACTTCATCCAGTTCCTCTACACCAGGAGGGTTGCCTGATGGTGGCTCGCCTGAAGAGGTACGGGCAGATGCTCGCCCGAGTCGTCAAAAGGTTCCTGGCCGATCAGCCAGCGAACCCGTACGAAACCATCGTGTTCAACGCAGTCAAAATGGCGGCTGCCCAATTCGGAGGAAGGATCAAGCTGGTATGAGTGAGTTCTCGGACGAACTCCACGAGGCGATCATGGAACGGGTCGGGTCCAGCGATGCGGACCGGGCCGAGTTCATCAAGGTGGGTGATGAGATCGGAGAGGGCGACCTGAAGGGCGTCCACATGATCAAGGAAACCGTCGACCACCACAACGACCTGATCACCAAGTGCATTCGAAGGACCTACCGGAAGTTCGCCGGTGGTGCGCCTTTCGAATCTCCCACCGATGCGCGTGATCGCACAGAGGTGTTCCTTCTGCCCGACCTCACCGGAACTGCGTTGAACGCGCTGGCCGATGGGATCCAGTTGGGTCGGAAGGATTCGAAGGTCTACAAGAAGTACAAGACGCTGAAGCGGCTGCACATGCTGTTGGAAGCGCCTGGGTTCCGAGAAGCCTCCGACGTGCTGGTGATGGGGTACCACACGGATCCGGACTGCGTTGAGGTTGTCAAGAACTACATCGAGTCCACCTTTTTTCATCTCGGCGTCGCCACTGGCTACGGTGCCACCGGCGTCTCGCCACACAACGTGAACAAGGTCTGGGATCTCTGGTCCCTGTCCATGCGTTCGGTGGTGATCGGTCTGTACCTGACCGGCTATCACCTGGGAGAGCAGCAGAAGAAGGCTGAAGAGCGGGCTAAGGACGAGGAGATCTTCAAGGGGATCATCTCGGCCACTGGCACCGACGATGGCTAGCGACGGGGTTGACTACACCCATCTCCCACGCATCACCCTCGAAGAAGTTCACGAGGCCTCGAAAACCGCTATCGAAGTCCTGTTGCGTCTACATGGACTAGATGAGGCTCCAGAAGACTGTGCGCACGCCTTCTACGACGAGCTAGACCGGATCATGAACATCCTCGGTCTGCGTGAGGCCATGGTGTCTCCCTGGGAGGCACCCGACGAAGCGGAGAAATCCGCCTGAACTGCCACCAGTGACGCGGTGGTTAGAGCTGGGCAGCAGTCCGTTCACTGCCTAGAGCCCCCGGAGACAAGTCCTGACCCCTGCACCCGTACTGGTGTGGGGGTGCCTCGCGGGGGGCACCCATCACTAAGGAGGACGATTGCAAGAAGGACCAGAAGGGCGTCGGGAGTTCGACAGCATCGAGGAGTTCCTCGAAAAAGTTCGCGCCGATGACAGCCTAGACGCCGACCAGAAGTTCGAGATGGAAGTGCTAGCCCGGATCCATCAGAAGCTAGGTAAAGAAGGCGTACACCCGCCCACGGTCATCGACATGGACGGGACGGTGCTCCAGCGCTACTTGCGGATGGCGTACCTCGCCTCGGAGAAAGAGATCATCGACTCCGAGCTCAACTTCAAGCCCGACGATCTGTTCCAGACCTCACTGCTGATGGGTATCGCCATCGGGGTGCAGTTGGAGCGGGAGCGAAACGGGTAGCCAGGGTCCTTTCCTGGCTCTCGCACATCTGTTAGGTTGTGCGTGCCGTGTGTTACTGACAAAGAGAGACTGTCATGAGTTTTGCTGTAGCAGCACGAGATGTCCTTCGGGGCAACCGAATCAGTGAACAACGGGCTCTAGACCTCGGAGAAGAGCTCACCGAGAAGTTCGCTGACGTACTGAGCGACGACGCAGTTCGTCGGGAGGTATATGAAGAGATCCGTTGGGACTTGGACGAGATCTCCATGGTCGAAGTGCACGCTGTGCTCGACGGCCTGATCCGCATCATCAAGGGCGAAGATCTGAGGAGCGCCAATGAGTGACCCCACACCCGAGTGGGAAGAAATCACCCCGAAGATGGCCGAGGCCTACCTTCGGAAGAACATCGTCAACCGGCCGGTCCGGGAGATGAAGGTCAAGCAGTACATGCGCGACATGTTGAACGAACGCTGGAACGAAGAGACCGGCGAGACGATCATCTTTGACGTGGAGGGGAACCTGGTCGACGGCCAGCACCGGCTCACGGCGGTCCTGAAGTCGGGCAAGACCCTGAAGTGGCTGGTGGTCCGGGGTGTGAACTCCAGAGCCCAGCGCACCATCAACACCGGTGCCCCTCGCACGGTGGGTGACCAGTTGCACATCGAGATGGGTCACTCCAACGCCAGCCTGTTGGCAGCCATCGCCCGGAACGTCTACCGGATCGAGAACGACATGATGGCCGGTGGTACCACGATCTCCACCGAGGAGATCCTGGACACCATCGAGCGGCACCCCGAGCTGGCTCACAGCACGGAGATCGCGGCAGGCTCTCGTGGCGGGAAGTCCCTCACCCCCATCGCCCCGAACGTGCTCGGCGCGGGTCACTGGATGATCCGCGAGGTGAACGGGCAGGGCGAGGCCGACATGTTCATCTGGCGGGTGATCAACCTCCAGCGTGAGCGTGAGGGTTCTCCGGTACTGGCGCTGGCGCGACGGTGCAACGAGATCAAGCGGCAGCAGCAGCGGGTTCCCCACCGCTGGTTCCTGTCCATGCTGATCAAGGCGTGGAACTACGACGTGGAGGGGAAGAGCGTCATGAAGATCTCGACCTACTCCAAGTCCGGGGTCTACATCCTGCCCGAGGTGCTGAAGCGCAAGGTCGGGGCCAGTCAGTCCCTGGACGACGCCCTGGAGGATGAGGGCGATGTCACTGCGGGTAAGGCCTCTTAGTGGGTCAGCACCCTGACTACGACGCGAGGATCCCCAGAATCGGCTGGCGGGTGCACTATGTCTCCCGTGGCTCTCTAGACGGGGAGTACAAACCTGAATGTCGGCCGGGGACCATCTTCCGCGTGTACAACGTGCTGGATGGTCCCCCGTACGACCTTGGCATCCTGGTGATCAACGAGGAGGGGATGCACTGGGCTCGGAACATCCCCTTCGATCCTGAGATGTCACCCGGTACCTGGCACTGGCCAGTGGACTATGGAGGTGACTGTGACGCGTAAGCCGCATCACGCAAAGCAGGTCAAGAAGCAGCCCCACCCGGTGGTTACCGAACTCCGGAGGATCCGGAGGGAGAGGGGCATCTCCCAACTGAAGATCGCTTCCATGTTGGGTATCGACCGTCAGAGGATCTACAAGTTGGAATTGGGGTGGACACATCACCCTTCGATCACCCTCATCGCCCGATACGCAGAGATCCTGGGAGTGGAGATCACCGTCTCCACCCCTGGTGACACCTAGACCGGGAGGGCTCCCTGGCTTCAGACCCCCGATGGGTCACGTGCCGAGGACGGGGAGCCCTCTCTCTTCCTGAGGACGCCATGCCTGAAAGCTTTGTTCTGTTCCAAAACATCTTCACTCCACTCGCATGGTTCTGCATCATGTACCGCTGGCTTCCCCACCGCGTGAAGAGTGAGATCTGGTGGTTAGTCACCAGATTTTTCTATCCGGGGTTCATTACCTCCATGGTGATGAGCGCCATCCTTGAAGAGGGATTTGATGCCTGGGTCCCTCGAATCTGCCTGCCGATCTGGATCCTGTTATGGATCCAGGATTACAAGGACGACGACCACGATGACCGCTGGAAGAAGCGGAGAAAGAAGCTCCTGGCCAAAGTGAAGGTCCAAGGCCGGAGATTGGTAATCCAACCTGTCAAACCATAGAAATGAGGAGTAATGGCTAGTCAAAGCAGCAAGCCCCGGAAGCCCCGCGTCTCCGACCCGGTGCACTACGTGGGCAAGGTCAAGAACCGCTGCCTCCCTGGTGTCATCTACCAGGTCAACAAGAACACCGAGGAGGTCCAACGAGACGTGGAGGCGCAGGGCAACGTGCAGATCACCTTGCTTAGCGAGCGGTACGAGATCTCCACCAACGTCGACCGTGGCACCGGTCAGGTCGGCACCTGGCACCACCCCGACGACTGCCCCGAGGAGGCCTGATGGAGTGGCTGCTGCTGATCCTGGTTCCCCTCCTCGCCTACTTCGGAGGGTGGACCGGGGTCTACCACGCGGAGAAGTTCTTCGCCCGCCAGAAGGACAACAAGCTCTACGACACGGTGTTCACCGGTCCCCCAGAGCCCATCGGAGATGAAGATCTATCGAAGAAGGATCGGGAGGAGCTGGCTACCCAGTACATGGACGCCTCGGCCGCAACCGACTGCGGGACTCCTGAGACCCGGGCTACTCCCTTCCGGAACTCCGGGAGAGGGCGCAAGGTCGAGAACGTCGGCTGGCCCGATGACATGGAGGAGACCAAACAGGACATCGCTCCACTGGCTCCTACCCAGGAGATCAAGCCGCTCCCCGGCAGCCTCGGGGATGGGAGATGAAGTCCGCCTACGACAGCACCATGCGCTGGTTCGGGAAGTCCTTCCACTCTCCGATGTACGAGGGAGTTCCTGAGGTCCCGACACCAGTCGGAGACACCTGCGTTGGGTGCGAGGAGAAGATCGTGGATGGTGACATCGGGGTCACCATCCCTTGGCTTGGGCATGGACCTGACGGTCGCGCTTCGTATCACATCGAATGCCAAATCAGGTCCGTGATCGGTGATCTCGATCACCAGGAGGGCAAGTGTGTCTGTCACGGCTACTACGGCCCGCCTACTGATCGAGGCATGACATCCCGCGAAGAAGCCCAGGAGGTCATCCGACGCTTCTGGGGTGACGACTGGAAAGAAAGGCCCTGATGTATACACCCGTCCAGGTCAACAAGGACAAGCTGCTCAAAAAGCTGAAGAAAAACCGGAAGAAGCACGTCGAGATCTTCGAGCAGGCTCAGGAGGCCTATCGGAAGCAGATGATCGAAGAGCTGGACCGGGCGTTGAAGGACGCCAAGGCTGGCAAGAAGATCAAGCGAGCCTTCACCCTTCCGGTTCCGGAGAACCACGTCGAGGACTTCGACACGGTGATCCAGATGCTGGAGTGGCACCAGGACGACGAGATCGAGTTGCACCCGAGCGACTTCCAGCAGTACGTCGAGAACAAATGGGGCTGGCAGAAGTCCTTCACCGCCAACACCGAGTCCTACGTCGCGCGGTAATCCACAGTCGTCTCCCCGGGGGTACTGGTCGCCACTCGGCCCCCGGGGAGACCCCACAACTTCCCCCTAACCAACAGAGGAACAGCATGAAGGTAACTGACGCAGTGTGGAGCACCGGCATCGATGACGGTGAGTTTTCCGCACAAGTGATCCAGGACGGGGACCACACCGGTGTCTTCACTGTGGTGGTCAACGACACCGACGAAGAGCTGATCAACGAGAAGGTCACGCTCTCCTACGGCGCGATCTTCGGTCCCGACGTGGACGACGTGGAGGAGTGGAAGGCCCGCGCCCTCGACGCCATCGATGAGTACAAGGAGGCGGAAGGCAAATGACCGAGATCAACGTGCCCCTACTCCGTAAGGCCGTGGAGTGGGTGGAAGAGCAGGCGAAGAAGCCGGAGATCGATCGGGAGTGGGGCCAGCAGGCGTGGTACCGCAAGCCCTTCGCCTACGCCCGCTACCTGATGCAGGAGTTGACCGATAACTCCCGCCAGGAATTTCAGGCCAGAATCAGGCACTACTCTCACCTCGCAGATCACTGTGGGACTACCTACTGTGTCGCGGGGTACATCGGTCAGCTGCTGGACGAGGAATACCAGAAGGGCGAGTACCACCCGGACACCGACGTGCACGTCGCTCTGTTCGCGGCTCGGGAGCTCGGGCTGGTCGGTCCGGACGAGCGACTCTCCCTGCGGGAACTGGCCAACATCCCGCTGTTCAAGCAGGAAAACACCGCTGAAGATGTGCGCCGGGAAGCAGAGAAGCTGGCAGGGGGTCCGCTGTAGTGGGTGAGGCCCGGATCATCAAGCAACCACCCTGGGTCTCTGCTCTGGTGGATCAGCGGATGGCAGCCCTGAAGTCAGGTGACGTGACCAGCTCTGGTCTCTTCAACGAGAAGACCAAGGTGATCGTGGTACCCCTTCGGGACATGCCCGATGGCGCTGACCCGGAATACTGGGAACGCGTCTGCGACAAGTGCGACAAGTACTGCCCGCCCGTTCGGGATGGTGATGACTGGGTCGAAGATGCTTTCTTCTCCGGAATGGTAGAGGAGCGCGCCAACGGTCTTCGGATCATCCTGTTCTACGGAAGCTGTCCCGACTGCCTGGAGGCAACATGAAGTTCATCCCTGAAGCAGGCTCCTACGGGGTCCCCACCCTGGAGCTCACCCGAAGGAACCTGGAGGTCCTGCTGGAGAAACTGGACATGGAGAACTCCAGGCGCACCATCATCGACCCCGACCACAAGATCGCGGTCAAGGCGGTGGAGAACGAGGAGCACTACGGGCACCGCCGCCCCGGGATGATGATCCTGTCGACCGGGGCAGACTTTGGTGATCCACCTCAGTCGGATCTGAACTGATGAGCGAGAACGACTGGAAAGGAGGTCTCGGTTGCATCTTCGTGGTGATCGCCTTCCTTCTCCTGATCGCGGGCCTGAGCGTGATCGATCCGTTGATCGAGTTCATCACCCGATGGCTAGAGGCCCACTGACTTCCCGGTGAGCTCATGGGGGAGCTGACCGTGGAGATCACCGTGAATAAGGGTTCGTAGTAGCCCGTGCAAACCAGGAACCCTGCGGGGACCCGTCTTTCCTCTTTTCTGAGGTTCCCAAGACAAAGGTCTGGGTGAGTTTGCTAGTAAAAACCCGTTGGTGGGTTCTCACTTGGATGCTTTCTGTTAGGCACGGCGATGGCCCCCCTCCTTCGGGAGGGGGGCTGTCGGGATCTTTTTTTATGCCCAAAATGTGACAGGAGTGACTGGTGGGATTAGCCGATGGAGATGGCCAGATCCCCCTCGTGGATCACGAATCCCTTGCCGTTCAGGATCACCTGTTTCTCCGGGAGACGTCCGTAGCAGGCGATCTCCCCGTTGATCTTCTTGTCCCACACCCCGAAGTGGGTGAGCTGGGTCTGCTTCAGCCCGGAGAACCTGATGTCGGCCAGCAGCCAGATTGCCCTGTTGTCGGGCTGGGAGAAGACACCCTTCTGCCGGTTGTAGCCGCCACCGTCCAGCTCGCAGTAGCCCACCCCACCTAGGGAAGGGATGTCGTAGTGCAAGGAGACCCAGCCGTCATCCGCGATCTCCTGTAGCCACTTATGGACCTTGCGGTCAGAGAAACTGCCTTCCATCACTGCGTCCCTGGCTCTTGTCGGAAGAACCGGCCCATGAAGTACACCGGCTCGTCACCCTGCTCGTCACAGTAGATCATCACGAAGAGCATCCCGGCGTACTCCTCGGTCGCGTTGTTCTTCGGGCTCTGCATGTCCAGACGGTCTTCCCCGAAACTCCAGGTCCAGGCGCTGTCGTCCTGCAGCAGACCAGTCCGTTGAGCACCACGGGAGAACCGGCCTGGTGAGTAACCAGCGGGCTCGAAGTAGTTCCCCCAGCCCACCTTCAACCCCGAACCCTCAGCCACTACCTGAGACTGGTTCTGGATGGTGGTGCCGTCCTCCCGGACACTCTCCCAGGCGTCCTTGAAGAAGGGGTTGCTCTGCCCTGACTCGTAGCTGACGGTGATGTCCTTAGGCCGGAGGAACTTCACGTCGGCCAGTGGACCAGTGAAGTCGAACTTCGGCATGTTCAGGGCGCTGACCCCGTCCCCGTCGTACACCGAGACGTGGAACCGGACCGGGAGGACGTTGCCATCCTTGTCGTACGCCGCGATCTGGGAGAGCCGGATCGTGCCACCCTGACCCATCCGGATCGGAATGGAGAGAGCGTTCTGCCCTGCCCTGGGCATCCCCGTCCAGTTCCTGGTGGAGTCTTCGGTGTTGGTCGGGTTCAGCCGGATGTAGTAGGGCCGGTAGGCAGGGTTCCTCGGTGGGAACTTCTGAGTCCATTCCTCATAGGGAAACTTCGCGGTTGAGGGCAGCTTCTCGTTGAAGAACTCCCGAGATCCCAGCGGCACGCAGCCCGAGCCTTCCTTGTAGGACCACGGCAGCACCAGATCCTGCACGGTGTTGGAGTACTTCCCCACCTGCAGTGCCCGTAGCGGAGTCAGCGCGTCCTTGGTCCGCGCCTTCACCTCGTCCACCGTCAGTTGATCCCGGTACTTAGAGTCGAAGTTCAGGGTGGTGCTCAGACTGGTGAAGTCAGCCGAGGTGTCGGTGACGTGGACCAGCACTCCCTCTGGGATCCCGAACAGATTCCGGATCCGGAGCGTGACACCCGCTCGGATCAACATTCGTGGGCACAGCGACCCGTCGATGTACCGGGGGTCAGTAGTCAGGGTGATCGAACCGGTGATCCCCGGCTCTGCGAACCGCTGGAGTTGTGCCTGAGCGATCTTCTTGGCGCTGAGTTCATCCACCCCGTCCTGGAACCGGACCATGGTCTCTTTGGGCTTAATGAACTGGTCATAGCGCGGGTTCTGCTTCCGGGGGTAGACCTTGGGTGAGTAGGCGAACGGTTCGTAGGTAGTGGTGGCCCCGTCAGGGGAGACCGTCATACCCGAGTAGGAGACACCTGCGTCGTCTACTCCCTGCCCGTAGATCACACTCGCGCGCTGGGTGTAGTCCCGAGATCCAGAGAAGGACACACCAGGAGCACCCAGGGTCACCTCGATGATCTCCGTCGAGTCGCTGTCCGGGATCTGCCTGACGTATAGCTCGGGGCGTCGATGCCCCCGATTCCGGATGCTCCACTGGGCTCCTCCTTCAGCGAACATATCCGTAAGCAACGACTGAACATGCCCAGTCAGCAACACCTCCCAGGTACCCGTGGAGCGGGAGGCGAAGCCAGTCCAGAGCTGGCCGGTGGTCACCCCCCAGGGCTTCAGAAAGGTCAGGTATCGCTTGTCGGAGTACTCCGGGACCCTGGTATCCCACCAAGCTGGGAACAGCACCCGGAACTGCCCCAACCTGGTGGGATGTTCCCGCTGGTCGAAAGCACGAGAGATGAGAATCTCGTACGGGATCGGCCGCTTGGGGAATGATGGGATAGCGAGGTAGTCATCCAGGCCGTACAGAGCGCCCTTCAGGTCTAGGTTGAAGCTGGAGTTGGAGCCTTCCAGTGCGAAGTTGTAGGAGGCGATGTAGCCCTCCCAACGCCAGTCGTAGAGCACCGAGCCGGTGTTCTCCCAGATGATGTCGATATCGCAGTCTGGGACTAGCCAGTCCAGGTCTCCATCGCCCGGGGTGTCGAACACGGTGATCTGGTTCACCGTGAGCTGAGCGGTCTGGTCTGTGAACGGGTCAGAGGTAGCCACCGTGTTGACCACCACCGGTGCACCTCGGAACAGGGTGATCTCCCGGCGCTTCCCACCCGGAGGTTGGGCGAACAACCGGAAGTAGCCGAGCTGGGTCTCTTCGTCAGGGATTGCTGTGAGAGTCATCAGTCACCACCGTATGCCTGTGAGAGCAGGATGAACTCAGTAGCCACCTCCGAGGCCGAGAGCCGGTCAGCGTAGATCCCGAGGTCCAACAGAGCCATGTCAGCAGTATGGGTGAAGTCAGGAGCAGCCCCCAGGACCACCTGAGGATCCAGTGGGACGGGTTCTGTGAGCCCGGTGGGGACACTCTTCACCCGGACTGTCTCCGGCCCCTCAGCGGCGTAGAACGTGACGTTGGGGCGGTCTAGGACGATGGCGAGGTACAACGGACGGTTCCGATCCAGGGCGGGGGCAATCGAGATCCCTCGGATCCTCCCTTGGGTCTCAGTCTCCACCCACAGGTACCGCCCCTGCATAGTGATGTCGATCCAGTACTCGCTGGCTGAGCCGTGCGTCCACAGCCCGTTGTAGAGCACCTCGTCGTTGTTCCCGTAGACCGAGTTCGGGGACATCACCATGATCACTGTGTAGCCGCTGGCTCCCCCGATGGTGTTGGTGAAGTCCGCAGTCAGGTACTCCCCCGCGTCCGAGTCGAAGTTCAGAGCGGGGAGGTAGAACCGCTCCTCCTTGTTCCGGTACTCATACTCAGTGATCAGATCTGGCATGAACGAGGGGTTCAGGGTCCAGGAGGTCCGGATCTGAGAGTTCTGTACTGGACGCCACTGCAGGGCGGTCTCGTCATAGAAACTGGCGTCAGCCACCCACCGGACCAGAGCACCAGTAGCGATGTTTGTCGGCGGCTCCCGGTCGGTGAGCACCTGCCCGCTGCAGGAGACCATGGACTTCGCGTGGATGTCGTAATCCGGGATGGAGACAGGCCAGCCAGACATCAGCCGGTACTCGTCCATGGTGAAGGACCGAGCGATCATCGGGTAGAGACCACCAGGTGCCTGCTCTGCCTGGGGAGCCTTCTGACGGATCTGACTCTTCATCTCCATGGTCAGCTCTACACCGGTGGGCTTGACGGCCTTGACCGTCATCAGAACTCCTCAGGACTGTAGAACGGCCCAAGACTGATGGTCAGGTCACCAGAGAACAGAGTGGCGATATCCCCTGTGGAGATGGTGAAGGGGTCCATGTCCCCGATGGCGTAGACGTATCCGTCTGCCTCCGCTGAGCACAGCGCCCAGTACCGGAGTTCTCCCCAGTCTTCGGTGGCGGTACCCCAGACCACATCAGGGACGTTGGAGATCACGTTCATCTGCCCGTTGCTCTCCCAGCCCGCCAGCGAAGAGGAGATCGGGGCTCGGGTGTAACTCTCTACCTGAGGTTCATCCAGCTCTGCTCCCGAGACGTAGGGGGTGGGGGCGACCTGGCTGATCAAAGCCACGTGCATCTCCGGAGGGGCTGCCGTGGACTTGGCGAAGAAGGACATCAGGAACTCGTTCGCCCCGTACAGGGTGATCCTGCCTACGCTCATACCCGCTCCCGTGCCACGTCCGGGTAGCGAGGCACCTGAAAGCTGACCAGATGCATCTGGTTATGCGTCCAGACCTGTCCCCGCGAGGACGTGACATCGGCTAGCTGGCAGCGCCAGTACTCCCGGTACTCGTTGAAGGTCCACCGGATCCGGTAGTCGAACTGTTCAAACAATTCCAGCAGAGTCCAGTAGTTGTCGGCCAGATCTGTCTGATCCTGCCCGTAGACCCAGATCGAGACTTGCTCACCCACCATGTCCGGGACTGCGTGGATCAGGTAGTTCCCACCCAACACTGGTGACTCAGCCACCGTCTTCCGCCAGGACTTCGACGTGGAGTCCCGGGTCCCCTCAGCAGACAACTGGTAGGTGATCCCATCGTTCAGGTTGACCCACTGCGAACCCCAGGAGATCTCCGCTGTCATGTACTCCAACATGGAGTCAGACACGGGCACCTCCTATCGCTGCCTGCGACAGAGCCGCTGTCCGCTGCCGAGCCCTCAGCTGGTGGATCAGCTCACCTGGGTTGTTCGCCTGCACCGTGATCGCACCGGTGAAGGTGGTCGACCTGTCGATCTGGTAGTTATGGATGGTATTCGCCAGAACCGGGGTAGAACCAGTGAGCCCTACAGCCTTTCCTTGTGCCCCGACCTTGGTCTTCTGCATGATGTCGTAGATGAAGTCTGCACCCCGCTCGTTCAGCGGGATGACCGCCTCAGGACCCTTCTCTCCGACTCCGATGGTCTGAGGACTATCGAACAGAGCGCCATCGCCATACCAGTGCGGAGACCGGCTAGCCCACTGCCGATACGCGTTACGTGGGTCCCCGTAGTTTTCCTTGATGTAGCGCATCATGTAGACCGACTGCAGCCAGGGGTCTGAAGTCTTGTGCCCACCTACGGTGGCCCAGGTGGAGTCCAGGAACTGACCCATACCGTAGGCAGTAGAGGTGGGGTTCTGAGCGTGGTTGTCGAACCCGGCTTCACCCATTTCCAGCTTGTACAGGGCGTTCCACTGGTTCCAGCCGAACTGCTTCATGGCCTTGTGCATCAGTTCCTGGTTGGATCCATCTGCTGGAGAAGGCGGGATTCCTTGGTGATCACTACCTGCTGCGCCCCTCGGGGCCATCTGGTTGTAGGCCTTCCTCGCCCAGCGGTTCATCCGCTTGCTCCACCAGCCCTCCGGGAAACCTCCACCCAGGGTGACCTTCGCGGCAGCCGCTTCCAGATCTGGGTAACGATCCTTCAGGATCGAGGAGAGCTGACGCCGTGGTGAGACACTCACTCCGCCGCCAGTCTGGATCGGGCCAGTCCCACCCATGATCTCGAAGTGCAGGTGCGGACCAGAGGTGCGACCGATGTCACCGACGTTACCGATCACCTCACCCCGCTTCACCTCATCACCCACGTCTACTCGTGCGCGTGACAGGTGGGCGTAGAGAGTCTGCTCGTTGCTGTCAGGGTGGTTGATCTTGATGTAGCGGCCGTAGGACTGATCACCCATGTAGACCACTGCAGCCACGGTTCCCGGCTTGTAGGCCCGGACGGGGTTTCCGTAGTCCCCAGAGCCAGGGATGTTGATGTCACCAGCCCAGCGAGTCCAGTCATAGTCCGCGTGCGAGTGGGCACTCCACTCACCCAGAGCCGGGATACCACCGCTGGCGAAGGAGACCGGTCCAGTCCGAGACCGGGCCTTGGTGTTCATCCGCGCTACTGCAGCAGGACCACCCACGGCCTGCACCCACTCCGGCACCATGATCGCCTCACCACCAGAGAGGTGGAGGTCACCGGCAGTTGCTGAGTGGAACTGATGTACATCCTTGCCAGGGGTGTAACCAGGGAGCACACCACCAGCAGCGACGCCACCCACGGCACCCTTGCCGGTGTCATTTTCCACTCCGTTCCCAGGCCGTATATCCCCAGGCTTGCGAGGTCCCTTGACCTTGACCGGCTTGAAGTCGAAGCCGAAGATCTCGCTCATCACCTCCATGAGCGAGTTACCTTCCATACCCGCTTCACGGCGCAGGTCGCGCAGTGCTTCGAGCACAATGCCAGCCTGATCAGCGGCATTCCCGCCCAACTCGTTGGTGGCCTTGCGGAGCATCTTCGTCAGAGAGCCAGTGATCTCCTCAGCAGAACGCTCCAGATCCTCAGCAGCCCTTCTCTGCGACTTGTGGAAGTCATCGGTCATCTGGTCCACGGCGATGCCGTAGTCCTCGGCACCGCGCTTCATGGACTTGGAGAAGTCCTGCTGTTGCCGCTTCTGAGCCTTCTCGTAGTCCTCAGCCTGCCGGTTCATCGACCGCTGAAAATCTTCCTCCATCCGATCCATCTGTCGCTGGAAGTCCTTGTGACCACGCTGCACAGAGCGTTCGAAGTCGTTGGCAGCCCTACGACGAGAGATCCGGTACTGACGCTGGAACTCTTCCCAGTCAGATGAGGACTCGTCTGTAACTAGCTCCCGAGCTGCCTTCAGACGTTGCCTGATCTGCTTGTTGAACTGCTTGACCAGGTTCGGGTTGTCCGCGAGCTCCGCGACGAACCTCTCCAGCTGTTGAGAGTTAGCAGTGTCGGTCAGCCCCATCTGCTGGATCACGTCGTCGCTGACGCCCATCTGGCGCAGTTCATCCAGGTTCTGGGACTGCTCCCGCATCTTCTGGAGCTGATCGCCTGCGTTGTAGAGCAGGTAGGTAGCGGAGTTGGTGCTCTCCACCTTCACTCGGTCGTAGATGCTGTACAACTGCTTCGCAGCCTGCTCAGCCATGAGCACGACCTGATGGTTGTGATCCTGCTCCTGACGCCTCCGGTTCCGGTTGAAGTCAGCCTGTGACCTACGCACAGACCGGAAGTAGTCATCGCTGCCGCGCTCCCGCTGGAGGTTGTAGTCGAACTCAGCCCGCTCCCGACCCAGCTGGTAGTCCTGCTCCTGACGTACTCGGGAGAGGTGGAAGTCGTCCTGTTGACGCTGCCGACCCAGGTGGTACTGCTCATCCATCCGGTCGCGCTGCAGGTTGAAGTCTTCTAGCCCCCGCGCCATGGAGATATCGAACTCTCGCTGCTGGTAGAGCAGTTGCTGGAAGTACTGGTATTGCTCGGTAACGCTCTGGACGAAGGTGTCCCTGGTCTGTTCGAACTGCTCAGCCTGCTCGTCCGTCCTCGGCTTCACGCCCATGATCGCGCCCATAGCGCCGATCTGAGCCTTGAACCCAGCAGTCCTGGTCTGGTAGGGCTGGTTGAACTGGATCATGGCCTGCGCCCGACCCGAGAGAGCAGTCTGCAGCTCGTACTCCCGAGAGTTGGGGTCCCCGAGTATCTGCTGTGTCTTCTCAGAGGACTTGATGATCTCTTGGTACGACAGCCCCTTATCCCTCAGCTCTGCGAGCATGGTGTTGGTGGCGTCGTAGAAGGCTCCAACGTCCTCCTGGTACCGGATTGCCTTCTGGGCTTCGGAGGAGTTCATCATCACTCCACCAGCGGCAGTCCTCCGGACTCGCTCCTCAACCCCAGGACGCTGACCGGGATCGACTACCCGCATCAGCAGCGACATGTACTCCGCGTCCTGCGGGCCACCCATCAAGTTGCGCTCTTTGACCAGGTCCTCGAAGTCGAGACTGGCTGCGGTGAGTTTGGCGGCACCTTCAGTTGCCATCCACTGCTCTAGCTGCGCATCCCGCTGCTCAGTGGTTCCCTTGAACTTAACTCCGGATTCCCGAGCAATGTCTCTGGCTACACCCCTAGCCAGCTTTGCGTTCACATCTTCGATGAGCCACTCACCCGTCAGTTCCTGTTCGCTGGGACCGATACCTACGGTGGCCCCGACAGAGGTGAGGAACTTACTGGGATCGGTAATCAGGTGGTGTGGCCTAGCAGTTTCTACATCCTCCTTGTACTCCTGAAGACGCTTCAGGTCAGCGTCTGCAGCCTTCTGGTACTCCATAAACCCAGTACCAGACTCCATGACCTGCTGGCCGATTTCCCGGGTGGCCTCGATGCTTTCCGCGATATCCCCAGGAGCCTTCTTCATGTCCAGGAAGGCACCAATCCCAGCACCAGCCGCAGCGGCAGTAGGACCGAACATCATGCCCATGGCACCGAGCTGAGCCATGTTGCTCTCTACGCCCGTGGCACCCATGACGGCCATACCCATGGCCCCGGTGGTCATCATCGCCATACGGCGGTTCTGCATGGCAGCAGCGGCCATATCTGGGGTAGCCCCAGCTCCAGCCCGGAGACCACCAAAGGTCGCTCCGGCCATCGCCCCCAAGGTCTGTCGGAATCCCTGTGTCAGCCCAGCCATACCCTTGCGAGCACCATCAGAGGCGGTAGCCAGTCGCTGGTGAGTATCGATGATCTTCGCAGCGGCCCGTTCCTGCTGTGTGGCAGCGGTGAGCTTCTGTTGGGTCTCTGCCCGAGTGGCACGGAGACCATCCAGCTTGGTCTGACGCTCTTGGGTAGTCATCCACGGGTCAGAGTGAACTGCTCGAATCTGAGCACGTGTGTCTTCCATCCGGGTGCTGTATTTGCCGACATCACCCATTGCCCGAGACAGGTTCGCTCGATCCTTAGCCCGCATCCAGGGAGCAGTCTGCTGCATCCAGGTAGAGCGATCAGTAGGATCGGCGTACCGCATCTGGTCGTACTGAGGCACCAACAGTTGCCGCATACCCGCGCCCATTGCCCCAGCGGCATAAGACAAAGGAGCGAGCGGTAAACCGCCTCTAGCCTGCCAGTCCCGTACAAATCGGTTAGGCCGCCAGTTCGGATCACGATTCAGTCGTTCCTGGATGTAGCGATCCCTCAGATTGGAATACATCGACCCCGGAGCCGCACCAGCGTTGTAGAGACCTCGCTGGACCCAGGTACCACCCTGAGCGATCTGTTGTCCGTGCTTGCCTGCGCCCGTAGCCATGTAGGTGCCATCGGGTTGTCGGACGATTGGACCCCCAGCACCCCTCATGGCTTCACGGAACCCGTAGGCACCTGAGTTCCGGAACAGAGTGAAGGCACCAGCCATCTTCAGGAGCGCACCGGCGAACAACAGCATCGCTCCGGCACCACCAGCAAGCGGGGCGAGGATACCTGCGATCAGCTGGGCGAACTCTCCGAAGGGTCCCTGCACGATCTTGCGCATGGTCGAGGCCATCTTCTCCGCGCCAGACATGAAGCCTGTCGCGGCTGGACCCCACAGTGTGGCCATGGACTCCGCAGTCATCTTCATCTCTTCGCGGAGCTTCTCGAACTCGTCAGAGAGACCCTCCATCGCCTTTTCAGCGCCACGGTGGGCAGACCCCTTGGCCTGATCGCTCTCGGCCATCCCGAGGGCTTCCCGGATCCCTCCCGCCTGGTTGACCACAGCAGTGATCGAGCGCATCGACCGGGTGCCGTCCAGACCCAGACGGTTCAGTTCAGTAGCCGCACGCGGTCCCATCGCCTGCAGGGCTTCGAGGATCTGGACGACCTTCTCGCCGCCCTCCATCTTCTTGAACTGGTTCTGCGTGACGCCCACCAGGTTGGCGAACTTAGCTACCTCTGGTGACCCCGACTGCATCGAGTAGGAGATGTCGTTGACGACCTTGTTGAAGACGTTGGCAGCCTGGAAACCGTCCTCGCCCGCACGAGAGAAAGCGGTAGCGAAGCCAGCCAGTTCAGTCTGGGTGATTCCGATCTGGCGACCAATCGGGGCCAGTTGTTTGGTGAACTCGATCAGCTGCTGAGCGGATCCGCCAGTCTGAGCTGAGAGATAGGTGAACTGATCTGCATACCTTCTGGTGTTCCGGGCGTTGACATCGGTGCCCATCACCTTCTGCAGACTGATCAGCGAGGTAGCCAGACCATCTGAGTTCTCGCCGGTGGCCTTAGACATCTCCACGAAGACCTTGGAGAGATCACCCAACTCCCGCGTCTGCCGCAGAGAGGTCATCTTTGCCAGGGTCTGAGTGAGCTTGGCAGCCTCAGTAGTGGTGGTACCGAACTCCTGACGGACTCCAGCCACCGACTTCTCGTACTGCTTGAAGACCGTCTGCTGCTGAGTCTGAGACCGGGTGAGGATCGCAGCCTGAGCGTTTAGCTGAGACACCTGCTTTTCGTACGAAGCCCAGGCAGCAGTAGCCCCAGTGATCATGGCGATGTCTGCAGCCGCGATCCCGATCAGGCCCTTACCGGCCGTCTTGGTGAGCCCCTTAACCTTCTGAGTCAGGGTGTCGATTGACTTCCCGAGTTGGTCCGTGCTTCCGGCCGAGGCCATCATCGCCTGGTCGTACTGGCTGTTGTCTGCTGTCAGTACGACGTTCGGGTTGATGCTTTCTTCCGCTGCCATCGGTCTCCTTGGACCTCATCATCCGCTCACGCTTCCGAGCTGTCACGTACATCTTCGCTTTGAGCTGCGGTGTTGTCGGTGTGAGACGAATGTTAGTCCCTGGGAGACCTTTACTCTGAGTGTCCTGGTAGACGCTCTTCTGGTAGCACCCCTGACAGAAGTCCTCGACAGCCGTATAGGCGAAGCGATTCGCTGCCCATTCCCAGCCAGCGGTACCGCACTGATCGCACCGTTCCGCCTTCTCTAGAGCGAAGGCAACTGTCTTCGCCCGGTCTTCTGCATCCCAGCTAAGGTACTCCGAGTGGGGAAGGCCCTTTTCGTAGCAGTAGGCCATCTCCAGGTTGAAGTTCGGGTCTACCCTTAGCCGTTCTCGCTGAAAGGGATGTCGAGACCCCTGTTGTTCAGCTCTACTGCGTTCCGGAACAGCACCATGAGGTCACCCCGAGACCAGGCAGGTGATCCCCAGATGTCCTGTGCATCCTTCAGGGACATCTCAGGTTCCACACAGACCGCAGCGATCAGAGCCGGAGCGAAGGAGTCCATGTCGAACGACGCGCCTTCTGCTCGCTGGTCTGGCTTCGGGGGGTGCTTGGAGACGAGCTTGTCGTACTCCCGCATCCCGATTGCCTGGTACTTCAGGGTGACCTCATGCTTACGACCTTCGTCGTCAGTGAGGTACAGCGAAAACTCCAAGGTTGAGCGACTCTTCGACTTCATCAGGTCGAGGAGGTCAGCCTTGGAGCTCTCGCTCTGCTTCTGGCGCGCAGTACGCACCTTGGCATCCGTGCCGGTCATGGGTCTCCTTGGGCGGTAGGAGGTTTGTATTGAGTTAGATACTACGCGGCGACCGTGGCAGCCTCAGCAGGCTCCACGTTAACCGAGCAGCTCACCGTGAACGTCAGCACGGTGTTGGAGCTCATGTTCGCCATCGTGCGCGAGGTGATCATCACCGGCCAGACTTCCACCTTGTCAGTGGCTACCGGCAGGTTCTCAGCACCCGTTCCACCGAACCGACTGATGATGAAGAACCCACGGGTACCACGCGGGAGCGTCTCCCAGGCCTCGTCATCCTCGTCGTCACGGTAGAAGTCGGCGTCGAAGGTCGCAGCCGAGGTACCAGCGGTGCTGGTCTCGAACAGCGAGTCGAACGACGGGGTGGGCACGGTGTTACCGCGCGAGCTAGCGTTCAGGGAGATCACGTAGGGCGTAAGATCAACAGCGGCGGCAATCTGAGCCGCAGTAGGCGAGTTGATGTTGGTGATCGACCCGGACGCTGCGAAGCCCACCCAGGTGTTCTCGTTAGGGATGATCCGGGCCATTGCTTACTCCTTGTCCGGGTTCTCAGCGGCAGTCTTGCGTGCCTTGGGCTGAGGATGAGCTGACGGCTGAACCTCAGGCTCGTTCTGACCGGGCTCTTCCTCGTTACTTCCATCATCTACAACCGTCCAGCCACGGCCCTCCCAGACCCCAACGCTCTCCGGGAGAACCTCGGTGTCGGCGTCCAGCTCATCGTTGTGGAGCTTCACGTACTTCTGCTTGGGCATCTCATCTCTCCTTGCTTACCCAGACTTCGAATGTGTCGTTCTGCGTGAAGTAGTCCGGATACGCAGAACCGATCTTGTTAGTGCTACCGATCCCAGTGCAGGAGATCTTCTGGATCCTCCAGTTCCCAGTATCAGATGTCACGCTTTCTCTCTCGATGTTGCACAGACCATGCCGCACTCGGTCTGCCAGAGCCTCAGTTTGCCTCCGGGACACTCCTGCGTAGAACACCCCGTACGGCAACCTCCACTCAGTTCCAGTATCCCCAAGCGCGCCTTCCACTCGCTGGGGCATTGCAGCTAGGGGAGAGATGGTCATCCAGGGGGTGAAGGTAGAAGCGGTGTCGTTCGGCTGCCCTGACCAGCCGTAGGGGACACTCGGAGTGGTGTTATCCCCGACCGGGAAGTTCTCCTCGTTCATCTCCGCGATCAGTCGGGTGGTGATCGGGCCACGAGAGACCGAGGACTTCACGAGGCCTCCTCGGTCAACACTTGGATGTTGGCCTCAGCTACAGCAGGACCCAGGCTCTCCTTCCAGGCCTCGAAGGCAGGACGGACGAAGGGACGGGCCTTGGTACCGGGGTGGTTCACCTTCTGCACAACCACCATGTTCCCGCCTACCTTGAACGCCAGTGCCTTCTTGTTCTTGGCTCGGATCTCGTGCGCCCTGGTCCCGAACTCCACGTAGGGCGCGTGCTTCGCAGTCGGCCCGACGATCACCCGGTTGGGCTCCACCCGGACCCCGAGGGACTCCCTCAGCTCGCCGGTCTTCACCGGTACCCGGATCTCCATCTCGGTAAGCAGGAAGTTGGCACTCTCCACCATCACCTGCTGGGTGGTCACCTCTGAGCGCTTAGCCGTCATCCGGAGAGCTTCGGCCAGCTTGGAGATGTCAGCGCTGGCTACCTGGGTCATCGCTCCAACTCCTTGGGGTTAACCGGGACCAGAGCGCTGCCAGTCTTCTTCTGCTTGCTGTGCTTGAACGCCCGGATCGCATTTGGGGTGTCGAACCTAGAGTCAGCCACCCGCGAGAGCTGGCCCACCCGCTTTTTGGCGTACGGGTTCTTCGCGCCGCCAGCAAAGATCTGCGCACCCTTCCCGGAATGGATGCCAGCTCTCATGATCTGTGCATCTCGCTGGGTGAGGTGGATGCCCTTGGAGATGGTGTGCTCAACACCGAACGCGCTTATCATCCGATCCCCGTTACCGAGTAACGACGGGTGGCCCGGAGCTCACCAGCCTTGGCTGAGGACTGGACCTGGAACCGTTTCCCCACCATCTGCTCATCAGTGTCGGCTGCGGTGATCACGATCTCGTCGTTCTTCTTCAACAGCGGGGAGTCCCAGGGCAGGGAGATCTGGGTGGTAGAGATGTCCAGTTCAGCGTCAGTGTCCCCAAGTCCGACCACATTGGCTCCGGAGATCTCCCAGACCCGGCAGACGCCCTCGTAGAGCACCTCACGGGAGCCTGGGGTGTAGACCAGAGTGTCGTCGTCGTGCCCACCCTGAGTGATCCGTTCCGCCCTGCAGGTATAGCCCATCATCACCCCAGCAGCCCTGCTCCGGACGTACTGGAGAGCGTACGAGGTGATGTAGGTGGTCACTAGGCGATGATCCCGGCAGCCCGCAGCGAGGCCAGCAGCTCGTTCACCTTGGTCGCAGTAGTAGCCGCAGTAGCGCTACCAGGAGTAGGGATGTCAGCCACCGCAGCACCCTTACCCAGCGGAGCGCTGCTGTCACTCAGAGCCAGGGCGATCTTGTAGGGGACCTCCAGGCTGATCAACTTGTCGAACTTCGCCTTGTCGTATGCCATCAGGTACCAGGCTCCTCGTAGGGGTTGTAGGAATAGAAGTCTCTCGACCCGTACTCCTGGCGTCCAGCTGCTAGATCATCGTGCATCCCCGTACCGAAGTTGAACGGAGCGATGTTCGGGTCCTGCTCCTCGTAGGGGGTGATGCCGCCCACATCAGGAAATCCCCCTACGAGGAGACTCTTGTGCTGCTGACGCAGGCTGGCAGCTAGTTCGCGGAACTGCTGTGCGACTACACCCAGACCGATGTTCACTCCATCGGCAGAGATCGACGCTTCCCGTGCGTAACGCGCAGCAAGTACTTCTGCACAGGCAGCGGCGACATACTCCACACTGCCCAGGCGATCCTTCCACTTCGAGAGCATGAAGTTGATCTCCTCGTCCTGCATGAAGGGTTCTGAGGAGTTCGTGTCCTGCAGCAAGAACCTGACCTGGTCCTTGTCTGAGGTGGTGGGATCGGCGTAGTTGAAGCTCACTTAGCTCCTCCGAAACTCGACCCTCCGAAGCTAGGCTTGCTCGCTCCGAAGCCAGCACTGGGGGAGGAGGACAGACCAGCACCGGGCTTCTTCTGCATCCCCATCCGCTTCTGGCGACCAGCCATGAACGCCTGCATCGGACCCTTGGGCTGCTGAGGCTTAGCGGGGCCACCAGCGAACGTTCCTGCCGCTCCCCCGGGCTTCTGAGCTCCACCCTGGAAGGTTGGCTTCTGGGGCTTCATCAGGCCAGCAGAGACGCCCTGACCGCCTCCAGTCTGAGCACCACCACCCCGGAAGGCTGAGGAACCAGGGAGACGGAAGCCAGCCTTGGCCACTGCACTCTTCTTCTTGTAGCCCACGGCTCCGCCAGCACCACCAACGGTGAGACCAGCAGCCCCACCCGCTGCGTACTTGCCTCGGGTGTTCAGACCCCCACCGATAGTGTTCGAAGACTTCTTGCCCTTCTTGGCCGCGATGTGTCGAGACTCGGTGGTCTCCTTCAACTTGGCGTTGGTGAAGATCCCATTCGGACGAGAGGAGACGACTGTGTGGTTGAGGATCGGACCCTTGGCAGAAAACGACTGGCTGACGACTCGCATCCGCTTGGAGACCTCAGTGTGCTCCACCCCGAAAGCTGAGTACATCAGAACTTCTTCTTCCTGTTCCCAGCTATCGTTCCAGCGCCAACCGCTCCAGCACCACCAATAGCAGCACCGCCAGTAACACCAGGCCTACGCTGCATCGCAGCGCCTGCGCGGCGCATCGCACCACCCATCCGGACCTGAGTAGCACCAGCAGCCCGAGCTCCAGCGCCCAGAGCGTTAGCCTGACGTTGAGCCTTGGGGGTGAAATTCATCCCCTTCGACCCGAACATCCCAGGGGAACCCTTAGCTGCTTGCTGGGTGATTCTGCCTTCCTTCATGGCCTTAGCGCCTTGTACGCGCAGCTTCTGGCCACCGGTGGACATCCCTCGACCCATAGCGCCACCTAGACGGGAGACAGCGCCCAGTCCCCAAGCCTTGGAGACCTCACCGTGGTCTACTCCGAATGCGCTCTGCATCGTCCTAGTCCTTCTGTCCAGCCTGCTCCTTGACTTCATCCACGTCGTACTCAGGTGGATTCACCAGGATGTCAGGTTCGGTCTCTTCCTGATCTACACCACTGTGGAGACCCAGGCTGTAGTTCCGCTTAGCGACTTCCTCTTCCAGCTTCTTCAGGTCGTACTCCGGAGGATTCAGGAAGTAGGCGGGTTCGGTCTGACCCTCGTCATCCTCACCGTCGATCCCGAGGGAGAAGGTGTGGCCCACATCCTCGTTCAGGTTCGGCTCGTAGCGAGGCGGGTTGTTCTCGTTCACGTTCTCGTCACTCATGACAGGATTCCCTTTCGGCCCTTACCGGCTTCTTCTGCGGCGAGAACGCGCTCTCGCTCTTCCTCGGAGATGTCGGAGTCGAGATACTCGTTGACCTCGACCACGCTGTGCTCAGAGGGGTCATAGAGATCTTCCTCGGTGATGGCCCGCTCTTCGTCTTCCTCTTCCTCGGTGTCCTCCGGATCAGACTCTGGGTCCATCACGGCAGGCTCTGCAGGCTCGTAGGTGTCCTCGTCCCGGACCAGCTCAGCTGGCTCGGTCTCGCCTACTGGCTCCAGTTCGTCCTCCGGAGGCTCGTTCTCCTCGTTCTCCGCTGCCAGCACCTGCTCGGTGAGGGCAGCCTCGTGAGCCTTGGCGTGGAGAGCGGCACCCTGATCCGGAGTCTCCTCCCACGGGGTGAAGGTCTCGTGATCAGCGATGGGGTGCTCCAGATCCATCTGCCGAGGCTTGTTGTAGGCACTGGATCCACCCAGCACCTTCACGTCCTCGCGCTTGATCAGCCCCAGCTTCCGAGTGATGTCACGCTTCACCCAGACGTGGTGGTACCAGTGACGCGGCAGATCCTTGCTGTCATCCACCACGGCAACCAGGCGACGGGTGCGGACCAGCATGTCGATCTTGGCTCCGAGGTCCTGATCGAAGTCATCACCCATCTTGTAGTCCACGCCATCGAAGGTGAAGTCGCGGGCGCAGATGAAGTGGATCGCAGTATTACGGTCCAGCTGGGACGGCATCTCTTACTCCTTACCGGAAGGGATCCGGGAGCGGGTTCTTGGTGACACGGGCAGCGCTTTGTCCCGCAGCCTGTCCAGCTCGGTATCCAGCGCTCCCCTTCTTAGTCGCGCCCCCGAAGAGGGTGGGCATGTGTTCACCCCGGACTCCGATGCCCTGGGACTTCATCGCCTGGTTGTGACCACGCTGGAAGTTCCGGTTGTAGTTCTTCTCGCCCCGGACCTTCATCGCACCCTTGACGGCCTTGACCGGGTTTAACGCCTTCTCGATGTCACCGTGGTCTACACCGAATGCAGATACGCTCATATTCTTCTTCACCTTCTTTTTCCGTGTGGCCTTCGCGCCAGCTACCAAACCACCCATCGCACCGAGTCCACCTGCAGAGGCTGCACCAGCAGCAGCCAGACCCTTGGTCCCAGATGGCCCACGACGAATGAGTTTGTACCCACCAGCAGCACCTGCTGCACCACCGGCAGCAGCACCGGCGTAAGCGTTCCGCTGTCGCCGCTGCCAGTAGGTCTTCTTCTCGGCCATCTCTCTCCTAACTACTGAGGGGCTGGGGCAGAACCCCAGCCCCTCTCAGGTAGTGCCTAGCGTCAGGCGATGGCGCTCGCCAGGAAGATCCCCATGTCAGGTGCAACGACCTTCATGTCGTAGGTCATCTCACCCTCGATGCGGTCTGAGGCGATGTGGTCCATGCGGAACCGCTTCATCCGGATGCCATAGCTGTTGCCAGCCAGGTAACCGTTCCAGGTGAAGGTATAGCCCGCAGCAGGCGTCATCAGGGACGGAGAGCTCGGTGAGTAGCAGAGCAGAGCCGCCTTGGAGTTGGTCATGAAGGAGTACGTCGCAGCGGTGTCCTGCTCCCGCAGGTCGTTGCGCTCAGCAACGTCCGTGACGGTGGCGTAGGAGACCAGCACCTTCTCCACATCGAAGAGGGTGGCGAGCAGATCCGTGGTGACCACACCACGCTGGGTGTACTTGATCCGGTCGATGATGTCCGGGTGGTTCTTCAACTGAGTGATCGTCTCAGCTCCGAGCACCAGGGTGTTCGCCTTCCTACCGGACTGACGGACGAACTCCGTCTGCAGGTTGGCGAACTGGACAATCGGGTCGGACGCCGCGTCGTTCCACTGGAGGAACTGGGTGGAGTTCGGGCCGGAGGCCACACCGGTGTAGTCCTTACCCCAGACACCCGTCTTGAAGTAGGTGTTGTTCCAGTCGAGGTCGCGCCGGAGCAGCAGGTGGTTGGTGACGTTCAGAGTCGCGTCCTTGTCCAAGCTCCAGTTGGAGTCGGCGTTGGCGCGGATCTGGTCATCGATGTCCTTGTGCACACCGAACACCTGGGCGAAGTAGGTATCGGTGTCGAACTTCCAACCGGTACCAGCCGTCTCGGTGCCGGGTGCGCGCTTCTGCGCGTCAGTCCGACGCCAATCCGACTTGCTGTACTTCCAGTACATATCGGACTGCTTGGAGACCGGGACGCGAGGAAAGATCTTGTCCGCGATGAACGTGGACTTATCCTGCATCCAGGCCACCGACACGTTGGTGAGCGGCTGATTTACGTGAAGGTCGCTCTGAGTCGGGTTAGGCATTACTCACTCCTCCTATCAGAGCTGCAGCAGCAGGACGGAGACGAGCTCGCCTGCGTTGGCGGTGGACGTAAGGGCAACTCCGACCGTTGGGCCAGCACCAGCGGTGGCAGCCTGTCCGTCAGCGGAGACCTTGATGTTGGCACCAGCGGTGATCGCCACATCGGCTACCACCTTGCTGACCCCACGAATCCCCACGGTCGCGGCGTTACCCGCGTTCTGGGGCTTGTTCTGCAGCACACCGATGACTACGTCATCCGCGTCCGCGATCCCAACCTGGTGAACTCCGGTGACCTTCACGAAGTGGTACTGCTTACCACCGTGAGGGTTAGGGGCACCGGGGGTACCAGGAGGGCCGGTGTAAACGGCGAGCGAGCTATCCGCGTTCAGCGTGATAGACCGAAGGCTCTCTTCGTAAGCCACGGCTCTTCCCTTCCTTCCCTATCTCTCAGATTCCCCGGCGCTCGGAGAGGTACTCGTCGTAGGCTGCGGGGTTTTCATCGAAGACCTTGGAGATCATGGCCTCGCGGCTACCCCCGTCGCTCTTCTGGATGTTCTCATTGGCGTAGGCCTCGACCACTGCCATCGGGTCAGCGTTCTCACCCGATCCCTGGTAACCGACCTCTTCGTAGAGGATGGTTCCAGCGGTCTCCAGGCACTTAGCGATCACTGCGCAGTCGTCGTAGCTCATCGTCTCGGCCATCCGGTAGAGCACCGGACCGAGCTCCTGAGGATCAACCGGGAGGTTGTACTCCTGAGCCTTGGAGACGTACTCGCGGGTCAGGCGGAGATCCCGCTCAGCCTTAGCGATGGACTCGAACTCCTGGTGCTGGTTCTGCAGCTCTTCGATCCGTCCCAGCGCCTTGGCGATGACCGCGTCACGGTCCTCGTCGCTGAAAGCCTTGGAGAGCTCTTCCATGATCTCCTTGGAGAAGCTGGACGGCTCTTCCTCGTGGTCCTCGAAGAAAGCGGACTTACCGACAGTCTCCGGCTCACGCTCTTCTGCGCCTTCCTCTTCACCGACGAACTCGTACGCAGCGCCATCCTGGTCGTACACGATGTCACCTACGTTGAGGTCGTCCTCATTGAGGACTTCACCATCCTCGTTGTAGATATCGAACTCGGGCATTTCATCCTCCTCAGGAGCCCTCTTAGCGATGGTGATCATCGCGTGCTGATTCGCGCCTTTGTCGACCAGGGAGATCTCATCGATCTCCATGTTCTTCAAGTTCCGGATCGGCCGTGGCATCTTTCACCTCTGATTACAGTCTCTGAGCTCTGTCACGTCAGTCTTCGTCAACATCGAAGAGTTTGGAGATCTCCTCCAGGTAGTTCTCCGTCTTCCCGATCTCTCCAGTGGTGCCCAAGCTCTTGTAGACACCCCAGCTCTCCGACTTCCGCTTCCGCTCCAGAGCCATCGAGCCAGCAGCCAGACCTGCTCCAGCTGCGCCCAACTTTCCGGCAGCGCGGAAGTTCTTGTTGGCACCGGTGTGCAGAGCCTTGTAGGCCTTCTTCTGGCTCTTAGCCTTGTCCCCGGCCTTCTTCTGCTTGATCCCCCGAGCGGTCTTCACACCAGCAGCCAGAGCAGTCGCCCCTGAAGCACCAGCTGCTGCTCCCGGGTAGATGTTGTTCCGGCGCTGACGGTTCCGCTCTGAGTCGAAGTTCCGAGCAGTAGGAGTCCAGTTCTTCCTCACCGGTCGCTTCCTGCTCTCCGCACCGGTGTAGGCAGCGAAGTTGAACGCGCTCGCACCACCGATACCAGCAGAGGTAGCCAGCACTGGCACTGTGGCAGCCTTGATCCGGTCGCGCTCTGGATCCTTGGGCTTAGGCGCAGCCACCCTGTTCTTCAGCGCCGGGATCTTCCGTAGTGCGGTACGCCCAGGGCGAGAGGCTGCCATCGTGCCCCCGAGCGCTGCGAGCCCGAGCGCACCGGTGACCTGTGAAGAGCGACCCTGGATCTTCTTCCGACGCCGGATCTCGGTATCGGACATGGTCCGTGCCTTGCCCACAGCTTCCTTCTTCCGGTCGATCTTTCGGTCGATCTTCTTCTTCGCATGGCGTCCAGCCGCCAGGTTCCCAGCCAGGGTGCCAGCCGTTGCCGTGCCATACACCGCCCCGATGGTGCCCAAGCCAGCAGGGCTAGGCTTCACCTTCCGGCTGACCTGGAACCCGGTCTTCAGTGCACTCCCGGTGCTCTTCAGCTTCCCATGCCCACCCACGTGAGATTCAGTACCTGGGATCTTCACCTTCTGCCGGGAGTGGCCGTACTGGATCTTCCCCGCCGCGATCCCCGGCTTCGCCTTCCGAGCAGCCCGAGACGCGCCATAGCCAGCAGCGGCTCCACCGAGTAGACCACCATAGGCTCCGGCGTCAGCAGTCTCTCTGATCTTCCGGTTCTCCTGTGGGGTGTACTTCCGACGATCTGCCATCAGTCTCGGACCCCACGGCCGTGGATGGAGAATCCAGTCCGCTCCCCGCTCTTGACCTTGGCCCAGAGCTCAGGGTCGTTCACCTGGTAGCCCACCCACCAGCCAGTGGGAGTGTCCTCAGGGAGACCCAACGCAGATTTCTTCTCCGGGGTCACCACGAACGATTCGATCATGTGGGACTTAGCAATGGGCGTCCCCATCACCTCATCGCGCAGGTGCATGTCCCCGCCCTTGCGGGACTTGTGGACGTACTCGTAGGCGCTCTTCTCCACCTCATCGATGGCGATGTAGTCACCCTGGAGATCCACCACCGGCTCGCCGTTCATCTCCACGATGGAGGCCCAGCCGAAGACCTGCTGCTTGTCTGTGTCGACCTTGGAGAACTCACCCTCCCAGCGGACATCGACATCACTCTTCTTGAAGGTGGCGTAACCTGCTGCCCCAGCAGCCAGAGCGCCACCAGCAGCGATCAGGTGACCCCGCTTCACATCCTTGGCCCGACCGCGCTTCAAGCCATCCTTCTTCTCGGCGGCAGCCTGGTACTGGTCAAATCCCTTGGGATCACGGTAAGGGCCTGGGCGTCCAGTCACGTCCTTCTTCACGCGGTGCTCGACTACGGTCTTCTTCCGGTACTTCCCTCGGGCCTTCTCCCCGAGTCCGTAGCCACCAGCAGCGGCACCACCGACACCAGCGGCACCGACTGCTCGGATCGCCCGTCGAGTAGTCCGGGAGGTCTTGGTAGCCTCAGTGGCAAGGGTGTTCAGATTGTGAGTCGCAAATCTAGCGTTGGAGGCGGTTTGCGCCACGTCCTGTTTGATGCGACGAAGCGAACCCACCTTCGGTGGACGACGGATCTTCGAGATGTTCTTAGTCTCTACCTTGTTGGGGAGCTTCTTGAACTTTCCCTTGGAGTACTCCGCTCCCTTGCCCGCCGCACGCGCGGCCGTGGTGATCGAGGCCTGAGTTAGCTGGCCCTTGGTCGGGACCTTCTTCGCCTGTTCCTCGATCTCCGCGATGCTCTTGTGGATGTCCTTCTTCTTCTTCTCGTCCTTCTTCGCGGAGCGAGCCAGCACCCGGTTAGCCACCAGGTCACCACCGAGGTTGGTGCCCTGCAGAGCCAGACCAGCGCCAGCACCAGCAACCGCAGGGATGGCCCACTTGGTCTTCGGAATCTTGACCTTGCCACCCTCCTTCTTAGCCCGCTTCAGGCTCCGGTAGGAGTCACCGAGCGCAGCGGTACCCGCAGCGATACCGATGGCATTTGAAGCCAGAGCCACCCGGGCCTGGTTCCGGTTCCGCTTCTCTCGCGCAGACAGGTCAGCCCCATCCGGGTTGGCCTTGTGGATCAGGTCGTCCGCCCCACCCCCGTAGAGCAGGTCAGCTACCTCACGGAACACCTGGTCCGTGGCATACCGCTTCGCTACCTCACTCATATCTCAATGGTCTCCTTAGCCGCTACTCAGATGGAATCATCACCGAAGTCGAGTTCTTCCATCTCCACATCCGGCATCATGGACCGAATCTCAATCGGCGGGCCGTATTGGTGGTGGGCGTAGTTCTCGTGCTCAGTGAGATAGGTACCGTTGGTAGTCCAGGTCTCGTAGGCGTAGGTGGTCGGATAACTCTCCTGCACCGTCCTGCCCAGTGAAGAGTCGTGACCCTCTTCCAGCTTCAGAATGGTGATCTTGAAGTCGTTGGGTTCCAAGCCCCACTCGTCGGCAGCCTGATCGTAGGTGATCATCGGGCCATCGATAGGTGTGCCATCCTCATCTTCCCAGTTCACCTTCATATGCGGGCTACGGGTGACGTAACCTTCCGGGTCATTCCCCTGAGAGGCAATAGTCTCAACGACTGCCCGGATATCGTCATCGTCCAGACGTGCGGTGAGCTGAGCACCATCCCGGGTGACCATGGTGACCTCGCCATTCAGCTCCCAGGAGATGTGTCGGATGTGCTCCTTGATCAGATCCTCGAAGGCCTCGGTGGCTTCCAGCGCAGCCTTGGACTCATCGGGAGAGAACTCGGTGGTATGGGTCATCTCCACCTTCATGTCTGGGTCGAACTCCGTGGGTTCCACCACCGCGTAGACCGGACGCTCCATCTTGATCACCGGCTGCCGCCAGACCCGACGACGGTGCTTCTTCGGAGCACGCTGAGCCAGTAGCTCCACGATCTGCTGCTGCAGCCTGAGCTTCTGCGCGGCAGGCATCTTGTATGTCACCTGCTGCATCTGAGCCTTCTGCTGACCCAGCTGCACCTTCTCCGAGACAGCACTAGGCATCACTACGCGCTGAGGCATCCGGACCCGCTCAGGCATCTGCACTCGCTCCGGCATCTGCACCCGCTCGGTAGTCTCGGTGGGCATCACCACCCGCTCCACTGTTTCCACCGCTTCCTTCACAGGCTCGATCACCTGAGCAGGCTCGATCACCGCACGACGCTCCCGCTCGATCACCGGCCTAGTTCGAGGAGCCGTAGCCTGTGCCCGCTGCTTCGCGGTGAATCGACCACCTCGCCCGCGTGGGTGCTCCTCGTTGAACTCCTGGAGCTCTGATCCACTCAGGTCCTTCTGGAAGTACTCGATGGACATCCGACCTGGATCCACCACCCGGACCTCACACCGGCAGTTCGGATGCACGCCTGGGACGTAGATCTCGATCCCGTTGGGCAGCTTGAACCGCTCAGAGACCAATACCTTCTTCCCGTGCAGAGGAGCGCACTGAGGACAGGTTCGTTCATCCCGAGCAGTCAGCCAGACCTTCTGCGCCTCCTGGGAGAGGTTGCCCTTCTCCTGTAGCCAGGTCCAGGCAGTCTGCTGCGCCTGCTGGTTGAGGTTGTGCACCTCCTGCTTAGCGAAGCCCTTGAACCGCTGGTTGAGAGATCGGTTGATGTACTCCAGCGCCTGAGCCTTGCGAGGGCGAGGGGTAGCGGTAGTCACCTTCTGCGGAGCCGCCAGAGCCACGTAGGAGTTCATCTGTCGCGGGGTGAGCCCGTAGGCATCCAGCACCTTCTCCGCCGCTGCCTTGGGTGGGATCTTCCGGTTCAGGTACAGGTGGAAGCCCTGGACCAGCGCCTCCTTGGAGGTTTCGTTGAAGTAGGTCCCCATCCGAGAGGCGTGCTGCTCAGCTAGGGCGTAGAGGGTGGACATCGGGATGTCCTGTGCCCGGGAGTTCCGGTAGGCCCGGACGTAGGCCTGAATCGCCGCAGGACCCACCAGCTTGTTGAATCGGCCCAGGTAGATCTCCGAGGCAGCATCCACCAGCCGTACCAGAGATGCACCAGTGACCTCCCTCTGCTTCAGCAGATCGTGTCGGACCCGGTTGATCACCAGCATCCGATAGGACTGCAGAGCAGCCTCGATCTGCTCCTGCGGTGAACCGATACTGCGTTGGTCTAGCTGCCGCAGCGCCCCAGGCTCGATGTCAGAGAAGAGCAGCGAGACATAGGGATTCGGCTTAGCTGAGGATGGATCCGCCACCCTGGTCACCCTTCTTCTTCTGCTCTAGCTCACCGAAGGGTGCCTTCTCGTGCATCCTGCGGAACACGTCGTTGACCGCCTGGAAGTCCGACTGGTTCAGCGCGAGGAAATGATCCACGTCCTCAACCCCGCGTACGTTGTCCTTCTCAGCCCGGACTGCGGCGGCGAAGTTCTGGATCTGCTTCACCAGGTTGTCGTCGGTAGTCTCGTCCTTCAGCCAACGAGCCGCCCTGTCCGCGTTGTCCGCGTAGTTCTGCATCCGACGCTTGTGTTCCGACTGATTCCCTTCCGACCGATCATAGGATCGCTGCGCAGCCGGGGCAGGGACGACGATGTCCCCGGCACCCCGGTCCTCGTCACTGACTCCCTGGTTCAGAGCCCGGACCTCATGCAGTGCTCGGAGCCTAGCCTCGATCAGCTCAGGGTTCCGGAACAGGTGATCCAGGGCGGGAGCCCCTCGCTTCACCTTCAGGTCCTTGACCGCCTCCAGCCGCATATCAGGATCCAGCGGACCACCAGCAGCCTGGATGTAGCCGTTCAGATTCAGAGCAGCGTTGAACTCCTGCTCCAGTTCTGCATCCACCATCCTCGATAGCGGGCGGAGGACAGTGATCCCACCCAAGGTCTGGGCGTCCAGTTGCGCCAGGCGCTTAGCCCGACCAGCGTCATCCTCAGGAGCGTCAGGGAACTTGTAGGGCTTGGAACCCCAGATCCCGATCAGGTCATCGGTGTACTCCTCCTGACCCAGCTTTCCGGAGGCAGCCTTGTAGGCCACTCCAGCCTCACCCAGATCGACGCCAGCCTCTTCTAGGCGATAGAACCACTTGTCGAACTTCTGCTGCTTCGCCGGGTCTCGGAGATCGGCAGCGGTGTAGTTCCGGGCGGCACGGTCATCAGGTGACGCACCCTCCATCTCCACACCGGCCATCCGCTCCTGGATACCTCGGGCAGCCTGGGCGTACTCGATCCGCTGACGCACCTCAGCGGCAGCATCGGCAGGAGTGGTCTTCTTCTCCTCGGTCTCCGCCGCCTCTTCGGCCTCCTCATCACTGGGAGCCCGGGTGGGCTTGCGGTGAATCTGGTAGTCCGCATCCGCCGCTGAGAACTTGTTGCCCTGATGGGAGAACGGCGAGGTGGCTGCGTTGTTGAACAGACCAGCGGCCGCATAGGCGGGACGATTCCGACCCGGCTCCACGTAACCCCGGTCAATGTTCGGAGTCACACCCTCCGGGTCAAGGGTGACCGAGTTCTTCCGGCTCTTGATGTAGTAAGGGAACTGCTCCTGTAGCGCCCGGAGGGCAGCGTCATAGCCCACACCGTTCAGCCGGAACTTCGTCTCCTTCTGCTCCGCCATGTGCTTCAGAGCGTCATCGATGTACTCCTCAGCGTTCTCATCGGTACCCAGGGCACGCGCTGCAGCCATGTGCTCGGCGTACTGCTGCAACTCTGGGGTCAGCTCCGGGGAGGACTTGAAGTCTTCGATCCGCTCCTGGACCTTGGCGTTGATCTCCATCGGACGGAGCCCCAGTCCCTGGTACTCCTCCATCACCGTGGCGCGGATCGCATCCTTGGTAGCCGGGTCCAGGTCCCTGCGGTCGATCTGCTGAGACTGCACCGCGTCCAGCAGTTGTGCGTAGCGGCGAGTCATCCGCTTCGCCTTGTCGTTGTGCCGACGCCCGCCCCGGAAGTCCTCCTCGAACTCCACGGTGAAGGTGCCAGAGCGAGAGACCACGGTGAGCTGGCGAGCACCCGACATCAGTCCGGTGTAGATGTCTTCAGTGGTAGGACCACCCACAGAGCGGGTGCGGATGTACTCCCCACCCTTCAGCCCCTTCAGGTGCTTCAGGTTGAAGGGCAGATAGTGATCATCACCGTAACCCACAGCCTGAGAAACGATCCGTCCCTTGCTGTCCAGGATCACACCCTCTGAGGGCGGAGTGTTACCCGAAGCCAGCTGCAGGTTGTACAGCCCCTTCCTAGGCATCCGGTTCTCCAGGTGAGCAGCGATCACCCGACGACCGTTAGCCCGCTCCTCCCAGGTAGGTACCCGACGCTTGGCGTTCTCCCGGACCGCAGCCATCTGGCTGGGAGCAGGAGTCCTGGGGTTCTTCAGATTCGCCCGACGATCCTCCGGCACATTGCCGTAGGGGTCTGAGTCGATGGCCAGCTTGGTGTCGTTCACCGCAGCCTCGTACGCCCGGACCATCGGTCGGTCCGGAGTCTTCTCCGTACCCCGGTAGCGGTAGGCAGCCCGACGTGTAGGCGGGCCGAACACTGCCTCTGCCTCCGCCCCGTGGTCACCTACGAACTGACCGAACCGAGCTGCAAGGGCCACCTTGGATCCCGGAGGAGCAGCAGCCCCAAGCAGTTCGGATCCAGACTTGATCCTGCGGTAGGTCTGCGCGTTGGTGTTGTACCGGTCGTTCTCCTCGATCCGGCCCCAGTCGGTGGCGAAGGAGTTGAACCCCTGGTCGACCTGGTTCAGTGCCCGGACCCGTCCAGCGTTGGCCTGAGAGGACTGTGCCCCCAGTGCACTAGCCAGACCGAAGTAGGCCCCACCCAGAGTGAGCGCAGTAGGCCGAGCGTCCAGTCCCACCAGATCTTCGTACTTCGCATCCCACTTCAGGTCTGCGGGGCGAGTGGAGGTAGCCGTGGTGGTGTACACCTGCTTGGTGCGCTTGTCCCGAATGTGGGCGATCACGTCGTGGTCACCAGGGTTTCCAGAGTGATGCACAGTGCTCAGGAAGTTGGACAGCTGCCGGTACTGGTCCTGGTAGGCAGCCAACTCCTCGTCGCTCAGCCGCTCCCTACGCTGACCGCGATTCTTAGCTTCCTCCCCCGGCAGACCCATCGCGTGGGCCGTGCGAGTGTGCAGGGGCTTCTTCTGGTTGGTAGTGACCTTGGTCCGGAATCGACCAGTAGAGGGGTCACGTGAGAAGTCGGACTCCCGGAATCGGTAGCCGTAGTCATAGGGCGAGGGACTCTTGGAGATCTGGGAGAAGGCCTCGGCGTAAGGCTTGACCCCCTCGGGATCCTTCAGCGCCTTGGAGACCAGAGCCTTCTTCACCATCTCCGTGCGCCGCTTAGAGATGTGGTTCACCCGACGCTGGAGAGTGCGGAGGTTCTTGGAGATGGTGTCCTCCAGCACCTCACCTACCACGGCGTTGACGAACATCTCCGCTGAGTCCTCATCCATCTTCATGATGAGGTCGTAGGCCTGTCGAGCAGCCTTGTGGTTGAAGTCAGAGGTGCTCGCCTTGAAGATCGGCTCGTAGTGCTTCTTCACCGGGCTGACCTTCAGCCCCTTCGCCTCGCGCTGCTTCATCCGAATCTCCTTGCCAGCTTGTCGCAAGTAGTGTCCCCTCTTGCTGGTCTTCCCGCCACCGACACCAGGGAGCGCCTGATCCGTACTCGCGGCCTTGGTCTTCTTTGCCTGCAGGTGCATCTTCACCTCACGCCGCTGGACCGGAGACAACTGGTCTGCGAACTTGTAGGCCTTCAGACTCGGGACGTAGCTCTTGGAGATCACTTCTTTGGCTTCTTCTTCGCTGGTGGCTTCTTGGTCTGCCTGCTCACCTCACGCAACTGCTGAGACTTCAGCTTCGCCCGCTTGGACTCTGAGGCGTCCTTCCGGCGCATCAGCTCAGCTTCTCGCTTGGTCTTCCTCGACTCCATGGTGTCCTGGAGCCGCATCCGCTCCTTCTCCCGACCGTGCTTCTTCTGCTCGATGGAGTCAGTGAGCTTCAACTTCTCCGCTTCCCGCTTGGCCCGCTTCTCCTCGTTCGGGTCCTCAGGCGGCGGCATCATGGCATCCATCCGCTGCTGCTCCATCATCGCCTGGTCTTCCTGACCAACCGGATGCTTGCGGCGCTCCAGCTCTGCCTCCTGTTCGGAGAAGGCCATGTCGCGGGACATCTCCGGTGGCGGGGTCTGAGACCACATCTCCGCCTGCTCTGGGCTGTAGCCCTGGGAGGCCATGTCTGCCTTCTGCTGCATCCCGAGCACACCCATCTGGGAGTCGGCGTACTCCATGGCCTGCTGCTGCATCAGCATCTGACGCTTGAACTCGATGGTCTCGTCCGTCATCTCCGGCAGGCGCGCAATGTCGCGCATGAACTTCTCCAGCTCCGGATCCGGGAACCATTGCATACCTGCGCCCGAGGTGGCGGAGATGAACCCAGCCAGTTGCTGCAGGTCAGGCGGGTCGACATTAGAAGGTTCAAACTGCGGCAGTTCATCCAGCTTCCATCCGTTGACTTCGAACAGGCGAGGGACTGCGTACCGGTTGAGAGTGTCTGCGATGGCCTTGACGATGGCGTTCAGGGAGGCCCGGAAGATTCCGGTCTTGTCGGTGTGCATGGAGTAGGTGCCCACCTGCTCATGCCCGACCAGGATGAAGTCAGCCAGCACACTCATCAGGATCCGCTGCTCGTAGCGCTGGATGATCGAGTTGGTGTCGAACTGACGCGAGCCAGAGGAGGCCATCAGCTCGAACTCATAGAGCGGCTGCTTGGTCTCTGGGTCGTACTCAATGGGGAGGACCAGGCCCTCGTTCTCGTCCCGCCGTACGCCCCGGACCATCTTCCGGAAGGCCTCGACAGTCTTCGCCTGCGGGGTGCCCTTCTCTGCCAACAGGAAGTGGGCAGGGACCTTACCCACCGGCATACCGGCCAGGTCCCGCTCGACACCGATGGCTTCGAACTCCTCCAGCCGCTTCTTGAAGTACCAGGAGCGGTAGGCGGTCCGGAGCAGGGAGAGCCCCTCAGGGTTGCCCTTGGACAGGTTGGTGCGGAACAGCAGGCTCTTCTCGATGGGCAGAGTGGTGGTGGCATAGGTGGGCGGAGCCATCTGCACCATCGCCCGGATCCCACCGGTCTTGTCGAACCCCCAGCGCATCAGAGTCTCTTGGGATCGGATCGGCATCTTCCGCCACCCGATCAGACCGTCCTCGTACTTCGAGCGCTTCTTGGGATCCTTCTGCCAGGGACCGAGCCTGCGCTTGTAGACGATCTCGTGCCAGGACCACCCGTAGGTGATCATCGAGAGCACCTCACCGATGAAGTCATCCCAGGAGTGGGACATGTCCTCCATGCAGGATTCCAGGAACTCCTGGGCCATCACCGACTCTTCGGTCTGGTCGCAGGGGACGACCTTCCACTCCACCTCGCGGACCAGCTTGTCGATGGCGAACAGCAGAGCGCCCACCATCGAGTCGTTCATCGACATCTCGCGGTAGACCTTGACGGCCTTGCGCCCGCGTAGTGCCGGGAGGAACTCCTCATCGATGTAACCGGCCGTACGCTTCAGGCCAGTTACACCGAGCTCAACCATCGGCCCCACATTCTTGGGGGGCTCTACATCAGCGGCATCATCGAAGATGTTATCGCCAACAGGAAGGTTGTTACTCGGCATATCCCCAGTGTCTCCTACCTGTCGATCAGACCATCAGGTTGTATTCCTGCTCGGCCTCTTGGGTCTTGTTCCGGACCTGCTCTACGTTCCAGGAGCCAGTGCGGTGCGCTGCGTGATTCTCCCGCATCTCCTTCTCCATCCAGGTCACCATGTCCTCTTCCTTCATGCTGGCCCACGGGATCACCGCTGGGGCCATGTTGGACACGGTCTTCCAGGCTAGAGCCATTGAGCACACCTCGTCGGGGAGGTGGAACTCCTTGGCCTTGGAGTAGACATCATCCACAGAGCAGTACAGGTGTGCCTTGTAGAAGACGTTGATCCTCGGTGCTCGGATCCGGTCGTTCTCCACTGCGGAGATGTACTCACTGAGCATGTTGTCACGCTGCTCCCCGACCATCTTGAAGCCACGCGCGCGGGTGTCGAGGTAGTCGTGGATAACCCCACCCAGTCCAGTGGCGTCGTGGATGGCCTGAGCGTTGTACTTCTTCATCAAGTCGTTGAACGCCTTGATCATCACCGGGTAGGGGCGACGCCTCATCCGGATCCAGTAGACCACCCGGATCGGCAGCAGGGTCACATCGAAGACCGTGATCACCGTCCAGTCCATCGCCTTGGCCCAGTCAGCAGAGATCACGTACTCCCGGTCCATCCTGGGGATGTCGAACCGGTACTCCTGGTACTCCCGCTGCACCTTCTCCTTGTAGTGCTCGGTCTTCTCCCACTCAGTCTCGAAGGTCCGCTCCACTGCCTCGGAGTCGAAGGCACGGGTACCGATGGAGGGCTCACCGAGTTCGTACTCGACCCGCCACATCTCAGCCGGGATCTCTCGACGCTTCTGCTCCACGAACTCTGGCATCAGCCAGCCGTCGATGGGGTTCATCGTCTCCCGGTAGCACCAGGTGTAGATCGGGAGGTTCTCCTCCTGGAACCGCTGGTACTCGGTGGCGAAGGTCTTGTCCGGGTACTGCCAGGTGGAACTCATCGCGGTCTGAGCCATGTTCCACTCTCCGCGCCAGTTCTTCTGGGGCATCGGCTGACCCTTGGCTGCGTCGAAGATGTCCTGGTCCATCTCATCGATCTCATCCAGGAGCAGGGTCTCTGGGTGCGGACCACGGACTGTCTTCTGGGATGCGGTGAGCGGCTGGATCACCGCTTTGTTCCGCAGCCGGATTCTGGTAGAGCTCTCGTCCCGGATCAGGTACCGAGGAGCGTGGGTGGACTCCCAGGCGTCCCGGATCGTGTTGTGGATGTTGACCGACTGGTTCAGTGAGCCACCCAGGATGTTCACATCCGAGCCCTTCACTGCGGCCATGGTCAGACCGAGGATGGAGAGCAGCCGGGATTTCCCAGAGAGACCACGAGAGCCGTGGATCAGGATCTGGGGCTCACGGTTGAAGTAGGCGGTAGCGAACGCGTCGAAGGGCGCGTCGTGGTCATCGCACACCTTGGTGCGGGGGATCTTGTGATCCCAGAGTGCTTGGGTGAGGTACCAGAGTTCTTCGTCGTTCTTCGGTCCTCGTTCGAGGATGACGCTCACGCCAACCTCTTAGGGAGTAGGTCCCGGAGCTGTAGGGGTCCGTCCTCTGTCAAGAAGATGGTCCACTTCCCGACTGGGCAGATCACCGTGTAGTGCCAGGGAATCTCGGTATCGGTCCGGGACAGGTCGATGCAGAACTTCCCGTTCACCAGCTCCACTTCACGCGCAATGGTGGCGATCATCTTCCCGTCCTCCTCCCACCACATCCGGGAGGGGATGAAGGTGACCTTTCCGTCTGCAGGCTGCCCGCTAGGTAGAACGAACCGACCGTTGATCTGAACTGTCTTCATGGGTCCTCCTAGCGGGCCACCTGTCACAACTCTAGAACTTGACGCCGCCAGCGAGAAGCAGCACCAGGAGCACGATGCCGACGATGGCGAGGACCAAGATGATCACTCCACCTGCGCTGTCGTACCGGTACACACCGTTCTCGTCCTGCGGACGACGTTCCAATGGGTTCCCGAACATTCCGTTGTCACCTCCTCTGGTGGGCACGTTCTGTTGGGCGGTGATGCCGGTGTAGGTCCAGACAAAGGCCAGGATCGCCACCGTGACCGTGAACCACCCCGGTACCTCTGGCTGGGTAGCGAAGTAGATAGCGGCCGCACCGGTGATCCCTGTAGTGATCCATTGGATCAGGTAGAGCACCTTTCGGGCCTGTGGGTAGTCGTCCAGGGGGTTCACTTCTTGATCTCCTCTTCCTCACGCAGGCGACGACGCTGCGCCTTCACCTGATCGATGTAGGTGTCCAGATCATTCTGGAGACCACCACCGACCTTCTTGATCTCATCCAGCGCCTCGGAGTAGGCGATGGACTTCTTGATCGCGTCAGTGATGTTCGGGGTCGTGCTCCTGGGTGCCACGTCAACCTTCTTCCCGTTCAGAGCGTTCTGAATGTCTTCGCGCAGACCGATCATGGAGAGGTTGCCCGGATCCCACTTGTAGTCGCTCCACTCCCCGTGCCCGATCACGGACTTCGCACTCCAGCCGTGGTGATCACAGATCGAGGCCCACAGCTTCACCAGAGAGGCGTAGGCAGCCTTGCTGGGTGGGTGTCCACCGGAGTAGTAGATCTCCACCCCGTAGAAACAGTCGTTCCCATCTGCCGCTCCAGCCTCACCCTGGTGCTTGTCTGAGGGCGGGGGCTTCAGGTCGTAGTTCTCTCGCTGCACTGCCCGGAGGACATCAGGATCGCCACCTCCAGCGTGGTTCGCCCGACCGATGGAGATGATGTCCACGGTGCCGTCGTCGTTGAGCCCGAAGTGTGCGAGCGGGCCAGGGAGGTCTGAGCGACCCTGGACGATCAGGTTCCGGTTAGCACTGTCCGAGCCATCCGACCCGGTGTGGTGAGTGACGCAGCCGTAGACCGGACCGAAGCTCAGGCCGGTCTCGTTATCGCGCCCGTAGGTGCGCCAGTTGCCTACTGCTCGGTACTTCACGTCCCAGCGCTTGAAGGTGGCTAACAGTTCGCGTGCGGTGATCGGTGGTGACATATGTCCTCCTACCTTCAGGATCCGTACTCTGGCGAGCCAGCTGCCCTCGGGCCTCTGGCGACGATCCGCTCTAGGTCTCGGATCCTCTTGATGTGCTCCTCCCGCTCAGTCCGGAGACGAGCAGCTTCTACTCTCGCGTCGTGTAACTCCCTACGCAGCAGCCGAGCCTCTTCGACGCACTCGTCCATCTCCTCCTTCATCAGCTTGACCTTGGCGCGCTCCGATGCGATCTCCGCTGCATTCTCCTCGCGCTCCTGAGCCAGCTCCTTGCGTAAAGGGTCCACGAGCTCGCGGGCGGCGGCTGTGATCACTGCCGTAGCATCGGCACCAACCTTCCGGCGTTGCGCGATGGCGTTGACGATGGCTACCGCAGCACCTCCAGTGAGAAGGGCAGCGGCCAGCATGGCGATGGTCTCGGGTGTCACGCAGCCTCCTGCTTCTTGATCGCCCGAGAGATGACGTACGCGATGTGACGGGCACGCGTGAGCGCAGCCAGGCCGAACCCAGCGACGATCAGTACCGTCACCGTACCGCTCCAGCCGATGTAGAGAGCGATCAGCACCGCGTAGAGCATGGCTGATGGCCCTACGATCAACATGCTGATCTCCTCCAGGGTCAGCGCAGTGGCTATGTGGCTACGAGGCCAGTAGGCACCGACGATGCCGAGAGCAGAGCCCAGCGATAGCGATAGCCCCCACGTGAAGCCTGCCCAGTCTGGGAGTAGCGCGTTCACCGATCCTGCCGTCTCTACCCCGAAGACCAGGGGGATCCCCGACACAGCACACAGCATCAGGAGATAGATCTGGAAAGGATGGCGTCCCGCTAGCAAGGGGTTCGTGTAGGGGACTTTGTCCGGAATCGTATGCATCCCATCTCCCCCTCCTAGGGCTTCTCAATCCAGACTAGGCTCAGCTCACCAGAGCGTGGCTGTTCCCCGACTGACTTGATCACCGAGTAGTCCTCAGGGAAGCCAGAAGCCTTCACTGGATCCTTGAAGTCGAGTCCGAAGCCCTTGATGTCGTCGGCCACCAGATTCGGCCAGTAGGTCTCCGGGATGGTGAACCACTTAGCTTCTTCCTTGGCGATGGTGCCGATCTTGGTGATCTCGTTGCGCGCGGGCTGGGTACTCAACCCCGACAGAGTGGTGGCATCGTGCCGGAACAGGTAAACGTTGGCGCTGGGCTTACCGGTGTCGTTCCCACGATGCAGATAGATCTGCGCACTCCGGATCTCTGGGGTGCCCTGGCTACCGATGTTGTTGGTGATCTCGTGGCCGTAGAACCAGAACCCACGCGAGCTAGGCGAGGCGTATTGCTGCTTCAGCTGACCGGAGACCATCTCGCCGCCAGTCCAACTCCCGCTCTGGTTCGCCCGGATCCGAGCTTCCTTCTTGATGTTGTTGGCCGCATCCACACTCCGCTTCGGGAGGTCGATGAAGGTGTGGTTCCCGGCTGACCAGTTGCCGTTCCAGTCCTCAGCCCACCCTGAGAAGAAGTACCGGTCTTCAGGCAGGTTGGTCTCCTGGTTGGGATTCCGGGTCCACTGCTTGTACTGGACCACCGAGGAGTCCGGGTGCGACTTCCCGTCCTTGAACCC
>Ga0307416_100000074_pt1 | contig 79881 bp, 82 predicted proteins | sample DK1Cmetagenome_2_FD_203821 | JGI IMG/M metagenome (GOLD analysis project Ga0307416, IMG submission 203821) | Maize rhizosphere microbial communities from greenhouse at UC Davis, California, United States - DK15-C-3 | ecosystem: Host-associated > Plants > Roots > Rhizosphere > Soil | place...
TTTTATCTCAAATATAACCCAAATAACAGGTGGTCATTTTAAACCGAAAAGTGGTGGTCACTTTGCTCCGAAATCAGTGGTCAATTTACTCCGAAATTAGGTGGTCAATTTGACCGTCTTTTCCAGTTAATGGGTTAATTCAGTTCAAATACATCTGCACCGATTTTCTCAAAGGAGGTGCATAGATCGAATGCTTTCTGCGCTTTTGCCTGTGCAGTACCGCCCAGAACGATACTCTGTAATTTGGCTTCTGAATCCTTGTAATTACGCACGTTTTGAAAATAGCCAGTGACCGCATTGTAAGCCCCGAACAATGTCCCTTTTGTTGTTTCCATCTGTTGAGTATCGTTGATCATGGCATATGCGAATGCATCGTCAACGGTATTTTTGAACATGGTGGACAGTTCATCATCCGCACCTTTTCTCAATAGGTCAAAAGTTTCTTTATTGGGGCAAAGGGCAAGCTGTATGAGTTTACGCACTTCGCTGTCTTTTACTCTAACCTTTGTCCAATTGTTGAAGATCCCGTCCAATTGCATGGTCATGACGTTTGCCAGTCCCATTACTTTGTGTGCATCGTTCAGGCGTTGTTTAGCTCCTGCTGTGTGTTTAATTCTAACTACATTGCTCATATTTCGGAGTGATGCATTGAGCGTATTTTGGCAGACAATGCGGATAGGGGTAAAGGCAGCGGTAATGCTTCCGCTTCCATCATGCGAAGTGGTCAGGAAGATATATTTTTCAATCACGTCGTCGGAATTGCCGATACGGATATAGTTCGGGAGCTTTGCAGTAATAAAGATACGTTCACCTTGACCGAGCGCACCTGCTGTTTCGTACAAAATACCGCTTCCACCGCCTACAATGGAATCGAAAAATGTAAAGGCGTCCTTATTTTGCACGATATGGTAGTCTTTACCCACAACGCCGAGTACGGTATTGTTATCTGTACGGATATTGGCGAAATAGTTGGGCACTTTGATTTCGGTATCCTGAATAACAATACCTTCTGCAATCTGTACGATGCCTGAGCCTTTTGTAAAAAGGGGACTTTTTTCGACCTCGTAGTCAAGTCCTGCGTGTTTGATCGCTCCTGCACTCGTCGGGTAATCTTTTACGATCTGTCCGAGCTCGTGCCATGCTTTTTCCTTTACGGAGAAAAATGAATATTTGCCAGTCCTGTTGTTGAAATTTAAATTATGTCCCATGATTTCTATTTTTAGAGGGTTAAAATGAATGTTAATTTTTGTGAATTGCTTTGATTAGAAGGGGAGGTCGTCATCGTCTTTCCCCGTGGCAGTACTGCCATTGTTGCTTTCTGTACTGTCCTGCATAGAATCATCATTCTTTGCATTTCTCGCCAACGGTTTGATGCTGACGGTATGGAAGTTTAGTCCTGCCTTCGCTGTTCCTTCTTTTGATTTCCACGCTCGTACACTGATCTGCCTGTTAGTTCGACCAGTAGCCCCTTTTAGAGCCACGATACTGCCTTTGGTGTTCGCCAGTATGCGCAGTCAAAATATGCGGTATGTTCTATCCGCTGTCCGCCCTTTTTGTAGCTGTCATTGACAGCAATGGAGAAGTTCACGACCTCTTTACCTTTTGTCGTTGTGCTGACTTTTGCATCTGCTGTCAGTCGTCCTGTGATGTTCATAACTTTTTGTTTTAGTTGTTGTACAATCCTGTTACGTTTGTCCGTCTTTCAGTCCTGCCGAGGCTCGGCCCCGAATCATTTTTTTCAAAAGAAAAAACAGGAAAAAAAAGAAAGTCAATCAGGACATGGGGCAATTGCTGTAGGCAAAAGGAAGCGGAATAAATGATGGGTTTGGCGGGGGGATGTGTTTATGCCGAACACTTTTGCGGCATGTGGGCGGGATGCCCTATGTACCTTTGAATGTCTTTTTCGACTGTTCTTTTGACAAAAAGTGATTTCCCAGATTTTATACATCAAAAAACGGCAACGGTTAAGAAGATCTATTATCATAGGGAATTGAAAGGTGTTCTTGCGAAGGGGAAAACAGGGGCACAGCTTTCAATTTGCTATATTAGGGATGCAGAAAGCTCTTTTACAGCAGCGGTAGGGCAAGGCAGTAAATGTGCTTTGCCTGTTGCAGTTGAAAGCATAAATTATTTTAAAAAAGAAGGTTTAAAAGCTATCTCCTTGCTTGAGTGATAGAAACCGCATCCTTTTGTGGGCAAAAGATAGAGTAGATAGCATGACCATCGCATGACGCGTTCATTTGATTTCGCGGGTAGAACGGGATGGACACGCTACAATACTTTTTGATGCTAGCATTTGATGTGGACTAATTTCAGGATAGATGAATTCCAAAAGTGATAGAATTTTCTGCGTCATACAACAAATGCACTGGCGAAAGAATTATCCTATTTTAGTATCTATTAAGTTCATGTCACAAACGATATTATATATTTTCTTACATTTAAGTATGGAATATACCTGCTAGCCTGCTCTTTATTATGAATCATCTTAGAAATATCGGTATATCGACGGCCCAGATTAAGCGTGAGATGAATGCTTTGTCAATTAATAATTTAACGCATGGTATTCCTGGAGGAGTAATGGTTATTGCTTCGCCGGCTGGGGTTAATCTAACAGGACCACTTATGGGTTATGCCAGAAATTTAAATATAGACCTTGTTCACTTTTTCAGTATTAATAAAATGGATGGAAATTTAATGAGAGTTAGCTTTGTGACAACATTAATTATTAATCTGTTTAATACTGCCATAAGATTGGGTGGAACAAGTGTGCCAGCTTATAAAGCTCCAAATTAAAAGTCATGAACATAAAAAAAATTATAATAATTTTATTTCCGATAATACATATGAATTTAATGGCACAACAGAATTTTAAAATCGTCGAAACAAAATATGATCTTAATGATTTTGAAGCAATCAGGAAAGATTTACAGAATTTTGAATTTTTTAGGCAAAATCCAAATACGCATAAAACTTGTACCAAACATAAGGAGAAAGCAGAATTTCGAGTAATGGCTGATGGTAATAAGAAATTCTTTTTACTGTTTGACAAGGAAGATAATGCTTTGGAATTTTTGAATTCTACTGAACACTACGATTATGGAATATTGGAAACAGACTTGCAGGAAGAGTTGGAAAAGATCACTGCTGAAAATATTGATGAAAAATCTGCTGAATTTCTGGCACGTTTTAACAAAACATTTAAATTGCAGGTGGATTATGATCCAAATGAATCTGACTTTTCCACGATTAATGAAAGAGTTAGAAAAACGGTCTGGGACAAGGAAAGTCGTTTTCTGCTCAATTATTACATGATGGAGGTTACAAAACGTAAATTTAACTTTCCAAATTGGCGTTTTGAGGAGGTTAATACTTTCAACCCCTTTTTCGTTCCTTTGTATGTTGGAAGGGACGGCAGACCGCAAAGTTATTATCGTCTTTTAGAACCAAAAACAAGAAAGCATTTTGATTTCAAAATGTATCTAGGACTTTAGATATTTAATGACAAAAGCAGGTAATCCTGCTTTTGTTTTTTTTTGAATATAATTAGGAAGCAAAAGAGCGTTGTTAAACATTTTTGCTTCTTTTTTTATTGCTTAAACTTCATAATTTAGTTCAGGCACGCCTTCATACACAAACGCTTTTGTTGGTGTACCGGTAGTCTTAAATTCCTTCTCGATCGTATAGGCTTCCATTTCGTTTGGATTGATCTGGTAAGTTGCCAGCTCAGTAATCTGCTCTTCAGTTAGATCTTCCATCATCCATTCCCATGCGAGCTCATCTGGAAGCATTGTTGGCATTCTGTTCTTTGAATTATGAATCTGTCTCATCAGGGGATTCGCTTCAGTGGTTACCAAAGCTACCGTATCAACTGTTTCTCCTAAGGGTATGGAGCGCTCTTTTGTTTTGCAATTCTGAAACCAACAAAGCAATTAAAAAAAGTCAATGTTACAAGCATTGGCTTTTTTTGTAATTTAGTAGTTAAAGAATATTTATAAATATTCCTTCGTAAATTCAGATGATATCTTAAGTTTAAAAAGCAGTTGAAAAAAATACACAATAATGTCCAAAACTGAAACACCTAAATGTCTTTACTGAAATTTTAAAATGATTTACAATGAAACAGTTCTTATTATTACTTCACGAAGACATTGAAAAATTAAACGAGCTATCTCCAAAGGAAATGGAGGAATTAGCTAATGCTCATATGAATTGGGCAAACAAATTAGCTGAAGCGGGGCATTTGATTTCTGGGGACGGATTGCACGAAAAAGGTGTTCTCATCACAGGAAAGGATAGTGTAGTCAAAGACGGACCTTTCCTGGAATCCAAAGAAATTATAGGAGGTTATTACTTATTACAAGCTGACGATTTACAAACGATTATAGAATTGGCTAAAGAATGTCCTACGCATCATTACGGAGGAACAACTGAAATCCGTCCTATAATGGAAATGGAAGATTATGAGCAGTAATTTGCTTCCCAAAGAAGAAATAAATTACAGAGCAATCTATGGAAAGCTGTTTTCGGGATTATTAAACCAATTTGGTACGGATTACGTTTCTGAAATTGAGGACGCTATTCAAAATTCGTTTTTGAAATCCCTAAAAATTTGGAGACAAAATAACGTTCCACACAATAAAGAAAACTGGCTTTTCATTGTCGCTCGTAACGACGTATTGAACCAAATTAAAAAAAGACAAGAAAACCATAATTTTTCGGTAGAACAAATTGAAGATAAGTCATCAATCATTAACAATGAAACTGATCTACGGCTTCAAACGATTCTATTCATTTCTACTTTAGAAAATATCTCAAATCAAGCTAAAATACTGTTTGTCCTCAAAAATATTTTTGGTTTAAGTATAGCCGAAATAAGCGACAGCACTTTAATCAATCAGGAAGCGATTTATAAAAGCATCAACCGAACTAAGAAAAATATTCAGCTTAAATTTAGTGGCAATGAAGTTGACCTGAACACAGTTACAGCTAATCTCCAAGCCATTTCCATTGCTGGAGAAATCTTCTATGCTGTTTTCAATCTTGGTTTTGATTCCTTTAGCGAAAAGATGGAAAAAATTGTAAACAAAGACTTGTGCTTGGAAGCATTTGTTTTGACAAAACTTTTGTTCAGCCAATATCAATCCGAATCTACAAGCAACCTATTGGCTCTTTTCTGCTTTCATATTGCAAGGATTCCTGCAAAAGTTGATAATGTCAAACTCATTTCTTTTTTCAATCAAAATCGTGAAAAATGGAACAAAGAGTTACTCAATTTAGGCTTTCATTATCTCAAAAAACCGAAAACGGTAAGTAAGTTTTATTTGGAAGCGGTCATTATCAGCAAGTATATGTCCGTACGTGAATTCACGCAAAATGATTGGACTGACATTGTGAAATTATACGAAATGATGCAAAAAGTTTCGCAATCGCCTATAGTAAAACTGAACTATTGCTTTTGCTTGAGCAAAATCGGAAAAACCGAAAATGCTTTGAAGATTCTTTCAGAAATTGAAAAAGAATTACCCAACGAATTCATTTATTTTTCTTTAGTAAAAGCTAAAATCTTAAAGGAATTCAATCCCAAAGAATCTGATGATTTATTCATTTCGGCTATGAATAAAATGAACCAAAAAATCAGAAAAGAATATTTATTAGAAAACGAATTAATACGATTATAAGATGAAAGCAATATTAAAATTTACAGCCATCATACTAATTGCCTCTGTTTTCACAATGTGCAAGAACAAACAAAATGAAAACAAAGAAGCCAGCACTTATAATTCCGAAAACTTTGATTGGCTGTTAGGTAAATGGCAACGGACAAATGAAAAACAGGGCAAAACTACTTTTGAAAATTGGGAAAAAATCAGCGATTCGGAATACAGTGGGATTGGATTTACCATTTAAAACAATGATACGATAAGCCAAGAGATAATGAGGATTTTGGAGACCGATGGAAAGTGGAATTTACTCGTTAAAACCCCAAAAGAAAAAGAGTTTATAAAATTTGAAATGTCGGAAATAAAAGGAGACAAATTTGAATTCAAAAACGACACGTTGGATTTCCCAAAATTGATAAAATATTGGAAAAACGGAACCAATATAAGTGCTTTAGTTTCGGGAGACAGTTTAGAAATACCGTTTGAATTTAGACGGATTGAATAAGAACGCCTACACATAATTTGATTTTGACATATTAAAAATATTAGTGACTGTTTAGTCAGTCATTGCAAATGTATAAATAAATTATATTCACAATGAAGTTTGAAAACAGCTTCATTTTATTTGATTTAAGAAAGTGATAAGCTTTTCTCATCTTTTCTCCTGAGTGGATATACTGGCTATACAACGTCAAATAGGAGTGTATTACTTACATTCTGTTCAGATTCTAAAAGATAAAAGATGAGGAGGTAGTCTCATTTTTTGAATATACCGTAAGGCTATTTAAAGCAAACCTATCCTCACCCTTGTTCACTTAAATTATATTATACTAATATAGGACGACCAAAAGAACGTCGGTTTGTTACCATTTATATTTCATAAATTTGCTTTATCATTAGTAAAGAAATAAGCCTAATGCAAATAGGCATTGCATCTATTTTGAGTTAATGGCAATTAAAACAGTAGCATTAGAAATGAAGACACTATTATATTTAACAGACCTCTATTATGAAGCAAAAGGAAGAAAATATTACGAGGAGGACTTGTACATTACTTCCAAACTAAAAAATCATTTTAATATTCTTATCGGACATCCTCACCAAGCTATTTCTAACCTCGAAAGTGCAGATTTAGTAGTTTTCAGAAATACAGGTTCAATACTTGGTTATCAAGAATATTTCCAAAAGTTTTTGGCAGAAGTTAAACAGAAGAATATTTTAACTTTTAACTCATTCGATGGAAAAGCTGACATAATGGGTAAGCAATATTTGTTGGATTTAACAAATTTGGGTTATCCAGTAATTCCTACTATCGAAAGTGTAACAGAAATCGATAAAATAGGAAATCACGAAAAATATATAGTTAAGCTAAAAAATGGTGCAGATTCTATTGGAATGGAAATTTTAGCCCATGACGCATTAATGAATTCAAATCCACAAGGAAAACTTATTCAACCGCTAATTGATTTTGAGTACGAAGTGTCTTTCTATTACTTAAATGACAAATTTCAATATGCGCTATATGCACCTGATAAAAACAAACGCTGGGAATTAGTAGAATATGAACCAACAGAAAATGACTTGGTGTTTGCCAAAAATTTTATAAAGTGGAATGCTATTGAACGTGGAATTACAAGAGTTGATGCTTGCCGTCTAAAAAACAATACACTTCTATTGGTTGAACTGGAAGACCTAAATCCATTCCTTTCCATTGAATTGTTAGCGGAAGATAAAAGGAATTGGTTTATAAGTAACTTAATACAAGCACTAAAAGCATCATTTAACTACCAATAATTTAATAGTATAGCAAAATATTAAAAAAAGACAGGTGCTCCCAGGTCGGAACAGACTTTTTTGTCGTAAGCAGCACAACCCCTTTATAAAATACCTTCGTTTCACCGTTCCCGAAACCTATGTTTTATTGGAAAGTTCTTAATCGAGGAGATGATGCTCCGAAGGATAATTTTATAAGGAGGCAGATTGAAAGGTTTCGATATACGGGCAGAACAAGCCAGTTTCAGAGGAAACCATTATGTAGAATGTTATATTGTCAAAAATGGTGTTTCTACTGCAAAAGATCGACGAGCCGTTTTTGTAATTTAGATTGGGAAATTTTTTGGTTTATGTGACGCCAAGATCTTGATGAGTCCAAATGGTTCATTCTGACCTATTTTGACATTTTAAAAAAAAGTGTTTAAATTAGATTTATATAATTATTTAGCTCGGTCGAGCTACTTTTCATAAAATAGGTTAATAATATGGCTAAAACACCCGATGACCCCAACCTTCGGGTGTTTTGTTGGGATCAAAACACTTTCATTTTTCGACTGTTCGTTTTTGATTAGGTGGAAAATAATATATGGTTATTTCCAAAATTCCAAATAGCTGTATATTTATGTCTAAAACAAAAGAGCGTACAAGAGAGAACACGACCTTATGTTTATAGCCCTTTTAGAAAGCTTTAACCTACAAACCCACTACAAGTTAACAAATGAATAGAAGAATTTTTACAGAGCACATACGGAAATGGATGAACCACCTGGATAAATCTTACCAGCCCCCAGAAGATAAACCTTTTATCAAGATTGCTGAATTGGTGATTATCCTTCCCGCCTTGGGCTTTTTTTATATATGGGAGTACTTTAATAGGTGTAACATGCCATATTTTATGTACTTTGACCTTAAGGATTCCCTTTCTGTATTATACGAGAATCTTATGCCCATAATCTATATAGCTACGATATTGTCCCTTATGCTAACTATGATGATTCCTATGCTCTTACAAGGTAGAAAAGCTGCGGAAGGAGATAATGGAAGAATAGCGGATGAGGGAAAGAAAAAAAGATATATTTCTCGATTTACTATTTATGTAACCGCAATTACAGTTCTCTTTGGCCTGGGAGTATTATTGAAATCGAATCAGTTCAACTTATATATACTTATATTATTCGTAGTAGTAGGTATCTTTGCGAGCTATGTATATCTCTTTGAAAGCCGCAATTTTGGATTTGCCTTAGCTGTATTGTTTGCATTTCTTTATGCTGAGGTGCGCGCAAATCTCGACGCAAAACAAACAATGGCACGTAAACCTACAATGGACATCGTTTTAAAAAGCTACTCTGATAAACCGATCATGAGCGAAGGCGAGAAGTGCCGATATTTACTATATAAATCTTCAAATTATTATTTTATTAAAGACCATTGTAAAAAGCAGATTGAGGTTTATTCAACTTCGACGGGAGAAATGAACAGCTTTAGGAGCGAATGATTATCTTTATGAATTTAGCACAAGTGCTACTGAAGATGGTTAAGGAAAAATTGCGATTGAATATAAATTATATCAGAAGAGAATTGCTTTGCAGGCTCGTGTGGAAAATGCTTTAATCAACTAATTTGATTTGAATATTATTATGGAATTTATACTTTCTACTATTAACTGCGGTTGTTTTTTGTTCTTGGCCTTCCTGCATCTATTTTGGGTAATGGGTGGTAAATGGGCATTTGCGGCTTCAATACCGACGGATATAAACGGCAGAAGAGTTCTACATCCCAGTAGGATGGGCACATTCTTGGTTGCACTAGTATTGTTGATCTTTGTGCTTATAAATTTTGGATTTATCGGCATTTTAAACCTTCCGTTCGACGCGAAATATGTTCGCTATGCAATGATAGCAATTAGTGGTATTTTTATCCTTCGTTTTATTGGAGACTTTAAATATGTGGGTATATTTAAGAAATACAGACACTCGACATTTGCATCCCACGATACTTATCTTTATAGTCCATTATGTTTAATAATAGCAATATCCCATGCGATTCTAAGTCTATATTATTTCGACGAGTTGTAGTTTTTTGAATTTGCAATCTTTTTCCACCCAGGTGTTGTTCTAAAAAAAATCAAACGGCTTAATATTTGTATTTTTTTTATCACCAGAATATTAATCCTTTAAAACATCACACCATGGCAGATAACAAATCAAAAAAGGGTCAGCAGGATCGTAGTAAAGTTAGTGGTTCTGAGAATTATGAAATTCAATATTTTAAAGACAAAATGGGCATCAGTTCTCAAGCTGTTACCGACGCAATCCGTGCTACTGGATCAAATGATCGGAAAACGCTGGAAGCATATCTAAAGAAACGTCACAACAAATAAGTTTTAGCATAAAAAAATTCTCACTTCTTCTTCTCACGGGAAGAGGCGGAATGGCGCACCTTTTAACTTTAAAACTAATCCTATGGCTTTAGATAAATACCGGGAAAAAAGATCTGCGGAAGATACCCCCGAACCCTTTGGCGGCAAACCTACAGGTACCGAACTACGTTTTGTAGTGCAGAAGCACGGCGCGTCCCATTTGCACTATGACTTCCGTCTGGAGATGGAGGGCGTGCTTAAAAGTTGGGCTGTCCCAAAGGGCCCATCATTAGACCCAGATATAAAACGGCTTGCCATGATGGTTGAAGACCATCCATACGACTACAGAAATTTCGAAGGTATAATTCCCAAAGGTCAATACGGTGGCGGTACGGTCATAGTGTGGGATGAAGGAACCTATGAACCAGCAGAACCAGTCGAAGGAGATCTTAAAAAACAGGAAAAGCATCTGCTTCATCAGCTATATTCCGGGAAGCTGAAAATCAGATTAAAAGGTAAAAAGCTAAAAGGTGAATTTGCATTGGTGAAGGCACATGGACGCGGCGAAAATGGCTGGCTTTTGATGAAGCTTGATGATAGGTATGGAACGAAGGATGATATCACACTTAAAGACAAATCCGTGCTGTCAAAAAAAACAATCGCACAGATGGAGAAATCACCTGATGCCGTATATGGAAAAAAAAGTACGACTAAAAAGGGAACTTCAAAAGGAAATAAAGATAGTTCGGAGGCTGTGGAAGTCATTGAAGATCAAGTTGAGCAGACACAACCTCCTGTTAGAAAGTCGAAAGCACAGCTTACAAAACTTCTAATAAACACCCCAGACGAGAATTTCTATAAAGAGGTCGAACCCATGCTTGCCACGCTGGTTGATAAACCTTTTGACAGCGACGAATGGACCTATGAGGTGAAATGGGATGGCTACCGTGCAGTTTCATTTCTGAACAAAGGAAAGGTTGAAATCAAATCCAGAAATAACAAAAGTTTCAGTGAAAAATTCTATCCAATCTACGAAGAACTGAAAACATTTAAAATTGATGCTATCCTTGATGGTGAAGTGGTGGTTTTGGGTGCAGAAGGCAAAGCGAATTTTGGAGCCCTGCAGAATTGGCGAAGCGAGGCGGATGGAGAACTTGTATATTATGTATTTGACATATTATGGTATCGGGGCAAGGATCTGAAAGATCTGACGCTGGTTGAAAGAAAAGCGATCCTTGCCCAAGTGCTTCCAGCAAGTAAGACAATCATGATCAGCCAGGACTTTGAAACTTCAGGAATTGAGTTTTTGGAAGCTGCTAAGCAGATGGGCCTCGAAGGAATTATGGCTAAAAGAAAAGATAGCCTGTACCATACCAAGATAAGAACCAAGGATTGGTTAAAAATAAAGGCCAACAAGCGTCAGGAAGTAGTTATAGGAGGCTATACGTTAAATGATGATTCGGGAAAGCTATTCAGCAGCCTTCTTGTGGGTGTTTATGAAGGAAAGGCTCTTATCTATACGGGTAAGGTTGGCACAGGCTTCAATGATCAGGATCAGCGTGACATGATGGAACTCTTTAAGCCACTGATCACCAAAACAGTGCCGTTTGCAGAAGAACCAGACGTCAACAAGCCATCACGCTTCCGGCCAAACCCACCTCATGCAACAGTAACTTGGCTTAAACCTGAATTACTGTGCGAGGTCACCTACACGGAAATAACCAGCGACGGCGTCATGCGGCACCCGTCTTTTCAGGGAATGCGCACAGATAAAAATGCTAAAAAGGTTGTATTAGAGAAGGAAAAGCCAGTAACTGAAATCCTGTCAGATGAAGATTTACCGATGGTACATGCAAGGGGAGAAGTAGGCCGAAAGACGTTGTTGAATCCCAAGGACAAAACTCAGGTACGCAAGATTAATAAAAAGGAGCTTAAATTCACTAATCTCGATAAGGTTTTCTGGCCAAAGGAGAAGATCACCAAGCGGGACCTGATCAATTACTACTATCAGGCAGCACCCTTTATTTTACCCTATCTGAAAGACCGTCCACAGAGCATGAACCGCTTTCCCAATGGAATTGAAGGTAAGAGTTTTTACTTTAAAAACGTTACTGATACGGCACCTGATTGGGCTGAAACGTATCTGTACGATAGCGACTCGGATGACAAGGAAAGGAATTACCTTGTTGGAAAGGACGAAGCTACGCTATTGTATATGGCAAACCTCGGTTGCATTGAAATGAACCCGTGGAGTAGTACCGTGAAAAAGCCCGACCACCCTACATTTTGCATCATTGACCTTGATCCAGATAAAAACTCATTTGACCAAGTTATCGAAGCCGCACAAGTCACCAAGAGTATCCTTGATGATATGGGAGTGGAGAGTTATTGCAAAACCAGTGGTTCTACCGGATTACATATCTACATACCACTGGGAAACAAATATACCTATGAGCAGTCCAAAGAATTTGCGCGAGTGATTGTGACCTTGGTGCATAATGAGCTTCCTGACTTTACGAGTATTGAACGTGCTATTAAAGACCGAAAGGGTAAAATGTACTTAGACTTCTTACAGAATCGTCCGCACGCGACGATTGCAGCAGCTTATTCAGTAAGGCCCAAGCTTGGTGCCACTGTTTCTATGCCACTTCATTGGGATGAGGTGAAAAAGGGATTAAAAATTAGTGATTTCCATATCCGAAACGCTATTGAGCGGATGAACAGTGAAGGAGATATTTTTAAACCAGTACTTGGAAAGGGCATTGACCTTAAAAAAGCCATTGAAAAGTATGCTGGGAAATAAGGATAATTTAAGGATTTTGAGCATGAATTTAATAGTATGGCGCGGTTTGTTATATAAATCGTGGGAACATTGCGAGATTGAAATACAAGCTGGTAAGCTTGCGGTTAAGTCAATCGTCATTGGAACGTATCAAGGTAGGATTTATGACGTGAGCTATGTCTTAAAAATAAATCCGGATTGGTGTGTGCAGGAATTTGAGATAAAAACTGAAATTGACGGAGCCACAACTGTCATACTTGGAAAAAAGGAAGGGGAGGAGTGGATAATTAACGATACCCAGAGGCCGGAATTTGATGGTTTGCGTTATATCGATATTTCTGTAACTCCCTTTACAAATAGTCTTCCTATTAATAATCTGCATATGAAAATTGGTGAACAGCGGGATATTGATGTTCTTTATATAGACATTCTGGCAAATGAGCTTAAAGCAGTTAAGCAACGGTATTCACGTACCTCCAAGGATCATTACTTATATGAAAACTGTGATTCAGATTTTTCGTCGATTATTGAAGTAGATTCAAAAGGCATCGTAAAGAGTTACCCCAACCTATTTGAAGTTATTGTTGAAAACACCAGCAAATAAGTACTTCTTCGTACTAATCGAATGAGCGCTTTCCGAAATTATTCCACTTGATGTTTATTTTTAAAACTATAAGTATTGTATAAGAGCCGGTTACTGATGGGTTGAACTTTCACAGAGCGCTAATCTATGCTGTTAAGGAATTCAGAAATTATTTCATTCTATATTTTTAAAGCTGTATAGGAACCCCCGAGCAGGATAAAGAAATTGCAATAGCTGGGGCTGCTTGTATTTTTGAAATTTGAACTTAAATATGGAATTCTTACATACCCGGCTAAAGATCTGTTTAGAAGCTTTAGGGGAATTAACTTGTGCCTCAACGTAATCTAAATACGCAATAAATACAGATTAAAATATAAAGTTCGGATCAAAGGCTCACTGGAGCTCATAGGTAAGTTCTTATCTTCTGCATATAAATGCAAAAGATAAGAACTGTTCCTAATTACTGCATTTTCTTTCAGGCAAATTTATTAAGCTTCATACTGATGGAAAACATAAAGTAACGCTTCAGGATAAGGTCTTCACGGTCTTCAAAATAGGCATTGGAAATAGTTCTTCTTACGCTTTGGTTCTGGTTCAGGACATCGTAAATTTTCATTTTTGCGGTAAACTGCTTATTAAAGAATGAATACCCTAAACTCGTATTCCAGAAATAAAAATCTTTTTTAAAACCAGGGGCAATATTAGAATTCGTGTTGTATTCAAAATCATTTCCGAAAACCAGTCTGCTTTTGAAAAGGTAATTGGTAAGCGCCATCTTCAGGGCCTGGCTTGCAGTGTTCACATTATCGATGCTGTAATTCGTATATTTTGAAAAATTATAGCCCAGTCTGTACGATGGTTTTATAGTGAATTTATCCTTAAGCTCATAGGTAAGATTGATCCCCGGATTCAGACTGTACGAATCACTGGTAAAAAGCTGCCCGTTGATGTATCCTTTGTTGTAATTGTACTCCATATTGAATCCTGGGTTAACAGAAAACTTGCTGTCTTTCCACTTAAAGCTTTTACTAAAACCTCCTTCTGCATTGAAGATTTTGTTCCCGCTTATATTGTCATAGGTAACAAGCTGCTTTCCTGAGCTGTCATATTTTGAGTAATTCACGATATCGTTATCCGTATAGGTAAACCCAACATTAAAATAATAGCTGATATTTTTCACCATATTGTAGTTATTAAAATACAGATTAGTATTGTTGGTCCATGTATTTTTAAGGTTCGGATTTCCGGTGGATGTGATCAGAGAATTGGAAGTATCCTCATAGGGTGTTAGCTGCTCTGCTCCGGGAATGGTAAAATTTGCATAATTAAAAAGACTTAATTTTTTATTTTCAGAAAGTTTATACTGTGCTTGCAGATTATATCCCGGAAGGGCAAAATTTTTCTGAAGACTGTAGTTCTGGCCATTAAAAATGGAATTCACTTTCAGGTCAGAAATATCAAGAATTACAGCTGCCCAAATATTGAGTTTCTTTTTGTTAAGTGCAAACGAAAGCTCAGGGATGATCTTGCTGATATTATGTCCCATGCTGTTGGATAAAGCTGTATTGTATTCCGAATATTGCCCGGTTGCTATATCAAAATCGTTAATATTCCGGAGATTCCTTAAAGTATTTGAGCTGTAATTCACATCGAAGTTCACTGATGCAGAATCAGAAACCGGCTCCGTATATCCGGCTCCGAAAGTATAAGCATTGTTCTGAGTTTTGTTTTTGGCAAGCTGGTTTCTGTTGTCACTCGGATCATTACTCTGGTAAAATACGGTTTGGGACTGGGTAAGATGATCAGTGTTGGATTCAGAAATGATACCGTTCATTTTTGCGTTCATGGAACGGCCTTTTTTTCTGAATTTTTTTGAAAAATATACAGACGGGTTGAATGAATTGTTTTCCGAATCTGTACTTATGTACGAATTGCTTTCGTTCAGAAGTGCATTATCCCTGAATGTTGTTGATTTGGAATTGTTGAAACTGAAACTTTTAGAATGGCTAAATCTTGGTGAAATATAAACACTGGACAGAGAATCCAGCTGAATTTTTACCGATGTATCAAAACTGTACTGCTTATTTTCGCTTTCTCCGTTGGACTCAGAATTTGTTTTTAATGTATATTCCGGCAGCAGTGTCGTTCTGGAAACCTTGGATTTTGTTTCCATGTCAGAATCTGAATGCATTAAGCTAAAGGAATCAAGATCCGCATCTTTTCCCAATTTATCGTTGTAGTTGAAGCCAATGGTTGTGGATTTCTGAATCCCTTTACCCGTGCCATCACTCTGTATCACCCAGGAATTACGACCATTGCCCATACTGTCAAAAACATCATCATTGGAAAACCCCTGTGAATTGATATTATTGGAAGAGGCGAGGAGACTTATTTTGGTGTCGTTTTTTAAATAACTCAACAGTCCGCTGCCTTCATAGCGTTTATCCGAGCCGTATCCCAGGACAAGTCTGGAGATCAGTCCTTTATTCTTCTTTTCATCAATATTGAAATTGATGGTAGTATTGTTGGATTTCGCAGTTTTTCCGCTCATTTCTTCGTCCTTCGTCTTAGTGGTGGTAAACTGGATATTTTTAATAAGATCAGCCGGCAGGTTCTGCAAGGCAATTTTGCCGTCTTTATCAAAAAAAGGTTTTCCGTTGATCATGATCTGGTCCACTTTCTTTCCGTTCACAGTAATTTTGCCTTCAATGCTGATTTCTACGCCTGGAATCTGTTTAAGAAGTTCCTCAATTTTACTGTCAGGACGGACTTTAATAGATGAAGCATTAAACTCTATGGTGTCTTTCTTGATCTTAACAGGAGCAACTATGATCTTCACTTCATCAATGCTGTTGATGTTGCTTTTTTCCAGTACAATATCTCCTAGAGAAAGAGATTGACTGATTTTATCCAGCCTTTTAGAATAGGACTGCAATTTTTCAGCATCTACTTTTAAAAAAGAAGGCTCACTCAGGTGGTCTGTTTTCAGAGAAAATTTTCCTTCTTTATTAGTCGGCGTATAATTAATAATGGATGAATCTTTTTCTTTCAGAAGATAAACAGTGGCGTTTTCTACTGGCTTTTTGTCCGGGTCCGATACTTTTCCGTCAATATGCAGATTTTGGGCATGCAGGATTAAAACCGTAAATGCCAGCATCAGCATCGATAATACTTTTTTCATTGAATATTTGTCTTTTTTAAGGGCTAAAAGTATATAAACAACATCCCTGCTTGGAGATATTTCGTATTGTTTAATAGAAATTTAACTATGTGATGAATAATAAGCTATTAAATATATTGAATAAAACATAACATTTCTCACCATTGTCAGTTTTTACTTTCCACCAATCATCAGAAGTCTGCTCGATTAAAGTTACTTATGAACTTTTTGCCGCTTTTCCAATTACAGCTGCTTCAGTAGAAGCCTCCCGTCTTATACAAAAGCCTTCCTATTAATAATCTACATATGAACATCTGTGAGCATCGGGACATTGATATGCTTTATATTGATATCTTAGTGAATGAACTTAAAGCGGTTAAGCAGCGATATTCGCGTACAGCCAAAGATATTATCTATATGAAAACTGCGATTCCGATTTTTCTGCAAGTATTTAAGTTGATTCAAAAGGAATCGTAAATTGTTACCCCGGTTTATTCGAAATTATTGCAGAAAGCATAGCAAATAAGTAGGTCTCTGGTACCATTGTAGGTTTTAAGAAATGAGATCAGTCAATGTTTATTTAGTATATTTCGAATTTTAGCTATTAAACCTGAAAGGGAACTCAAGCACATCTGCATGTCAAAGGCCTTTCCTGTAATGTGGTTTTTTTCAAAAGTATTAATCTGAGCTACGGAATTACGAGTATGTTATAAATAAGCTAATAGGTTTTATATCTCTACTTGCAATTGCACACCTATCTTTTTTGCAAAAGTTTTGGAACTTCTTACTTTATATTTTACATAGCTATTGAAGTACGATAATTCAGAATTAAAACAGTGTGGTGGTCGGTATGACACCCGCTTTTAAACTAAAAAAAATAGATTTATTATACTCATATGCTTATATTTGTTATCAAAGAAGCTTAAATAATGAAACCAAGAGAACTCTTAGAGCAGTGGATTAAACTTTTCAACGCGGGAAACGCGGAAGAAATTGCTGAATTATATCATGGGGATGCGATCAACCATCAGGTGGCTAATCAACCGATAGAGGGTAAAGCGGCAATAAGAGAAATGTTTGCTGCTGAATTCGGTAACGCTGAAATGACATGCATTCCTGAGAATATCTTCGAAGATGGAGATTGGGCAATATTGGAATGGAAAGACCCTCTGGGTTTAAGAGGGTGTGGATTTTTTAATATTGTAGATGGCAAAATAAAATTTCAACGTGGTTATTGGGACAAGCTTTCATTCTTAAGAATGCACAATCTCCCCATTCCAACCGAGGGATAATTAAAACCATAATTAAAGCATCTCGTGATATAAATATCTCTAGCAGCAAATGAATTGATTAATGAGGATTTTATTTCTATACCTCGTAGTCAGTTCCGGTACTTCTGTATATACACATGCTTTTGTGGGCGTCCCTGTTGTTTTAAAATCTTTTTCTATTGTATAAGCTTCCATTTCAGAGGCGCTGATCTGATAAGTTGCAAGCTCCGTAATTAGTTCCTCGCTCAGGTCCTCCATTCCCAGGCTAGTTCATCCGGCAGCATGGTGGGCGTACGATTTTTAGAATTATGGATTTGTCTCATCAATGGATTTGCTTCTGTAGTTACCAAAGCTACTGTATCCACTGTTTCTCCTGTGTCTTTGTCAGTCAAATTTTGCCAGATAGCTGTAATGAAAAATAACCTTTGTTTTTTAAACCAATATCGTGTAGATATTTGTCGACAGTTTTTAATAGCCCACTAGTTAGCTTGTTTAAGCGAAAGATATGGCACCATTCGTAAAATTCACTTGATAAGATTAGACATCTTCTTTCAAGAGCTGCTTTCCGAAACATTTTTTCTCGACCAGTAGTTTCATCTATCAGTAAAAGTTCTTCACCTTTTGCATTTAAAGTTGTATAGGGTTGATGCCATTTACTCTTATCATCCTTGTGAATTAATTTACAGTGACGATTTTATTTGTTTAGAAGCATTTCATTAATGGCATCCAACCTTTCTGTAATTGCTTTCAATTTTTGATGAAGGAGAGCATTCTCATTATTTTCGTTTTTGGGCTGTAACTCGCTAATTTCCTGCTGTAGTTTCAGCAATAAATCCATCGGATTATCACTTACTTTTTGATCCCCACCTAACTTCGCTTTTAATTGTTGCATTTCTAAACTTACCGATTCTTGCTCTGTGATAGCATATTCTTCGGTTTGCTTCACTGAATGGTGCCCCATCATCTCCTTAACAATGTGAAGGGGAACCCCATTCTTAAGAGTTACCGTACTGCCGAAAGTCCTTCGAGCCTTATGGGTATTCAAGGTATCTGACAATTCGCATAATACCGCTATCTCTTTGAGATATTCATTCATTTTTTGATTGGTTTTTACGGGTAAAACCGTCCCCCTTTGAATACATAGTGGATGATCCTTATAGCGCTCCATAATTTCGATCGCCTTCGGTAATAGAGGAATATCGGTCTCAGATTTTGACTTTTGACGACTTGACATAATCCATAAACTTCCGTCTATTCCTTTTTTTATGTCAGTGGGTTTTAATTGATATGCATCAATGTATGCCAATCCAGTATAGCATTGAAAAACGAATACATCTCTAATTAAAGATAATCTTTCAGAACTGAAAACTTTGGTCTCAAGCCTATGAAGTTCATCGGTAGATAGTGGCTTTTTTTTGATCTTTACCTTTTTGCTCTTAAAAAGTTTAAATGGATCTCTTGGAATAATATCTTTTGCGATTGCTCTCAGAACTATTGTTTTGAGATTTGCAATATATTTTAAAGCAGTATTGTTACTACAGTTGCGGACAGTTTTCAAATAGAGCTCATAATCTCTTATAAACGCAAAATTCAGCTCTCTAAATTCGAGGTCCTCCCGGTTGTACTTTAGCTTTATAAACGTTGCAACATGTGATTGGGCAATCTGGTAACGCTCATATGTACCGATAGCGTATTCTTTCTTCTCCACTAAAGCAAGTATCTCCCCGTTATGCTCTTTAAATTCTTCGAGGACCTTTACTTTAGAGACGTTTTTCCCTTTCACAAAATCAATAAGTTTCTGCGAAGTAATGGTCTGGTCATTATTAATGAGATCAGTACGGTAATTTGAAATACGGGTACTTAAGGAATCCAAGAAATAATTTAAAGATTTTGCATCTTCCTTATTTCCTGTAGCTCTTTCAGTTTTTTGATTCCAACGTGTAGCGTCCCATTTGCGCTTTGTAGAAATCTCTTTTGGGATTCCATCAACTGTAATTCTGAGATAGACTACTCTTAAATTTTCTTTTTTCTCTGGTGTCTTCAAGAAGAACATTGCACCAAAACTTTTTTCTAGCATAATCGAATGATTTATAAAGTTAAATTTCGAATTATGTTGTCTTTGAATCAAGTCGCTAACGTTTTTAACTTGTTAATTTACAATATGTTAACTGTGTTTTTGTGGCAGTTTTTTTTCGACTTTATAAACTGCCACAAATCTGCCATAAAAATTAGGAGTGTTTTTGAAATTTTTGGGCATTTGCACAAAAAACAAAAAACCTGTAATTACTTAAAATTACAGGTTTTAAAAGCCTTTAGACCATTTTGAAAGCGATTAGCTTTCTTTTCTTGCAGAGAGGAAGGGATTCGAACCCTCGATACAGTTACCCGTATACTACCTTTCCAGGGTAGCTCCTTCAACCACTCGGACACCTCTCTATTTGAGATTGCAAAAATAAGGTAATTTCTGGAATCTGCAAATTATTATTTAAATTACTCAGTAATTTCTCCACAAAGGCTCTTGGTGAAGTTATCTGCAAAGCTTCCGGAGTAATTCGGATTGTCTATCAGGTGCATCGCTTTACTGATGGCACTTTCTGCCGTCATATCTTTCCCGCTGATGGCTCCGATCCTTGAGAAAATATTACTGTTCTCATACTTTCCGAACGAAATACCTCCTGAAATACACTGGCTTACCACAACGATTTCTGTTCCGTTATTTCTGATTTCCTCAAGCGTTTCCTGTGTTTTTTCACTGCTGAAAATAGTTCCTGAACCGAAAACCTGGAGAATTAGAACCTTCATTTTAGGGATTTCTTTAAAGTGGCTCAGATGCATACCCGGAAAAATTCTCCAGAACAGAATATCCTCAGAAATATGTTCATCCACATGGAATTCTATCTCAGGATCACACCGGTAAAGATTATCCTTGATGATATTTAAATGAACCCCGGATTGCCCCAGTATTGGGTAATTCGGACTCGCATAGGCATCAAAATACTCTGCAGAATATTTCAGGGTTCTGTTTCCTCTTAATAATTTATATTCAAAATAAACCGCAACCTCCTGAATAACCGCTTCATCATTTTCATAAAGACTGGCATAATAAAGGCTTGTCAGAAGATTTTCCTTCGCATCCGTTCTCAGATCACCAATCGGAAGCTGTGAACCCGTCATGATTACAGGTTTTCTCAGTCCTTTCAGCATAAAACTTAAAGCAGAAGCTGTATAAGACATCGTATCTGTTCCGTGAAGGATCAGGAAGCCGTCATATAGCTCATAATTTTTGAGAATGTAGTTAGCAATAACCTTCCATTCCTCAGGTCCCATATCCGAAGAGTCCAGCGGCTTTGCGAATGGATGTACAAATACTTCGCATTCCATTAATTTCATCTCAGGCATTTTTTCGAAAATATTTCCAAAATCAAATGCGCGGAGGCTTCCGGTTTCATAATCTTTTTCCATACCGATGGTTCCTCCGGTATAGATGAGCAGGACTTTTCGTTTCATGAATCACTTTTTTCTAAGAAATTGAGCCTCGTTCAGGTTCATAGCCCAAAATTACGTTAATTTGCAAAGATTTGAAAATGAATGGAAGATTTAGCGCAAACTTTTGAATACTTAAAGCAGTTTTTAACAGAGGAAAGACTCTCAAAAATAGAACACTTCTCCAAAGAAAGTTCCGATTTTGTACTTCCTGTGATGGATGATGTCTACCAGTTCAGAAATGCGGCGGCCATTATAAGATCCGTAGAAGCCTGTGCTTTTCATAAGGTTGTGGCGATGGAGGAGGAGAATATTTTCGATCCTAACCTTACGGTAACCAAAGGTGCTGAAACCTGGGTAGAAGTAGAGAAAATGCCCAAAAACATAGCTTCCCTGCAGAATATCAAAGACAGAGGCTATAAAATTCTGGCGGTATCACTGGAAAAAAATGCAGTGATGCTTCCTGACTACCAAATTAAAGAACCGATTGCCTTGGTTTTCGGAACTGAAATGGCAGGAGTTTCAGAAGAAGTTATAGATTTCGCAGACGAAACGCTGGCGATCCCGATGTATGGCTTTACGAGAAGTTTTAATGTATCGGTGGCAGCTGGAATTTGTATGTATGAATTAAAACAAAAATTGATTAATTCTAACCTCGATTACAAATTAAGCGATGAGAAATTATTGAAAATGAAAATCCGTTGGGCAGTAAATTCAATGCAAAGCGGCCAGCAGATTTTCGAGAAATATCTTAGAGATCATCATCTGAAAATATAGGCTGATGTGGACAATTCATGATGCAGCTATATTCACTTCCTTTTTTCTAATCTCTAACTTCTAATCTCTAACTTCTCATCATATTAAAATAATTCCACGCCGCCACAAATACACCTGCTGTTTCTGTTCTCAGCCTTTGATTTCCAAGTGAAACCGCTTTTATATTACTGCCGGACAGAAATTGAATTTCTCTTTCAGAAAAATCCCCTTCAGGACCAATCAAAAAAGTGATCTGTTCAAGGGAAGGAATGTTTTTAAGTTCAATTCTTTCAAGATTTTCATGACAGTGTGCTACAAAGGTGTATTCCGTATCAATATTTTTTAGAAAATCTGTAAGCTTCACCGCATCATTAATGACAGGGAAATGAAACCTAAGACTTTGCTTGGAGGCGGCTACAGCCTGCTTTCTGATCTTATCAATATTGATGTTTTTACGCTCGGTTTTCTCTGTAATAATAATACTGATCTCGGAGATCCCCATTTCCACAGCTTTTTCCACAAAAAACTCAATCCTGTCGATATTTTTCGTCGGAGCAATGGCAATATGAAGTCTGGGACTAAAATCCGGAGTATTTGTTTTAATTTCAGAAACTTCCAGACCGGCTTTTTTCCCTTCGATAATTAATTTTCCGGAAGCAATATTTCCTTTTCCGTCTGTTACGTGAATTTCTTCACCATCTTTCATACGAAGAACTTTCACAATATGCTGTTGTTCTTCGTCATTAATTATTGCTCTTCCGTTATCGATTTCGCCAAAAAAAAGTTTCATATATTAATATTAAAATGCGCCTGAATTTATTTATAAGTGATGATTAAAAGGTAATTTCATTCTCGCTTAAAAATGCTACACCGGTTTTTATCGTGGTATAAATATCACCTTCACAATCTCTATATGAACATGCGTAAATTTCTTCAACCCACTTATTATTCATAAAAATTAAATTCAGATATTCGTTTTTTCTTAAATTATTTTTGATGGATAAGTAATCTCCTTCTTTGGGTTCGTAAGTAAAACTAAATACATTTTCTGAATTGATCTTTTCTACGATCTCTTCCTTTATATTTTGAATATATCCAATTTCTGAACTTATCATTATATAATCTTCTTCTTCAGATTTTTCTGTCACTTCATTTTTTCCTATAACGGTTTCTAAAACCCAATAATATTTTGAGTTCTTTTTAGAATGCGTTCCCAGTATTTTTTCTTCTAATAATATTTTCATAAATCATATTTTGCAGTTGCGGAAGTTCTCAGATCCGTAAATTCACCTCTTTCAAACTTCAATTGAGCAACCATGGCAATCATCGCAGCATTATCAGTTGTATATTCAAATTTTGGAATGTAAATATTCCAGCCTAATTTTTCATGATTGTCCTCCATTACTTTTCTCAAAGCAGAATTGGCAGAAACTCCACCGGCGATGGCCACTTCTTTAATATTCAATTCTTTAGCAGCTTTTTCAAGCTTAGCCATCAGAATTTCAATGATTGTTCTTTGAACGGAAGCACACAGATCATTCAGATTCTCTTTAATAAAATCCGGATTTTTTTTCACCTCTTTCTGAATAAAATAAAGAACGGAAGTTTTGATCCCGCTGAAAGAATAATCGTAGCCCTCCATTTTAGGTTTGTTGAATGTAAAAGCATCAGGATTTCCTTCTTTGGCCAGTCGGTCTATGATAGGTCCGGCAGGATAATCAAGGTCAAAAATCTTTCCAATCTTGTCAAAAGCCTCTCCGGCAGCGTCATCTATTGTTTTCCCGATAATTTCCATATCAAAATAATCCTTCACCAATACAATCATCGTATGCCCTCCGCTTACCGTAAGACACAGGAAAGGGAATTGAGGCGGCATAGGATTTGCATCCTCAATGAAATTGGCTAAAATGTGTGCCTGGAGATGATTTACTTCAATTAATGGAACATTTAAGCTCATTGCCAAAGACTTAGCAAATGATGTTCCTACAAGAAGTGATCCTAAAAGTCCGGGACCGCGTGTAAATCCTATAGCTGAAATAGCATTTTGTTGTATATTTGCTTTAGTAAGAGATTTTTCAACAACGGGGATTATATTTTGCTGATGCGCTCGCGATGCCAGTTCAGGGACCACACCGCCATATTCTTTGTGGATAGCCTGATTCGCAGCAATGTTGGACAGAATACAGTTTCCCTTGATGATAGCTGCTGAGGTGTCGTCGCAGGACGATTCAATACCTAAAATTATAGAGTCGCTCATAATAATGGCAAAGTTAGAGAATAATAACGAGAATGAGAATAAAAAATCAGTAGCTGAGAACCTAAGTGATCAGGTACAGAAGACTGTTGAAGATGTAGAAGGCGCTGTAAAGGAGACCGTTAAGGAAGCTTCTGAACTTGCATCTGATGCCATTCATCATCCTGTAGAGACCGCTGAGGAATTTGGGAAGCAGGCGGTAAAAGATGTCACCAGCTATTCCTGGTGGGCAAAGCTTCTCCTGATCCTTTTTTGGTTGGGGGTTATTCTTGTTGGAGGTATACTTATTGCCATTAATCTTCCGGTTACCAAACGATGGGCAGCCAATCAGGCACTTCAGATTGTAAACAAAGACTTTAAGGCCGGGATGTCTACAGAAAGTGTAGAAGTAGATTATTTTGGGGACGTCACCATAAAAGGATTAAAAATAAAAGACTATAAAGGTCTTGAATTCATTAAAGCCAGAGAATTTCGCGCCAATTCAGATTGGATGGCTCTCGCTTACAATGCTATTTCAGGAAACAGCAATTCACTAAGCTTTAATTCCCTTACCCTTGTTAATGCAGATGTAAAGGTCATCACCTATAAAGGAGACAGTATTTCCAATTTTATCAGGTTTACACAGCTCTTCGACAGCGGAAAGAAAAGAGACCCGAAAAAGCCTCCATTCCAGTTGGATTCCCGTGTACAGATCATTGATTCAAAGGTTTCCATTGTGAGTCAAAACTCTCCGGGAGATCCTGGAAAATGGCTTACCGCTACAAAATTTAATTTAAAGGCACCTAATGTAAAGGTCAACGGAGCCAATATTTCGGCACTGATCAATAATATGTCCTTCCTCACTAACAGATGGGGGAAAGCTCATTTTGTAGATACCTTTTCTACGGAACTTTCTTTAACGAATGAATTTCTGTCACTCAAGGATCTTACCCTGAATACAGATCATTCACTGCTTCAGGGGAATATCAAGTTTAATCTTCATGACGGTTCATGGTCTGATTTTGCAGACCGTGTACGCTGGGATATGGAAATCCAGCAGGGAAGCCAGCTGAGCGGATATGATATCAGCTACTTTGTGACCAATTGGGATAATTTTAAACCATTCAACCTTGCCGGAAAAATGACCGGCCCACTGAATAAATTTCATCTGGAAAATTTCCTGATCAGAAATCCCGATGTCAATATCGCGACCAAAACAATGAAGGTCGACAGGCTGCTGGAAGGGAATTTCTCCATTGAAACAAATGATCTTTCTACCGATTTTACTTACAAAGACCTTAAAGCGATGATGCCTTCATTTATTTCTAAAAAAATGAAGAATTTTGCGGATGATTTTGGAAAACTGAAGTATAACGGAGCGGCAAAGGTGAATCCGGAGCAGGTTTATGTTGCCAGTGGAAACCTGATGACCGGAATAGGGCAGGCTAAGATCACTAAACTCTCGCTTACCGGATACAGCACGGCAATGCCCAAATATTCAGGATTTGTGGATGTAAAAGATCTCAATACCTCTGTTATCACCAAAAGTAAGGCTGTTGGTCTGATCTCCGGTAAATTTGATATTAACGGGCAGAGTTTTGATGTCAATACAATGCGGCTGACCACAAAATCCCAGATTACCAGCATCGAGATTATGGATAAGCAGATCAGTAATCTCTATCTTGACGGGCTGCTGGACCATAAAAAATATAATGGGCTGATCACAGTTAATGACGAACAGGCCAAAGCAACGATTAAAGGACTTATTGATTTCAGTACCTCAAGGGTGGCGATGGATGTAAATGCAGATGTCACTTACCTGAATATGAATTATTTTACCAATAAACCGGGAAGCCAGATTGTGAGCGGACGGGTAGAAGGTAAAATGTCCATGTCTGATATTAATGATCTTACTTTGGATGTGGATGCCAATGATCTTCACTTTGCGACAGCCACACAAAAATATATCATTCCAACAGCGAAATTAAAAACTTTTCTAGAAGCCGGCGGACGTGTCATTGATGTTGATGCTCCCGGTGCTGCAAGCGGTAAAATATCAGGGAAATATAACCTTGCCGATCTTGCGGGTATGGTTGAGAATGGAATAGGAAGAATTCTGGTGGGCCCTCCGCCGAGAAAATTATACAGAGGCCAGAATTTCAAAATGAATTTTGATGTTCAGCAGGGTGTTGTGAATTATTTTCTTCCTGATCTGAAACTTCCGCAGGGTGCCGTGGTAGAAGGAGAGTATAATGGAGATTCAAATGACCTGATCCTGAATCTGGATGCTGCCTCTCTGAAGTATATCATGACGAAGAAGGAAGAAATTTCGGATGCGGACAAAGCTTTGGCTGCTGCCAATCCTGAGTACAAGATTAATGACAGAAATAATATTTCCAGAGACAGTGCGATGATCGACAGCGTTATGGTGAGGGTCAATACGGCAAACCTTGATGAACAGCTGTATGCAAGAATCAGCAAACTGGTATACAATAACAATATTATCAAGGATTTTGAACTTAAAGGTAAAAATGAAAATAATACAGCGCTTCATCTGGCTACTACCTTCAAGCATGGAAGTCCGGAAGATGACCTGAATGAAAATCTTAAGGCTTATGCCATTAATGTAGATCAGTCTACGAATGCTGCCGGTGACTATGTTTTCAGATTTGAGCCTACAGAAGTTAAATTCAATGAGGTTACCTGGGCAATAGATACAAGTCCAGAGCTGGATCATTCCATTACTTACAGAAAAAATGAAGGAGATTTCGATATCAGGAACCTGCGTATCTATTCAGATAAAAGTGCCCTTTTTATCAAAGAGGCCCAATTCAAATCCGCCAAAGACTTTTATGTAGACGCGGATATTGAAGAGTTTGCTGTTGAAAAGCTCCTTGAAATGCAGTCCGGTGGAAATCCTATGGGAATAAAAGGACTTGCGAACGGAAGTGTAAAAATCAAGATGGATAAAAGCACTCTCCAGCCACTCGTGGATCTTACTGTAGATGATATCGTTATGAACGGAAACCAGATGGGTGATCTTAGTATTTCTGCGACCAACGGTTTTTCTCTGAATGTTTATGATGTGGATGTAAAAGTGGCTTCGGCAGGGATTCTGGGAAATAATAACCTTCATCTGACTGGAACTGTAAATAATAACACCGCTTCTCCTACAATAGATCTGACTGCAGAAATGCGTGATTTTGACCTTGCCTTTACCCAGCAGTTTGTTCAGACTGTTTTCGGGAATATAAGAGGAAAAGCGACCGGTGATCTGAAGATCAACGGAAAATTGAGTGATCTTGATTATAGCGGAGATATTGCTTTAAAAGGTTTCGGTTTAAAGCTTCTGTTTACCGGAGTAGATTATTCATTTGATGATACTGTGATTCCGCTTTCCCGCGGACTTGCCATTCTTAACAATATTGAAGTTCATGACGGAAGATCCAATTCTAAAGGAACAATTTCCGGTGCAATTCAGTTTGAGACGATTTCGTCAATGGGGGTCAATCTCGTAATGAGGGCTGATAATCTTCTTATGCTGAACACAACCCAGAAAGACTATGATCTGTTTTGGGGAAGAGTTTACGGTCAGGGAGATTTGTATGTAGACGGACCTGTCTCGGGATTGAGTATTTCAACGCCTAATATGAAGGCACTGAACGGGAGTAATTTTACCTTTAATTCCAGTTCAACGTCCAATGTTGAAGAGTTCAAAATGCTGAGGTTCCTGAAAGAAGGAAAAGACGGGCTTATCACGTTGGAGGAAAAGAAGAAAACAGGAGCTAATATGCGTATCGACTTCAGCCTTGATGTGGATAAAGGAACTACAGTGAATGTTCTTGTAGGTGATGATGTTGGTAATATTACTGTAAAAGGAACTGCCGACAGGCTGAGGTTCCAGATGGGCAGACAGGGAGGAATTGCCATGAATGGTACATATAAAGTAGATAACGGGACATTTGTTTCCAAAGCTATTCTTAATAAAACATTCCAAATAGAAAAGAACAGCAGCATCAGATGGGATGGGGATGCAATGAAGCCGGCACTGGATATTACGGCCAATTATGTAAGAATGGTTTCCAATGCAGGCGAATATTTAAGCATGGGGAAACTGCAGCCGATCAGTGTACTGCTTCAGGCCAATATTACCCAGTCTCTGATCAACCCGAAAATTGACCTGAATGTGACGGCCCTTGATGTTTCCAGCCAAGTAAAAGAAACCTTGGCGGCCAAGATGAGCCAGGAAGGTGAAAAAGTACTTCAGTTTGGCTCTGTCCTGCTGCTGAGCACCTTTAATGTATCCAACAGTGGGGGAGTGGATTTCGATGTAGCAGGTGTAGCTGAATCTTCAGGATACAATATGCTTCTGAAACAGCTGGGATCTGTTCTTAATACAATGAGTAATGAATTCCAGATCGATTTGAATTATGTAAAAGGTGACCAGAATTCCAACACTGGTGACCGGGCCAATGCCGGAGTAAGTGTGGCTCTTTCGCCAAGGGTAAATATTAAAACGGGGCTGGGAATTCCGCTGACAAAAACGGAAGGTACACAAACCAATTATCTTTCCGGTGAGGGATCTATTGAGTATGATGTTTCTAAAAAGAATGACGGAAGTCTTGTGCTAAGAGGGTATTCAAAGCCTACCAATATTGGAATGGTAAGTACCAATGGTTCTGCAAATCAAGCCTATGGTGGGGGAGTTGTGTGGAGTAAAAGCTTTAATTCTCTATTTAAAAAGAAGAAAAAAGATAAAAAACAGCCCGAAGCTAAAACAGAAATAAAAACAGATTCTATAAAATCAGCTAGTAAATAATCGTAATATTTTAATGATTTTTATCATCCGTGTTAATTATTGTTAATATTTAATATAATTTTTTTAGTTAAATTATTTTTTATAAATTTGCAACAAATACATAGATTTTTTAAGAAAATTGTAATTTAACTAATATGAACTATCAACTGGACGAAATAGACAAGAAAATTCTTGATTTCTTAGTCGAAAACACAAGAATGCCTTTTACTGAAATTGCAAAACAGATGGATGTTTCCGCTGGAACAATTCACGTAAGAGTGAAAAAAATGGAGGATGCAGGTATTATTTTGGGATCATCTCTTAATATCGATTATGGCAAGCTGGATTATCACTTTACAGCTTTCATTGGAATCCTTTTGACAAAATCAAACCGCACTCAAGAGGTATTGAAAGAACTTTCGGTACTTCCAAATGTAATCGAAGCTAGCGTTATTTCAGGAAAATATAACATTTTCTGTAAAGTAAGAGCTAAGAATACGGAAGATGCGAAGAGAATTATTTATCAGATAGACGATATCCAAGATGTAATGAGAACCGAAAGTATGATTTCTATGGAAGAGTACTTGAGCGACAAAAACAGATTGATCAACGCTATTTCTATATAATTCAAATTTTAAACGAATATTATATTAAAGAACTTATGAAAATATTCATAAGTTCTTTATTTTTGTACCTATGGAAGAATACAGTTACTTTGACGAGGATCCAAAGAAAGGATGGGGCTTTATTTTAGCATTTGCAGCATTGATGCTGTTCACCATTATGGGATTGGGAATTGATATAGATGAATATCTTCAGCATGAATATCTTCAGATCCCGAGATGGTATTTTTTCGTTATCTTTTCTATTGATGTCCTAATGATGATAGGGCTTATCCTGATGTTCTTTTACAGAAAAATAGGGATCTTTATGTTCCCGGCATTGCTGGTACTGCATTTTTTTATGCATAATTATTACCTGTCCACATTCCTGTATACGGATGTCACCAATCTTTTCCTGTTTACGGGCTTCGGGATGTTGGCAATTATTCCGAAATGGAAATTTTTCCGCTAGAAGCCTGATGCATTTAAGTTTTAATTATTGTTTTTAAAGGGTTATTGCTCCAGTCTTCCCATTTTCCTGTATAGGGGTCATAACCGCACTTCAGAGGCTTAGAAGTGTCTAATCCTTCGCTGTTTGTATGATTACGTTCCGTATAGGCTCTGCAGTCTGTACAAACATATCTGAACTCACAGTCTTTACAGATTTCTATTTTATCTTTGGTAAGATTCCAGTATTTTCTGAAGCCTGGCTTTATGAATGCATCTTCGAGACTGATATTATTGATGTTACCGAAACTTTCAGCCATTAAAGGGCAGTTTTTGATGTTACCGTTTATATCTATTCCTATTTTTTTGTGGAGGCAGGAATTATGGTTTACCGCTTCTGTTACTTTTGAGATATTGGTGTTGAAATATTTAAGATCTACTTTTCCACAGGAGGAAATTTTCATCTCTTCTTCAATAAAATATAAGCTGAATCTGAATTCATCCCTTATTTTGAAAGGTTTTTTCTGCAACTATAAAAAATGATATTATATATTCTCTCCGTATTTTTATGAAGGGTATTTATAAAAAGTTTATTTACATCCTCATGATATGGAGAAAAGATTTCTATTCCGGATAAAACGGAAGTGGCAAAGGTCTGATCAATCTCTATGAAATCCTCAGTTGTGAATTTTTTAGTACTGTAAAGAACCAGATGCTTTATTCTAAAATGTTCTATTGATCGCTTTATTTTTTTCAATACAGAAATTTCTGAAAACTCCATGAAAATTTCTGAAAGAATGCTGGCGTCATCATATTCATAGGAGAGAACCTGGAAATTTTTGTCCCAATTATGCTCGGTGATAAATCCGTATTCATTTTGCAGTAAAATATTTAAATATTCCTTGACCATTACTTGGGATTCTTCATTATAACCATTGATGATATTTTCTATACAATCATTCCTTAATTCCTGAATAACCTCATATAATTCCAAAGGATAGAGTTCCGATACATTCCTTTGAAGGTCTGATATTAAAATTCTACATGCTCCTTTTGTAATGAGTATGTTTGAAAACAAATTGAAATATCTCATAATAATCGGGTCAGTGGTTTTACAGGCTTTTCCCTTACATAAAAATTACTTTGGTATTTTTCACTTTTCAGGATATATATAATTTTTTTATCGCTCCTTTTACTTTTGTGTTCACAATATTCTATATGTTTAAATGATAAAGGCAGCTTATGCTTTTCTCCAAAATTTTCTTTCATAAATAATCAGCAATTTTTTTAAACAAGGGATAATTACAATGGTAGGCTACATTCGCAAACTGTCCTACAGGGTTTACCTCCAGGAAGTAGTAAAAATCACCACTTTTAATAAAATCCAAAGAACCGCAATTAAGATCCATTATCTTCATCAGTTCTTGAATCTTGACTTCTATATCTTTCGGAAGATTATATCTGATATTTCTGTTAGGTTTTTCATTATTATACTTTCTGAAATCTGTTTTAGTCTGGTTATCATTCTGAGAAATAATAGCCATTGAATAACATTCTCCGTTCAAATAAAAAGTTCTGATCTCGAAATCCTTTTCTATTTTTTCCTGGAAAAAAGAAATGAAGAATGACTCTTCTTCTTTTTTATCAATGATACAGGTATACAGCATTCCATCTTTATTTTCTGAAATATTATCCAGAGAAGCATTTCCGGTAATTGCTTTTGTGATGGTTTTTCCGGGAATTACTTCATCGGTATTTTCAGCTAAAAAATACTCAGGAACATTGAATCCTATATTCTTTGCATACTCCAATACCAGGAGTTTATTGACATGACTGTTGCTTTGTTTGTTAATATGCCTTTTGGATTCTAAAGTCTTAAGTATATAATCTTCAAGCCAGTGCTGGGTTTCATTCATATAGATCTTAATAGAATTATTGCTGTACGGATAGCGTTTGAAGAAAAGCCCGCCTCTTCTGTACCATACGCTTTGTATATCATCAATAAAAAAGCTGTTTTTTTGGCTTTGCAGAAAGAACTTTTTTTGATCAACTTTAATATCAAAAAATTCATCATCATTCACAAGAATAAAATCTTTGTTAAATGCTGCCAGCCAGCGTATAACTTCTATCGTTGTTCTGTCATTATTATCAGAAAATATCAGTATCATTTGGTTTTTAGGCTATCAGAAAAGTCTTTTGCTAATTTATTTCGATATTTCAGGCTTGGAAGACCAATGCTTTTCCTGTTCCGGTTTACTTTAGCAGAATCAGTTATATTTTGGTATCCCTGATAAACACCGTAGGTATAAGGGGTTTTATGATGCAGGTTATTCCGGTCCACCATAGCAGCGTAATCCCGTGGAGGACATTCACCGGACTTTACATATTCCAGTATTTTTGTTTTGAAGTACGGATGGTATTCATCATAATCTGCCATGTGAAGAAGTATTACATCTATAGGCATAAAGATATCCTTGTAGTATAAACCGATTTTTTGTTTGGATGGAAAACCATGGTTCTCAAAAGTCCATTTCAAGAGTTCAGCATTTTTCACGTCATTTTCAAAGATTTCTGAACTGTTGGAACGTTTATTATACTGATCACGAGCAATTGCAACAACAAAAGAATCGATCAGTATCTTGTCATGCTTACTTTCCCATTTTGCAACTTCCTGCTCCATGTTCAGGCTGTCAATTCCATATTTTCTATAAAGCTTTATAAATTCCTTATCTTCCTTTTTATATCTCCAATAAGGAGCAATTAAAGGAATCAGGTGATAAAGGCTTTTTTGGCCTCCGAATTTTTTGCCATATTTGTCTGAAACCCTGATATAGGTTTCATATTCTTCTATACGTTCCTGGTTAAGAGGACGGTATTTTCTGAACAGTTTTTTGTATTTTTTTATCGCTTTTTCAGGCTGTTTAGCCATTCTGTAAATGCTGTCGATTTCGTTTACTTTGTTGTAGTAAGTGATATAATCCCTGCTTTTACAACAGTAAAAGAGAAAACAGATAACTATAGAACTTAGACTGAGATATCTGATATTTTGGTTTTGTTTCATATGCAGAATTGCTATCACAAGAATTAATCATTAAAACTGTTCGGACAGATAAACAAACAGGACCAGAAGCGGCCCTGTTTGTAGTCTAAACCTAATTAATAAGCAGTAGTAGGATCGGGTCCTTCAATGGTTAAGGTCATTGTTTTGACACCATCTTTATAGTATGCAGTATCAGAACAGTTGTTGCCACATTCAGTTTGTGATGAAGTTCGTGCTGAATCATCTCCTCCATGAATCGACTGTAAATTTTTCAGTTTTTTGTTTTCCAATGAAGAAAAGTTCTTCATTCCATTTAATTTTTTCATAATAGAATAATTTTTGTTAAAATCTGTGTTGTCATATAAACCCTGACATGGGTTTTGTTATTCTTAATTTCATCCTATACTGTACACTTACAGGTGAAATGCTGAACTTTAATCAACGTTGATCTTTCCAAAACTATAAATAATTATATCTCTAATGTGGGAGTAAATATGTAGTTTTTTTGTAATTTATAATGGGATTAAATCATCTTGTACAATGTTTAAATAAATCTTAAAAATACCGGTGTTGTAAAATTTTATCCATTACATATTACCGATTCTAGTTGTAGATCCTGCAAAATTGAATCATTAGATAAAGCTCTCATATTACTACGGTATAAGATGATGATTTATTGTACATACAAAAAAATGACGTACAAAATACATTAAATCATGATTAGATCATTTATATTTTTCATATACTTTTGCAGATTAATAGTTATCATCAAACCGAAATGACAAAATGAACGTATGGAAAACCTTAAACAACTCAATATTGAGTTAAAAAATTACCTTGAAGAAATTAGAGAGGAGCTCATCAAAGATCTTGTACAAATGCTCAAAGGAGAAAATGTAGATTATCTCGGGGGGAAGACTAAAACAGATATCAAAGCCCTGTATTTTGAATATGACTTCGATTTTTTGGACATCGCAGCCTGGGCTGCTGATCAAAAAGAAGATATCATTACCCAGACAACGGCTCTGCCCAGTCAAAAGAAAAAGCATGCCGATGGAGGTGAGGACTGGAATTCTTTTTTGCCTGAAAAGATATGGACCGCAGCTTCAGACTTTCAGGAGCAATATGAGGATGAAGACAACTTTGATGATCTTTGCGACGAATATAATGATGAAAAATACAGGCTGTTTGAAAACTGGTTCTTTGACTGCTGGAAAAAGGCTGCGGAAAAAGCCCAAGTTCATCTTGATGCCTATTTTTCAATTCATGACAGCTACTTCAGAACAGATCTGAATACTTTAAAAACTATTAATGACGATGAGATTACAGAACGTTATACATTCAACTTAAATAATTAAACATTAAAATACATTACTATTTATTATGAACACCTATCAATTTTACAAAAAAGAAGGAAACCTTTTTATTTTCAAAAACCAGCCTATATTTAGTGTGGTATTGGCTACTCTTATATTGATTGCTGCAGGGCTTTCTTATAAATATAATTTCCCTTTATTGGGATTATTCTTAATTGTGTTTGCAGGGCTTATCATTGCTAATTTCTTTGCTAAAAAGTTTGTGATTGATCAGCAACAGCAGACCATTACCTGTAAACCAAGTGTTTTTGTTGGCGTAAAGACCTATGCTTTCCGGGATTTTACAAATTTTGAAGTTTTGACGACGAAATATCTTGGGGTCATTCCTATGAATGTATTTCTAAATATTCATTTTGAGGTAAATGGAAAAGAACAGAAATTTGCGATAGGCCAGGCTCTGAGCCATAAAGCAATACAAAAAATGGTAAACGAAACCGAAGATATTATGGGTTTAAATGAAAATTTGCGATGATTACCAAAGACCGATATAAATTTGAAGATAATGGCAGTGAAATAAGTTTTATGCCTGATTACAGCTTTATGCACACCTTAAAATGGTGGCTGGGCTTAGGTATTCTTGCAATTCCGGTAATGTATTATTTCAGAAATATACTATCTGAAAATACATTTACCATTGCCTTGGTCATATGGGGAGTCTATATGGTTTATTTTTTATGGGATCTTATTTTTAAAGTTCCGGTAAAATATATTTTCGATAAACGGCAGAAGAGCATTTACAAAAGACTATTTTTTACCAAAAAAATAATGAGCTTTGATGAGATGACTTATTTCATTAATGATGAAAGCGGTGCCTACTATTATGTTATCGGAAAAAAAAGAAACCAGTTTGTCAAGAACTACAGGATCAGTAAATATTTTTCAGGCTCTAAAGCATCCCGGAAAAAAGAAGAAGAATTTCTGGAAAATATCTTATATCCGGTGCTTGATGTACTTGATATTCCTATAAACAGACCACAGTAATATTAATATAAGAAGAATTAATATCTCAAAAAGGAGTACTGTAACCATTCTTTTCTCTGGGGAGAGACAAATCAAAGATTTTGACTGGGTGGTTAAAAAAAGCTCGGGCTGTTTCGAAGAAACAGCCCGAGCTTTTATGATATAATTGATCTTAGTTCGCTAAAATTCTCTTCACAGCTTCTTTTACAGCAGCTGCATCAATTTTATATTTCTTCATCAATTCTGCTGGAGTAGCAGATTCTCCGAATGTATCGTTTACCGCAACAAATTCCTGTCTTGTAGGTCTTCTTCTTGCAAGCATTCCTGCAACAGATTCCCCTAAACCGCCAAGATAGTTGTGCTCTTCAGCTGTAACGATCTTACCCGTTTTTTCAACAGATTTAATGATGATCTCTTCATCCAAAGGTTTAATGGTGTGGATATTGATTACTTCACAAGAAACACCTTCTTTCTCAAGCTCATCAGCTGCTACAAGGGATTCCCAGACAAGATGGCCGGTTGCAACAATCGTTACATCAGTACCTTCCTGAAGAAGAATTCCTTTTCCAATTTCGAAAGGCATATCTTCAGGGATGAATACAGGAACCGTAGGTCTTCCGAATCTTAAATATACAGGACCGTCGTGCTCAGCGATAGCGATAGTAGCCGCTTTGGTCTGGTTATAATCACAAGGGTTGATAACTGTCATGCCCGGAAGCATTTTCATCATACCGATATCTTCCAGAACCTGGTGGGTAGCACCGTCTTCCCCTAAAGTAAGACCCGCATGAGATGCACAGATCTTTACATTTTTCCCGGAATAGGCAATAGACTGACGAATCTGATCATACACTCTTGAAGTAGAAAAGTTCGCGAAAGTTCCCGTAAAAGGAATTTTTCCTGTAATGCTTAAACCTGCAGCAATTCCCATCATATTAGCCTCTGCAATACCTATCTGAAAGAATCTTTCCGGTGCTTTTTCAATGAATTTTTCCATTTTTAAAGAACCGATAAGGTCTGCACAAAGTGCCACTACATTAGGATTTTTGTCGGCAAGTTCTGCTAATCCGGCTCCGAATCCTGAACGCGTATCCTTTTTTTCTGTATATGTATATTTCATTTTTTACTAAAGTTTTTGATAGTTGATCAATGATGCTTTTCCTTAAAGGTTCAAATCATCATCATTCATCATTTATTATTAATAATCGGAAGGAGCTTCCAGGTATAATTGTTTGAATGCGGTGTCAAGCTGCTCATCATTCGGAGCTTTTCCGTGCCATGCGTGAGAGCCCATCATGAAATCTACACCAGCACCCATCTCTGTGTGAAGAATAATTACTACAGGCTTCTCTTTTCCTGTTTCAGTTTTAGCCTTTTCAAGAATTGCAATAACAGCTTCCAGATCATTGCCGTTCTTCTCTTCTAAAACAGTCCATCCAAACGCTTCAAGTTTAGCATGTAAGTTTCCTAAGCTTAACACATCATCAGTATCACCATCAATCTGGCGTCCGTTGTAGTCAATGGTTGAGATGATATTGTCCACCTTCTTAGCCGCAGCATACATCAAAGCTTCCCAAACCTGACCTTCCTGAAGCTCACCGTCTCCGTGAAGTGTATAAACAAGAGACTGATCTCCGTCCAGTTTTTTTCCTTGTGCTACACCAAGGGCTACAGAAAGTCCCTGACCAAGAGATCCGGAAGCAATTCTGATCCCCGGAAGACCCTCATGGGTTGTAGGGTGACCCTGAAGTCTTGAATCCAGTTTTCTGAAAGTTCTCAATTCATCTACCGGAAAGAAATTAAATCTCGCTAAAGTAGAATAGTAAACCGGCGAAATATGCCCGTTTGAAAGATAAAAATGATCCTCATTTTTCCCCTCCATAGTGAAAGGAAGACTGTAGTTCATTACATTCCCAAAAAGTGCTGTAAAGTATTCCGTACACCCTAAACTTCCGCCAGGATGTCCTGAATTTACAGCGTGAACCATTCTTAAAATGTCTCTTCTGATCTGTGTAGTAAGAGATTTTAACTCTTCGATACTTTTACTCATTATATCTGATTTATTTGCACGCGAATTTACAATTTTTTAACGGCTTATGGAAATACAAAAATCCGGATTAATGGTCCGGATTTAGAATTATTTCGGAGAAATATCGATTTTATCAGTCTTCGTGTAATGATATTGTTGACAAATTTAAAAGAAAGCTGTGTTCCCACGACAGAATCTTCCAAAGTATTTATTATTAACGGTTTAAGAATATAGGGATTTTTAATGAAATTTAAACAGCTTTACTGTTAAAGCAGTGGCTAAGCTGTAATTTCTTATTTTTTTCCTAATGCCTTATTGACAGCATTTTTAATCAGTGGTTCCATAATGCTGTAACCTGCGGGCTCAGGGTGGATACCGTCTTTTGAAAGACCTTCACGCATACCGCCTTTTTCATCGCGCATTGCCTTATTATAATCTATAAAAGTGAGCTTATTGTTGAGCGAATACTGTTTTAACCTGCTGTTCAAGGCGTCTACTTTCTGAGATACATTAGTGATTTCTTTACGCCAGGGAAACGCAGCTGCAGGAAGTACAGAGGCAATGATGACTTTAATTCCGTTACTTCGGGCAATATCAGCCATTGCTTTAATATTGTTAAAGGTAAAGTCCGGATCATAAGTTCCAGTATTTTGAGCAATATCATTAGTGCCTGCATTAATTACTACCAGCCTCGGTTTTAAGGCGACAACATCATTCTGAAACCTAAGGAGCATTTGTGAAGTGGTTTGCCCGCCGATTCCCCTGCCTGTATAATTATTCTCAGAAAAAAACTCCGGGTGGGTTTTTACCCAGCCTTCAGTAATGGAATTGCCCATAAAGACCGCATCCACTTTTTTCTTGGCATTTAGAATTTTTGTATTGTCATCTTTGTACTTGGCAAGATTAGCAAAATCAACAGCGCTTTGTGCGTTTATAAATTCGCCTAAAAGCAGGGCAATAGCCAGAAATATTGATGATTTCATAATATATTGTTTTTAAGTGATCACATGTCAGGACAGAAAACCATAGAGATATGATTAAGGCTTTAAAACGATTTTCCTGATCAGACTACTTTTAAATATTGCTTGTTCTTCACCAGCCATAAACCAATAAAAGTAAGCAGACCATTAAGAACAATAAGTTCCACACCAATTCTGTAGTCTGTATAAGTAGTCACCGATAGATTGATTAAATAAGTGATAACAGGTGCTAGAATCGTAACAGCAAGAATAGCATACTTTTTTGAAATCTGAAATTTGGTGAAAATTCCGAAGGCAAAAAGTCCCAAAAGTGGTCCGTACGTATAGCCGGCAATTTCCATGATCAGATAAACGATAGATTTATCATTCATGGCTTTAAAGACCATAATCAGTATGAAGAAAACAACGGTGAATGTAAGGTGAACTTTCATACGAAGGTGTTTTTTTTCTTTTTCGGTTTTGGTTTTGTCTTCATTGAGGCTTAGTAAATCCACACAGTATGAACTTGTTACTGCTGTCAGGGCACCATCAGCCGAAGGGAATAATGCTGAAATCAGTCCGATAATAAAAATAATGGAAATGGGCATTGGGAAATGTCCCTGAAGCGATAAAGCAGGGAAGAGGTCGTCTCCCATAATATTTTTTATATTTCCTGATGCATCTTTGAATCCGAAAATATTGGTTACTGTTTCGGATTTTGCCAATCCATATTCTGCACCGTTCTGCAAAGCAAAAAGATAAAGCAAGCCTCCTAGAAATAGAAAGGCAAGATTGACAAAAAGAAGAGTTCCTGCGAAAGTCAGCATATTTTTCTTTGAATTCTGAAGATTATCTACGGAAATATTTTTTTGCATCATTTCCTGGTCCAGACCCGTCATAGCAATGGTAATGAAGATTCCTCCTAAAATGGTTTTAAGGAAAAATGTTTTGGAATTGGGATCAAAATTGATAAAATGAGTATAATTTTTCTGCTCCAAAATGGTATATGCTTCACCAAAAGATAAATTCAGATTGGATAAAATATAAACGATACAGGCAATCAAGCTGATGATCATAAAAGAAGTCTGCAGTGTATCAGTAATTACAATGGTTTTTACGCCTCCTTCGAAAGTATATAAAAGAACCATCAGCAAAAGTACAAGAGCCGTTACCCAAAACGGAACACCCAGACCTTCAAGCAGAAATATCTGCAAAACATTGACCACTAAATATAATCTGGCTGTAGCGCCAATTGCCCGTGAAATGATGAAAAATATCGAACCTATCTTATGAGCTTCTACATTAAATCTTCTCCCTAAATAGGTGTAAATGGAAGTAAGATTCATCTTGTAATATAACGGAAGCAATATGGCGGCAACTATAAAATACCCTATGAAAAAGCCAATAACCATCATATAGTACTCAAAGCCTCCGAAAATATATTCGCTGCCCGTCATTTTTCCGACCGTACCCGGAACCGAAATAAAGGTAACACCGCTCAAGCTGGTTCCTATCATCCCGAATGCAACCAGCCACCATTTACTTTTTTTATTGCCAATAAAGAATGACTGATTATCAGAATTCCGGCTTGTGAAATAGGAAATCACCAAAAGGCCAACGAAATAGATAAAAACAAATAGCAAAAGGATAGTTCCTGAATTCATGCTGAAATTTTAAATTTTAGCAAATATAGTTTTTTTCTGTTCTGGTCAAAAAGAAAAAACCTTTCAGAGTAAAACATCTGAAAGGTCTGTATCTTTAGGACAAAAATTAGTATCAGTTGACTAAAACATCCTGCAGTTCTTCACTTTTCTGAAAACTTGCTTTGGCAAACGGGCAGAGAGGAATAATCTTTTTGTTGTTTTTCCTTGCGAAATCTACTGCTGCCAGAAGCATTTCTTTTCCTACACCTTTTCCATTGTAGGCTTCTTCCACCTCTGTGTGGTCTATGATGAATCTTTCTCCTCCAGCCCAGGTATAAGTCATGATCCCTGCGCGTCTTCCATCTATGAAAGCCTCAAAACTTCCGTGTTTTTCGTCGTTGTTTTGTTTTACTTCGGTCATATTATGAAAATTTGGTTAGTATTTCTATGTCGTTGGTTAATATTTTGTGTACAGGGCAGGCATCGGCAATAGTATGCAGCCTTTTCATCTGCTCGTCATCCAGAATGCCTTTGAAACTGATGTCTCTTTTGAATACAGCTCTTTTCGTTAAAGGAAAATTTTCAAGCTCTACTTCTACGCTGATGTTTTCCACATCCCATTCCTTTCTTTCGATATACATTCTTAAAGTAGCAGCAGTACAGCTTGCCAGAGATGTTGCCAGGATTTCCATGGGATTAAACCCTTTATTCTGACCGCCTTTATCTACGGGTTCATCGGTAATAATCTGGTTTTCGCCGGCCGTTACCTCAGTATAATATTTTGTTTTTCCTAAACTTGCTTTTACGGTTACCGCCATTATTGTTGTGTATTGAATTTATAACTTAATGCTCCTGAAGGGCATTGGTCTATCTGGTTTTTTAATTCTTCGGGAGTTGCGTTTTCAGCTTTTATCCAGGGTCTGTCTTTAGGATTGTAGACTTTGGGAAGCATTTTTACGCAGACAGCCGAGTGGATACACTTCTGGGGCTGCCAGATGACAGTGATGCTGCCGTTGGGATATTCGTGTGTTTCCATATTAATTTTCTTTTAATGATTTTTCGATTCTACGGTCCGGAATCAGCCATATGAGAGCCACGAGATAATAAAAACCTATCGCAATATAAGGATAAAAAAATGAAACAGTGATTCCGAGAACATAAAATATAATTGAAATATATTCCTTAAACTTTGAATGGATGGCTTCTTTAAGCTTAGAATCTTCACCTTCATGCCGGACAATCAGGTTCTCTAAAATCGTATATGCCACCGCAGACATGATGAGACAGATTCCATAAGCTGCCACCGGATTCTCTGCAAAATGGGTTGTCCCGATCCATTCCGTAGCAATCGGCATCAGCGAAAGCCAGAACAGCAGATGAAGATTGGCCCAGAGAATACTTCCGTTTACTTTTTTTACAGCCTGAAAAAGGTGATGATGATTGTTCCAGTAGATTCCTACATAAATAAAGCTGAAAATATAAGCGAGAAACCTGGGCAGGAGAGGCTTGAGACTGGTCCAGCTGCTTCCTTCCGGAACCTTCAGTTCAAGAACCATAATGGTAATGATGATCGCCAGAACACCATCACTGAAGGCTTCCAGTCTTCCCTTAGTCATTGATTTTAACCTCGTTTTTAAAGCTTTCTATTTTATCTTTAAGTTCTTTAAGCATGTCAGGATGGATGACACCGCTTTCCAGGTCAAAATTTTCATAAAACTTAGGAAGCGAGAAAGTATCTTTGATATCTGCTGCAAATTGCGGGAAAAATGTTTTCGCCGTATTCATGACATTGCCACCTCCATACCCTCCCGGAGAAGTGCTCATCAGAAGCATCGGCTTGTTTTGAAATACTTTTACATTGATCCTTGAAGACCAGTCGAAGACATTTTTAAAAGCCGAACTGTATGATCTGTTGTGTTCTGCAAGCGAGCAGATGATCACGTCACATTCTTCTATCACTTTTAAAAAGTTGTGGGCTTCATCCGGAAATCCTTTCTTTTCAAGATCTACAGAGAAAACCGGCATGGTAAAATCATTAAGATCTATCAGATTGATTTCTTCATTCTGAAAATCTTTCAGAACAAATTTTACAAGCTCCCTGTTGATCGAGGTAGAAGACGTACTTCCTGCAAATGCTAATATTTTCATAGTATATTGATGTGACCGTTATTTTCTGTTTAAAATGGCCTTAGGAAGCGGAACATATTCTTTTTCATCGCCGGGAACGAGAGGGAACGCATCATGGTTCTGATCATTCCAGTTCACTTTAGCCTGATCGATCACTTCCTTATCCGAATTGACGAAGTTCCAGAATATAAAACGCTCTTCATCAAAGGGTTCGCCACCGAAAAGATACACCGTGCCGTTTTCACTCATCTCGAATTCACAAAGTTTGGTGTCTTTGGCGATCATCAGCTGTTTTGAACCATAAGAATTTCCTTCTGTGGAAACCGTTCCGTCCAGTACATACATAGCGGATTCACCATAAAGATCCTTTCCGATGCTTATTTTCTTTGCTTCTTTGGTCTTGATCTCTATAAAAAACAGTTTACTGTGAACAGGAACTGCAGATTTTCTTCCGAATGCCTCACCGGCAATCAGTTTATACTGAATTCCGTCTTCTTCCCATACCGGAATTTCATCCGCTTCAATATGATGGAAAGTAGGTTCCGACTGTTCCAGATGTTTTGGAAGACCTACCCATATCTGAAATCCATGAAGTCTTTTATCGCTGCTCCTTAAATATTCAGGGGTTCTCTCTGAATGTACTACGCCTTTTCCGGCGGTCATCCAGTTTACGGCTCCCGGCTTTATTTCAACGGCGCTTCCAATGCTGTCCCGGTGAAAAATAGATCCTTCCAAAAGGTAAGTTAAGGTGGATAACCCGATATGCGGATGAGGCGGAACATCAAGATTCTGGTAATCTTTCAGCTCAGAAGGTCCCATATGATCAATGAAAACAAAGGGTCCAACCGCTCTTTTTTCACGGAAGGGTAGAAGTCTTCCTACAAGGAAGTTCCCTATATCTGCAGCCTTTTCTTCTATAATAAGTCCAATATTTGACATGATAAAGTAAATGTTTTTTGAATTCTGTTTAAGTGAATGAAATAAATTTTAGACGTGCTGTTACAGTTTGTCGTAGCCTTCAAACCTCTCATCAACAATACGTTTCCACTCAGGATGTTTTTTAATATAGGCAAAAACATACGGACAGAATGGAAGAAGTTTTTTTCCGTTCTCTTCAATGTAAGCTAATGTTTTCTCTACCACAGCTGTGGCTGCTCCGGTTCCTGCAAGTTCAGGATCCGTTTCCGTATGTACCAAAGCAATCTGGTGACCCATCTCACGGTAATCGATAAATGCAAAATGCCCGTCGATTTCTATTTCAAATCTTTTACCCGCTTTTACAAGAGGAATATTTTCAAATTCTGGTTTCATAAATTTTTGTATTGTAAGTAGGCTGGCGGAATTGCAAAGACACAAAATGGCTTGAACCGTGTATCTTTGCATTTCACCAAACACAAGTATATAAAGTTAATAAAAAAGGAAGAATCTAAGATTAAGATAAATTTAATTCTTTAGTCTTCCAGATAGCCGAACTTGCCGGTGTTGAAATCTTCGAAAGCCTGCATGATTTCTTCCCTTGAATTCATTACAAAAGGTCCGTGAGGATAGATAGGCTCATTAATAGGTTCTCCACTGATGATCAGTACTACTGCATCTTCCTGAGCTTCGATACTGAATGTTTCGCCCTCATTTTTAAACAAAACAAAATGGTCAGCCACTGCTTTTTCTTCTCCGTTTACTGTAATACTTCCTTCAATGACCAATGCTGCTGTATTGAAATGAGCAGGAAAACTGAATTCAGCTTTTCCACCAGCTTTTAATCTGGCATTCATCATATTCAATGGAGTGAAAGTTTGTGCCGGGCCTTTATGTCCGTTATATTCTCCTGCAATAAGCTCGATAAAACCATTTTCACTCAGATCAACACGTTCCATTGCTGCATTTTCTATAGCCTGATATTTCGGGCAGCTCATTTTATCTTTGGCAGGAAGATTAACCCATAGCTGGACCATCTGGAAAATACCGCCTTTTTTAGACCATTCAGTTTCGTGATATTCTTTGTGAAGAATGCCTTTTGCTGCAGTCATCCACTGTACGTCGCCTTCACCTATGATTCCGCCTCCGCCGGCACTGTCATGATGTTCTACTTTACCCTGGTAAGCTATAGTCACGGTTTCAAAGCCTCTGTGTGGATGAACTCCTACACCTCTTGGCCTTTCAGAACCGTTAAAATGGAACTTTGAATTGTAATCAAGCATAATAAACGGGTCCATTCTTTTCATATCCAATCCCTGTACCCCTGGTATAAAATTATGAACTCTAAAACCATCCCCTACAAAATGGGCGGGTTTTGGAGATGCTACGATTTCTACTTTTTTCGTTGTCATAATATTGTGAATTTTATATAACAAAAGTACGGTAGCTGAGATTGAGGTGCATTGACCTGTGTTAAGTTCGTAAAAGGATAAAAGGGAGGGGATAACCGCTAATCTTCCTTAGATTTCATATTCTTCCCATCTGAAATATGAAGCCTTCTGAAAACAAAGCCTGATATAATGGTCAAGATCCCTACGGTAAGGAAGGTGTAGCGGAAAGCATTATGCATTTCGCCTTTAATCAGATCAGAATTTTCAAATAATTTTAAAACAATCAGTCCGAAAGCGATTCCGAATCCGATAGCCAGCTGCTGGTTGACTGATATCAGTGAGTTGCCACTGCTGGTCTGGAAGTTCCTGAGATCTGCAATAGAAATCGTGTTCATGGAAGTAAACTGTATGGAATTGAAAAATCCTAATATAGCAATGATGGGTACGAACCAATATAAAGAAGTATGGATGTTGGGAATGGCAAGAAGACAGATCAGGGTTCCGATAATGAATGTATTGACCATTAAAGTCTGCCGGTAACCATATCTATCTAAAATTTTAATGACGGATGATTTCCCGAATATAGCGGTAAGGGCCATTGGAGCAATGATCCACCCGGAAGTTACTGCCGACTGTTTGTAGGCGATCTGTATCATCAGGGGAAGCAGAAGCGGAACGGAGCTGATCCCTAAGCGGGTAGCCAGGTTTCCGACAATTCCTACACGGAAGGTTCTTACCTGAAACAGGTCCAGAGGGAAAATGGGATTTCCGCCTCTTCTTGCGTGTCTGTAATAATAGTAGAGGAATAAAAAGCCGAGAATAAAGACAAAAAGTACCGGGCTGATATTCTGCATATCCCCGAATAATTCCAGTGAAATAGATAACAGAAGTGATGCAGCTGCAAAAATTAAAAATCCTTTTAGATCAAAGTCAACATCCGTGGATTTGTAATTCGGCATGTATTTTAAGCCCAGAATAATTCCTAATACTCCGATGGGAATATTGATCAGGAAAATCCAGTGCCATGATAGATAATCTACCATATAACCTCCTACCAGCGGGCCAAGTACAGGCCCTATCAGTGCAGGGATGATAGCGAAGTTCATGGCTTTAAGCAATTCGTTTTTATCAAAAGTCTTGATCAGCGCCAGCTTTCCTACAGGGGTCATCAGACTTCCTCCGACTCCCTGGATTACTCTCGAAATAACCAGATGGGTGAGATTTTGTGATAGGGAGCAGAACAGTGAACCTAAGCTGAAAAGGACCAGGGAAAATATAAATACTTTTTTGGTTCCAAACCTGTCTGCCAGAAAACCACTTGCAGGCATAAAAACTGCCAGGGTCAGAACATAGCTGATGATAGCATTCTGCATATTGAGCGGAGACTCATGCAGGTCCTTGGCGATGGAGGGCAGGGAAGTGTTCAGGATCGTGGAATCCAGCATCTGCATAAAGATAGCAGTGGCCAGAATGAGCGGAAGTATTTTTTTTACAGAGGTCTGCTGCGGATTTGTTTCTGTCATTGGATATAGACTGGAAACCTCATGAGGTCCAGATTTATTTTATTGAATCAGTTTCTGTTTTTAAACAGTCTGATCTTTAGATAAAGAATTTCATATAAAATTAAAAAAGTCCTGTGAATTTTCACAGGACTTTTTAATTTATTTTCTAGGTTTTTCTACTCCTTTCCATTCATCGCCGGCTTTTCTGTACTGGCTTAAGATGTAAGTTTTGAAATCTTTTGTTTTGTATTCAATGTTATCAGTGTTCTGTTCAAACGGCATGATGTAGTAGTAGTCAACATCTGTTTTGTCTGATTTGTTTCCTTTTTTCACTGATGGAACGTATTTGGAAAATTTATAGCTCGGAAGATATTGTTTTAACCTTGCATAGAAAGCTTTGTTTTCTTTTTCTTCAGGGATGATATCTACAATATTGAAATCATCTTTTTTCTTATCAATCCACAGGTAATATGTTTTTTCTTCGCCCAGATTTCTGTTTAAAGAGTTGAAGGCAAAAAGTTCTTTAGGCACCAGTTCCTTGATTTTTTCAGGATCTACTTTGGTATAGAATTGTCCTTTAGACGGGTCAACATAAGTTTCAAGGTTGTACATCAAAACTGAGTTGTTTTCGAATTTTTTGTTCTTAAAATATTGATTTAAAGATAATTCTGCAGTGGCTCTGAGCTCTTTTCCTCTGTCATCCAGTTTTTTGGTAGGATTCTGAGGATTTACTTTTTTTACAAACTCATACAAAACGACAGGTTTTACATCTTTAAGGTGAGGATACGTTTTAAGCTGTTCTGCTTTTACCAGCCAGTAAAACTGCTGATAATAGTCATCCTTATCTACATCTTTTACGCTTTTATAAGACAAAGCAAGCTTCTTTGAATTTAAGTATTTGCCGTATTTTCCCTGTCCAAAAGCAAAACTGATGGATAGTAAGGCAAATAAAACAGTAAGATTTCTTCTCATTTTTTTATAATTGATATTTTCGTTGTCCAAATATAATTATTTCTTAGATATTATTTTTGATTGTCAGTTAAATTATATTGATATTATTAACGTTTTTCAAAAGAAAATCCTGTATTTCTACAGGATTGATAAAATTTCTATACTTAGAAGCCAGAGTTTAGAAGTTAGAAGTTAGAACAGAAAACTTCACGTTGTGACATCCGGGAGTTAAGACTTTACAGTTCTGATTAAGCTTTGTGTTCTCAAGCACTCGAATCTGACATTACAAATCCATATTCCAAAACATTGAAACTCTATCTCTCTCAAACTCTCCGACTCCTTAACTCTATATCTCAAACTCATTACTCGTAACTCGTTTCATGTACTTTCACCGCTCTTCCGCTAGGGTCGTTCATTTTTTTGAAAGCTTCATCCCATTCTAAAGCAATAGGGGTGGAGCAGGCTACTGACGGAACCGAAGGAACCGTTGCTGCAGCTGTTTCACTTGGAAAATGCTCTTCAAAAATAGTTCTGTAACGATATTCTTCTTTATTCTGAGGAGTGTTCAGTGGGAACCTGAATCTTGCATTGGCCATCATTTCATCGGTAACCTCTTTTTCAGCAACTTCTTTTAATGTATCGATCCATGAATAACCTACGCCATCCGAAAACTGTTCTTTCTGTCTCCAGACAATAGATTCCGGAAGAACATCTTCAAAAGCTTTTCGTAATACCCATTTCTCTATTTTCCCTTCTGCAGCGCTGATCATTTTGTCTTTTGGGTTGACAGTCATGGCAATGTCCATGAATTCTTTATCCAGGAAAGGAACCCTGCCTTCAATTCCCCAGCTCATCAGAGCTTTATTGGCTCTTAAGCAATCATATAAATGAAGCTTGCCCAGTTTTCTTACTGTTTCATCATGAAATTCTTTGGCATTGGGAGCTTTGTGGAAATATAAATATCCTCCGAACAGCTCATCAGAACCTTCTCCGGAAAGCACCATTTTGATACCCATAGATTTGATTACTCTTGCCAGAAGATACATCGGCGTGGAAGCTCTGATGGTCGTCACATCATAAGTTTCCAGATGATAGATCACATCACGTACTGCATCCAATCCTTCCTGAACGGTAAAATTAACTTCATGATGTACAGATCCGATATGGTCCGCGGCTTTTCTTGCTGCAATTAAATCAGGCGATCCTACCAGCCCTACCGCAAAACTGTGAAGCCTTGGATACCAGGCTTCCTGAGTGTCTCCGCTTTCAACCCGCTGTCTTGCAAATTTCGCAGTCACCGCTGAAATAACAGAGGAATCCAGGCCTCCGGAAAGAAGAACCCCGTAAGGAACATCGCTCATCAACTGTCTGTGAACGGCATCTTCAAGGCCTTTTCTTATTTTTGAAATATCAGTTTCGTTGTCTTTTACGCTGTCAAAGCTTTCCCAGTCTCTTTTGTACCATTGCTGAAGCTCAGCTCCGTCAGGACTGTACACAAAATGTCCCGGAAGGAAAGTTTCAATGGTTTTGCATATGCCTTCCAGTGCTTTTAATTCGGAAGCAACATAATAGTTTCCGTTTTTATCCCATCCCTGGTAAAGAGGGCAGATTCCCATATGATCACGGGCGATCAGATAAATTCCTTTTTCTATGTCATAAAGCGCGAACGCAAAAATTCCGTTCAGCTTTTCAATGAAGTCTTTTCCATATTTTCTGTAAAGGGCAAGAATCACCTCACAGTCCGACTGGGTCTGAAATTCGAAATCCGGAAATTCTTCTTTTAATTCTCTATGGTTATAGATCTCTCCGTTCACTGCAAGAACTACTTTTTCGTCCCTGGTGAACAAGGGCTGCTTTCCTGAAGTAGGATCTACAATAGCAAGCCTTTCATGAGAAAATACCACTTTGTCATCCTGAAATACACCGCTCCAGTCCGGACCGCGATGACGGATCTTTTTTGACATTTCTAAAACCTGAGGTCTTAATATTTCGGTCTTTTGTTTGGCATCAAACAAACATACAATTCCACACATGTTGTTACTTATTTGAAGCAAAATTAGCTTTGGTGTTTAAAAATAACAACAAAAAATATCTAATAGTTAATATTTTTAACTTAATAATTTATTTTAGCGAAAAATATTAACTATTCGGGTCGATTATCACGTATTTAATTGATTTTTTTCACAAGAGAAAAATAGAGTTATTACTATCTTCTATACAAAATTAAAATGAAATAATTATTAATATATGGTAATTTATTATATGAATTTTAGCCCTTACTTTGTGGCTCGAAATAATTTTTTTTCATCATTTGTGTTTTTACCTTCTTGCAATTCTCTTTGCAAGAAGGTTTTGTTTTATTGGGACCCAAGCAATATGCCTGAAACATTCCATGAACTGAAGCTTGTGCCTTCCTTTTCTCCCTGAGGAATCTTTATCTGTATTGTATGTTTGCCTGCTTTCAGATTTCCAAGAGGAATGAAGTCAGGGTTGGTAACTGTTCCAGGACACCAGTTTGACCTGCTGAGGTCTGATGAAGAAAGTCCGTCCGGAAAATTTCCTGATGCAGGATTGTAAAGCCGGTAAGAGCCACAGTCTGATCTCCACGGAACAAAAGAAAATGTCATTTTCCCGTCCAGGAATATAGAATTAGGCTTGGGAACAAATTCGTCTCCGTTTTCCCAGCCTCCATGCCCGGTCGTGATGTATCTCAGCTGGGCATTCTTCAGGTCTTTTTCTAATGTAAACTCTACAAAAAGCCCTTTATCCTTATCGAACATCGTTGAATAATCCTGACCTGCCATTTCCATGATATTCAAAGTATTAAAAAGAGGAATTGCCACATTATTCTTATAAATATTCTGGTCACTTTTATGAATAGTGATCTCAAGACTTACTCTATGGCCGCCTTTATCATAATTACCGATAAAAGTACCCACCCATACTTCCTTTTCGGAAAGAGCAGGTTTCAATTCTGTGATATCCTGCCGGTATGGACTTACAGTCTGCCAGTTTTTTCCTTTCAGTTGAATATGATTGAATTTCTGAATCCCGAAAGCGGTAAAAAATCTCATCAACTCTATCGCAGGACTGTAATTTTCGGTAGTTGTTACTCCATAATACTGCTTTCCGTTGCCGTTGTCATAAGCAGGAAGTGTTTTAACTCCTTTTTCCAGCCCGTCAAAAAATGAAGTTGCTTTGTCCTGCGGAATAAGAAATACAGTTCCTGTTCTGTCGTATGCATCTCCGTTGGACTGCTGCTTTACTTCGACAAAAATATTTTCACCTTCTTTAATTGAAGGAAATTTAATTTTTTTAAGGATGATGGTTCCGTTGGCCAATCTTTTTATCTTTTCATCTGATTTGGATTCATCTGAAAAATTGATGGTTTCATTGTCAAAAACTTTGAGTGTGGTAAACCGACTTTTCCAGAGAAAATCTTTGTAACCCAACAGATCGGTTGTCTGTATGGAGCCTTTTAAGATAGAGTCAATATCCGTTTTTTTAACTTTTTTAACAGAGCTGGCAGTGACCTTTGAATTTTTATTTCTTTCGATTTCCAGAACAAATCCCAGATTCTGCCCTACTACAGATGGCCCTCCATGCATTTTCAAATCATTGGTATACCAAACCTCGATCGTATTGGAGTTTATTTTTGTTACTGCTTTTTTACAGGTGTAGCCCAGAATCTTCTTGGTTTCATTGGTTAATTCAAAGGTCTGTTTTCCGATAGATTCGGCGTCTGAAGAAGAAATAATCTCTCCCGGTTTCAGAAAGGCATAAGAAACAACCGTATTGGAAGGTTTTTCAACTTTGGTGATCTCAAATGGATAATCACTTTTCTGTTCCCTGATCTTATTATTCAGAATGAAATTACTTTTTCCATCTGCCCAGACAAGAGTAGGGGATTGGTCGGTAAGAACCTTCCCGTTATAAGAGCTGGTATATTCAATCTCATAAGTCTGTGCATACGAAAGACAGTATAGAAATAAAGCCAGGAAGCTGAATAGAAATCTTTTATGCATATGTCTGGTTTTCTGTAAAGTTAATTTTCAAATTTCTGATGGATTTAAACAGTTATGATATGATAAGTAGGGATTAATGATACATATGTTACAAACCGTTTTTTAATATAGAGAAAAGGATGTATCTGGCTGAAAATTTTTCAATAAAAAAGCTGCCCTGAAATAGAGCAGCTGTATATTTTATAGATGAGTTAAAATTAAGAAACTCTTTCGATAAGGGCCATATAGAAGCCATCGTAACCATGGCTAGGCATTACTTTATCATCTTTAATTAACTTGTAGCCTGAATTGGTTTTCAGAAACTCTTCTACCTGTAAATTGTTTTCAGAAGGTAAGATAGAACAGGTAGCATACACCATTTTTCCGCCTACTTTAAGCATTTTGGAATAATCCTGAAGAATCTGTTGCTGCTCTTTTTTAATTCTGTCAATAAAATCCTGGTCGATTTTCCATTTACTGTCCGGATTTCTTTTTAAAACACCAAGTCCTGAACAAGGAGCATCAATCAGAAGGCGGTCCACTTTATCATGAAGACGCTTGATCACTTTGTTGTCAGAAATCATACGGGTTTCGATGTTGTGCGCTCCCGCTCTTTTTGCACGGCGTTTCAGTTCTGCAAGTTTCCATTCAAAGATATCCAGAGCAACGATCTGGCCTTTATTCCCCATCAATGCAGCTAGGTGAAGAGTTTTTCCACCTGCACCCGCACAGGCATCCACAACTCTCTGACCTTCTTTCACATCCAGGAAATACCCGATTTTCTGTGAAGAAGCATCCTGAACCTCAAATAAACCTTCTTTAAAGGCTGTTGTAAGGAAAACATTCTTCTTTTCCTCAAGCTGAACAGCATCCGGATAGTTTTTTACTGTGTACGCCACTACACCCTCATCTGAAAGATCAGAAATAAGTTCTTTTGGAGTTGTTTTAAGGCTGTTGGCTCTTAATACGGTTGGAGCCTGCTCATTTAAAGCCTGCATTTCTTTTTCCCAACCCGGGCCTAATTCTTTTTCCAGAGTTTCAGCCAGCCATTCAGGAATAGAATGCTCGATAGCTTTCGTAGGAACGGTGTTCTTTTTAAGCTTGGTGAGGATATCTGCGATTTTAATTCCGTCAAATTCTTCAAACTTTTTGTAATTGGTCTTGCTCCAAAGCAGATACGCAATCATCAGCTTATATATATTGGTTGGTTTTACTCCTTCCCCCATATAATATTCAAGACGTTTTTTCCAGCGGATAATATTATAGAAGATCTCAGAAACAACAGCTCTGTCCTGGCTTCCCCATTTTCTGTGGGCTTTTAAAAGTCTTTCGATTACCTTATCGGCATATTTATTTTTCTCGAAAAATGTTTCCTGTAAAGCATCGTGAATTCCGATTGCTAGGTTTCTGTGAATAAGTTCCATAAAATTGCTTCGCTGTTTGAATCTGCAAAAGTACGAATTATAGTTGAGAGTTGCAGAATTCAAGTTTTAGGGTGGGAGCGTTTCAGAGTGAGAGAGTTGTAGAGTTTCAGAGTACTGGTTCGTGATAAAGAGTTTGGAAATATAATTGTGAGTAATTAGTTTTGGGATAAACGACAATATCTGGCGGCTGAGGCTCCCGGAGCTGCCGGTAGTAATGTCTGGTAGCTGATATCAGAAATCCAGACTCTGCATTTATCCCAAAAATCCTACCTTTGCAAAAATAAAAAATATGAGTGATACTGTACTTTGTCCAAAATGTGGCTCCGAATTTACCTATCCGAGTGAAAATAATATGATGACCTGTTCGCAATGTTTTTACGAATGGAATCCTGAAGAAACGACTGCTGAAAGTTCTAACGAAGGAAAAATACTGGATTCAAACGGAAATGAGCTTCAGGATGGAGATTCTGTGGTGGTTATCAAAGATCTTCCTGTAAAAGGTGCACCAAAACCGGTAAAAGCTGGAACAAAAGTTAAAAATATCCGTCTGAGACCTGACAGCGATCATAACATCGACTGTAAAATTGACGGTTTCGGGTCTATGGCTTTGAAATCAGAGTTTGTGAAGAAAGCATAAGATTTATTGCATAAAAAAAGGAAAAGATTGGACAGTGTAATCTTTCAAAGACTTAATTGCAGGGAGGTGCTAATGTCCGTCTCAGGGCAGAAAGAGAATTAACCAAAAATTTCCTTATGCTGTGGAAATACAAATGTAAGAAAAAGTTTCAAACCGGTTCTTAGATTTGTATTTTTTTTATCCACATATTAACAATAACTGTAAGTAAATGTATCAGTTATGAGGGATTGAGGAGGGAGTCTTAGAATTTAATCTTTCTCTGATTCAGTTAAAAAGAAATCTTAATATTTTCTTCTATTTTCCCGTCTGTATAAACAATAAGCTCTTTATTTTGAACCTTTATCTTATTCCAGTAATGGTTTCCTGCAAACCTGCTTTCCAGCAATTCGGCTTCAGCTCCGTTTTCAGAAATTTTTATTTCTTTGGGATAATATGAAAATTTAGGAAGTTCGAACTCTGCTTTTTCTTCTTCACTGAATATATTTACTTCACCAAAAAGTTTGGCGACATAAGAATTATAAGGATGTTTATAGGTTTCTTCCGGGCTGTCGTTCTGGATCAGTCTTCCATCTTTCAGAATAACAATTTGATCAAGCCAGGGCATAATATCCTGAAGTTCGTGGGTAGAAATAATTAAAGAGATCCGATGCTGTTTCACATACCTGAACAGTCTTTCACGAAGCTCTATTTTTCTGGGGAAATCCAGGTTGCTGAAAGGTTCGTCTAAAATAAGCAGTTTCGGCAATACAGAAAGTGCTCGGGCTATGGCAACTCTCTGCTGCTGGCCTCCGCTTAAATATTTAGGAAGTACGTGGGCAAATTCCTGCAGTCCTACCACTTCCAGAAGCTCCATAACCGTTTCTTTTTTTTGAGCTAAATTAATATTGGAAATAAATTTTCCTACATTTTCGGCAACAGTGGCATAAGGCATCAGGTCAAAATTCTGGGCCACCAGCTTCATTTCGGCTTCTCCGGGAACAAGATTTCCCTTGGGACCCAAAAGCCGTTTTCCGTTAAAAACAATCTCGCCGCTTTCCCAGTCCAAAAGACCATAAATCAGGTTAAGCAATGTAGACTTTCCACAGCCGCTTTCTCCTGCCAGTGCAATGATTCTGCCTTCCTCAAAACCCAGATTTAGGTTTTGAAACAGTGGATTATCTTTGGTGTGGGAAAAATATAAATTGTGTATTTCTAAAAGCATAATACAAATGTAAGGTTTTTATGAAAAAATAAAATTTTTTATTATATTAGCGGAAGTAATAAAAATATATCAAAAATGAGAAAAAAACTGTTTTCACTAGCTATTCCTGCTTTATTTGTTGCGGCTGTAGCGGTTTCTTGTAAAAAAGACAAACCGGTTACCAGCGAAAGCAATGAAGTGACAACTACAAAAGACGGGAATCAGTATACAGTGGACACATTAAACAGTAAAGTGGAGTGGAAAGGATATAAAGTTTTCAAGTCCGAAAGTACCAGTCATTTCGGAACAATCAAGTTTGAAAGCGGTGATGTTACGATAAAAGACGGGAAGCTTGAAAGTGGAAAATTTGTTGCTGACATGAACTCTCTGACGTCTGTAGATCTTAAGGACGATGCTGATCAGTTAGGAAAACTGAATGGTCATCTTAAGAGCGGCGATTTTTTTGAAGTTGAAAAATTTCCTACTGCTTCTTTTGAAATTACAAAAGTGACACCGGCTATGGAAGGAGATTACAATACACTTTTGGATGGAAATTTAACCATTAAAGGTATTTCAAAACCTATTCAGTTTAAGGCCAATGTCTCTGTAAAAGACGGAGAAGTAAGTGTGGCTACTGAGCCAAAAGATATTAAAAGAGAAGAGTTTGGCGTAAAGTTCCAGGCTCCTGCTGAAAACGGAGTGATTAAGGATGAGGTAACTCTTCAGATCAACGTTAAAGCTTTAGAAAAGAAATAATTTTTTTATTTAAGTGAAATAAGTGATTGAAGTCTGCCTCCCGTAAAGGGGCAGATTTTTTTATCACAGATTCATTATTAAACTTAAAAAACGTATTTTTGCAAAACATTTTGAAAGGGTAAAACAATGATAGAAAAGATAGAAGAACTACTTACCGAAGTAAACAGCTTCAATGCTACGTCTAAAGAGGAAATTGAAAACTTCCGGATTAAGTATAATGGTAAAAAAGGTGTTCTGAATGATTTTTTTGAAAAATTTAAAGAAGTTCCAAACGACCAGAAAAAGGAATTCGGACAGAAGATCAATTCTTTAAAACAGGCTGTCGCAGGAAAACTGGAAGATCTGAAAGATGCTTCCCAGTCTGCTATTGTCACAGAAAAAGAAGATCTTACAAGACCTGCTTTTCCATTGGATCTTGGGTCGAGACACCCGATCAATCTGGTGAAGAACAGAATTATTGAAATCTTTAAATCTATTGGTTTCGCAGTAGCCGATGGGCCTGAAATAGAGGACGACTGGCACAACTTTACAGCGCTTAACCTTCCGGAATACCATCCGGCAAGAGATATGCAGGATACTTTCTTTATTGAGCAGAACCCGGATATTCTTTTAAGAACGCATACGTCTTCTGTACAGATCCGTTATATGGAAGAAAACCAGCCGCCGATCAGAATCCTTTCTCCGGGAAGAGTATTCAGGAATGAGGCTATTTCTTCACGCTCGCACTGTATATTCCATCAGATCGAAGGTTTGTATATTGATGAGAATGTAAGCTTTGCAGATCTTAAGCAGACGATTCAGTTCTTTACCACTGAGCTTTTTGGAAAATCCAAAATCAGAATGAGACCGTCTTATTTCCCGTTTACAGAGCCTAGTGCTGAAATTGATGTATACTGGGGATTAAACTCTGAAACCGATTACAGAATTACCAAAGGAACAGGTTGGCTTGAGATCATGGGATGCGGAATGGTAGATCCTGCTGTTCTTAAAAATGTAAATATCGACTCTGAAAAATATTCAGGATATGCTTTCGGAATGGGGATTGAAAGAATTACAATGCTTCTTTACCAGATGAGCGACATCAGAATGTTCTTCGAAAATGATATTAGAACTTTAGAACAGTTTAAATCACTATAGAAAATTAAACCTCCGGAATTTCCGGAGGTTTTTGTTTTTAATTACTGACCTAAGAAACAAAACGTAATTAAAAACGAGATTATATTGAAAAATCACAATGTGTCCGTTTTAATAGAGGGCTTATTAATTTTATATTAATTTTTTCTTCTCCGAAATTCTGTCACACTGAGCGAAGTCGAAATGTTATATTATTTTCAATCAGGATTCTTTGTTAGTCTTTACTTTGCTGTTATCAGTAAGACAGCCGGAAATTAAGATGTATTACATTAAGCAATAAAAAAAAATGCCCGCAAAAATAATTGCAGACATTTTTATAATTCAAAAGACTGAGTATCTTTTACTTATATTTTAAAGGGTATTTCACATTTTTAAGATCATCGATACTTGCTTTCAGTGACCCTACGGCAAGCTCGGCCTGCAAAAGCATTGGAATATGGTTGGCGTCATTGGTAACCCACATTGTTACGCCTTCTTTCTCTTTGAAAACCCTTCCGCTTTTTACAGACGGAATAATTTTCAGACAGTTAATAGTCCCGAACTTGGTTTTCAGATCCTCTGTTCCTGTTACTTTCAGCTGAAAAGGAAACATTTCATCATCAATCCATACATTCATATTAATCACCGTTCCTACCTTTAATTCGCTTGTACTTTTGCTTCTCAGGTAGTAAAAGCAGGAAAGCATATCCTGAACCCCTTTTACAGATTTAACTACCTTAGAGCCGTTGGCAGGAGTCTTTTTATCCGTTAAGATCAGCGTATGATTATTATGGTTGAAAACAGTTTCAAAATGCTGGCGGTAGCTTCCTTCACGTACATTTCTGACATAAAAGCTAGGCAGCCCGGTTTCTATATTAATGAAGCTTTCATATAAATCTTCTACTTTAAAAAAGGCTTTTACAGCCCCGGTAGTCTTTCCTGTACCTTTAACGTACAGATGGGGGGTACCCATATAGTTGGTCTTTTTGGCAGTAAGATTGGCAGTTCCGGCATTCAGGATTCCATAGTGGATTCTGAATGTAATAGACTCACCATCAGAAATATTGTCGATCTGAGCATAGCTCATCAGGAACATCAATATTGCAAAAAGGTTTAAAATTTTCTTCATGGTATGAAATTTAACAAAAACATTGCCAAATTTAAGATTCTTAGCTATTTACAGAGATTTGATAAATCTCAGGTTTTTATTTAGAATCAATTAAATATGCTTCGCATTAAAATTAGTAAATTTGCAGATATATGTATAATTAAATTATCTTATTATGATAACCACTGATATATTGATCATAGGAGCCGGACCTACCGGGCTTTTCGCTGTTTTTGAAGCAGGTTTATTAAAAATGAAGTGCCATATTATTGATGCGCTTCCGCAGCCGGGAGGACAGCTTGCAGAGCTTTATCCGAAAAAACCTATTTTCGATATTCCGGGATATCCTTCAGTGAATGCTGGAGAATTAGTTGATAATTTAATGGAACAGATCAAGCAGTTCCAGCCTGGATTTACTTTGGGAGAAACTGCAGTTTCCTATACAAAGGTTGATGACGAATGGTTTGAAGTGATCACGAACAAAGGAACGGTTCACAGATGTAAAGCTATTGCCATTGCCGGTGGATTGGGAACTTTTGAACCCAGAAAACCTACTTTTGAAAATGTAGCTGACTATGAGGAGAAAGGTCTTGAGTATTTCGTTAAAGAGCCTGAACATTTCAGAAACAAAAGAGTAGTAATTGCCGGAGGTGGGGATTCTGCTCTCGACTGGAGCGTTTTCCTTTCCAATGTTGCCAGTGATGTTACTTTGATCCACAGAAGAAATGAATTCAGAGGCGCTTTGGATTCTGTAGAGAAAGTTCAGGATCTTAAGAACCAGGGAAAAATTAAACTAATTACCCCTGCCGAAGTTACCGGGATCAAAGGTGACGGAAAAGTAGAAGCGATTACGGTAGAGATTGAAGGGCAAGAAGCTTTCGATATCGAAACGGATTATTTCATTCCTTTATTCGGACTGACTCCAAAATTGGGTGAGATCGGAAACTGGGGACTGAATATTGAGAAAAATGCCATCGTTGTAAATAATGCACTTGATTATCAGACGAATATCGACGGAATCTACGCAATCGGCGATATCAATACGTATCCTGGAAAACTGAAGTTAATCCTTTGCGGGTTCCACGAAGCTACTTTAATGTGTCAGAGTGTTTACAACAGACTGAATCCGGGTAAGAAGTTTGTCCTTAAATATACAACAGTAAGCGGTGTAGACGGATTTGACGGCAGCCGTAAGGAAGCAGAAAAGGCAGTTGTGAAAAAAATTGACTAATTTTGTATTATTATGTCAGATATTAATATAAAGATCACGGATCGGGAGGGGGTAACCCATGATGTTGTAGCACCTACAGATATGTCTATGAACCTGATGGAGATCATCCGCTCTTATGAACTGGCGGAAGAGGGAACCATTGGGGTATGCGGGGGAATGGCGATGTGTGCTTCATGTCAGGTATATGTGATCAGTGATCCGGGCCTTGAACCAATGGGTGATGAAGAAGATGCCATGCTGGCGGAAGCTTACCACGTAAAGGGCAACAGCAGACTGGGTTGTCAGCTGCATATGATGGATGCTATGGAAGGTCTTGAAGTGGAGATTGCTCCTTATCCTTAGAAATATTTTATTTAAGTTAATATAAAAACCGCCTGGAAATTTCCGGCGGTTTTGTTTATGTCAAAAAACCATCATTTAATCGATTATTATTTAAACTTCACCCTTCGAAATCCATTTTCCCACAGTAGGTGCCTGATAACTCCTCATTTTTTCCAAAAGCTCATTAATATTTCCACTCATCAAAAGCATATCACGGTTTACCTGCTTTAAAAATCCTTTATCCACCATGGTCTGAACCAATTTTATCAGATCGTCATAAAACCCATCAATATTCAAAATCCCAATTGGCTTCTTGTGAAGTCCCAGCTGTGCCCAGGTGATCATTTCAAAGAACTCTTCCAAGGTTCCGTAGCCGCCGGGAAGAACGATCACGCCATCGCAGAGATCATTCATCTTCGTTTTTCTTTCGTGCATGGTTTCTACGAGGATAAGCTCTGTCAGATTTTTATGGGCAATTTCTTTAGACTGCAGAAAGTGGGGGAGAACTCCAACGACTTTTCCCTTTTCATTTAAAGCTCCATCCGCAACAGCTCCCATTAAACCTACATCTGCACCGCCGTATATGAGTTGAATGTCTTGTTTTGCCAACGTTTGCCCCAAAAGGAAAGCCTGTTCTTTAAAAATATCATCTGTGCCGAAACTGGAGCCGCAGAATACTGTTATACTTTTCATGGTTTGGAATCTTGTTAAATAATTTTTGAACCATTAAGATCAATGAAGTGATTAAGGAAAGTTAAGTAAAATATCAAAGATATTTTTAAGCCTAATATCTGTAAATTCTTAATGATCTTAACGACTTAAAAAAACCTTAATGGTTCAAATTAAAAATATCCAAAATCATAAGACTTTGGATATTCAATATAGCAATTTTATTTTCTTATTTTAAAGGAATATTCGCTAAAATTTCTTTGGTGAAATTCCAGAATTTCTGGGCAGAAGGAATATTAGCTTTCTCGTCCGGAGAATGTGCTCCCCTGATGGTAGGCCCGAAACTTACCATTTCCATTTCTGGATAATTGGCTCCAATGATTCCGCATTCCAGTCCTGCGTGGCAAGCTACCACATGAGGTCTTTCGCCAAATTTTTCTGTGTAGATCTTTTCCATCAGCTGTACAATCTCAGAACCAGGTTTTGGTTTCCATCCAGGATAAGAACCACTGAATTCAACTTTCATTCCGGCTAATTCTGCAACGGATTTTAACTGCTCTGCTACTGAATATTTAGATGAATCGACAGATGATCTGGTCAGGTTTAAGATTTTAAGCTCACCTCCTTTTAATTCCACTCTCGCCACGTTGTTGGATGCTTCCACAAGATCTTTTACGTCCGGGCTCATTCTGTAAACCCCATTGTGAAGAGATTTTAATGTAAGAATAATCTTCCTGGAATCTTCCTCGGAAACTGCCTTGTCAGAAGTTGTGGAATTTTCAATATTGATGTGGAGACCAGGTTCTACCGTAGCAAACTCCTCTAAAATTTCTTTTTTCAGAATTGTTGCTGTTTCGATAAATTCCTGAGCATTTCTCACAGAAATAAGTGCCGTAGCTTCTCTCGGAATTGCATTTCTCAATCCGCCGCCGTCTACAGATACCAATTGAATATTCTGATTCACTAAGCCGCTGTAAAGAAGTCTTCCTAAAATAATATTGGAATTTCCGAAACCTTTGTGGATGTCCATTCCTGAATGTCCTCCCTGCAGGCCTTTCACTTCAATTCTTATGATCTGCCCTTTTGCTGCTTCTGTTCCATAATTTTGAGTAATGGTTACATCTACACCTCCGGCACAGCCAATATCAATTTCATCATCCTCTTCCGTATCAAGATTTAATAGGATTTCTCCAGTCAGTTGTCCCGGTTTTAAACCTAACGCACCTGTCATCCCTGTCTCTTCATCAATCGTAAAAAGTGCTTCCATAGCAGGATGCGGAATATCTGAACTTTCAAGGATTGACATAATGGTAGCCACTCCTAAGCCGTTATCAGCACCCAGAGTTGTTCCTTTTGCCTTTACCCAATCTCCATCTACCTCCATTTTGATTCCTTCTGTATCGAAATCAAAATTAACATCGCTGTTTTTCTGGCATACCATATCCAGGTGCGACTGGAGAACAATAGATTTACGGTTTTCCATACCTGCAGTGGCAGGTTTTCTGATGATCACGTTTCCTACTTCATCCACCGTAGTTTCCAATCCTAAGTTTTCACCAAATTCTTTGATGAAAGCAATGACTCTTTCTTCCTTTTTAGACGGTCTTGGAACTGCATTTAATTTGGAGAAATTCTTCCAGATAATCTGCGGTTCTATATTAGATAATTCCATGAAATTTTATTTTTATCAAAATTACAAAATAAAAAATGCTTCCGTGAATCCGGAAGCATTTTTATAAGAAGTACAGCGTAGATTTATTTTTAACTTACTGCTTTTTTTAACATCCGCATTCCCCATAAATAGGAATTGTTTCTACAGTACCGTCCGGTTTTTCAATCGTCAGGGTACCTTCGAATAATAAAGCCTCCTCGCTTTTTATTTTTTTTCCTTTCACAGAGATCTTGTAGTTGTCGCTTTCAATTTCTTTCGTCAGCTCCTCATCAACTTCCATATCACTTGAAGAAATAAGATTCATAGCTATTCTTTTACCGTCCAGTTTCATATAGGCTGTTTTTCCGGCATCATCAGCGTAGATGTATTTTTCTGCTTCAAAATCAGCTTTATTTCTTGCAAAATAGCATGAGCATTCTTTGATTTCTTTTGGAAAAGGAATGATGTCAACCTGTATTTTTCCTGATGCTGTTCCTGTTTTGGCAGAATCATTAACAACGGTTAAAGAATCTGTTGAAGCACTGTCCTTCAAGGTTTCCTTGTCTTTTTTACAGGCTGTCAGAAGAAGTGCTGAAAAGAAAATGATTAGATATTTCATTGTTTGTGGTTTTTTACGTTTATCCTCTTGCTCTTTCCAGAAGAACCATCATCAGTAATGACAGGATCACTAAACTCTCGTCTTCGTCATCAATATCGATCACTCTGTCAAGCTGGAATCTTCTTCCGAAGAATGAAGGCATTTTTTTAAGTTTAAAATATTCCTTTCCGTCGATACCTCTTACAGTATAAGCCGGGTTCAGAAAATATCCTGTAAACATCCCTATAATTGGAATTTCACTCACCATTCCGTCAAAGAATTTTGTCCATGCATTATCCTCTGCAACCGTGAATTTGGGTTGGTCGTTTGAATCCAGGATGTCATAAGTGGATTTCCATAGAGAACGCATCCCTTTTCTTGCCAGTCTTCCGTAATTTTTGTTATCGGTAAGGTCATTCAAAGAATAAGACGCATTGAAATCGATCCATTGATTGGCTTTGATCCTGAAAAGCTCTTGAGATTTACTTTCATCATTGAAAACAATAACATCTTCTTTCAGCTTGAACATTTTCTGACGAACATACGCTACATAATTTCCGTTTTTATCAGTGATATTGAAGTCACTCGATAAAGTAGAAATTTTGAATTTGAAATCCAGCGGATAATTTAGGTTTTTAAGTACCATTAGTTTATTTTTTTCATATTAGAACCCCAAAGATAGAGGTTTTTTTAAAATATTGAGGAAGAATCGGAACAAGAGTCAGGGGCCAGGAATCAAGATGCCGGATATCAGATTTCAGACATAAGTACTGGTGGCTTCGGGAGACTCACTCTACAGATATTATTTTTTATTCTATATTTACGAAGATGTCAGGTTTTAGTTTATTAAGTAACACCAATCATGAACTCCTTTTATACCCTTATGCTCTAAACCCTCCAACGCATAAACCACGTCCCGGAATACGCTGGAACTTATATTTTCCAAACTTTAAAACCCCTTCAATTCTCAACAATATTCCTTATTTTTGTATCTATGGATTACCCTAGTAAAGTTTTAGCAAAAGCTGTGGACGAAATTTCAGGACTGCCCGGAATCGGGAGAAAAACAGCTTTGAGATTGGCATTGCATCTGTTAAAACAGCCCAGCTCCAGAGCGGTAGGTCTTGGAAACTCATTAATCAACCTTGTTAACGAAATAAAATACTGTAAAGAATGTCATAATTTTTCAGATTTTGATGTTTGTGAGATTTGCAGCAATGAAAAAAGGAACAGCGAACTGATTTGTATCGTTGAAGATGTACGCGATGTAATTGCCATTGAGAATACAGGAAAGTTTACAGGAAAATATCTCATCTTAGGTGGGAAAATATCACCGATGGAAGGTGTTGGACCCAACCAGCTGAATATACCGAGTATTGAAAGAAAAGTGAATGAAGGCGGGGTAAAAGAATTTATATTCGCGTTAAGTGCTACGATGGAAGGAGATACCACAGCTTACTATATTTACAAAAAATTTAAAAACTTTAATGTCAGTTTTTCAAGCATTGCCAGAGGAATCTCAGTAGGAGACGAGCTGGAATATGCAGATGAAGTCTCTTTAGGGAGATCTATTATTAACAGGTTGCCATACAACGAAAAGGATTAAATATGAAGCTGTCGATAATTATTGTTAATTATAATGTGACCAGGCTGCTGAGAAACTGTCTTCTGTCTATCCAGAAATATACTGAAGGGATAAATTATGAAGTAATTGTTATAGATAATGCATCTACTGATGCCTCCTGGAGTGATCTCATTCCGGAATTTCCTAAAGTACATTTTATATCCTCAGAACATAATGAAGGTTTTGCAGTTGCCAATAACAAAGCAATAAAAACAGCAGCCGGAGAATATGTTCTTCTTTTAAATCCGGATACCGAACTGGAAGGATATTATATGAAAGATATTCTGGATTTTGCTGATTCCAAGCCGCATTTCGGATGCCTCGGAATAAAGATGCATGATACAGAGGGAAATTTTCTGCCTGAAAGTAAACGTTCCGTACCGGATATGTTCAATTCTTTTGAAAAACTGTTTACAAATTTGAAAAGAAGCAATTCAAAATCCTATTACAGAAGTGATATTGATGAAAATGAAGTGGCAGAAGTAGATGTGGTTACCGGAGCTTTTTTATTGATCAGAAGAGAGGTCTATGAAAAACTTGGAGGTCTGGATGAAACGTATTTTATGTACGGAGAAGACATTGATCTTTGCTATACGTTGTTAAGAAACGGTTACAAAAACTATTATTACGGAATAGCTTCCCTTCTTCATCATAAAGGAGAAAGCACGATTAAGGATGAGGTGTACCTTGACCGGTTTTACGGAGCTATGCAGATCTTTATTGATAAATATTACAGAGAATCCAAACCGATGCAGTATTCGTTTTTAAAAGCAGGACTGAAGCTTCGCCACAAGATAGAGAAAATCAAGCTAAAATAAAAAAGCAGTTCAATTTGAACTGCTTTTGTTTATATAAGATAGGGTCTGTTATTATTTTGCCGGAGCCACAGGTGTCTGAGCCGGAGTAGTGGTAGTAGCTGCCGGAGTAGATTGCTTGGCCGGAGCCGTAGTTTCTTTTTTCACTGGCTGCTGCTGTGTAGGAGCTGCTGTTGTAGGCTTACCTGTGATCACAACGCTTATAAGGATAAGAACGATGATTACTGCGCCCAGAGTCCATGTTGCTTTTTCCATGAAATCATTGGTTCTCTGTACTCCGAACTGTGCAGGTGATGCACCTCCGAAAGTACTGGAAAGGCCTCCTCCTTTAGGATTTTGAGCCATAACGATGATTACCAATAAGATGCTGGCAATCATAACAAGAACCATCAATAGTGTAAATATAGTATCCATTAATTCTGATATCTTTTTGAATGGGCAAATTTAATCTTTTTTTACCGAATGGCAAAGAAGATCACGGTAAATGTTGTTAAAAATAAAAACGGCAGCGCCTGCTGCCGTTTTTTCTGTAAAAAGACTATTCTTTATTTAAAATCAGAATCCTTAGCCTGGTTCACTTCGTATGATTTTACATTCATTACCATATCCATACCCATTTGATTTATGGAGATGGTATGTGGCATCTTCACACCATTTACATCCTTGTAATTAGAGAAAGTGGTAGGGATGGTTACTTCCTGTCCCTGCGCTTTTGCAGTTCTGGTTTCTCCTGTTTTTAATCCTGTAGCTACACTGTAGTAATAGGTTACATTATGACCTTTTACAGCATAAGAATCTTCACCGGCGATTTTTTCAATTCCGGCCACTTTGTAATCTGGAGATTTTGCAAAACCTAATTCTTCAAATAATTCAGTGTTTTTCTGTTTTTCAGCAACTTGTTCCGGTTTCATAGGTGTTTTCTGACCCATTTGCTCAGAATATCCCTGCTTTCCGTCGAAAACCTGCTTCTGAACAACCTGCCCCATGGCAGTAATCGATGTCAGTTCTTTTCCGCCCTGAGCTTTTATAATTTTAAAATCAATATTCTGTCCCTGCATAGACATCGAAGCATTCATGGTGTAAGAAGAGATTTTTGCAAGATTTGCTTTTCCTCCGATTGCAGTGATGTATTTATCAGCGATAGAAGCTAAACTTATATTGGCATCCACTTTTTGTGCCGTCGGTTTTGCTACCGGATTAGCTTCTTTATCGTAATATTTTACAGGATAACCCAGTTTTTCAAGCCCTTCAGAAATATCAGCGGCTTTACCGGCGATGAAAATTCTGCTTTGATTGGGTAAAATGGTAGATTTTACTGCATTGGAGATATCAGCGGCAGTTACTTTATCAATTGATTTTAAATAATTGGTATAAAAATCAGATGGAAGATCCTGAACCTTTTGGTTTAAAGCGAATTTGGCAATCGTTTCCGGCTTCTCCAGAGACATGATGAAAGATCCTTTCAGCTTAGCTTTGGCATTTTCCAGTTCTTCAGGCTTTACGGTAGAAATAGTATTAAGCTCATTCATAAATTCTTTAACCGCTTTATCCGTAACCTCATTTCTCACACTTGCATCAGCTGAAAAATCAGAAGAATATTTACCGGCATTCATATTCGAATACGCACCGTAAGTAAATCCGTTTTTCTCACGAAGGTTCATGAAAAGCCTTGCTTCACCGCCGCCCCCTAAGATATAATTGGCCATTGTAGCCGCAAAATAGTTCGGGTCCTTCATTTTTAGATTGTTCAGGTTGTTTACCGAAACCACAGACTGTACAGCAGAAGGAACATCTACTACATTAATCTCTGTTTTGGTAAGGTTAGAAGCCTGCTCCAGCGGTGCTGCTGGGGTATTGGCTTTTTTCCATCCGCTGAAAGCTTTCTCAACCAATGATTTTACCTTGTCAAATTTCACATCACCCACAATCACTAGATAAGCATTGTCAGGAGCGTAATATTTTTTATAAATGTTTTGTACGTCAGCTAACTGGATTTTATTGATCGTTTCTACGGTTTCGAATTCACCTCTGGCTGTATTTTTACCATACATTAATGCATTGGAAACTTTAGAAGCAATAGAAGAAGCATTTTTCTCTTCAGATTTCAATCCTTCTATCGCTCTTTCTTTTGAATTTTGAATTTCTTCTGCAGAGAACTTTGGATTAATGATTGCATCTGCCATTAAGCCCAATACTTCAGGGAAATATTTTGAAAGAGAGTTGGCAAAAGCACCGTTGGAAGAAAAGCTTACATTGGCTCCCAGGTAATCTACTTTTTTGTTAAAATCTTCTTTGCTCAGATTGGTTGTTCCGTTTTCGAACTGCTCAGCCATGATAGAACTCACCCCGGCTACACTTCCTTCAAGAAAAGGTGGTCTGTCCATAGAAAGGGTAGTATTTACTCTTGGCAGTTTATTATTTTCCACAACCATTACCGTAAGGCCGTTGCTCAGCTGAAAAGTTTTTGGTTTTGCAATGTTGATTGCAGGAGTAGGTCCCGGCTTAGGCATTGCATTAAGGTCAATTTTTTGTGCTGAAAGCGTTCCTGCGAATAAAAACGCTGCAGCTATATATGTTAATTGCTTTTTCATTTGTAAAAATTTAATTTTTAATAATCATATTTCAAACCTTAGTTTTAAATGATTACTTTTTTTCAGGAACGTAATTAATGATTACCCTTTGATTAGAATTCAGATATTTCTTAGCCGCGTTCTGCAGGTCCTGTTTCGTAATAGATCTGTAGATGTCGATTTCCTTATTGATTAAATTGGTATCACCCATCAATACATGGTTGGCTGCTAATGAAGCAGCAATTCCTTCGATGCTTGAATTGGCATTTACAAACTGATTTTCATATTGGTTTTGCAATTTTTGATAGTCTTCATCAGAGATGAGGTTGGTCTGAAGTTTCTTGATTTCGGCATCAATATCAGTCTGTAAAGTCTGTTTCGTAGTCTGTCCCATCGGGATTGCGAAAAATGCGAAAATACTGTAATCCTCAAGACCCTGGCTGAAAGCCTGTACAGCAAGCGCTTTTTTATCCCGGTCAACTAATTTCTTGTATAAAACTGAAGATTTACCGTTGCTCAGGTATGATGAAAGCATATCAAGAACATAAGCATCTTTTTCCTTATTGGCAGGAGTTCTGTACGCGAAAATATACGCAGGAAGCTGAATGTTTGCATCGGTAACCGTTACTTCTTTTTCCTGAGTGATAGGTGTTTCTTTCGGGAAATCTTTCGGATAGATTGTTCCCTTTTGGATTCCTCCGTAATATTCCTGGATCCATTTTTTAGTCTGCTCAGGCTTGATATCTCCTGCAACCACTAATGTTGCGTTGTTGGGAACATAGTATTTTTTATAGAAAGCCTGGAACTCTTCGAGTTTTGCAGAATTCAAATCTGCCATAGAACCGATGGTAGGCCAGTTATACGGGTGATTGGTAAATAAATTATTAAGAATAGCTGTTAAAAGATTTCCATAAGGTCTGTTATCCATATTCAGTCTTTTCTCTTCCTTTACAACTTCTCTCTGAGTATCTACTCCTATTTGATTGATGATAGCATGACGCATTCTTTCAGCTTCCATCCATAGTCCCAGCTGTTCGTTGTTGGATGGGAAAGTTTCATAGTAATAGGTTCTGTCATTTGATGTATTCGCATTGTTACGTCCTCCGTTTGCAGAAACAATTTTCATCCATGTACCCCTCTTGATATTTGGAGTTCCTTCAAACAGAAGATGTTCAAAAAAGTGGGCAAAACCCGTTCTTCCTTTTACTTCATCTTTTGCTCCTACATGGTACATTACGCTTGTGGTAACTACCGGTGCAGAGTTGTCCTGATGAAGAATTACGTGAAGTCCATTTGGAAGATCATACTCTTCGAATTTAATTTGCTGTGCATTCAGAACCATTCCAAAGAAAGATGCTGCCGCAACAGAAAGAAGTCTCTTTTTCATAAATAGAAATTGTTTGCCAATTAGTGTAGAAAACACCTGATTTGTTACAGTTTCCTATGAAAAATTCACTAAAAAATAATACTATAAATTAATATATACTGGGAAAAAGAAAATTACTTAATCAATTGAGAGAAATATCAATTAAGAGAGTTTGAAAATATCAGAAAAGGTTTTGCAAAAAATTCTTTTTGAATCAATGATATAATAAAAATAAAAAACCGCATCAAAAAGATACGGTTCTATTAGTTTAGCACTGTTCAACGTACATCGTCATTTCCAGTGGTCCTCTTCCAAGATCTGTACTTGTTCCGATTCCCGAACTTTTTACACCGCATCCCATCCCTGCACCTCCGCTCATTGGTGCGCAGCTGTCACAGTGATGCATGGAAATTACTTTGCCCGAAGAGCATGTCATTCCGCAAACAAGGCTTCCTTCTCCTCCGGTTAATTTTCTAAGATCGTTTCTCGACAGTTTTTTAAGATTTTTCATTTTTAATAGTAGTTTTAATGTTTAAGGCATGAAAATAAGAAAAATAGTTCACCAGAGAAAGAAAAATATTATTATGTTAAGTAGTTCTTGTAGGATAAACATTGTGTATTTGATTATTTTTTATTTTTAATATTCACATTAACTGGAGTTTTTATAGAATTTTATTTTTAAATATTTTAATAAAAGACAATAGACTGATTGATTGGTAATGGTATTTAAAACAGAAAAACGGGAATCTGAAAATCACTTCCAGTTATTCTGATAAAGGCAAAAATTAAGTTAAGCTGTTTCATAATTTGAATTGTCCTTTGAATACATTAATTTTGTGTTCCCAAATTTTTTTTGCAGTATGGATTATCTGAAAGGACTCAATGAATCACAATATGAAGCCGTTACCTCTCTACAGGGACCTTTGATGGTACTTGCAGGAGCAGGTTCCGGAAAAACGCGTGTGCTTACCATGCGTATTGCCCATCTGATCCACAACGGAGTGGACCCTTTCAATATCCTGGCACTGACGTTTACCAATAAAGCCGCCCGCGAAATGAAAGACCGTATCGCAAAAGTGGTAGGGGACAGCAACGCAAGAAGCTTATGGATGGGAACTTTCCACTCAGTTTTCGCAAGAATCCTGAGAATTGAAGGTCATTATCTGGGCTATCCGTCCAATTTTACGATCTATGACCAGCAGGATGCTCTGAATGTCATCAGAAAAGTACTCAAAGACATGAATATTGATGCTGATCTTTATAAACCTAAAAAAGTTCAGGCAAGAATTTCGACATACAAAAACAATCTGATTACGGTAAAAGCGTATTTCAACAATCCTGAACTGATGGAAGCTGATGAAAAAGCCAATATGAAATTCATCGGGAAGATCTACCAGAAATATGTGGAGGCATGTTTCAAAAACGGTGCAATGGATTTTGATGATTTACTGTTGAAAACCAATGAATTACTAACCCGTTTCCCGGAAGTACTGGCCAAATATCAGGACAGATTCAGGTATATCATGGTAGATGAGTACCAGGATACCAACCATTCCCAATATCTTATTGTAAAAGCACTGGCTTCAAAATTTGAAAATATCTGTGTGGTAGGGGATGACGCCCAGTCTATTTATTCTTTCCGTGGTGCGAACATTTATAATATCTTAAACTTTAAGAAAGATTATCCTGATGCGATAACCGTTTCTCTGGAACAGAATTACCGCTCGACTCAGAACATTGTGAATGCAGCCAACGTTGTCATCGCGAAAAACTTGCAGCAGTTTAAAAAGAATGTTTTCAGTGATAATGAAGAAGGGGACAAGATCAAAATTTACCGTTCACTTTCCGATGCTGATGAAGCCAATTTTGTAGCCGGAAATATCTGGGAACTCCGAAACACCGATCAGAGAAAGTATAGTGATTTTGCGATTTTATACAGAACCAATTCACAGACCAGAGCATTTGAAGATGCGCTGAGACGTAAAAATATTCCGTACAAGGTTTATGGAGGACTTTCTTTCTATCAGAGAAAGGAGGTGAAAGACCTTATTGCCTATCTGCGTCTTCTGGTTAATGAAAATGATTCGGAAGCACTGATGAGGATCATCAATTACCCTACAAGAGGAATCGGAGAAACCACACAGAATAAACTGATCGTTTTTGCAGATTCCCATAATGTAACCATTTCACAGGTACTGGGTAATCTGCCGATGTATGCGCCGCAGTTGGGCTTAAACAATGGCGTTTTAACGAAGCTGAATGATTTCTGGTCCATGATCAAAGCCTTCCAGGTATTACTGAAAACGGATACCGCTTACAGTGTTGCTATGGAAGTTGCCAAACGCAGCGGCCTGATTAAATTCTTAAAAGACGACCAGACTCCTGAAGGAATTTCCAGGGTAGAAAACGTACAGGAATTAATGAACTCTATGCAGGGATTCATTGAAGAGCAGATGCAGCTGGAAGACGGAGACCCGAGCCTTCCGAACTTCCTTGAGAATATTGCCCTTTCTGCCGATACTCAGGATAAAAACACAGATGAAGATATGGTTTCTTTAATGACCATTCACCTGTCCAAAGGTCTTGAATTCCCGGTGGTACATCTTGTGGGTCTTGAGGAAAACCTTTTCCCGAGTTTTATGAGTTCTGCAACAAGGGAAGATCTGGAAGAAGAAAGACGTTTATTTTATGTGGCACTGACAAGAGCCGAAAAGCAGGTGTTTTTCTCTTATGCCGTTTCGCGCTTTCAGTGGGGGAAAATCACGGATGCAGAACCATCAAGATTCTTAAGCGAAATTGATGAAGAATATATTGAATTCCTGAACCCGGCTCTGGAAAAGAGATTCATCAACAATACAGGGATCAAATCCAATATTTTTGATGAGCATCCTTCCGAACAGCGCTCTTTCAGAAAAGTTGAAAAGAAAACGATTGAAAAAAGAGACAGCTCAAAACCTGCACAGGAAGTCAGAAAACTGAAGCCGGTAAGCACGGCAAAAATCATTAATCCAAGTGGAGCTTCTTCGCAGGATATCGAAGTGGGAGACAAAGTACGACATGACCGTTTCGGAATCGGGGAAGTTTCTTTCCTGGATGGTACAGATCCGCAGAACATCAAAGCCAAAGTAATTTTCATTCATGAAGGAGAGAAAAATCTTATCCTGAAATATGCTAAACTAACGAAAATATAACAGATAATTTTTCTGTGAAAAGCAGATCAAATATTTTACAAACGGATTCCATTTTTGGGTCCGTTTTTATTTTATTAAACACAGATAACATAAATGTTTTACACGAATGACACGATATCTTTGACGCTTATTGATGTTTTTGAAAGAGTTTGCCATTTGTAATTAAATTCCACCCGTTATTTAACGCAAAGTTTTAGCCTCAAAAACCTTAACTTTTAAGAGAAGCAAGATGACGGCTGTACCGTTACGAAACTAAAGGATCATACGTCCGCTTAGTCAAATCAATCACTGATTGATTCTTTCTTGGCACGCTTAAAAACACATTCTTGAAATTAATCTTTGCGTTAAAAATTGGAAAGTTTCTGCACAGAGAGACACTTATTTCCCAATAGAAGAAAACTATCTTAAATTTTCATAAAACAAAAGTCTATTATTTTTGTGGACTAATAAAATTATTCTACATTTGCCACTCAAAAACATAAACAATAAATTGATGTAAGGGTATGAGAAATAAAAAGACTATCTTATCAGCTTCTGTTCTGTTTTTCCTCGGAACGTATGCATTCGGGCAGGAAACAGAAAAAGACAGCGTGAAAACCAATACTGTAGAAGAAGTCGTAGTACTGGGCTCAAGAGCGGGTGCACGATCTAAAACAGACAGCCCGGTTCCTGTGGATGTCTTCAATATAAAAGAATCATCAGTAGTTCTTCCGCAGTCCAGTATAGGACAGATTCTGAACGCGATAGCTCCCTCTTTCACTTCTACCATTCAGACCAATTCAGATGGGACAGACCATTTGGATCCTGCTCAGCTGAGAGGATTGGGCCCGGATCAGGTGCTGGTTTTGGTGAACGGAAAAAGAAGACATACCTCAGCGTTGGTCAATGTCAACGGAACACCGGGGAGAGGAACGGTAGGAACCGATTTGAACTCCATCCCTTCTTTTGCATTAAACAGGATTGAAGTGTTGCGAGATGGGGCTTCTGCCCAATACGGATCCGATGCTATCGCAGGGGTCATCAACCTTGAGTTGAAAAAAGATATTGGTAAACTGACGGGTCAGGTAAGCTATGGCGGAAATTTAACTCCAACGGCCAATGATCATACGGGAGATTTTGACGGGCAGAATATTCAGGTGGATCTTAATTATGGGAATAAGATAGGAAATAAAGGTGGCTTTTATAACATCACATGGTCTTCACAGTTCAGAAATCCTACTTTCAGGGGCGGTGCCGAAAGCGGTGCAATTTATAATGCGTACAATGCGATTGAAAAACGGGCTCAGAATGATGGGGTAAACCTTTCTTCTCTCTTTTCAAATATTAACAATGTTCCCAATTCTCAACAGCTCATTAATTATATTCATCAGTATGCTCAAGGCGTAAGTTATTTTTCTCCGGTTCTTCAGAATCAAATCCAGGGAGCTAATACCATCAGTGCTTTACAAGGACTTTTAAAGGGTGATTTTACCGATCAGGAACTAGCTTACAGAGGACTGAGCAGAAAAGATTTCAATATGCAGGTAGGGCAGTCTAAGCTGAAAAACCATCAGCTTTTCGCTAATATTGAAGTTCCGGTTAATGACAACTGGAAAATATATTCTTTCGGCGGATACAGCTTCAGACATGGCAGTTCAGGAGGATTTTACAGAAAACCGAATCAGAGCAGAACATTTACAGGGTTGTATTCGGATGGTTATCTTCCCCAGATCGGAACGGATATTCAGGATCTGTCACTTTCAGCCGGAATAAAGGGAAACTGGAACGGCTGGAATATTGATTTCAGTAATACATTCGGGCAAAACTCATTTATCTATAATATCAGCAATACTGGAAATACTTCATTACGTTTTGCTTCGCCCGATGAGTTTAATGCGGGAGGTTTAAGGTTTTCTCAGAATACCATCAATCTGGATTTTTCTAAAAAGTATGACGTTTGGAATGGAATTAATGTGGCTTTTGGAGCAGAACACCGTTATGAGAATTTTAAAATAACACAGGGTGAGGAAGCGTCTTATACAACTTACGATGCAACAGGAAACGTGTGGAATAATACCAGCCCGAGAGCAACGGATTTCTTTGGAAATGCACTTCCCGGAGGATCGCAGGTTTTCGGGGGATTTAAGCCTGTTAATGCTGTAGATAAGAACAGACAGGCGGTAGCAGCTTATGCAGATGTTGAATTCAATTTTACCAATTGGTTATTAGTAGATGCAGCAGCGAGATATGAAAATTATTCGGATTTTGGGTCTACCTTTAATTATAAGCTGGCTTCAAGGATCAAAGTGGCCCCTGATTTTAATGTGAGACTAGCAGGCTCTACAGGATTCAGGGCACCTTCCATTCATCAGATCTATTATAATGTGACGTCAACACTGTTTACAAACAGCCAGCTTCTGGACGTGGGAACATTCAGCAATGATTCAGCCATTGCAGGCTTACTGGAAATGCCGAAACTGAAGCAGGAAACTTCCAAATCAGCCAGCGTAGGATTTACCTACAGGATTCCTTCTGCAAGACTTACTTTTACCGCAGACGGGTATTTTACAAAAATCAACAACAGGATCATTCTTACGGACCAGTTCTTAAGATCAGATGTTCCGGCTGCAGCACAGGCTGCTTTTGATGAAGAAAGGGTTAATGGAGCACAGTTCTTTACCAACGCCATTGATACGGAAACAAGAGGAATAGATGTGGTGATTTCCCACAATGCAAGATTTTCAGGAGTTAAGCTTGATAATAATTTTGCGGTTAATATCAGCGAGACCAAGAAAGTGGGGGATACCCACTCTTCAGGACTTTTGCAGTCTCCGAACCTTGAGAAGATCTATTTTTCAGAAAAATCAAGAGTATATCTGGAAGAAGCCGTTCCAAGGGTAAAAGCAAGCTTATCGCATACACTTTCATGGAACAATGCAAGCCTCTATCTTAGAAACACCTATTTCGGAAAAGTAACTGGTGCAGATATTATTGATGCCAACGGAGACGGACTTACCGGGTTCAATGAGCATCAGCAGATCGGGGACAAGATCATTACCGATCTTTCGCTGGCCTACCAGTTTACAAAAAATGTAGGACTGACTGTCGGAGTTAATAATCTTTTTGATATTTATCCTGATAAAAATCTGACAGCATCCACGAATAATGACCAGTTTATCTATTCCCGCTCAACTTCGCAGTTTGGTCAGAACGGACGATATGTGTTCACAAGACTTAATTTCAGTTTTTAAATAATTAATAATTAGTAAATGAAACAGTCCGGGTTATCCGGACTGTTTCTGTTTTATATGAATTATTTTGATCATCTTTCTACAAGCTCTTTTACGGGCTCTCCATAGTAATCAATCTCTGTTGTTTTGATCTGCAGAAGCTGATACCATTTGATGAAAGCACCTATAAATACGATCAGCATCAGGATCATTGCCGTTGCTGCCAAAGCTGCCAGCAGATACTGTTCCTTCGGAAGGTAGATCGTTGTTACCTGGATATACCCAGCCCAGAAAGTGATTCCGGCCATAAATACCCCGGGAATGGCAGAGCACAAAGCATATTTCCCTCTTTTCATCCGGATCAGCATCGTTGTACAGACGATCAGTCCACAGGCTGCCAATAGCTGGTTGCTGATTCCAAACAGCGGCCAGATGCTGCTTACATTACCCGTAAAGACCAGATATCCCCATGCGAAAGTAAATAAAAGGCTGCTGATGATAATTCCGGGAACCCAGTTCTTATCATTGAATTTAGGAATAACTGAACCCAGCATTTCCTGCAAAAAGAAACGGCCTACTCTTGTTCCTGCATCAATGGCGGTAAGGATAAATACAGCCTCAAACATGATGGCGAAATTATACCAATATGCGGTCAGCTGATCCATATACGGGATCTTATTGAAAATATGAGCCATTCCTACGGCTAAAGATACCGCTCCGCCGGTTCTTCCATGGAGTTCAATACCTATTTTTTGAGAATAATAATCTATATCTACTCCGTGCAGTGATGGGTGTGCGGCAAGAAAAGCATCATAAGATTCTTTCGGAGTATTAATGGCAAAATAATCCCCGGGCATTAAAGTACATGCAGCAATTAAAGCCATTAAAGCCACAAAACCTTCCACGAGCATAGCGCCGTAGCCTACAAAAAGGATTTCTCTTTCTTTATTAAGCATTTTAGGAGTCGTTCCTGTTGCAATAACCGCATGGAAACCTGAAATAGCGCCACATGCAATAACAATAAAAATAAAAGGAAGTACCGGCCCGCCTATAACAGGTCCGCCACCATTTACAAATTCGGTAAGAGCCGGCATCTGTATCGTAGGATGAATAACAATAACCCCTACAGCCAGCATGATGATCGTTCCTATTTTCAGATACGTGGACAGGTAGTCTCTGGGAACCAGAAGCAGCCAGACAGGAAGTACAGAAGCCAGAAAACCATACAGAGGAATAGCAATGGAAATCGTTTTTATATCCCACGAAAACAGGTTGTTCATCGTTTCATTCTGCATCAGGCTATGACCTCCGATAATTCCTGCCACTAAAAGGATACCGCCTAAAATACTGGCAAAAAGCACGCTGTTTTTTCTGTATCTCATGATAAGACCCATGATCACAGCGATAGGCATTGTGATCACAACGGTAAAAAGAGACCACGAGGCTTCATGCATCGCATTGATACAGGCGAGTGATAAACCAGCCAGTGTAAGAATCAGGATAAATAAAATGGCAAAGCCGGCAACCGTTCCCGTTGCCTTACCTATTTCTTTAGAGGCAATAGTAGCCAGACTCTGTCCTTTATGCCGTACTGAAGCAAATAAAACCACCATATCATGTACGCCGCCACCAAGTACACACCCGATCAGGATCCATAATGCACCAGGCAAATAACCGAACTGGGCAGCCAGCACAGGCCCGACTAAAGGTCCGGCAGCGGCAATAGCAGCAAAGTGATGCCCGAAAAGCACATTTTTATTAGTCGCAACATAATCTTTACCGTCGGCAAATTCTACTGCCGGAGTGGTATTTTTATCATTAAGCCGAAGTACTTTATTGGCAATGAAAATACCGTAAAAACGGTAGGCGATTGCAAAAACCAGTACCGATACAAAAATCAGGGTGAGTGCATTGGTATTATTCAGAAAATCCATATCATCTGTTTTTTAGAATGAATAATTAAAAATTCGGACATTTTGTTAAGAATAACTTAAACAAAAGCCAAGTTAATTATTTATTGATAAAAAATAATGAAATGTATAGTAATCTAGCAATTTTTATACCTTATCATTGAGATTAATAAGTTATTATACTGATTTTAAATGTTTTTGGTTATTTTGTATCAGGCCGTGTATATTATTTTTTTTGAGAAACGATAAAATCCACCATCTGGTCAGTAAGTCTGTCCATATAAGCTTTATCTGTAGTTCCGAAACCATGCGTGCCATTTTCTACCATGATCAGGCTATTCTGAATGTTTTCTCTTCTGAGTTTTCTGTGAAGTTTTCTGGACTGTTTCATAGGGACTACCTTGTCCTTATTTCCCTGCACAATTAATGTAGGAACACCTCCTGAAACATAGGTTATAGGAGAGATGGTCTTGAAATAGTTTATGACTTTTCTTTTCTCTTTTTTGATGTCATAACCGGATAATCCTCTTACCAGGTCCGTTCTGAGATCCACGATTTTTTTTGCTGCCAGTCCGAAAAAAAATACCGGAACTTTTCCAAGCCGTGTATGCAGCAGTTTATTCATATCGGAAGGGCCGTAGTGGTTGATTACAAAATTTACTTTTGCAGAATAAGAAGAAAGCTCCGGGCTTCCTGCGAATTCATTGTCCGGCGTATAAGCTGCAAGCATCGACAGATGCGCCCCTGATGAAGTTCCAAAAAAACCAATATTGTCCGTGTCAAAACGATACCTGCCTGCATTCTTTCTTACCCATCTTACTGCATCTTTAGTGTCCTGCAGAGGAAGAGGAAAATGAATACTGTCATTCAGAAGAGTATAATCGATACTGATAACTGCATACTTTTTGTCCAGAAGTTTTGAAATAAATGTTTCAATATAGCTTCCGTCCCTTACTGTTTTATCACCTTTTACCCATGCTCCTCCGTGGACATAGATAACAACCGGTACTTTAGCGTCTGAACCGGTCTTCGGGGTGTAGATGTCCAGCGAAACAGGAATTCCTTTTGCATTGTTCTTATAGATAATATTCTCTGATACTGCCGATATTTTTGGCAGAAGACTGCTTTTGGGAGTTATTGGCTCAATTTGATTCTGTGAATAAATTAAACCAGATAATCCTAAAAAGATAACAAAAAACAGGTTTATTGAAAACCTGTAGATTGATATGTTTTTAATTAATGATTTCATAGAATACTTTTTGTGATGGTGTGTTATTTTACTAACTCCTCAAAAAGTTTACCAAACGTCTTTTCCAGGTCTTTGGACTTTCCCGGATGGGGTCTGGATGTCTGGACGGAAGAGCTTCTTACAGCTGTCAGCCATCGGAAACGTTCCGGAACATCCATCAGGGCGATGGGGCCTCCTTCCTTGTCTCCGTAGGCGATTTTTTGAAAGCTTTCAAGATTCCGGATAATATCATCATAGTCCAGTTTGCTGTGCATGAGCCTGAATTTATCATGACATAAGTAAAACTCCATACGGATAAACTTTTCCTTTTTGGAAAACATCACAAGGCCTATATTGAAAAATTCTTCTCTCTCAACTTTTGGTACCAGGCGTATTACAGCGTATTCGTATATTTTATCCTCTTGCATTTTTAGCTTCGTTTACAAAGATTTGAGAATTTTCTAACCTGGTTTTCAGGAACTGGAAGTAGATCTCTCGGATCTCTTCAGGAGTTTCATCGGCATCATCCCAGTGGAGCCAGTCTTCAGGAATTAAATTGACAATTTCCCTGAACAGCTTGTCATTCAATACTTCATGAGCAAACCGATCAGCTTCATCCAGCATTTTTGCTTTCGGAAGCAGTACATGATCTTTCACATATTTGAACGGAGTCTTTGCAGCCGTATCAAAATTCTGCCACGAATGATGGAAATAAAACGAAGCACCGTTATCAATGACCCAAAGTTCTTTATGCCACATCAGAAGGTTGGTGTTTTTGAAAGTCCGGTCAATATTCGTGATGAAGGCATCCAGCCATACGATCTTGGAAGCCAGGAGAGGATCAATTTTTACCCCGGGATCATAGGTGATAGAACCCGAAAGATAATGCAGACCCAGATTCAGGCCTTCCGAAAATTTCAGTAAATCCTGAATTTCCTCATCTGCTTCTGTTCTTCCAAAATCAACGTCCAGATTAACAAATACCAGCTCAGGAATCTTCAGATCCAACGCTTCCGTGATTTTGCCACCCAAAAGTTCGGAGATCAGCATCTTTACCCCGTGGCCTGCGCCCCGGAATTTCAGTACATATTTAAAGTCATCATCAGCTTCTGCCAAAGCAGGAAGAGATCCACCTTCCCTTAAAGGAAGGATGTAACGTGTGACGGTTACCGTTCTTAAATCCAGCATACCGCAAAAATAAGGTTATTTTTATAACTATTTAATCAATTCCGGTGCAGAAGATCAACTTTTCTCAGCTAAAAATTTTTCATTATATTTCGGTTAAACTGAATACTACATAAAACATTGTTGTTTAAAAAATCATAATGAATTTTATATGGAATTGATAAAAAAACTTAATATAAAACTGGAGAATGCAGAAACCCGGGATTTTCTTGCCGATGCCATTTATCCTGAAACTGATAAAAAGCTGCCGTTAGTAATCTTTGTTCATGGATACAAAGGCTATAAAGACTGGGGAGCCTGGAACCTGATGGCGGAAAAGTTTGCTGAAGCGGGCTTTTTCTTTGTAAAATTCAATTCATCCCATAACGGAACTACCGTTGAAGATCCACACAATTTTAGTGATCTGGAAGCTTTTGGGAACAATAATTATTCAAAAGAACTTTCCGATCTGGGAGTTGTGATCGACCATTTTGTGAAAGATCCACATGTAGATGATCAAAGAATAATTCTGATAGGACACAGTAGAGGAGGAGGGATTTCCATAATCAAAACATTTGAAGATGAAAGAATCAACGGGCTTATCACACTGGCAAGTGTAGATACCTTAGAACGTTTTCCAAAAGATGAAGCTTTGGAAAGCTGGAGGAAGGAAGGCGTGTATTATGTGCTGAACGGAAGAACAAAACAGGAAATGCCGCATTATTACCAGTTTTACGAAGATTTTGAAAATAATGTTCACCGTTTTGATGTGGAAAGAGCTGCGGAAATGGCCAAAGCTTTTGTGCTGATCATTCATGGAACTAATGACGAAAGTGTAAGTGTAAAAAATGCGGAACATCTTCATATCCTCAATCCTAACTCAGAACTGTTCTTAGTGGAAAATGCGGATCACACGTTCGGATCAAAAGAGCCCTGGACGGAAAAAGAGCTTCCGCATAGCCTTAATATTGTTACAGAAAAATGCATTGAATTCATTAATAAAAATATGAAATAAAAATTCAGCCTAAAATCTCCAGCTAGCTGTGCAGTCAGTGAGAATTATAAACGCAAAGTTTTAAGATCTGAATGAATTATTTAAGCAAGCAAAGGAGTAATCAACAAGTTGATCTGATGAAGCGTGTTGTTTGACAACTTAATTTTATAGCTAAGAAATAATAAAACGGTAGCATCTCACTAACTGTGTAAGTTAAAAAGTTATTCTGGAAAATTTTGAGCCCTTACAGCTCAGAAAATTTTTCGGAAATAACTTTTTATTAATTTTAAAGCTACATAGTTTATGATGGACAAA